>Ga0182006_1000265_pt1 | contig 47845 bp, 45 predicted proteins | sample Sormic07211104_1_FD_123022 | JGI IMG/M metagenome (GOLD analysis project Ga0182006, IMG submission 123022) | Rhizosphere microbial communities from Sorghum bicolor, Mead, Nebraska, USA - 072115-104_1 MetaG | ecosystem: Host-associated > Plants > Roots > Rhizosphere | place: USA: Nebraska...
GGTAAAACTGCCCTGCGTCGCCCCATGAAGAGTCGCGATATAGTGGCTGCAACACCTGAGCGTGCGTAACGAAGTACCAGCGAACGAACAGTGCCAGCAGGGTAGCGAGGACGATCACGGCGATCCCACCGCGCGAAGTGACTTGCTGCCCGGGCGAACGCGTTGCGTCCGTTACGCCTTCATGGTTCATCAGGCCTGTCCCTTCTTGCGGTGGGCCCAGGTCAGCGCGGCAACCACGGCCACGCAAGCAAGCGCGATCTCTCCCGGGCGATAGGGTATCGAATAACGCGCGTCCGACTGCAGCACACCGTAGACCAAGGTGACCCATGCCGCTGTGATCGCGAACGTAACTTGGGCGGCCGACGGCGCTCGGCGCACGGCAATGATGACCAGTCCTGCGAGTGCGAGCAGGCCGAGCACGCCGTTGAAGATGTAGGTGACAGCTTCCACCGCCCTCATGAAGGGGTTGGTGGTGAAGGGTGAATTGCGCGTGGGATACGCATATATATCGCCGGAGCCGAGCCCGATCTCCCAGCCCCACAAGAGCGCGGGCTTACCGAGATACCAGGCAATATAGGTTCCCGGTGCGTGACTCATGCGCTCGGCCATGACCCTCAAGCCCCGGGCGCGATTGGCGTGCAACGCAGCGATTTCGAGATTGATTGCCTCAATGGTCTGGGTTCCGACGGGATCGTGCTTGGCCCATAGCTGGCTCGCGAGGTGATAAGTCGGCCATGAGCCCTGAACAAGATTGACCTCTGCGCGGAACGAAGACGAGAACGGTCCCTGTATCGTCGAATTGCGAATGCCCCAGGCGAGCAGCGGCGCAACCACGACGGCCGCGAGCACCAGCAACTGGCAACGTGGCATCGTACGCTTCCATGCAAGTGCCAGGGCAAGCGGCAAAATGATCGGAGCGAGCACCGCATTGGTAAGGGCGGCGAGAGCCATGAACAGGCCGCCGATCACGGTATAGGGCATGGACTGCCGTCTCGCGGCTTCGCTAAGCGCCAGTGCCGCGATCGCGCAACAAGGTGCAGTCAGATTTTCTGAGAACACGTAAGCCGGAAGTACCACCAGATGTGGCCACAAGGCCATGGTCACGCCGGCCGCAGCAAGCAGCCATGTCGGCATGGAGTCACGCACGGCCAAGGTGGCGCAAACGACAGTAATGCCGCCGAGCAGTGCCTGGCTTAGGAGAACGACGGTGTACCACCGCTCGTAGTTCTCAGTAGTCGCCATCCCGAGGGCCAGGAGGACCGGATATGCCGGGTCTCGGAAACCGTCTGACTTCGGATTTGCTGTACCGGGTATATCGGATGAAAACACGTGGTGGTGGACCAGGTTCCATGCGTAGCGGTAATACTGCTGGCCATCGCCCCAAGGGACGTCTCCATCAAGTGGTTGCAGCACTTGGGCATGCGTAACGAAATACCAGCGGACGATTACGGCAAGCAGGCCGGCAAGCAGCGCGACGACAATGGCCGCGTGAATCCCCGCTTTGTGCACGGCGTCTTTCATCATGGGTGGTGAGTCTTCATCCAGAGGTTTCGCGCCCAGCCGGCCATGCTGACAAGGCCCCCTATCGCAAGCAGCATTTCCATCCCTCGAAACGGAATCGAATACCGGGGTTCCGACTGCAAGATGCTATAGACGGTCGTGATGAACAGCACGAGTATCGCCGCGGCCTTTGCCACGACCGGTGCATTCTGGCGGAATAGCGAATGGAGGACGCCAAGGAGCATCAGAATCATGATCGCGGGGTTGGCGATATAGCACGCGGCCTCCAAAGGCCAGAGCGATCCCGTGCGGAAGAAGGGTGAGTTCCGCGTCGGGTAGACGTAAATGTCACCCTGGCCTACGCGTATATCCCACGCCCAAAGCAATGCGGGCTTCCACAGATACCAGGCGACATGCGCCATGGGTCGTTCGCTCACGCGGTCGAGCATCATGCCGAGGCCGGCCTTCGGATCCTTCTGCAGGGCGTCTATTTCAACCTGCATCCGTTGAAGATGGCGAATCCCGTCGATATCGCCTTGCCCCGCCAGCTGGAATGCATCGTGGTACGTCGGCCAGGACCCCTGCACGAAATTGGTCGCCGCACGACTGGTCGAGCTTTCGCCCGGCGGAAGCGTGGTAGATCGGATGCCCCAGGCGACGGGCAAAACGAGTGAGGCCAGCGCCAGGGCAAGCGCGGCGCGCCGATCGACGTGAGCACGTAGACACAGGGCGGCAGCCAGCACAGCTGCCAACGGCAGGAGAACGGCATTGGTCATGCCGGCGAGGCTCCAGATCACTCCCGAAATGGCCCATGCCGAAGCCTTGCCGTTGCGTGACGCGACGTCCGTAGCTACGAGCGCTGCGGCGCAGAGGAAGCCTGTGGCGGTCTCGGTCAGCATGTAGGCCGGGATCGACACACTATGAGGCCACACGGCCATGAGTGCGGCGGCGACGGCGAGCGATCGGCTCGGCAGCCAATGCCGGGCTGCAATGGCGAGAAGCGATACTGTGATAGCTCCCAAGATAGCCTGGACTATCAGGACGAACGCATAGAAGGCTTCAAAGCTGTTCGTCAGCTTCATCGCCAGCGCGAGGAACAGCGGATAGCCCGGATCCCGAAAGCTGTCCGGAGAAGCGGTGGCGGCGCTTGGCAACGCGCTGGAGAATATACCGCGATGCACGACGTTCCATGCGTAGTGGTAGTACTGGGAAGCATCACCACGGAACGCGTCTCTGTCGACAGCCTGCAGGACCTGGGCATGGGTGACGAAGTAGAGGCGAAGTGCGAGCGCAAGCAGGCCGGAAGCCAGAGCGATGATCGCTGCCATTTGCCCCGTGGTCGCACGGGCGTTTCCAGATGGATGTTGCATGGGTCCCCTGTCTACCTCCCGTATGTGGGCGGCTGTAGCCGGGCGAGGATACGCGAAACGTGCTCAAGGCCGCGAGCGCTCGCCATGCTTGCAAGCGCCGCCCTACCCCCGTACCGTCCTCCCGAGCACAACCCCAAGGGAGCCCCCATGAAACCTCTTCTCGCCGCGCTGGCCCTCGCGCTGGCGTCCGGCCCTGTTCTGGCCGCCGACGCCGACAGCGCCGCCCCGCATCCTTTTTCGATCCGCGACCTGGTCATGATGGACCGTGTGGGGGATCCGCAGCTGTCGCCGGATGGGCGCTATGCCTTGTTTACCGTGCGCGCAACCGATTACGCGGCGAACAAGGGCGTCACTTCTATCTATGTGATGGACCTCAACAAGCCACCGCAGCCGGTCAAGGTCGTGGAGAAGGGCTCGTCGCCCCGTTGGGCGCCCGATGGCAAGTCCATCTTCTATACGGCCCCCAGGGACGGCGTTGCCCAGGTCTGGCATCGCGGCTTCGACGCCGATAACGGCAAGGGCCTGGCCCTGACCGTTCGGACGGGCGACGCAGTCACCTCGGCCCCACTGGATGTTGGTTCTTTCAAGCTCTCCCCGGACGGCTCGAAGCTGCTCCTGAGCTATGAGGTCTTTACCGATTGCGCCGACCTGGCCTGCACCAAGGAGCGCCTCGACGGCCGCGAGAAGGACAAGTCGACCGGCACGGTCTACGACAAGCTCTTCGTGCGTCACTGGGATACCTGGGCCGATGGCCGTCGCAACCAGCTGTACATTGCCGACGCTAACAACGCCTCGCAGCCGGTGCTGCTGAGCAAGGGCATCGACGGCGACGTGCCGAGTAAGCCCTTCGGAGGGGAAGACGAGTTCACCTTCTCGCCGGACGGCAAGACCGTGTACTTCGACGTACGCATTGCCGGCAAGACCGAGCCGTGGTCGACGAACTTCGATGTCTATAGCGTGCCTTCCGATGGCTCGGCCGCTCCGACGAATCTCACGGCAGATAACCTGGCCTGGGACGCGAATCCGGTGGTGTCGCCGGACGGCAAGACGCTCTTCTATACGGCGATGAAGGAGCCGGGCTCGGAAGCCGATCGTTTCGGCATCTGGGCCCTGGATATCGCTTCGGGCTCAAAGCACGAAGTCGATCCGTCCTGGGACCGCTCTGCCGGGACCCTCACCGTGTCCGCAGACGGCAAGACCCTTTACACCACCACCGACGACAACGGCCAGCATCCGCTTTTCGCGATCGATGTGGCGACGGGCAAGGCGACTACCTTGGTCACCGACGGCTCGGTCGGCGGGTTCTCGATCAGCGGTAACAAGGTGTTGCTCACCCGTGACGATCTGAAGCGCCCGGCCGATCTCTATACGGCCGACGTCAAGGGCAAGAGCCTCAAGCAGGTTTCGCACTTCAACGCCAAACGCATCAAGAGCGCGCAGACCGGCGACTTCGAGTTCTTTACCTTCAACGGTGCGAACGGCGACAGCGTGCAGGGTTATGTGGTCAAGCCGGTTGGCTACAAGCGCGGCAAGACCTACCCGGTGGCCTTCATCATCCACGGCGGCCCGCAGGGTGCGATGACGAACAGCTGGAGCTACCGCTGGAATGTCCAGACCTATGCAGGGCAGGGCTTCGCCGTGGTCACGGTGAATTTCCACGGCTCCACGGGTTACGGCCAGAAGTTCACCGACGCCATCTCGGGTGACTGGGGCGGCAAGCCGCTGGAAGATCTCAAGGCCGGCTGGAGCGCAGCACTTTCGAAGTACAGCTTCCTCGACGGCGATCGTGCCTGCGCCCTTGGCGCAAGCTACGGCGGCTACATGGTCTACTGGATGGCCGGCGTTTGGAACCAGCCGTGGAAGTGCTTCGTCGACCACGACGGTGTCTTCGACGCGCGCGCCATGTACTACGACACCGAAGAGCTCTGGTTCGAAGAGAAAGAGAACGGTGGCACGCAGTACGAGCACCCGGACAACTACGAGCGCTTCAACCCGATCAACCACGTGAAGGACTGGCGTGTACCGATGCTGGTTATCCACAGCGGCAAGGACTTCCGCATTCCGGAAACCCAGGGCATGGGCGCGTTCACTGCGTTGCAACGCCGTGGCATCCCGAGCAAGCTGTTGCACTTCCCGGACGAGAATCATTGGGTGCTCAAGCCGCAGAACAGCGTGCAATGGCATGAGACGGTGAATGCTTGGTTGAAGGAGTGGACGGCTCCTGAGGCCAAGTAAGTTCGGCAAGAGCGGCGACCTTCGGGTCGCCGTTTTTTTTTCGCTCAGCGTGGGTAAGCTTCGCGATTCAATCGTCCATTGTGCTTATTGCCGTCCCGCTTCCCCGGCCACGAATTCATGGCCAAACGTGGTAGCAGCGGAAGATGAGATGTGGTTGCTGTCCCAATAAAGCGCCATCCCGTTGCGTACGCCAGGGCAGGTGTGCTGGTTGCAGAAGAAGTCGATGGGTTCAACGTAAACAATGTTGGAATGCCTCTTCGCCACCGACGTCAGCAGCGCGCGTACAGCTGACGACTGGGCGATGAACTGCTCTCGGGTTACCTCGCAGGACTTGAGTGCGTTTCGCCGCAGGCAATCGGGAACGCTGGCTGGCAAATCGGGCGTTGCACCGATAATAACGACACGCCGCACGTGGGAAGAAAGCTGGTCCACGGTGGCGGCCAGGTCTGCAGCAAAATCACGATCGGCGGGCGCCGGCCAACGGGAAGCGAGGATCACCGTATCCATGGTCTCCGCGCGACGAAGCACCGCTGCGTTGAAGCTCATGCAGCGAGCGACGGCGACGGGCCGTTCTCCGTTGTCGTAACCGATGGCAGGTGCGCAGGCGTCGCGCGAGTAGGCAATAGCGGTCTTACCCTCCCCAACGGCGACTACCGTAGCGAACGGCTGAAAGGCCAATGCATGTGAATCGCCCCAGATAGCAACACGCGGCGGGGCGTCTCCGCCCATAACGCATGCGGTCTCGTCCGGTAGCTGGTCTGGGCGAATCGAAAGGTTGTGACAGCGGCCCATGTTCGCCGGCATATCCCGCTCCGCCACCGCGCCCGGATCGTTTGATGGGGGCGTGGACCTGGTGGCGTCCGCTATCTGTACGATGAGGACAGCCAGCGCCACGCAGGTGACCAGGGTCGCGCCTACCAGGCGGCGTGGGAGCACCATCGGGATCAGGTGCGCCGGGCGCTCGACCCAACGCCGCGTGGCAGCAGCAAGAAGGAAGGCGGCGAGGACGAGTCCTGCTCGGGTTGGCGCGAGCATATCGCCGGGAATCGCCACAGCTGCGAGCGCCAGAAGAGGCCAGTGCCACAGATAGAACGGATAAGACACTTTGCCGATCAGGACCATCGTCCGGGATAAGAGAACCCTCCATGCACCACCATCGACGTTCGAAGCATGCAGTAGCAGGGCGGCGCCCAGTGTCGCCGGGATGGCGCCGATCCCGGGGAAGTGTTTCGTCGGCATCGCCATCGCCGCGATAACAACGAGCGTGCCTATCCAGCTTTCCCACCGGCCCGCGCGGTGTCCGGATGCGGGGGCCCAGGCGACAAGGGCGCCGAGCGATAGCTCCCACCAACGCGACGGCATCGCGTAGAAGGCAGCCTGGCCGCCGCGGTAAAGAGACCATTCCGAGAACGCGAGGGATGCCAGTGCGAAGACCGCGAAAACGGCGCGCCGTCCACCCAGGGGCAACCTGCGCGCAAGAAGTAGAGCGACCGGCCAAAGCAGGTAGTACTGCTCTTCGACGCCGAGTGACCAAAGGTGGAGCAAGGGAAGGTGATTAACGTTGGGACCGAAGTAGTCGCCTGTCGTGTACTGAAAGAAGACGTTTGCCCCGAATACGATCGATGCGGCCGCCGACTGCAAGGCAGAGGTCAGTTCGCCGTACGAGAGGACAATGACACTGGCCGCCACGGTGACTGCCAGCATGATGCCGAGCGCAGGAAATAGCCGGCGCACGCGCCGAGCATAGAAGGCGGCAAGGTCGATCCGGCCTGTGGCCGTCAGCTCGGATTCAAGCAGGGAGGTGATCAGGAATCCCGAGATGACGAAGAAGACATCGACCCCGACGAATCCCGCGGGCGGTCCGAATCCGGCGTGGTAGAGGACGACCCCGAGGACCGCAATGGCTCGCATGCCGTCGATGCCGGGGCGGTAAGCGAGGGTTCGCTCCTTGCGAAGAGTTGGCGTCGAAGCCATGGTGTTCTGAGGGTCATGGAGTTGGCGGCCAATATAACGGAAGCAGAGAAAAGGCAGCCCTATCCGACGCGCAGGACGTATTGCGATGACGCCCCCTGCGACCTCCGAAGTGTGACGTGACTCTCACCTCTCTGTTGACGGTGGCAGACCTTACGGAGACGATGTAGTGCGGCCGATAGCCGTCACAGGGGGCCAGGATGGATTGTGGTGCTTAGACGACTTCTCAATGCCGGCACCATGCCAGCGACATCCCCGACGTACTGGCGGTTGATGCGCTACATGCTTTTCGCCCTTCTGGTCGCCGCTTGCGGTGTCGGAGGTGTGTTCCTGTCCCTGGCCATGCGGTGGCAAAACCTGGCGGCAGTCTGCGGACTGGTCGCTATCGGCGGTATAGGATCGGTATGGCTATTGATGCTTACGCAGACGGCCAATGTCTTTCTTTGGCACCGGCCCGATGCTTCTGCTGGCTGTGACAGTGGAAAGGCGGATGTCGGACGCCGGATGAGTTCTGGGCGACCGCTTTCGCCATCCGAGCTATCGATGCGTCTCGAATCGAAAGGTCAGCTGCACGATTGCGCTATCTCCATTAAATGGGTCCGAGGACTCTCGGATCGCCTGGTGATTCACATCGACGACATCGATGCAAATTTCCGAGGCCTACCCGAGTACCGTGGAAAGCGGTCGGGCGAGCTGACTTTTCTGGATGCTCGGGAAATCGAAGGTTCCTTTGCAGAAGGCGAGCGTAAGGTCTATGAAGCGATCGTCGAGGGTGATGGCGAGCGAGGTCGGGTGACGCTGCGCTTCTGGCCGTACGGTGCGCTCGTTGCGTCGTTCTTGAATGCCACCCTGATCGAGAGCGACCGCTTGTGATCGAAGAGCGTCCCGGATGCAGTCAAGACGCTGAGACATTCACATACGGGTGGATGCTGCCGGCTTACACCTTTATCTCCCTCATCCTTGTGTGTTTTACCAGCGTCGTCTTCGTTCGAGCCGCGGAAGCGTACCGTCCGGGCGACTGGATTTACTTTGTCACGGTTATTCCTGGTGTGCTTCTGGGGGTGCTCGCTGCACTCGCAATCTGCCGGGATGTTCTGGTGTCGGTCGAAGGAATCGGCCGGTCGGCTTTCGGCCTGACGCTGCGTTTGATTCACTGGGACGAGATTGTGGAAGTGTACTGTTCCGACGTCGTTACCTACGGTAGTAAGACAGAGCGCTACTACCATTTCCGGACGCGGCTCGGTAATCCGTTAGCCGGTGTGCTGGTCAAGTCCACGGTCGCCGATGCGGAACGTCTCATCGGGTTGATCAACACCGAAGTGGTTAAGCGAGGTGTCCGCATCGTTACAAGGGGAAAAGGCGCGCCCGTCGTTCTTGACGAGCTTCCCGGTCCATTTGATCGACCTGGCAGCTTGAGAGCTTGGTAGGTGATTGCCTTGTGAGCTACTGGAAGATGAAAGACCTGCGAGTCGAGCGGGCGGGAGCCGATGAGATACTTACCCTCCGTCGCCCAGACCGGTTGTCCAGTTCGTTGGTCGTCGTCGCTGTTCTCGGTTTCCCTGCAGTGATCGAAAGTCTTCGCGCCCGTTCGCTCCTTGAGAGTTTCCTGGCTGTATTCGCTTCGCCCTTTCTTATCGTCGCGGTATTAGCGGGCATCTTCGTCTTTTGGCGCTGGTCACGTAACGACGTCATCCGTGTTACCGACCGGACCATTATTCTCGATCGAAGGCTTGGCACGGGCAGCCTTGACGTCCCTCTTGAGATCGATCGCTGCAAACTTACGGAGGTCGTAGTTCGCGAAACGGCGACCAAGGCGAGAGGGCAAACTTATGTGAATCGGACAATGATATTTCTTGATGGCGACCTCGAATACGCGCGAACGCTTCCATTGTCTGTCGAAACGGCACGACACCTAGCCCGCGTCGCGACCGATTGGCCTCGTGGCCGAATCGGCGCACCGGTATTGGATGAATCCCGGCCCGCGAGGTGCGGCAGGAAGACAGACGGTGTCACGGATAAATAGGGCCCCTCCGCGACTAAGTGCAGAGTCCCTGACGTGGCGCGCCATCTCCCGTGACCAAGCATGAGCTTTTACTAGCATGAGTAAGAAAGAAGTCTATACATACGGCCCGAACAAATTCATACAGCTAGCCTTGCTTGGAGTATGCACGGCCATTGCAATTTTTCTGCTCACCCATGGTATTTATCGCCCGGGTGACTGGATTTATCCGGTAATCATGTCTCCCATAGCTTTGCTCGCCGTCTATCTATCGTTCGTGATCTGGCTTGATGTGGTGGTTACTGACAAAGGTATGCGAAAGCCTTTCTACGGACTACCTGGAAGGTTTGTATCTTGGGACGAAATCGAGTCCGCTAGATTTGTTTCCGGACGGGATGGTGGATGGATGTACGTATTCTTTACAACATCGCATCCATTCCTTGGAGCCTTGAGGTTTACATCAAGGATCCGACACGCGGATCACCTTGTCGAGCGTGTGAATGAAGAACTGCTACGTCGCCACGTACCGATCCGGACCTGGAAGGGGAACACGCTTGTTGCTGCTGAAAGATTGCCCGCACCCAGTGACGCTGGACGCTGACGAAGATCTCAGCCCTAAGGCTTCGCGGCTCCAACGCCCCGATCTTGTTCGGCCCTCGGTTTCAGGTGTACATTTTTGCGGCAAACATGAAATTGCAAACCTCTCCTTTCTGGGGAGGGGTGGTATTCAGGGCGGGAATGCAAGGCGGCATGAGGTCGAATGGACTGGACAGAACCGATGACCGCGGCTTCTCGAGGGTGCGCGATTGCGGTCTTTGGACTGCTGCTTGCGGCCTGCAGCTATATAGACGGCGGCATGCGTCCAGATGACAAGGTGCGCGAGAACCGTACGTCCGCCGCATACCGTGCGATGGTCGAGGGGAGGACGACTCAGAGGGACGCCGAGGCAGCCCTGGGCCAACCTTATTGCATCCGTCCTCTCAAAACCGGCGAGGTTGAGCTTCGTTGGGGCGGCCCATCGACGAAGATCAACGAAGTCCATTTTCTCGGAATGACGACCAATCGCTATGTCGCTACCGGGGGGTGGGCTATGGCGCTCGTGTTCAGCGACGGCACTTTGGTCGGGAAACCAGAAATAGTCCCGGGCACCGATGGAGATGAGCCATGCGTGGTGACGTGCCGCGAATGCTTTTACGGCAAGCTGGCCGCGAAAGTCGACGGCCCGTTCCGCGTCTAGTGAGCTCATCCGGTAGCTTCCTTATTGGAACCAGCGACTGGCCCTAGGGCAATAAATATTAGACCAGACGGAAATCTGCTATGGGGAGCGCTCTCAAAACGACCAGAGAAGCCTCCGCACAGGTTCACGCGGCCTCGCGAAGGGCGATAGTTGAGCCTGATAGACCCGCTGTAGGTGCACCGCCCGGAACTCGATGATCCATGGTGAGAGGATCCCTGCTTCCGTCCGCAGTGCCTTGCCTTCCGGAAGAATTGTGCGTTAGGGTCGCCAGCATTCAGGGGCGCCGATAAGGATCGGCCATAGGGTTCCGCATGACTTCGCACTGGACGCGTGCTCGCGGGGCGCGTTTCGCCATCGTTCGACCTGCATACGCCATCGCCGCGGTGCTCCTGGTGGTTCTCGCATTGCCTGTGACCGCGGGTGAGACCAACGCGCCCGCCAAGTCGGATACAGCACAACATCCCCGACCTCTGGTTATCGGCCTGACTTGCGACGGAAGTCCGTCCCCCGTAAGGGAGTTGCACCACTGGGACTCGCGAGTCCCCATGGGAGGCGGTCCGGAGCAATGTCTGGATGGCAATACAAAACTGCGAATAGTTCCGCGTGGCGTTGCTCTGAAGTACAACCCGGCAACGGACAGCCTCGGTGTCGTCCTCACGATCTCAGAGGCGGGCAGAAAGGCGATCAATGACTTGTTTACCGCGGCACTGATGAGCGGGAAGCGTCGAGACCTCATCCTTATCGACGGAAAGGTCGTAATCAGTCGCAACGTAGCAAGCGTAATCTCTGGGCCCTCTCTGCTGATCGGTATGCGATCGGATGAGGATGCGAGAGCGGTCGCCACAGTCTTGAGCGAACCGTAAAAGGACGTCGATTTGCGATTTGCATGCGGTTGACGGCGGTTGAGTGTGCGTCCTTGAATGTTTATCGACGGCCTCGAAGGGCTGTATTTTTGCTGACGGAGTAGTCAGCGTCCTCTTCCATGACCTGTCATGTTTGGTCGGAAGCGACTTCAGGAGGGAATGCAGGGACTATGAATTCGCATAGATACACAGTTCAACTTCGGATCAATGGCGACATCGTTCCGGATGACATTACGCTTGAGCTCGGGTTGGAGCCTAATCATGTAAGGAGGGCCGGCACCGTCTCCCACGGAAGGATCCTGGAGCGCTCATTGTGGTCATATAGCGGTGCCTCGCCTGAAGTCTTTGTTCGTGAGTGGGACACGTTAGAGGAGGGGCTCCTTCATCTTCTTGACGAGCTTGTGCCTAAGAAGGATGTCCTTCAACACTACATAGATCATTACGACACGGTTTGGTGGTGCGGGCACTTCCAGTCTGGCTTCGACGGGGGACCGACATTCTCTAAGGCATTACTTCTGCAGCTGGCAAGTTTCGGCGTCCCCGTTTTTATCGATAACTATTTTTCGGACGACTGATTCGATTGCATCGCCTCAGCAGTTGGTAGTCAGTCTAGTAACAGCGCCAGTTGCCCAAGTGGATTGCCGAGAAACGCTTTCGTCACCAGGAAGTGCTCCGTTTCCTCATAGGCGGTCCTGACCAGCCCCGACTCACCAATCTGGTAAAGATCAGCATCCGGATAAGCCATCAAGATCGGCGAATGCGTAGCAATGACGAACTGCGAGTTCATCGCGATCAATTCGTGCATACGAACCAGCATCGCCAGCTGCCGCGCGGGTGAAAGGGCAGCTTCGGGCTCGTCGAGGATATATAAACCGTTTCCGCCGAACCGATGCGTCATCACCGCGAAGAAGGACTCGCCATGAGACTGCTCATGAAGCGATCTCCCGCCGTAGGAGTCGCCAACGCCGAGGTTTTCGATCTCGGTCGCTACGTTGAAGAAGCTCTCGGCGCGAAGGAAGAACCCATCCTTGGCTCGCTTGATTCCTTTGACTAGCGTCAGGCACTCATGCAGCTCGGAGTGTGACCGCCGCGTCCCGAAGTTGAAGTTCTTCGTACCGCCTTCGGGATTGAAGCCCCATGCGGTGGCGATCGCCTCCAGCAACGTCGACTTCCCGCTGCCGTTTTCGCCGACGATAAACGTGACCTTGGGGTGGAGCTTCAGGGTGCCGAGCTCTTTCACTGCAGGGAGCGAGAACGGGTACGTGTCGAATGATGGGACGCGGTCGCGGCGGAGTTTTACGTCGAGTAGGTAGTGTTCTGCGGTTAGGGAGGTCATGCGGGACGGTCCTTGTGTTGTCGCTAGCACCCTTCGCCGATGAATCGGCTCCTACATAGAGCGGGGGGCAGTTTTAGAACCACTTGTTTCGTTTTAGGGCCATGAAGATGATGCCGACGACGCAGGCGACCAGGCAGGTGATGGCGGGGTAGGCCCAGGGCTGATTCAACTCCGGCATGTGCGCGAAGTTCATGCCGTACCAGCTGGTAATCAGCGTAGGCGCCGCGAGCATGGCTGCCCAACCCGCGAGCTTCTTCATTACCTCGTTCTGCCCGAAGGTGACCAGCGCCAGGTTCACACTGATCGCCGCACCAAGCATCTCGCGCATCGCGTTGATGGACTCGTTCACGCGAAAAACGTGATCGTAAATATCGCGGAAGTAAGCACGTAGCTCGTCGCGAATCAGATGCGGATGCAAGCGCACCAGCTGTGCCACGATGTCCTGCAGCGGCACGACGGCCAGGCGCAGTGTCATCAGCTCGCGCTGCATGTCGTAGAGGCGCCTGATGGTCTGGCGGTTGTAGGTCTCGGCAAAGATGTCGTTTTCGAGCTCGTGCAATTCCTGCCGGAAGTCGCGCACGATCGGCAGGAAATTGTCGACGATGAAGTCGAGCACGGAGTAGAGCGCGTAACTCGGGCCCATGGCGAGCAGCTCGGGCGTTTGCTCACAGGTGCGGCGCGCCGGCGCATACGACAGCGAGGCGCCATGGCGCACGGTGACGAAGTAGCGTTGGCCGACGAAGATCTGCGTTTCACCGAAGGCGATGTTGCCGCCGACGAGCTGGGCGGTCTGCGCCACGATGAAGAGGGAGTCGCCGTAGGTTTCGATCTTGGTGCGCTGGTGGGCGAGCTGCGCGTCCTCGATGGCGAGGTCGTGCAGGTTGAACTCTTCCTGCAGCTTCAGCAGCAGCGGCTCGTCCGGCTCGTGCAGGCCGACCCAGACGAAGGTATCGGGGTCCTTGAGGACGTCGCTGATCGCGTCGATGGTGATGTCGCCAATGCGACAGCCGTCGTTACGGTAGGCGACGCAGTTGACGACCATGCCGCCGTTGGAAACGGGCGGAGCGACGGGTTCGGGAAGAATCGAGACAGATGCCATGGCGGGCATGATGCCGCCCCCTGTGTGACGGGGCAATCGTGCGACGTGACAGTGATCAGTCGTGCTTTCGGCAAAAACTTGCGAACAGCGCCGCCCAGCAGGGCAGGGCGAGCAGCAGCCAAGGCATGTTGCGCTGCGGGAAGTCGGGCCACAGGTGCAGCAGCAGGCCGATGACGCAGGCGGCAAACGACATCGCGGCCACCCGGGGAGCCATGCGGCCCATCGGGCGGCCGGCCCGGCGCAGTCGCCAGATGCCTGGAAGCAACAGCAACGCGAACGGCTGGAAGGCCAGCAGGTTGAAGTTGCCCCAGGCGGAACGATGCAGGGTGAGCGTCCACAGGCCGAGCATGAACAGGCCTGCCACACCGGCAAACACGGTGAACAGTGTGCCGGCAGCGACGAAGGCGCCGCGGGCCACGCGGTGGCGGGTGAACGCGGGCAAGGCGAGCGGAATGGCCCACAACAGGCCGACGATGAGGAGCGGCCAGCGGAGATCCGGCGCCTTCTCTGGCGGCGGATCGAGCTTGTTCTGCGCGAGGGTGTCTTCCTGGTCGACCAGGGGCCGTGCATCGGCGCCATCCCCGACGCGCACGTGACGCAGCTCGTCTTCGAGCACCATGGGCAGGAAGGCTTCCGTCCACGCCGTCAACGGCTGGTCGGCATAAGGGCCCAGACCAAGGTCCATGCCCAGCATCAGCCAGGCCTGGTTGCTCATAAGGCGGGCGGTCTGCTCACGATACGTCATGCCACCCGGGCGTTCGCGCAACTGGCGGCCGAGCGCGCCACCGAGCGCACCGTCGAGCGCGTCGCGCACGCGAGTGGTGCAGTTATCGGCGTAGTAGTCGTAGTTGTAGCCGGCGTTGGCCGGTTGCACGTTCCAGAGCAGGAAGTGGCGCAGGCTGTCTTTCTGGTCGTTGTCCAGTGCGAGGCGCTGGCGGCGCACGTAGCGGCCTTCACCCGAATAGAACTCGACGTCGGACTGCGTGGTCTCGGCGTCCATGCGATAAGCCATGATGCCGCGCGCGAAATTGACGATGAAGCCCTTCTGGTCGAAGTCGAACACGCCGTAGTTGAAGGCAATGGCTTCTCCGCTCACGGTGTCGCGCACTTCCAGTGCATCGTGCCCGAAGCGCTCCCAGTAGATATCGCCCGGCCCGTACGTCATCAGCGAGATTTCGAGGTTGGCGGCCGGGGCGTCGACGATGCCGGCGCGGGCAGCGGGAACGAAACACAGGGCGATCAACAGAAGCAGGGCGTAGCGCATCGTGGGGCGTGGTCCTTGCCCGCAGGCATGGCTTGAAGGGAAGGCTAACCGCCGGCCTCGCGGCCGGCGTTCGCGTCAGGCGCCGTTGCTGGCGTTGCCGTTGCCGCTTACGCGGGTAACGTGGAAATGCAGCACACGGCGGTCGTCGGCTTCGGTAACGCGGAAGACGAAGTCGCCCATGGTGATCTCCTCGCCCACGCTCGGCAGATGGCCGAACTCGGACGTGATCATGCCGCCGATGGTGTCGAACTCTTCGTCGGAGAAATGGGCACCGGCCACCTCGTTGAAGTCGGCGATGGGGGTGAGCGCGCTCACCGCGAACACGCCGTCGTCGAGCTGGGTGGCGAGCACCGGATCTTCCTCATCGTCGTGCTCGTCGTCGATCTCGCCGACGATCTGCTCCAGCACGTCCTCGATGGTGATGAGGCCGGCGACACCGCCGTACTCGTCCACCACCAAGGCCATGTGATTACGGGTGAGGCGAAACTCCGCCAACAGCACGTTGAGCCGCATGGATTCGGGAATGAGCACGGCCGGGCGAAGCAGGGCGCGCACGTCGCCGCCTTCGCTCTGGCCGAAGTACTTCAGTAAATCTTTGGCCAGCAGGATGCCAAGGACTTCGTCCTTGTCCTCGCCGTGCACGGGAAAGCGTGAGTGACCGGATTCGACCACGGCGGCCAGGATGTCCGGCAGCGGTGCATCGACGGGCAGGCTGACGATCTGGGCCCGGGGGACCATGACGTCGTCGACGCTGAGTTCGGTGACTTTGATCGCACCCTCGACCATGGTCAGGGTGTCGTTGGAAAGCAGGCCGTTGGCCTGGGCGGTGCGCAGTTCCTCGATCAGTTCGTCGCGGTTGCGGGGCTCGCCGGAAAACATGTGGCCCAGACGGTCCCACCAGGATCGGTGAGTAGGGCCGTTGGTACTGCCAGGGTCCTCGTTCATTACTCTTTGGTATTCGGCCCGATGGGGCGGAATGAGCAGTCTAGCGGAAATCTTGTGACGGTTCAGGCCGCGGAGCCGGGTAGGAGCCGATTCATCGGCGATCCCGCGGCAGCGGGCCAGGGTGTCGCGAGCACCCGATCGCCGATGAATCGGCTCCTACCGGGCAGGAGAGGCCTCGATGTAGGGATCGGCGATGCCCAACGCCGCTAGCACCCTGGTCTCTAACGCCTCCATCGCCTCGGCCTCGGCCTCGTCGATATGGTCGTAGCCCAGCAGGTGCAGGGTGCCATGGATGGTCAGGTGGGCCCAGTGGTCGGCCGGCTTCTTGCCCTGCTCGGCGGCCTCGCGGGCCACCACGGGAGCGCAGATGACCAGGTCGCCGATCAGTGGCAGGTCCACTCCGGGCGGTAGTTCGACCGGGAAGGACAGGACATTCGTGGCGTAATCGCGGCCGCGGTACTGCAGATTCAGCGCCTGGCCTTCCTCGGTGTCCACGATGCGGATGGACACTTCGGTGGCCTTGCGGCGCTTCGCGCCCTTCAACGCGGCTTCGATCCAGCGCCGGAAACTCGCAGAGGCCGGCACGCCTTTACGCGGCGCGGCATAGCCCACGGCAACGTCGAGCTTGCTCAACGCGCTTCGTCCTTCTGCTCGAAGGCCTCGTAGGCACGCACGATCTTGGCCACGAGCGGGTGGCGCACCACGTCTCGCGAGGTGAAGAAGGTGAAGCTGATGCCGTCCACGCCGCGCAACACTTCGATCGCATGACGCAGGCCGGAGCGGATGTTGCGCGGCAGGTCCACCTGGGACACGTCGCCCGTGATGACCGCCACCGAACCGAAGCCGATGCGGGTCAGGAACATCTTCATCTGTTCGACGGTGGTGTTCTGCGCTTCGTCGAGGATCACGTAGGAGTCGTTGAGCGTGCGGCCGCGCATATAGGCGAGCGGGGCGATCTCGATCACGTTGCGCTCGATCAGCTTGGCTACCTTTTCGAAGCCAACCATCTCGTACAGCGCGTCGTACAGCGGGCGCAGGTAGGGATCGATCTTCTGGCTGAGATCGCCGGGCAGGAAGCCGAGTTTCTCGCCCGCTTCCACGGCAGGGCGCACCAGCAACACGCGCTGCACGCGGTTGTTCTCGAGGGCTTCGATGGCGCTGGCCACGGCGAGGTAGGTCTTGCCGGTGCCGGCCGGGCCGACACCGAAGTTGATGTCGTGGCTGGTGATGGCGTGCAGGTAACGGGCCTGATTCGGACCGCGGCCCTTGATCACGCCGCGCTTCACCTTGATCACCACTTCCTGCGTCGATTCGGCCGCCTGGTCGGCAAGCGCGTCGATGCCGGACTCGGCCAGGTGCAGGTTGATGATCTGGCCGTTGAGGGTCTCGTGCTCGGCGGCGGCGTACAACGCGCGCAGTACCTTCTCGCCGGCGCGAGCGGTGAGTTCGTCGCCGATCACACGGAACGTGCCGCCGCGATGGTCGATCTCGACACCCAGGCGCAGCTCGATCTGACGGATGTGCTCGTCGAGCGGACCACAGACGTTGGCAAGGCGGATGTTGTCCTCAGGCTCGAGGGAGAAGTCACGCTGGACGAGCTGGCTCATGGCATTCACGAGGCGAGGGCGACCTCTTCGTCGAGGCGGACGCGGCCGCGCAGGGAGTTGGACATCGCTTCGGTGATCACGACGTCGACGAACTGGCCGATCATCCGGGCATGGCCGGGGAAGTTCACATAGCGCATGTTTTCGGTGCGCCCCGATAGCTCGTTGGCGTCCCGGCGACTGGGTTTTTCGACCAGAACACGCTGCACGCTGCCGACCATGGCTTCGTTGATCTTGCGGGCGTTCTCGTTAATCGCCGCCTGCAGGCGCGACAGGCGCGCGTGCTTGACCTCGGCCGGTGTGTCATCGGCGAGGTTCGCCGCCGGCGTGCCGGGGCGGGACGAGAAGATGAAGGAGAAGCTCTGGTCGAAGCCGATATCGTGGATCAGCTTCATGGTCTTCTCGAAGTCTTCGTCCGTCTCGCCGGGAAAACCGACGATGAAGTCCGACGACACGCAGATATCCGGGCGCACGGCGCGCAGCTTGCGAATTTTCTGCTTGAACTCGATCGCCGTGTAACCGCGCTTCATGGCCGAAAGGATCCGGTCCGACCCGGCCTGCACCGGCAGGTGCAGGTAGTTGGCCAGCTGCGGCACGTTGGCGTACGCCTCGATCAGCGAGTCGGAGAACTCCAGCGGATGCGAGGTGGTGAAGCGAATGCGGCCGATGCCTTCGATCTGCGCGATCGCGTGGATCAGCACGGAGAGGTCGGCCGTGCCGCCTTCGTGCATGGGGCCACGGTAGGCGTTGACGTTCTGGCCGAGCAGGTTGACCTCGCGCACGCCTTGCTCGGCGAGCTGGGCCACCTCGACGATCACGTCGTCGAACGGACGGCTGATTTCCTCACCGCGGGTGTAGGGCACCACGCAATAGGAGCAGTACTTCGAGCAGCCTTCCATGATGGAGACGAAGGCGGTCGGGCCTTCGGCGCGCGGCTCGGGCAGGTTGTCGAACTTCTCGATCTCCGGGAAGCTGATGTCCACCTGCGACTTGCCGCTGGCGCGCTGGGCTTCGATCATTTCCGGCAGGCGGTGCAGGGTCTGCGGGCCGAAGACCAGGTCCACATACGGTGCGCGCTTGAGGATGGCATCGCCTTCCTGCGAAGCCACGCAGCCGCCCACGCCGATGAGCACCGGCTTGCCGCCGGCCTTGTGAGCCTTCCAGCGGCCGAGCTGGCTGAAGACTTTCTCCTGGGCCTTTTCGCGGATCGAACAGGTGTTGACCAGGATGACGTCAGCTTCCGCCTCGTCCTGGGTCAGCTCGAGACCGTGCGATGCGAGCAGGACGTCGGCCATCTTGGCCGAGTCGTACTCGTTCATCTGGCAGCCGTGGGTCTTGATGAAAAGCTTGCCGCTCATGGGCCGGGGTACCGTGATTCGTGGGGAGTTACCGAACCGCGCAGTTTACGCCGCCGCCACCCGCCTTGCCACAGGGTTTGGTGGATCAATGACTTGCGTGAAGAACATCACGTTATCGGCCCTTGGCAGGCCGGGGGTGCTCGGGCACACTTGCGCCCATGGTTAACGACGCGACGCCAGGGGAAAGCGCCGGCCATCCCGCCTGCCGTTTTCTGCTCCCCCGGACGGCCCTGCGAAGGGCCGCGGGCGTCTGTGTGCTGCTTCTCAGCCTGATCGCCGGTCCCGCCTCGGCGGGTGCCTTATATAGATGTGTCGGCACCACCGGCGAAACGGTGTTCTCCGGGAGCACCGCCGGCTACAAGGACTGCAAACGGCTGGCCAATATGGCACCGGCGCGTCCGGCCCGGCCGGTCATGACCCCGACTTCGGCCGCTCCCGTGTTCCTGGCCGTCGAGGCGGCGCCTTCGTTGAAGGGCGTCATCGGAAGCGTGGTGCTGGCCCCGGGGCGCAATGACGATCAGACGGAGGCTGGCCTTGCCGGTGTGGCCCCCGCCGCGACGGGCATGACGGTCGAAGCGTCCGTCCAGACGACCGCGACCGCTCTCGGCCCGCCTCGGATCGCGCCGGCCACGCCTGCTCCGGCGGTCGTGGCCCCGCCTGCCATCAGGGCGCCGAAGGGTACGTGGGACTATCACGAGTCGACGTCGACGGACCTGGCTTCCATGCCAGCCCCCGAACAGCCCAAGGGTTCGCGTGTACTCCGTGGCGCGGTCTATCGGATCACCCGCGCCGACGGTGGCGTCGAGTACACCAACATCCCGCAGGCAGTCGACGCCGAGAAAGGTCAGAGCATCAAGATGCTTTTCACCTACATCGCCACCTGCGCCGCGTGCGATGTGCATTCCAAGGTCGACTGGAACAGCGTGGCCCTCAACATCACCTCGTATGGCGACGCCATCTCGTCGGCCAGCAGCGAATTCGGCGTGGACGAGGCGTTGCTGCGCGCGGTCATCCACGCGGAGAGCGCCTTCAATCCGCGCGCGCTTTCGGTGGCGGGCGCGCAGGGGCTGATGCAGTTGATCCCCGGCACGGCGCGCGACATGGGCGTGCTGGATGCCTTCGACGCGAATCAGAATATTCGCGGCGGTGCGCGTTACCTCGCGCTTTTGCTACGGAACTTCAACGGCAACGAGCGCCTCGCCGCTGCCGCCTATAACGCGGGCCCTGGCGCAGTGCAGAAGTACAACGGCGTGCCGCCCTATGACGAAACACAGGTTTACGTCGAGCGCGTGGGCGTGCTTCGCAAGCGCTATGGCGAGACGTTGAAGAGCCGGCCGGGCACCAACGTGCCGCTGGCCTCGCGCGGCAGCTGACTTGACTGTCGCCCGCTCCTTGTGGGAGCCGCTTCAGCGGCGATTGGGTGCTCGCGACACAGTTAGGTATCGCCGATAAATCGGCTCCTACCGAGCAAAGGCAGTTACTTCGCGCCCTGTAACGCCTGCATCGGCGCGGTAGGCGGGCGCTGGCTGGGCGTGATGGTGCTGGTGAACGCCGCACCGCTGCGCAGACCGGAAACCTCGATCGTCGCGCCGGGTTTGAACGAGGCCTCGCGCCGGCGCAGGTCGGAAGGATCGAGGATGTCTTCACCGCCGATCTTCAGCAGCACGTCGCGCTGCTGGATGCCTGCGATAGCGGCCGGTCCGCCGGGGGACACATCGTTTACCACCACACCGCGTGCCGCCGAAGGCAGGCCGCTATCGGCCGAAATCGGTACGGCACCATAGTCCGCGCCGATCCAGCCGCGCACCACGTGGCCGGTCTGCACGATCTGGTCGAGCACATTGCGCGCGCTCGCAACGGGAATGGCGAAGCCGATACCTTCGGCGCCCACGGCCTGGCCGATCAGCGAGGTGTTGATGCCCACGAGGTCGCCATGGGCGTTGACCAAGGCGCCACCCGAGTTACCGAAATTGATGGCCGCATCTGTCTGGATGAAGTTCTCCAGGCTGGACAGGTTGAGCTGGCGGCCGATGGCGCTGACGATGCCCATGGTCACGGTTTGACCAATGCCGAAGGGATTGCCGATGGCAAGCACCACGTCGCCCACGCGCGGACGGCGGTCGGGGTCGGTCATGTGGATGGCGGGCAGGTTGCCGGCATCCACCTTGAGTACGGCGAGGTCGGTCTCGTCGTCGGAGCCGACCAGCCGTGCTTTCGCCACGCGGCCGTCGTAGAGCAGGAGCTGGATGTCGTCGGCGTTAGCGATCACGTGGTTGTTGGTCAATACGTAACCATCGTCACTGACGATCACGCCCGAGCCCAGGTTCTGCTGGCGCCGTGTACGCGCCGGCCCCGTAGGCACACTGAAGATGCGCTGCAGTACGGGGTCCGAATAGAGCTGGCGCGGCTGCTCGGTGACCATCTTGTTCGCGTAGATGTTGACCACGGAGGGTGCCGCCTTGGCCACGGCGTCGGCATACGAGGCCGGGCCGGAGGAGGGTGCGTCACCCGTGGCGGCTGCCGTGATCGCCGCTGGCGGGGTGAATCGCTGGCGCAGGAACGCGCCGCTTCCTGGCCAGAACAGGCCAATGATGAAGGCCACGGCGAGACCGAGCACGACGAAGCGGGCAATGAAGGCGAGCGTGCGGGCGGCGTATTTCATCTAAGAACTGAGGGATCCTGTCGTCGTCGCATCGCCTTGCCCATGGCAGCCCTCGCCCTTGATGGGATACGGTGGCGTCCAGTTTATTGTACGTGGCTGGTGCTGACGTTACACTGACGCGATTTGCGGAAGCCGATTTCCGAATGAACCGGCGATAGGGGTCCGCAACCTCAATGGCATAAGTTCCGGAGAGCCTGATGGCGAACGAAGTCGTCGATCACGGGCGCCGTCGCTTCCTTACCGTTACGACAGCAGTCGTAGGTGGTGTGGGAGTGGTCGCGGCGGTCGTGCCCTTCATTAAGTCGTGGGAACCAAGCGCAAGGGCAAAGGCGGCAGGAGCGCCCGTCACGGTCGATATCAGTGCCATCGATGCGGGCCAGAAGGTCACATTCGCATGGCGCAGCCTTCCGGTTTTTGTGGTCAATCGCACTAAGGACCAGCTGGCCCAGCTGAAGGGCCTCGAACCCCGCTTGCTGGATCCACAGTCGTCCAACACGGAACAGCAGCCGAAGTACGCGACCAACGAAACCCGTTCCATCAAGCCTGAGTGGCTGGTCGTCATCGGCCTGTGCACCCACCTGGGTTGCGTTCCCGACTTCGTTCCGGACATCAAGCCCGAGCCGTTCGACGCGAACTGGAAGGGTGGCTTCTATTGCCCCTGCCATAAGTCACGCTACGACCTCTCGGGCCGCGTGTTCAGCGGCGTGCCCGCACCGAAGAACCTCCCCGTGCCGCCGTACCACTTCGTGGACGACACGCACATCCAGATCGGTGTCGATCCGAAGGAGGCCGGCTGATGGCTAACCTGTTCGATTGGGTCAATGAACGTGCTCCGGGGCTCATGCCCATGTACCGGAAGCACATGACCGAGTACTACGCGCCGAAGAATTTCAATCTTTGGTACTACTTCGGATCGCTGGCGATCCTGGTTCTGGTGAACCAGATCGTGACCGGCATCTTCCTCACCATGAACTACAAGACGAGTGCGCTGGAAGCGTTCAACTCGGTCGAGTACATCATGCGTGACGTGGAGTGGGGCTGGCTGATCCGCTACATGCACTCCACCGGCGCATCGCTGTTCTTCGTGGTGGTGTTCCTGCACATGTTCCGCGGGATCATGTACGGCTCGTTCAAGCGTCCGCGCGAGCTGGTGTGGATCCTCGGCATGCTGATCTTCCTGGTGCTCATGGCCGAAGCCTTCATGGGCTACGTGCTGCCGTGGGGCAACATGTCCTTCTGGGGCGCGAAGGTCATCATTTCGCTGTTCGGCACCATCCCCTACATCGGCCCCGGCCTGGTGGAGTGGATCATGGGCGACTTCCTGCCCGCCGACGCCACGCTCAACCGCTTCTTCGCGCTGCACGTGATCGCGTTGCCGCTGGTGCTCCTGCTCCTGGTGGTTCTGCACCTGGCGGCACTGCACGAAGTGGGCTCGAACAATCCCGATGGCGTGGACGTGAAGCACGGTCCGAAGGGCAATCGCTGGGATGCCAGCAAGCCCATCGACGCCATCCCGTTCCACCCGTACTACACGGTGAAGGACCTGGTCGGCGTGGGCTTCTTCCTGATCATCGCCGCGTTCATCATCTTCTTCGCGCCCACCTTCGGCGGCTGGTTCCTCGAGCACGACAACTTCACCCCGGCCAACAACCTGGTGACGCCCACCCACATCAAGCCGTCGTGGTACTTCACGCCGTTCTACGCGATCCTGCGCATGATCCCGTCGTTCTTCGGCACGGCCATCTGGGGCGTGATCGGCATGTTCGGCTCGATCCTGATGCTGGCCCTGCTTCCATGGTTGGATCGCGGCGAAGTCCGCTCGGTACGCTTCCGTGGCATGGGGTATCGCATCGCCCTGGCGGTGCTGGTGATTTCCTTCCTGTCCCTGGGTGCGGTCGGCGCCGGCGTCACTGCCGAGCTGATTCCCGAGTGGTTCCCGGGTGCGGACGCGACCACGATCGAGAACGCCTTCGGTCGCGTCATGACGCTGGCCTACTTCGGGTTTTTCGTCTTCATCTGGGTCTACACGCACTTTGGCTTCGAGAAGACCAAGCCGGTTCCGGAACGGGTGACGATGCATGATTAAGCGCTATCTATCCGCCATGGCCCTGGCGCTGGGCCTCCTCGTCGCCACCATCCCCGCCTTCGCAGCCGAAGGCGGTGAGGGGCTGCCCTCCGCCGGCACCAACGTGAACGACCGGGCCTCGCTGCAACGCGGTGCCAAGCTGTTCTTCAACTACTGCGTGGGCTGCCACTCGCTGAAGTACGTGCGCTATTCGCGTATCGCCAGCGATTTGGGCCTGAGCGAAGACGAGGTGATGTCCAACCTCAACTTCACCGGTGCGAAGTTCGGCGAGCCGGTGATCTCGCACATGCCGGTCGACTCGGCGAAGAACTGGTTCGGCAAGGATCCGCCGGATCTTTCGCTCGAAGCGCGCGCCAAGGGCGTGGACTTCATCTTCAATTACCTGAACTCGTTCTACCTCGACCCGAGCCGTCCGGTCGGCTGGAACAACACGGTCTTCCCGAATGCTTCCATGCCGAACCCCTTGTGGGAACTGCAGGGGCTGCAGGTGGCCGTGCATTCCGAAGCCAAGCCGGGCCAGGATTCGGTGGTGGAGAAGCTCGAGCTCTCCCAGCCGGGCCGCATGACGCCGGAAGAGTTCAAGGGCGCCACGCGTGACCTGGCCACCTTCCTCGAGTACACGGCAGAGCCGGCGGTCCTTGAACGGCAGTCGGTCGGTGTCTGGGTGGTCCTGTTCCTGGCCTTGCTCACCTTCCTGCTGTATCTGGTGAAGCATGAGTACTGGAAGGACGTTCACGAGAACCACTGAATGATGTACCTCGGGGCGGCCTGACCGGTCGCCCCGTTTCATTTGCGGCAGGGAGAGGGCTCGCACGCATGGTCCAGAATGCTCGTTCGCGAACGGCTTTGACGCTGTACACCAGCGCCGACGACATCCACTGCCATCGCACCCGCCTGGTGCTGGCTGCCAAGGGCGTGGCATATGACCGGATCATCCTCAAGGCCGACGAGCCGACTCCCGACCTCCTCGAACTGAACCCTTACGGCACCCTGCCGACCCTGGTCGATCGCGACCTGACCGTTTACGACCCGATGATCGTCGTCGAGTACCTCGACGAGCGCTATCCGCACCCGCCCCTCATGCCAATCGACCCGCTGTCGCGCGCGCGCCTGCGCCTGGCCACCTGGCGCATCGAGAACGACTGGCTGCCCGAGATCGAGGCGATCGGGGAGGGCGGAAAGACGGCCGAAGGCGGTCGCCGCCGCCTTCGCGAGCACCTCCTGCTGTCGGTACCGCTGTTCCGGGCCTCCCGGTTTTTCCTGAACCCGGAAATGAGCCTGATCGACTGCCTGGTCGCCCCCGTGGTCTGGCGCCTGCCACATCTGGGCGTCGACCTGGGCAAGGAGGGCAAGCCGATCGTGGACTACGGCGAGCGGCTGTTCCACAGCCAGGGTTTCGCCCGCAGTCTCACGCCCGAAGAGCGCGGCATGCGCCCGGACTTCAATTTCGCCCCTGGTTAGCCTCGCTAGCGCGTATCCCGTAAACTGTGCATATGGATACGAACGAAAGCACGGGCATGACCTCCAATCGCCCCTATCTGCTGCGCGCCATCTACGACTGGATCAGCGACAACGGCCTGACCCCGTACGTACTCGTGGACGCGGCGCAGCCGGGCGTGAAGGTACCAGCCCACGTCGTGAAGAATGGCCAGGTGGTACTCAACCTTGCGATGCGCGCTGTGGCGCATCTCGACCTCGGTAACGACCGCATCGCTTTCCAGGCGCGTTTCTCCGGCGTGAGCCAGTCCATCGTGATCCCCATGCATGCCGTCCTCGCGCTTTACGCGCAGGAGAACGGCCAGGGCATGATGTTCCCGGCCGACGAGAACGAAACCCTGCCCACCGACGGCATCGAAGCCGCGGATGAGGCCGAAGCCCCCGCCCCCTCGGCCGGTGGCGATGACGATCGGCCCAAGCGCGGCGCCCCGCACCTCCGCGTCGTCAAATAAACGAAACCCGCCGAAAGGCGGGTTTTTTTTTGAGCCGATTTCACGTGGGAATCGATGCAACGACTGTGTGGGAGCCGCTTCAGCGGCGATTCCTAACTGTGTCGCAACACCCATCGCCGCTGAAGCGGCTCCCACAGAGGTAAGAGGCTCGCCGATAAATCGGCTCCTACCGAGCAGGGGCCGAAAGCAGCCCGCTCAGTGCAGCCGCCGCCGATCGGCCAGCGAAATCACATTCGCCCCATGCACGATCGAATCCGTCGCGACCACCGTTTCCAGCGCCGGCGACCCGCTCATCGGCAGGGAAAAGCTCGCTACGTCGTTGCCCGCCATCCACAGCCGCGCCATCTGCCGCGACTGACCGTCTTCGCTCACTTCGAACACGTAGCAGCGCTCGAGGCGCCGGACGCCGTCCACGCCCTGCAACCGGAAGGAGCGTAACCCTACGCTCTGGTCGAGCAGTTGCAGCCCGTTGCGTTTGCACAAGTTGGCCGCGGCACGTACCGCCACCTCGCGGGCGCGGGTCAGCCGATACCAACTGGCGATACCAGCAGCCAGGGCCATGAGCCAGAACAGATCGGTGAAGGAAGCCATGGGGTCAGTGTGTGGCCGCGTCGGCAGGACCACAAGCCCCCGGTGGGTAGGTTTGCCGCAAGCACCCATTCGCCGATGAATCGGCTCCCACAGAAACCAAGAGTGTGGGAGCCGCTTCAGCGGCGATGCTGTTGTAGGAGCCGCTTCAGCGGCGATCCCTGCGAAGCGAGCCGCTCAGCCGCCCCCGTGCCGCACATCCAACCGGAGGGAAAGATCAATCGCCCGCACATGCTTCGTCAGCGCCCCGCTGGAAATGAAATCCACGCCCGTCTCGGCGATGGCCCGGATCGTATCGATCTCGACGTTGCCGGAGACTTCCAGTGGCATCCGGCCCGCCGTGAACGCCACCGCTTCGGCCAGCATCGCGGGGGTGAAGTTATCGAGCAGGGCACGGTCGGCACCGGCGTTGAGGGCCTGGGCCAGTTCGTCGAGCGTTTCCACTTCGACGATGAGCGGGAGCGTCGGATGAATCCGGCGTGCGGCCTCGACCGCGGCTGGGATGCCGCCTGCGGCGATGATGTGGTTTTCCTTCAGCATCATCGCGTCGAACAGGCCGATACGGTGGTTGGTACCGCCGCCGCAGCGCACCGCGTACTTCTGCGCACGGCGCAGGCCCGGCAGTGTCTTTCGCGTATCCAGCACGCGCGTACGCGTACCCGCAATGGCATCGACATAGCGCGAGGTGACCGTCGCCGTGGCCGAGAGCAGCTGGAGAAAATTGAGTGCCGATCGCTCGGCAGTCACCAGCGCACGCGCCTTGCCGGCAAGGCGGCAAATGATCGACCCGGCGGCAATGCGATCGCCATCGTGCACGAGCCATTCGATGCGTACATCCGGATCGAGCTGGCGGAAACAGGCTTCGAACCAGGCCGCGCCGCAGAGTACGGCGTCTTCGCGGCAGGTGAGGACGGCGGTCGCCGTGGCAACGGCGTCGAGCAGGTCGGCGGTCGCGTCGCCCGGCCCGATGTCTTCGGCGAACGCGCGATGGACGTCGGCAAGGATCTCGCTGGCCGGCGGCAGGGCCTCGGCCAGGTGTCGCGGATCGGGAGAGCTCATCGTGTCGTGCTGTCCGTGGAGGAAGGCCGCTACCTTAGCGCGGCCGCCCTTCGCTGGGGAGATCGCACCGACTAGATCACGCCGAAGGCGTGGTGGCCTCGGGCTGGCGCAAGCGCTCGACGATGGCGTCCATCGCACGGTCGAACAGCAGCGACGAGTCGAGCAGGCGCGCTGTGCCGTTGGCAAAAGCCTGGGCAAGACCGGCGAGGCTGTGGTCGGCCACCTTGAGGCCGCGACGATTGACGAAAAGGAAGCGGCCGCTGATGGGGCTGACCCACGACAGCTTGGCGCGATCCGTTGCGCCGTCCTCGGCGGTGAACTCGAGCCACTGACCGACCTTGAGGTCGCGAGCCTGGGCGAGGTTGCGCTCGTCGAAGGCTTCGTCCAGCAGGGCCTCGTTCTCGTCCTCAGGTTCCGGCCCGAGGGTGGGCTCTTCGATCGCCTGGATGGCCTCCGGCAACGGCATGACGCTGGAGACGAGAGTGCCCGACTCTGTTTCCGGGGTCGATTCGCCGAGTTGCTGCCGGTAGAAGGCGTGCAGCTGGCCGAGCAACTGTTCGGTATCGCTTTCCTGGAAGGCTACCGAGGCCAGGCCGCGACGCAGCGAGCGCTCGATGCCGGGCAGCAGCGAGCGCAGGTCGCGACGACCATTGAGGTCGTACACCGGGCGCGCGCTGGCGATGAAGTCGTCGATGAAACGAAGCGATTCGCGGAACTCGGGTGCCTCGTCACCCTGGCGAAGCAGGGTGAGCACGATGTAGTTAGCCCAGGCACGGGTAAGCACACCATAAATCAGCGGCGGCAGTGCTGCACCGCCGATGCGGGTAACGATTTCCGACGCCGCGCGGCGGCGCGCCTGCTCAAGCTTTTCACGGCCGCGAGTGGATTCGGCGACGCGCTGTTCGGCCAGTTCGGCTCGCTTGCGGCTGACGTCGAGGAATTCCTGCAGCTCACCGGCAAGGCGGGTGAAGATGACGACGTCGTCGTCAAAATCATGAAGCAGACGCTCCACGATCGACTTGACCTTGTCGAACAGGCGGCCGTCGCGATCGGCTTCCACCGACCAGCCCTTGGCGGCATCGGCGAGGGCGTCGAGCAACTGACGCGCCGGGTGCGACTTGTGCGCAAACATCCGGCGGTCGAGCAGGGCCACCTTGAGGTAAGGAATCTGCAGGCGTGCGAGCAGTACCTGCATCTCGGCCGGCAGGTTGTGATCTTCGAGGATGAACTCGAACAGCATGCCCACCAGGTCGATCGTGTCTTCGTCCACGCCGGACACATGCGAGGTCTGTTGACCGCGGAGCTGGCCGATCTGCGTGAGCAACTGCTCCTTGAGGTGAGCGACGTCACGCGTGATATCGGCCTGGGTGGCCAGCGGCGTCGCATGCGAAGGAAGGCTGGCGATCTGGCTCTGCAGCAGGGTCAACGCGCCAAGCAACTCGGCAGCGCTAGGCAATGGACCCGTCTGGACCGGTGCGGCCGCGGCCGCACCCATGACCATGGACGCGCTGTCGCGCCGTGCGGAAAACAGTGCGTGCAACGACTGCATGAACTCGGCCGCCGCGGCGTCGGTGACCGGCGCGCTAACCGCAGCCTGGGGTGCCATGGCCGTCGTGGCCGGGCCGATGGGTGCCGGCGCATCGCTGCGTCGGGTCGAGATCTCGTGGCGTAGCTGGGGCAGTACGCCCGCTGCGGCCAATTCGTTGTTGATGTCGTCGTAGAGCTCATCGATGCCGGCGAGCACGTAGCGATCGAACAACTTGTAGATGATCAGCTTGACGCGAACTTCGACCATCAGTTCGCGCATGGCCTGGCGGAACGCCGCGGCCAGGGCGGCGGGTCCGACGGGGTTGGTCGCGTCGTCCATCTTGGTGCCGCCGCAGATCACGGACAGGCGCTGGTTCACGGCGAAGAGGGCGCGCGCGAGGCGCTGCTCGTTCTTGCCGATCATGCTGGTAATGGCAAGCGACTCTTCCAGCTCGTTCTCGCCGACCAGGCTCAGTTCGATGTTGGCGAGCGGGCGGGCTACGCCGTCGGCATTCGGCGCACGCGTGCGTCCTGCTGAAAAATCGGCCAGATCGCGGGCGACCTGGCCGAGGAAGGTTCGCTCGACGATCGCGCGCTTCTTGCGGACTTCTCGCATGCCGTCGAAGAACTGGGTCTGTGCCGCATTGTTCTCCGCCTTCTCGGCGAGGTCGAACAAGGCGTCGTCGATGTTCTCGAACATGTTGGTCGCAAGCGCATGGAGGCGCTTGGTGGCGAGCCCCCGAACCGTGACCAGGAGCGCACCCACGCGCTCACTGCGCGGGTCCAGGCGCTGGCTCAGGTCGACGACGTTGGACGGCTCGCTCGCGTTAGTCATCACGCTTCTCTGGATTCTTACTGGCCCCCGCCCGAGGGGCCATTGTGCGGGAACGGATGCTTTAAAGTGTGACTCGCATCACGGATTTTGCGCGAGGCCGGATTCAGTCGTAAAGCCCTGCAACTGGGTCGTACCGATGCCCGCCTCAGGCAGCATGACGGGGATGCCGTCCTCCACCCGATAGACCAGCTTGCCGTCCGTGGTGATGAGCCCTTCGGTGATCGGTTCGACAACCTTCTCACCGGCGACGGTGTCGAGGGAGCCGGCGCGGATGGCGCCATTGAGGTTGTCGCGCTCGGTCGCGGTGAGCGGGCGCAGCGGTCGCTTGCTGACGGGGCAGCAGAGGATGTCGATAAGACGCTTGTCCATTGGGAGCGGCCGCGATGGGCCAACCTGTATGTAGATCGGGAATGCACTTACAATAGCGACTTTTGGGTGCTCCGGCCATGACTTCCAACGAGGTGAACGAGGCGAACGCACCGCGCGTTGGCGTGGTGATGGGCTCGCGCTCGGACTGGGAAACGATGGAGCACGCCTCGACCACGCTGACCCGCATGGGCATCGTGCACGAGGTTCGCGTGGTCTCGGCCCACCGTACGCCGGACCTTCTGTTCGACTACGCCGATACCGCCCGAGGCCGTGGCATCCAGGTGATCATCGCGGGCGCCGGTGGCGCCGCCCACCTCCCTGGCATGCTCGCCGCCAAGACGGCCCTCCCCGTGTTCGGCGTTCCGGTGCAGTCCAAGGCCCTCAATGGCATGGACTCGCTGCTTTCGATCGCGCAGATGCCGGCTGGCATTCCCGTGGGCACCCTGGCCATCGGCCGCGCGGGCGCTACCAATGCGGCCCTGCTCGCGGCCTCGGTGCTGGCCCTGCATGACGCCTCGGTCGCCGCCGCCTTGGATGCCTTCCGCGCCGAACAGACCCGCTCCGTCCTCGACCATCCGGACCCGCGTAAGTGACCCGTAAACTGCCCACGGTCGGCATCCTCGGCGGCGGCCAGCTCGCCCGCATGCTGGCGCTGGCCGCTGCGCCGCTGGGCGTGCGTACCCTGGTGGTCGACGGCTCGGCCGACGCCTGTGCCGGTCAGGTCAGCGAGCTGGTCGTCGCCGACTGGAACGACGACGAGGCGCTGGAAGCCTTCGCTGCCCGTGTGGACGTGGTCACCTTCGATTTCGAGAACGTGCCCGCCGCGACAGCCGAGCGCCTGGCGGGCCTGACCAGCGTGTTCCCGAATCCGGGCGCGTTGTCGATCGCCCAGGACCGCCTGGCCGAAAAAACCCTGTTCCGTGCCTCCGGCCTGAACACGCCCGATTTCGAACCTGTCGACAGCCGCGACGACCTGGTCCGCGCCGTGGGCCGGATCGGTGCGCCGGCCATCCTCAAGACCCGTCGCCTGGGCTACGACGGCAAGGGCCAGTTCCGTCTGAAGACCCCGGACGACATCGACGCCGCGTGGGCGGCGCTCGGTGAGGCGGCTGCCACGGTGGGGCTGATCCTCGAAGCCTTCGTGCCGTTCGAGCGTGAGCTGTCGGTCGTCGCCGTTCGCGGTCGCGACGGGTCGTTCCGTACCTGGCCGCTGACCCGCAACTGGCACGTCGATGGCGTGCTCTCGCTCAGCCTGGCGCCGGCCCCCGGTACCTCGGACGTGCTGGAGCAGGCGGCTATCGGCCATGCCCGCACGATCGCCGAGACACTCGACTACGTGGGCGTCTTTGCCCTGGAGTTGTTCGTCTGCGGTGGCGAGCTGCTCGGCAACGAGATGGCTCCCCGCGTGCATAACTCGGGGCACTGGACCATCGAAGGCGCCCATACCAGCCAGTTCGAGAACCACGTGCGCGCCGTGCTCGGCCTACCGCTGGGCGACACCGGCGTACGCGGTGCGAGCGCCATGCTCAACTGGATCGGCGACATGCCCGACCCGACGCCGGTCTTTTCGGTGGCCGATGGCCACTGGCACGACTACGGCAAGGAAGCGCGCCCCGGCCGCAAGGTCGGCCACGCGACTCTCTGCGCCCCGGATGCAGGCAGCCTGCGGGCAAAGCTGGCGGACGTCGGCGCCGCGCTGGGTCGCGAGGAGCAGGTTGCCCCGGCCGTCGACCTCCTAGGCTAACTCGCGCTCTTGTAGGAGCCGATTCATCGGCGATGGGTGCTTGCCGGCAACCAGCCCGCTGCCGCGGGATCGCCGCTGAAGCGGCTTGTGTCTTAGCACCGGCGTAGGCTTCAGGGTGAGAGCGGAGTGCGGCAAGCCCGCTAGCGGCGGTGCTGCGAGCACGTGTAGGAGCTGGGGCTGCCGCACTCCCTTCACCAAAGCCCGAACAGTTGCCCGAGTCGTACCTCGAATTCACAAGCCGGGGCATGGTGGAGGTGCTCTCACTTCCGATCGTACTCTGGAGTGAAGTCATGAGCATCCACGTAGGTATCGACACCGGTAAATCCATGCTGGACGTGGGTTTTTACCCTGACAGGCGCTGCGAGCGCTTTGCCAATACGCCCGAGGGCCATCGTGCTTTGCTGCTTGCGCTGGCACCCTTGGACGTCCCGCACATCGCCATTGAAGCCACCGGCGGCTACGAGCGAGGTGTCGTCGACGCCTTGGTGCAGGCCGGCTATTGCGTCACTCGCCTGGCCTCGCATCGCGCCACGGCCTACGCCCGAGCCATGGGAACCTTCGCGAAAAGCGATGCGCTCGATGCCCAGATCCTGGCGCGCATGGCGGCGCAGGTCACGCCGCAGCCTTACGAAGTGCCTGCGCCTGAGCGCGCTGAACTGGCTGAACTGGTGCGTTGCCGGCTGCAGATGGTCAGTCAGCGTGACGACAACAAGCGACGCCTGTTGCAGACACAGTTGGCCGCGGCCCAGCAGGCGCTGCGCGGCATGATCGAGGCGGCCAGCGTGCAAATCCGCGAACTGGACCGACGTATCGCGACGGCGACAAAGGCAGCAGATCCTGCCTCACGGTTACGTGAGGTGCCGGGCGTCGGACCCGTCGTCGAAGCCACGCTGATCGCCTATTTACCGGAACTGGGGCGACTGACGCGACGACAGATCGCCGCCCTGGTGGGCGTGGCGCCTTATGTCGACCAGAGCGGGCGCCGTGACGGTCCCCGACGCGTGCGTGCCGGCCGATGGATCGTCCGGCGCGCGATATACATGGCGACCTGGGCGGCTATCCGGACCAAAGGAAGCGCCCTCGGTCAGCGCTATCGCGCCCTACGGGCGCGGGGGAAAGTCGCCAAAGTAGCGCTCGTCGCCTGCATGCGGTGCCTGATCACAGCCATCAATGCGATGGTCCGCGCTCAGGTTGGCTGGCGTCAGCCGGCAACTGTCTGAAAAAGACAGTTGCTCCTACAGAAAGCCAGTCCACAGAAAAGGCCGGGTCTCGCGACCCGGCCTTTTCGCGTTCTACATCAGGGAAATCAGGCGAGGTTCTTTGCCGCGAAGTCCCAGTTGACGATGTTCCAGAACGCTTCCAGGTACTTCGGGCGGGCGTTGCGGTAGTCGATGTAGTAGGCGTGCTCCCACACGTCGGCCGTGAACAGCGGCTTGTCGCTGCCGGTGATCGGCGTTGCAGCGTTGGAGGTGTTGACGATGGCCAGGGAGCCATCCGGACGCTGCACCAGCCACGTCCAGCCGGAGCCGAAGTTACCGGCGGCGCTCTTGGCGAACTCTTCCTTGAACTTGTCCACGCCGCCGAAGGCCTTGGTCAGGGCGTCGGCGAGCTTGGCCGGCGGCTCGGCACCGCCGGGGGCGCGCATCGAGTTCCAGTAGAAGGTGTGGTTCCAGACCTGGGCGGCGTTGTTGAAGATGCCGCCGGACGAGGACTTCACGATGTCGACCAGATCCTTGCCCTCGAACTCCGTGCCCTTGATCAGGTTATTGAGGTTCGTGACGTAGGTCTGGTGGTGCTTACCGTAATGAAACTCGAGGGTTTCAGCGGAGATGGACGGCTCCAGGGCGTTCTTCTCGTAAGGAAGCGGGGGAAGTTCGATCGCCATGTGCGGGACTCCTTAGCGTTGGCTGGGGGAAAAAAGGCAAAGCAGGGTGGCAGGCGGGGCACTGCTACACTACGCAACTATCAGCATTCTAATGATGAAACCCGACCTATGGACGTCGTAGACGAGATCAAGGCCATCGTAGCGGCGCACCCCATCGTGCTTTTCATGAAAGGCACGCCGGAATTCCCTACCTGCGGCTTCTCCGATCGCGCGGTAAAAGCGCTCGAGGCCGCCGGTGCGACGTTCTTCTCGGTCAATGTCCTGGCGGATCCGCGCGTGCGCGCGGGGCTGCCGCATTACTCGAACTGGCCGACCTTCCCGCAGTTGTTCCTGCTGGGTGAATTCATTGGCGGCTGCGACATCGTCGAGGATCTGCACGCCGCGGGTGAGCTCAAGCGGATGGCCGCGGAAGTCGCCGGGGCCGAGTCGTGAGTGCGTGGGCCTCCGTCAACCTGCCTGAAGGTTGGGCGCCGGCCGCAGGCTCGCTGGCCGGTCGCGTTATCGTGGTCACCGGGGCAACCGGTGGGCTCGGTGGGGAAACTGCGAAGGCCGTCGTGCGTGCCGGTGCGACCGTGGTCATCACGGGACGCAAGGTACGTGCGCTGGAGAAGCTTTACGACGAGCTGGTCGCCCTCGGTGGTGCCGAGCCGGTCATCCATCCGCTGGACCTGGAAAGCGCCACGCCGAACGACTACGCCGCGCTTGCCGAGGGACTGGAGAAAGAGTTCGGCCGGCTCGACGGCGTGGTCCACGCCGCCGCGCATTTCAACGAACTCACGCCCATCGCCATGCACAAGCCGGACGACTTCCTTCGCGCGATGCAGGTGAATGTTTCCGCGCCGTTCGCGCTAACCCAGGCCTGCATGCCGCTGCTGACGAAGGCTAACGACAGCGCCGTCGTCTTCGTGTTCGACGACGCCGACCTCGTGTCCCGCGCGCACTGGGGTGGTTACGGCGTGTCCAAGGCAGCCGTGGAGCGCATGGCCGCCGTCCTGCACGCGGAGAACGGCAAAGGCAGCATGCGCGTGCATGCCTTGCTTCCCGCGCCGATGCGCACGGCCCTGCGCCGCGCCGCCTACTACGGCGAAAACACGCTCGAACGCCCGCTGCCGACTGCTTCGGCCGAGGCCATCGTCTACCTGCTTTCCGGCGCCGGCGTGGATGCACGTGGCGCCGTGCTCGATATTCGCAACACCCACTGACGTACCGCGCTGCCCGTCTCCAGGGGCAGCCGCAAAGGAGTTTTAAATGGAAGCGCAGATGACGACGTTGTCCGCGGGCATCCTGCTGTTCCTGATCATGGATCCGCTGGGCAACATCCCGTTGTTCCTCGCCCTGCTCAAGGATGTGCCGCCGCAGCGCCGCCGCAAGGTGATGGTGCGCGAGTTGCTGATCGCCCTCGGCGTACTTATCGGCTTCCTGCTCGGTGGGCAGTACATCCTCAAGGTGCTGCAGCTGCGCCAGGAGTCGGTCAGCATCGGGGGCGGCATCGTGCTGTTCCTGATCGGCATCCGCATGGTGTTCCCGCCCGTCGAGGGCGGCGTGTTCGGCAAGCAGGGCGAAGGCGAGCCTTTCATCGTGCCCATGGCGATTCCCGGCGTGGCCGGCCCGTCGGCGATGGCGGCCCTGCTGCTGCTGACCAACTCCCAGCCCGGTCGTACGGCGGAGTGGGGTATCGCCCTGTTCCTGGCCTGGCTGGCGACGGCGGTCATCCTGCTCAGCTCCACCTTCCTGTTCAAATGGCTGGGCGAGAGCGTTCTCACGGCCCTGGAGCGCCTGATGGGCATGCTCCTGATCGCCCTGTCGGTGCAAATGTTCCTGACTGGCCTGTCCGCCTACCTGCACATTGCCGTATGAACATACGAGGCAGTAGGGTTGCTGTCATAATTCCCCGCGAGCATGTCTGGGGGTAGGCGCCGTCTACCTCCGAGCATGGGTCGCAGCCCCCACAAGGGGCACTGAGGACGTTCGAAGGTATGAAAATCACGACTCCGCCCCGGCCCCGCACGGTTTGTTCCGTCCGACGTCACAGGGAGCCCAAGTCATGCTGAGCATCGATCAGACCCTGGCCGAGCGCATCCCCTGGCTTGACCAACACCCCCTTCTTCGGAAGCCCCTCGTCGGCATGCTGGAAAAGCTCGCCCACGAAAGCCGCTTCAACCAGACGCTCGACCACGCCGGCACGGCGCTGGGCTTCGACTTCTGCGAACGCACGCTGGATTACCTCGGCGTCAGCTGTCGCATCACCGAGCGCGAGCGCGAGAACATTCCCGTGGAAGGGCCGCTACTCGTCGTCGCCAACCATCCGCTGGGCATGGTCGACGCGATCGCCCTGCTGCAGATGATTGGAAGCGTGCGTCGTGATGTGCGCATCCTGGGTAACGACGTGCTCGCGGCCGTGCCGCAGCTCGGTCCGTTGCTGTTGCCTGTGGACGTGTTCGGCAAGGGCGGCGCATCCAAGATGCGCGGCATCTTCCGTTCCATCGAAGCCGGCGAAGTACTGGTGATCTTCCCCGCTGGCGAAGTGTCCCGTATGGGCGCCAGCGGCGTGCGCGATGGCAAGTGGTCCGACGGTTTCGCGCGCATCGCCATGCGTACCGGCGTGCCCGTGCTGCCGGTGCACATCGCGGCGCGCAATTCGGCCATGTTCTATGGCTTGTCCATGCTGGCCAAGCCGCTCAGCACCGCGATGCTTCCGCGTGAAGCGACCTCGGGCAAGCAGCGCGTGGGCTTCCGCATCGGCAAACTGGTCGACGCCGCCGAGCTCAAGCAGCGCAGCGGCGGCTCGCCGGAGCAGGCTGCCAAGCTCATGCGTCGTCACGTCTACCGCGTGGGTCGCGGACGCGATCTCGTCTTTGGTGGACAGACCCCGCTGGCGCACCCTGAACCCATCGAGCGAGTGGTTGCCGAGCTGGAGAAGGCTGAATTCCTTGCGGAGCTGTCGGACGGCAAGCGCATGCTGCTGTTGCAGGGATCGCAAGATAGCGCCGCGTTGCGCGAGATCGGCCGCCTGCGCGAAATGACCTTCCGCCGCGTGGGCGAGGGCACGGGTAAGCGCCGCGATCTCGATGCCTATGACCCGTATTACGAGCACCTCGTGCTGTGGGATCCCAAGGCGTTGCGTATCGTCGGCTCCTACCGTTGCGGCCACGGCGGCCGCCTTATCGCTGAGCGCGGCATGTCGGCGCTCTATACCTCAAGCCTTTTCGATTATTCGCCGGCGCTGGAATCGCGCCTCGCGCAAGGTCTTGAGCTGGGCCGCAGCTTTATCGCGCCGGCTTACTGGCGCTCGCGTGCCCTCGACCAGCTGTGGCAGGGTATCGGCCTGTACCTGCAACGGCATTCGGACCTTCGTTACGTGTTCGGACCCGTGAGCATGTCGGTCAGCATGCCGCGTGAAGCACGCGAGTGGATCACCGTGGCGCATCAGCATTTCTTTGGTGTTCAAGGCCTTGCCGCCGCTCGTCTGCCCTTCGTCGTCCCTGAGGCCACGATCGAGACGATCCGTGCCGAGCTGGAAGGACTGGACCCGGCTGCCGGCCTGGGCATGCTCAAGAACCGTCTCGATGCCCTCGGCACCACGCTGCCGGTGCTTTACCGTCAATACGTCGATCTGGTCGACCCTTCGGGCGTCCAGTTTCTTGCGTTTGGCGAGGATCCGGACTTTGCCGGATGCGTAGACGGACTCGTGATGTTGGATCTGGCTTCCCTGAAACCTGCGAAGCGATCCCGCTATCTTGGTAAAAACGCCTGATTTTCAAAGAGGTGCGCGGGAAGGGCGCACCTCTAGGAAAAAGTGGTATTTATCAATGTTACGTGAAAATGTTACGAATCTGTCATAGAATCCCGTTAAAGTTCGCTTAACAAGTGTCGCCGCCCGGAGGCCTTACGTGATCCGGGTCACATAGGACGACACGCTAAAAATTGGGGAAAGCTCAACGACTGAGTCAGCCCGGCCTAGCGGCCAGGCGGCCTTTCGTTTGGCCGAATTTTCGTTGCAAGTCACAGGGCAGACCATTAGATGAATAGCCGTATCCGCGCCAAACTTCTGCCGCTCGCGATCGCATCGCTGCTCGCGGCACCTGCCTTTGCGCAGGACACCTCTTCCGCCATCAGCGGTCGCGTCCTGGATGCCGGCGGCAAGCCGGTGGCCAACGCCGAGGTCAAACTCGTCCACGAACCGTCGGGCACGACGAAGATCGTCCAGACCGATGCCGAGGGCCGCTACTCCGCCCAGGGCCTGCGCGTCGGCGGTCCGTTCGACGTCACAGCGACCAAGGACGGCCACACGGTCGCCGAACAGGGCAACGTGTTCCTGCAGCTGGCGCAGACCAACGCCGTGAACCTCACCGCCGAGCAGGCTGCCGGTGCCAGCGCGCAGGCGCTCGAAGGCGTCACCGTCTCCGCGAACTCGCTGTCGCAGACGTTCTCGCCGGACAACAAAGGTCTGTCGACCAACATCTCGAACAAGGAACTGGAGTCGATCCCGACCCCGGGCCGCTCGATCCAGAACGTCGTCCGCCTCGATCCGCGCATCGTGGTCTCGGACCGTGCCCGCGGCGAAATCTCCGCCGTCGGCCAGAACAGCCGCTACAACAACATCACGGTCGACTCGGTGTCGGCCAACGATCCGTTCGGCCTGAACGCCAACGGCCTGCCGACCCTCGGCACGCCGATTTCGCAGGACGCGATCCAGGAATACAACATCTCCACCGCGAACTATGACGTGGCCACGCGTCGCGGCGTCGGCGCCAACATCAACGCCGTCACCAAGAGCGGTACGAACGACTTCCACGGTTCGGTGTACTACGCGTTCCAGAACCAGAACATGATCGGCGACAACGAGGCCAACAAGCCTTACGCCGGCTTCGACCGCCAGTTCACGGCCGGCGGTACCGTCGGTGGCCCGATCATCAAGGACAAGCTGTTCTTCTTCGGCCTGTACGAGAAGAGCAAGCAGATCGGTTCCGGTAGCCCGTATGGCCCGTCGGATTCCGGCGCGGCGATCCCGGTCAAGAACCTGACCACCGCACAGCTGAATTCGATCCGCAGCATTGCTCAGGGCCTCGGCTTCGGCGACATCGGTTCGGTCGGCGGCGGTAACCAGAACCTCCAGGACAAGCGCTACCTCGGCAAGCTGGACTGGAACATCACCGACAACCACCGCGCCAGCTTCACCTACAGCGAAACCAAGGAACAGAAGCCCATCATCACGGGCTCGGACACCAAGCTCGTGCTGTCGAGCGGCTGGTACAACACCAACGTCGATAACAAGTCCTACGCGCTTCACTTCTACGACGATTGGTCCGACATCTTCTCCAGCGACACGACCGTGTCGTACGCCAAGTTCGCGCAGACCCGTGCGCCGAACGGCCCGGACATGCCGGACGTGACGATCTACCCGACCACGTTCGCCAACGGCGGTGCGGTCGAGTTCGGTTCGGAGTTCTCGAGCCAGCAGAACATCCTCAACGTGAAGTCCTGGAACGCGGCATGGGCTGGCTCGCTGTACCTCGGCGACCACACCGTGAAGGGCGGTTTCGACTACGAGAAGGACGATTACTACAACCTGTTCCTGCAGGGTGCCTTCGGTAGCTACACCTTCGAAGAACTGCCGGCCGCGAACGGTGCGAACAATGGCCTGGCCAACTTCGCCAACGGTAAGTACTGGAAGTATTCGTACAACCGTCCGGCCGATGGTCTGGGCCTGAACGACGTTGCGGCGAAGTACAGCCTGCAGCAGTGGGGCGTGTTCCTGCAGGACACTTGGCAGGCCACGCAGAACCTGTCGGTCCAGTACGGTTTCCGCGTCGACATCCCGCTAATGAACGACAAGCCGCTGTACAATGCGACCTATGCCGCGCCGCAGAACTACGGCCAGACGAACCAGTACAACATCGACGGCCACCGTATTTTTCAGCCGCGCATGTCGTTCAACTACCAGTTCAACACCGAGCACATGACGCAGCTGCGTGGCGGCGCCGGCCTGTTCGTGACCAACCAGCCGGCGGTGTGGCTGGGTAACATCTTCTCGAACTCCGGCGTGACCCAGACGCAGTATGTCTGCGGTCCGACGGCAGGCAACAGGCCCTGCGTCGGCAATAACATTCCGGCGTTCAGCTCCAACCCTGCTGCGCAGAACAACGGCGTCGCGGGTGGCTCGATGACGGTCAACACCATCACCAAGGACTGGAACATCCCGACCGCGTGGAAGCTGAGCCTTGGCTTCGACAAGGAGCTGCCGTGGTGGGGCCTGATCGCAACGGTCGACTACGAGCACATCGACCAGCGCGATGCCATCTACTTCAAGAACACCAATCTCGGTGCGCCGACGCGTATTGCACCGGATGGCCGCGCGAACTACTTCCTGACCACCGGCGCGACGACGTCGGCCGGCCAGGCAACGCGTGCCAATGCCAATACCAAGTTCTCCGGCAACAACATCGAGCTGGGCAACACGAGCAAGGGCGAAGCGGACAGCCTCGCGCTGTCGCTGAAGAAGAACTTCTCCGACGACTGGTCCGGCATGGTCGGCTTCACCTGGACCCGTTCGACGGAAGTCAATCCGGGTACGTCCAGCGTCGCCAGCTCGAACTGGAACAACAACTACGTCCTGAACTCGAACGAAGACAAGGCCAGCACGTCGAATTACTCGACCCCGCGTCGTGTGATCGCCGCCCTGACCTGGCAGCACGCCTTCTTCGGCCAGTACAACACCACCGCCAGCGTGTTCTATGACGGCCACTCCGCCGCTCCGTACACCTGGGCCTTCGGCAACGATGCCAACGGCGACGGCCAGATCAACGACGTAGCCTTCGTTCCGAAGGAAGGTCAGGTCGAGTTCAAGGCTGGCACCAGCGCCGCGCTGCAGCAGTCGTTCTACGACTACATCCAGAACAACGACTACCTGAAGCACGAGCAGGGCAAGACGGCCGCGCGTAACGGCGACCGTGCAGGCTGGATCAACCAGATCGACCTGAGCTTCAGCCAGGAAATCCCGGGCATCTTCAAGGGCAACAAGGGCCTGATCAAGTTCGATATCTACAACTTCACGAACATGCTCAAGAAGAGCTGGGGTATCGAGAAGCGCGTGAACTTCCCGGGCGGCCGCGGTCTGGCCGACTACGCGGGTATCGATCCGACGACGAACAAGTACATCTACGACATCACGGGCAAGAACTACTCGTCGGGTAACACCTACCAGCCGCTCGCGATTCCGACCTACGTCAACAACAACGATGACCTCGCCCAGCGCTGGTCCGTCCTGCTGACGGTGAAGTACGCGTTCTAAGCCCCGCCCGGTCTGAACCGGCTCCCTGTAGGAGCCGATTCATCGGCGATTAGCAACCGAGGCAATGGAATGCCTCAACCAAAAGCCGGCACCTCCCAAGGTGCCGGCTTTTTTTTCTTGTGGGAGCCGATTCATCGGAGAAAAGGGGCTCGCGCCACGCTGGCCCGCTGCGGCAGGATCGCCGATGAATCGGCTCCTACAGGAGCGGGTGGCTTGACCCCCAAGCCCACCACGCGTGATCCTAGGCGGTCCGCTCCCGATCCGGAGCGGGGTTCGCCGCTAATTCGCGGTCAGAAGGACGAGTCACACCATGAATGCCATTCAGTTCGGGGAGCCGGTATCCGGCAAGACGGTCAGCGCCCGCGTTTCGCCGGCCGGCGGCCTCGATATCCTTTCCCGCAACGAGGTCGCGCGCCTGCGCGACGCCAGCGGGTCCGGGTTGCACCAGCTGCTGCGCGGCTGCGCGCTGGCGGTACTGACATCGGGCAACCTTTCGGACGATCCGGGCACCATGTTCGGGAAGTACCCCGACTTCGACATCCAGGTGCTGCAGGAAGACCGCGGCATCAAGATCGAGCTGAAGAATGCGCCGGAACAGGCCTTCGTCGACGGCCGCATCATCCGCGGTATCAACGAGTTGCTGGTCGCGGTCGTACGCGACATCGTCTATGTGTCGACGCAGCTGGAAGCGGGCGCGTTCGATCTGGACGACAGCGTGGGTATTACGCATGCCGTGTTCGAGATCCTGCGCAACTCGCGCATCCTGCGTCCGCAGATCGATCCCAACCTGGTCGTTTGCTGGGGCGGTCATTCGATTTCGCGCGACGAGTACGAATACACCAAGCGGGTGGGCTACCAGCTTGGCCTGCGTGCCATGGATATCTGCACCGGTTGCGGTCCGGGTGCGATGAAGGGGCCGATGAAGGGCGCGACCATCGCGCACGCCAAGCAGCGTCGCAAGGGTAACCGCTACATCGGCGTGACCGAGCCGGGCATCATCGCTGCCGAGTCGCCGAACCCGATCGTCAACAACCTGGTGATCATGCCGGACATCGAGAAGCGCCTCGAGGCCTTCGTCCGTCTCGGTCACGGCATCATCGTGTTCCCCGGTGGCGTCGGCACGGCGGAAGAGATTCTCTACATGCTCGGCATCCTGTTGCTGCCGAAGAACAAGGGCATTCCGTTCCCGCTGATCTTTACCGGTCCGAAGAACTCGGCGTCGTACTTCGAGCAGATCGATCGCTTCCTGCGGTTGGCCCTCGGCGACGAGATCGCGACGCACTACAAGATCATCATCGACGACCCGGCCGCCGTGGCCCACGCGATGGTCACGGGCATCGACAAGGTGCGTAACCATCGCCTGGACAACAAGGACGCGTTCTTCTTCAACTGGGCCCTGGACATCCCGTTGCCGTTCCAACAGCCGTTCCGCCCCACCCATGAGGCCATGGCGGGCCTGGCCCTGCATCGCGACCGTCCGCGTCACGAGCTCGCGGCCGACCTGCGCCGTGCGTTCTCGGGCATCGTTGCCGGCAACGTCAAGGAAGAGGGCGTGCGCGCCATCGAGAAGTTCGGCCCGTTCGTCATCGACGGCGAGCCGGAGATCATGCGTGCACTGGACGACCTGCTGAAGGCATTCGTCGAGCAGCACCGTATGAAGCTACCCGGCGGCACGGCTTATGAGCCTTGCTATGTGGTGCGTACGTAAAACTACTGGGCGGCGCCGCGCAGGGCGCGGCGCCGCCTTTCCAATTTCTGAACGGGACACCGCACGGTGCCCCTCGCGTCACACGTCCTAGACGGCCCTCTGCGCAACGATGCAGCTCCGAGTCCACTGCCGGAGACACCCATGCTCGTTACCATCCTGCTCGTCATCCTCGTCCTCGCTCTTGTCGGCGGCCTGCCCACCTGGGGCTATTCGCGCTCCTGGGGTTATGGTCCGAGCGGCGGTATCGGCGTTATCCTCGCGATCATCCTTGTGTGCTGGTTGCTCGGCGTCTTCTGATTCCCCGGCGTCGGGGTGACCAACGCCCCGACGCCGCTGGAGGAAGCCATGCCCCGACCGCTCCGTCCCGTTCCCGACACCGACAGAACGCTTCCTGGCACCTCCCCGCCGCCCTACGACCATGAACCGGTCGAGCGGCCCGGCCCCGATCCGGACACCGACGGCGATCCCCTGGAGACCTGATGGCGACGCGTCGACCGCGCTGGCCAGGGGACGTCCTGCCGCGCTCCTTCTTTCATCGCGACGCCCGTGAGGTCGCCCCAGCGCTCCTTAACAAGCTCCTGGCGTGTGCTGACGGGCGAGCCGGGCGCATCGTCGAGGTCGAAGCCTATGTTGGCGCCATCGATCCGGCAGCGCACACCTTTCGTGGCAGGACCCCGCGCAATGCCGTCATGTTCGGGCCGCCCGGGCACATGTATGTCTACTTCACCTACGGGATGCACTGGTGCGCCAACACCGTTTGCGGTGACGTGGGCGAAGGGTCCGGTGTGCTTATTCGTGCGCTGGAGCCGGTTGCCGGCATCGAACGGATGCGCGAAGCGCGCCCCCGCGTGAAGCGAGATCGTGAACTGTGCAGCGGACCGGCGCGGCTGACCCAGGCGATGAGCATCACCGGTGAGCAGAATGGTATCGACCTGGTGCGCGCCCGCGACGGCTATACCGTCCTCGATGATGGGACCCCGGCCCCGGAGAACGCCCCGGGCTCCGCGCGAATCGGCATTCGGGAGGGAACGGACCTGCTCTGGCGCTGGTTGGTGGCGGGGAATCCCCACGTATCCAGACCCTGAATGCCTGCCGGAAAATGCCCTCCGGCCCTTGGCTTCGCGGTCGGCCAGGGATAGCCTGCGTGAAGACATCGACAGGGAGTTCTGTATGAAGCGCATCGTCGCCGCCGTTTTCGCCGCCGCCCTATCCTGCGGCGTCGCCGCAGCCGACACGTTCCGCGTGGGCTCGCAGGTCGTTACCACGGGAGACAGTGAAGGGCGCCTTCGCGAGGTCGCGGGCAAGCCGGACCGCGAGACGCCGATCGAGTCCCGGGGTGGTGGTCTGCAGGGTTACCGCCTGGAGTACTTCCAGAAGGGGAAGTCGGTACAGGTCGAAGTGGTCAACGGGCGCGTGCGCTCGATCACGCAGATTGACAGCTGACTCTCTCAGTCGGTGGACAGGTGATCCCGCGCCTGCGGGACCACCCTTCACGACGAATCAGCTTGCGGTTTTCTTCGGCCCCTTGAGGGGCGTGCTGCGCGGCGTCTCCGGGAGAGGCGCGGTGCGCTTGTGCGAGTACACGTAGGAGATGAACGCGGCGGATGAACGATCCGGCGGCGGCGTGTCCACGGACTGGGTGACTGGTTTCTTGGGCGGCATGACCATCGTCTGAGTTAGGCAGGACGAGCCCCGGCCGCAGGAGCCGGGGAGGGATCCGGCCAAACGAAGCCCGGGTCATCCAACATGCGCTTTCAGTTGTTAGATGGGTGTAACGTGGCGGATCCGGCAGCACAATTGCCGTAACACCGACGTAACCCCCCACGTGGCAAACGTGGGATGACAGCGAGGGCACGTCATGGATACACAAAAGCAGGTTGTCGGCCCGGCCGACGCCACCAAGATCGACCTTGAGCTGCGAACCGATATGAACTACTGGACGCGCGTGCTCGGTGTTTCCGAGACGTCGCTGCGCGAGGCCGTGAGCCGCGTCGGTGGTCAGGCTGCAGACGTGCGCGCCGAACTGCGGCGTCGTCGCTGATGGACGGTGTCGTTCGCCCGTTGCGCGTTTTCGTCTTTTATCCGTCGATGAATCTTCATACGTGGACGGTCTTGCTGCCTGGTGCGACCAAGCATGTCTTTCAGACCGAGGGCACGGCGGTGGAGTTCGCATTGACTCGTGCGTCGGCCATGAAGGGCAAGGGCCGCGCTGTCGAGGTATTACGCGAGCGCGTATCCGGTGGCTGGGTGCTCGTGCCGTTCTGATGCCAAGAAAAAAGGCCGTGCATCACTGCACGGCCTTTCAAAACCTGGCGCCCGAAGTTGGACTCGAACCAACGACCCCCTGATTAACAGTCAAGTGCTCTAACCGGCTGAGCTATTCGGGCGGGGAGCTGCGTATTGTCTTGATGTGGGGTGGGGCTGTCAAGCGGGTCTTAACGATTTCGTGAATGACGTGCGCCGCATGCGCGCGCGACATCGGGAGATGCCGGCTCGATGTGGTGGTGGCCATTTTTGGCCACCACCAGGGTCACGGCGGTCGCGGGCTGGCCGTGCAGGCACAGCGCGAGCGTCTGATTCGTGGGTGAAGTGTCCTTCGTGTCGCCGGATGGCGGGAAGGTGATTTCGGTCCGGGTGCCCGTCGAAACGGCAGTCAGGCGCGGGTCCAGTGCATCTTCGACGGACAGGACATCTTTTGTGTCCCTGTCGCGGGTGATCCAGCCTACGCCCCAGTCGATTCGCCCCGAACATGTGCGTCCGTTCTCGCTGGGACAGACGAATGTTCCTCCCGGTCGGTATAGCGCCGCCTCACGTGCATGCTGGAGTGTGTCCATCAGGGCCGTCATGGCGCCCCGAAGCCGGTGGCGAGCGATCGCGTCCGACAGCGGCGGGACCGCGACGGTAGCCAGGATGGCCGTGATGGCCAGGACCATGAGGATTTCGAGCCAGGTGAAACCTGGCGAGGTCAGGCGGGGCAAGGCGGCAACCCGAGAGGAAGGCTGCGATCTTGCACTCGGTCGCCCTGAGTCGTCTGTCGGTGCACAGCCTCACACCGTGTAGGCATCAGCGCTTTAAACTCGGGGTCCGAACCAGCATATCGTCAGCCATGACAGATCGCTTCCAGCTCGTCTCCCCGTTCCAGCCCTCCGGCGATCAGCCCGAGGCCATCCGCCGCCTTACCGAGGGTTTCGACGCCGGACTGGCGGCGCAGACCCTGCTCGGCGTGACCGGTTCCGGCAAGACCTTCACCATCGCCAACGTGATCGAACGGATCCAGAAGCCGACCATCGTGCTGGCTCCGAACAAGACGCTGGCGGCGCAGCTGTACGGCGAGTTCAAGGAGTTCTTTCCGCACAACGCGGTGGAGTACTTCGTCAGCTACTACGATTACTACCAGCCGGAAGCGTATGTCGTCGCCTCGGACACCTTCATCGAGAAGGATTCGAGTATCAACGATCACATCGAGCAGATGCGCCTGGCCGCGACCAAGGCGCTGCTGTCCCGGCGCGATTCGCTGATCGTGGCGACGGTGTCGGCGATCTACGGCCTGGGTGATCCGGAGGACTATATGAGCCTCCGCCTGATCCTCTCCCGCGGCGAGCATATCGAGCAGCGGGCGCTGATCAAGCAGCTCACCGAGCTGCAGTACGTGCGCAACGAGATGGAGCTGCGCCGCGGCACCTACCGTGTGCGCGGCGAAATCGTGGATGTATTCCCGGCGGAGTCGGAAGCCGAAGCGCTGCGCATCGAACTGTTCGATGGCGACGTCGAAAACCTTTCGATCTTCGATCCGCTCACGGGCGAAGTGCTGCGCAAGGTGCCGCGCTATACCGTGTATCCGAAGACGCACTATGCGAGCACGCGCCAGAGTGTGCTCAACGCGATGGAGACGATCAAGGTAGAGCTCTCGGAGCGACTCGAGCAGCTGTACCGGGATAACAAGCTCGTGGAAGCGCAGCGCCTTGAGCAGCGTACGCGTTTCGATCTGGAAATGATGGCCGAGGTGGGCTTCTGCCAGGGCATCGAGAACTACTCGCGGCACATGACGCGGCGTGGCCCCGGCGAGCCGCCGCCGACGCTGTTCGATTACCTGCCGCCCGACGCCTTGATGGTGGTGGACGAATCGCACGTGACCGTGCCGCAGCTCGGCGCCATGTACAAAGGCGATCGCTCGCGCAAGGAGACGCTGGTGGAGTTCGGCTTTCGTCTGCCCTCGGCGATGGATAACCGTCCTCTGCGCTTCGAAGAATGGGAGCGGCGTGCGCCGCGTGCCATCTACGTGTCGGCCACCCCGGCGAAGTACGAACTCGAGCGCGCCGACGATAACGTGGTGGAACTGGTGGTGCGTCCCACGGGCCTGATCGATCCGGAAGTCGAAGTGCGGCCGGTTCGCACGCAGGTCGATGACCTTCTTGGCGAGATTCGCCTGCGCGTGGCGATGGGCGATCGCGTGCTCGTGACCACCCTGACCAAGCGGATGTCCGAGAACCTGACCGACTACCTGTCCGAGCACGATGTGAAGGTGCGCTATCTCCACTCGGATATCGACACGGTCGAGCGCACGGAGATCATTCGCGACCTGCGCCTGGGTGAGTTCGACGTGCTGGTGGGTATCAACCTGCTCCGCGAAGGCCTGGACATGCCCGAGGTCTCGCTCGTGGCGATCCTCGACGCGGACAAGGAAGGTTTCCTGCGCTCGAACCGCTCGCTGATCCAGACCATCGGGCGCGCGGCGCGTAACGTGCGCGGCAAGGCCATTCTCTACGCGGACGAGATCACGGGGTCGATGAAGATCGCGATGGAGGAAACGGCTCGCCGCCGCGAGAAGCAGATCGTGTACAACGCAGCCAACGGGATTACGCCGACGACGATCGTGCGACGTATCGCGGACATCATGGAGGGTGCTCGCTCCGACTTCGGCTCGCGCGGCAAGGGCAAGCGTGGCAAGGAGGCTAAGAAAGTGGCGGAGGAGGCGGCGGACTACGGCGCACTCACGCCAGAGCAGGCTGGCTCGGCCATCAAGAAGCTCGAAACGCGGATGTACAAGCATGCCCAGAACCTCGAATTCGAGGAGGCGGGCAAGATCCGCGACGAGATCCACCGGTTGAGGGAACGGGCCCTGCGTTAGGCCCATGGCGGGCCGTGGCGGAAAAAAATCTGCCACGGCCCCTTGCAGACCCCGCCGGGCGCCGGTAAACTGCGCAGCTCTTCGGGCGGTTAGCTCAGCGGTAGAGCACTACCTTGACATGGTAGGGGTCACAAGTTCGATCCTTGTACCGCCCACCACTTTCCCAAATGGCGCAAAGTGGCTTGAAGACAGCGATAAAGGAGCCTTTCACGGCTCCTTTTTTCTTGCCTTAC
>Ga0182006_1000266_pt1 | contig 47778 bp, 36 predicted proteins | sample Sormic07211104_1_FD_123022 | JGI IMG/M metagenome (GOLD analysis project Ga0182006, IMG submission 123022) | Rhizosphere microbial communities from Sorghum bicolor, Mead, Nebraska, USA - 072115-104_1 MetaG | ecosystem: Host-associated > Plants > Roots > Rhizosphere | place: USA: Nebraska...
GGCTTTGCCACGCCCGAGCAGTATGTGAAGGAGATCACCACCGCCAACGACGGCATCGTCAACCAGAAGACGGTGATGGCCTATGCGCGCAACAGCTATTCGATGATCGAGGAGCTTGACCGATGGGGCGTCAAATTCGAGAAGGACGAGACCGGCGACTACGCGATGCGCAAGGTGCACCACATGGGCACCTACGTGCTGCCGATGCCCGAGGGCCACAACATCAAGAACGTGCTGTACCGGCGCCTGAAGCGCACGCGCGTGGAGATGTCGCAGCGCCTGGTGGTAACGCGCCTGCTCACCACGGCCAACGGCAGCATCGCGGGCGCCATGGCTTTCGACTGCCGCACGGCCGAGTTCCACGTGATCCGCGCCAAGGCCGTGGTGCTGGCCACCGGCGCGGCCGGACGCCTGGGTCTGCCGGCTTCCGGCTACCTCTTCGGCACCTACGAAAACCCCACCAATGCGGGCGACGGCTACAGCATGGCGTACCACGCGGGCGCGGAGCTCTCGGGCATCGAGTGCTTCCAGATCAACCCGCTGATCAAGGACTACAACGGCCCCGCCTGCGCCTACGTGACGGGCCCCTTCGGCGGCCACACCACCAACAACAAGGGCGAGCGTTTCATCGAGTGCGACTACTGGAGCGGCCAGATGATGATGGAGTTCTACAACGAGCTCCAGGGCGGCAACGGCCCCGTCTTCCTCAAGCTGAACCACCTGGCCGAAGAGACCATCGCCACCATCGCGCAGATCCTGCACACCAACGAGCGCCCCAGCCGCGGCCGCTTCCACGCCGGGCGCGGCACCGACTACCGCGACCAGATGGTGGAGATGCACATCTCCGAGATCGGCCTGTGCAGCGGCCATTCGGCCTCGGGCGTATGGGTGGACGAGCACGCGCGCACCACGGTGCCGGGCCTGCATGCCGCAGGCGACCTGGCCTGCGTGCCGCACAACTACATGCTCGGCGCCTTCGTCTATGGCCGGCTCGCGGGCGAAAGCGCGGCGCGGCATTGCGCGGAAGTCGAGCTGCCTGCGCTCGACGAGGAACAGGTGGCGCGCGAACACGCCCGCGTCAGCGCGCCGCTCCTTCGCACCGGCGGCCTGCCGCCCGCGCAGGTCGAATACAAGCTGCGCCGCATGGTCAACGACTACCTGCAGCCACCTAAGGTCACGCGCAAGATGGAGATCGGCCTTTCGCGCTTCGAGCAGATCCACGAAGACCTCGAACAGCTTGCCGCCCCGGGCCCGCACGAACTGATGCGCGCGATGGAAGTGCACGCCATTCGCGACTGCGCCGAGATGGCCGCACGCGCGTCGCTCTACCGGACCGAAAGCCGCTGGGGCCTGTACCACCACCGCGTGGACTTTCCCGAGCGCAATGACCGCGACTGGTTCTGCCACACACAGCTGCAAAAGCAGGGCGACGCGATGGTGAGCTTCAAGCGCCCGGTGGACCCCTACATCGTGCCGCTCGAAGCCCATGAGATGTCGGCCTACCAGCATCTGCGCGTACCCGCCGAGGCACGCGAGCCGGTCGCGGCGTGACACCCCCAATCCCGACAAGAAGAGAGTCCCACATGCCCCTCGCCTTCAACCCCACCAGCGTGCCCGTGCGCGTGGACGAGGACAAGTGCATTGCCCACAAGGGCTGCACCGTCTGCGTGGACGTCTGCCCTCTCGACGTGCTCGCCATCGACCTCAGCAAGGGCAAGGCCTACATGAAGTTCGACGAATGCTGGTACTGCATGCCTTGCGAGAAAGACTGCCCCACCGGCGCGGTCACCGTCGACATTCCTTATCTGCTGCGCTGAGCCGCAGCCACTGCATTCAAACCGGAGCATCACGATGAAGACCCAGAGAATCCTGAGTCGCACCCTGTCTTTGTGGGGCGCTACCTTCGGCCTGTTGCTGGCATTGCCCGCTGCCCAGGCTGAAACCATTCGCGTCGCCATCGGCACGCAAGACACCACCATCAACTGCGCCACAGGCGGCCTGCTGATCCGCGAGTTGAAGCTGCTTGAAAAATACCTGCCGCGCACCGGCAAGTACAAGGACGCGCAATACCAGATCGAATGGAAGAACTTCACCTCCGGCGCGCCGCTGACGAACGAAATGGTCGCGGGCAAGCTCGACCTCGGCTCGATGGCCGACTTTCCGGGCAGCTTCAACGGCGCGGCCTTTCAGAAGGCGGGACGCAAGAGCATCTTCATCACCGTGCTCTCGGGCAGCACCACCGGCAGCGGCAACGGTATCGTCGTGCCGAAGGATTCGAAGGTGCAGTCGCTCGCCGAACTCAAGGGCAAGACCATCTCGGTGCCCTTCGCGTCCACTTCGCACGGCATGCTGCTGCGCGCCATCCAGGCGCAGGGCTGGGATCCGCTGAAAGACGTGAACATCACCACGCAGGCGCCCGAGGTGGCCGGCCCCGCGCTGCAGGCCGGCAAGGTCGAGGCGCATGCGGACTTCGTGCCCTTTGCCGAACTGTTTCCCTACCGCGGCTTCGCGCGCAAGATCTACGACGGCTCGCAGGCCAACGCGCCCACCTTCCATGGCAGCTTGGTCGACGAGGACTATGCGAAGAAATACCCCGAGGTCGTGGCCGCCTATCTGCGCGCCGCGCTGGAGGCCGATCGCCTGGTTGCGGCCGAGCCTGAAAAGTACAGCGAGCTGATCGCCAAGGTCACGGGCATCGAGGCGGAGGTCAACTACCTGTTCCATGGCCCGCTCGGCCTGCAGACGCGCGACCTGAGCTGGAAGCCCGAGTACCGCCAGGCCGTGAAGACATCGCTCGACACGCTGCGCCTCTTGAAGCGCACCGACAACGACATCGACGCCAACGCCTTCGTGCAGGACAGCTACATTCGCGCCGCCTTCAAGGAGTCCGGCCTGGACTACGACAGGCAGCTGAAAAACTATGCCCGCGCCCCGCTGGTGGCCAAGGACGCCGCCACGGGCAAGCCGATCACCGATGTGAGCCGCGTGGCCCAGGTCTGGGTGTCCGGCGAGCCGCTCGTGCGGCACTACGCCTCGCCCGAGAACGCCTTCGGCGACCTGCAGAAGCTCGAGAGATCGGGCAAGAAAGCGCGCGTGGTCTATGCGCAGGACCGCAACAGCGGCAACAAGCTGCTGGCGGCCGACGCGTGGTTTGTGCTCGGCGCCAAGGGCGAGGTCGATGCCTTCCTCCTCAAGGACCAGGCCGAAGGATGGGCCGCGAACCACGGCGGCAAGGTGGCGGACTTTGCGGGCGTGCGCGCCGCACTGGCCGGCTGAGGTCGTTCTTGTCCGCGAGCTTCACCATGGCCAGCTTCTTCAACGGCAACCTGCGGCGCACGGCCTGGCGCATTGCGGCATTGGTGCTTTGTGTGGTTGCGTGGCACCTCGCCACGCGCGAGCGCATCAACCTGGGTGTCGTCACTTTCCAGAATGTGCCGCCGCCGGGCGAAGTGGCCGAGTCGGCCTGGTCGCTCCTGCAGTCACCGCTGGTACTGCAGCACCTGGGGGCGAGCCTGCACCGCGTGTTCATCGGCTTCGCGTTGGCGGCCGTCGCCGGCGTGGCGCTCGGCCTTGCGATCGGCCGCGCCCGCTGGGCCGAGGACACGTTGCTGCCGCCGCTCGAAGTGCTGCGCCCGATCCCGGCGGTGGCGTGGATACCGCTGGCCATCCTGATGTTTCCGTCCTCGGAGGCGTCGATGGTGTTCATCACCTTCGTCGGTGCGCTGTTTCCGGTGCTGCTCAACACCGTGCACGGCGTCGAGGCTGTCGATGCACGCCTCGTCGCTTCGGCGCGCAGCCTGGGCGCGGGCCGTCTCGCGGTGTTCCGCGAGGTGATCCTGCCCGGCGCGCTGCCGAGCGTGGTCACAGGGCTGGCCATCGGCATGGGCACTGCATGGTTCTGCCTCGTCACGGCCGAGATGATCTCGGGCCAGTTCGGCATCGGCTACTACACCTGGATGTCGTACACGATCCAGAACTACGCCGACATCGTCGTGGGCATGCTCTTCATCGGCGTGCTCGGCATGGGCAGCAGCGCGCTCGTTCGGCGGGCCGGGCAGGCGCTGATGCCGTGGCGCGCCGTGCAGGAGAAAAGAAAATGAAGGCCGACGTGCAGACTGGGCGGATCGCCCTCGACGGCGTGCGCGTGCGCCTTGGCCATGGTGCCCAGGCCTTCGATGCGGTGCAGGACATCACCCTGCATGTGAAGCCCGGCGAGTTCGTCTGCCTGCTCGGCCCTTCGGGCTGCGGCAAGTCGACGCTGCTGGGTGCGCTTGCCGGCCATCTTGCACCGGCAGGCGGCACCATCAGCGTGGACGGCGAGCCTGTGCGCGGGCCGCATCCGGACCGAGGCCTGGTCTTCCAGCACCACACGCTCTTTCCGTGGAAGAAGGTGCTCGACAACGTTGCTTTCGGACTGAAGATGCAGGGCGTGGGCCGCCGCGAACGGCACGCGCGTGCGCGTGAAATGCTGCGCCTCGTCGGCCTGGACGACTTTGCCGGTTTCTATCCGTCGCAGCTCTCGGGTGGCATGCAGCAGCGCGCGGAAATTGCGCGGGTGCTCATCAACCATCCACGCGTGATGCTGATGGACGAACCCTTCGGTGCGCTCGACGCCCAGACCCGCCTCATGATGCAGCGCCAGCTGCTCGACGCCTGGGCGCGCGTGCGCACCACCATCGTCTTCATCACCCACGACATCGACGAGGCGCTGTTCCTGGGCGACCGGGTGCTCGTGATGGGTCCGCGGCCGGGCCGGATCGTGGCCGAGTTCGAGCTTGGTTTCGAGCGGCCACGCGATCCCTCGCTGGTCACGTCGTCCGAATTCACCGCGCTCAAGCGCCGCTGCCTGCAACTGCTGCATCCGCATGCGGGCGCAGGCGCACCGCTGGATCGCCTCACGCCGCTCGGCGCGCCCGCCGCGGCGCAGCTGCGCTTTGCCATCTGAAAGAAAAATGAACCCCGCCCTCCTCGACGATCCCGAACTGCAGGCCATTGCCACGCGGCTGGACTCACCCGACGCCGAAGTACGCCGCATCGCCGTGATGGACCTTGGCGACCTGGCCGACGAGGCGCACACGCCGCTCTTGGTCGCCGCGCTGCGCGACGATGCGCCCGCCGTGCGCGCCGCTGCGGCGCTGGCGCTCGAAACCATGGAGAACCAGGCGGCTGTCGAAGGGCTTGCGCAAGTGCTCGATGACGCCGATGCCCAGGTGCGCGAGGCCGCCGCCCACAGCCTTGCCGAACTGAAGGAGCCTGCGTCAGCCGCCTGGCTGCTGCCGTATGCAAGCGCTGCAGCAACGCGGGTGCGCGCCGCCGTGCTGCGCGCGCTGCGCGAGCTGCGGGTACCGGCCAGCGCTGGCCCTGCCCTGGCGGTCCTGCAGGAGCCGCGGTCTGCGCAGGACAGCGTCGAGGCCATCGCGCTGCGCCGGGAAGCCATTGGCGTGCTCGGGTACCTGAAGCACGCCCCAGCCCTCCCTGCACTGACCGGCATCGCCATGTCCGACCCCGTCGATGAAGTGCGCCGGGCCGCGGTGGGCGCGCTGGCGTTTGCCATCGGCAACGCCGACGCGCGCGCCGCACTGGAAACCGCGCTGCGCGACGCGAGCTGGCAGGTGCGGGAAGAAGCCGCGACATCGCTCGGCAAGCTGCAGCAGCCGGCCGCATCCGAAGCGCTGCTGGTGGCCCTGGACGACGCCTATTGGCAGGTACGCCTGCGCGCGGCCCGCAGCCTGGGCCGGCTGCGCAGCACCGGAAGCGTCGCGGCGCTGCTCGTGACGCTGGGCCACAGCATCAGCAACCTGCGCAAGGAAGCGGCGCTTGCACTGGGCGAGATCGGCAATGCGGCCGCGCTGCCCGCGCTCGAAATCGCCGCCGCCGACGCGGACCCGGAAGTGCGCAAATCAGCCCGGCTGGCAATCGCGCAGATCGGTGCGACGGAACATGGCACCTGAATCCATCGTCGACCATCGCGCGCGCGCTGCGCTGGAGTTCCGTTGGGCGGATGGCACACAGCATCTGGCGCCATACCAGTTGCTGAGATCGAGTTGCCCTTGCGCCGATTGCAAGGCCCAGCGCGCGGCCCAGCACGATGGTCAAGCGAGATTGTTGCCGTCAGCTGCAGACCTGCGGCTTACGGACATTCGGCCGGTGGGCGCGTACGGCGTGCAGTTCGTGTTCGGCGACGGCCACGACCGGGGCATCTTCCCCTGGCGCTTCCTGAGAGAGCTGTTGGAAAAAAACCTCGCCCAGGCGCTGACGGCCGCCGATCACGGCTGAAGGTACAGGTCCGCGAAGCTTCCCCGGATGTGCTCCCCGGTAGGGGCATAGTTGCGCACCTTCTTCGCCAGTACGGTGATCGCAGGATTGGCCCCCAACTCGATGGAGGGAATGTCGCGATGCACGATCTGCTGGAACTCGGTGAACAGCTGCCGGCGCTTGGCTTCGTCGGTCTCGACTGCCGCGGCTTCCAGCAGGCGGTCGACCTCCGGATTCACGTAGTGCGGCGCATTGGAGAACGGCAGCCCGACCTTGAAGTTCTTCGACCAGAACACGCGCTGCACGCCCACCGTGGGATCGAACAGGTTCGTGAGGCTTTCCAGCGTGATGTCGAAGGCCCGTTCGGTATAGGTCTTATTGACGTAGGTTGCAAAGTCGTAGCTCTCGACCGCGGCATCGATGCCGATGCGTCCCAGCGACTGGCGCACGAAGTCCGCGGCGCGCCGCTCCTGGAAGGGGTTGTAGAGCACCCGCAGCTTCAGGCGCGTACCGCCGGCGCCGCGCTTGAATCCGGCCGCCTCCAGTGCCGCTTCGGCTTCCTTCGGGTTGAACGGATACGGCTGGATGCTCGCGTCGTGATAGCGCGAGATGCCCTTCCCTATCGGCGATGCCGAGGGCGTTCCGTAGCCGTACCACACCGTCTTGGCAAACGCATTGACATCGATGGCCTGAGCAATCGCCTTTCGCACTTCGCGCTTTTGCAGCGCAGGCGTGTCCAGGTTGAAGTAGATCTGCTGATGGCTGCCGAGGTAGGGCGAGATGCGCGTGTCGATCTCGATGCCCGCCAGCTTCTTGAACCGCTCGACGTCCGACAGCGGGATGCCGCCCGTTCCGTTCGCCAGGTCGGCCGTGCCCGACTCCAGCGCCGCCGCACGCGACGCGGCATCGAGCACAAAACGCACCACCACCCGGTCGAGGTACGGCTTGGGCTTGTCCCAGTAGTTCGGGTTGCGCTCGAGGATGATGTGGCTGCCCTGCACCCACTCCTTGAACACGAAGGGGCCGGTGCCCACCGGCGCGCTGTTGTACTTGCTCGACGCGATATCGGTGCCTTCGTAAAGGTGCTTCGGCACGATCGGTGACTCGGTCGAGGCCAGCGCCGTGAGCAGGAACGGCGACGGCTTGCTCAGCACGATGATCGCGGTGTGCGCATCGGGCGTCTTCACGTCCACCACATTGGCAAAGGTGCCGCGCCCGCGCGGATGCACCTGCTTGAGCGTGAGGATCGAGAAGGCCACGTCTGCCGAGGTGAAGTCCCGACCGTCATGCCATTTCACGCCTTTGCGCAGCTCGAACGTGTACTGCAGGCCGTCCCTGCTCAGCGACCACGCGGTGGCGAGCAGCGGCTTGGGCTTGAGGTCGTAGTCATAGGTCAGCAGGCCTTCGACGATCTTCGGACCGATCTCGGCGTTTCCGCCGGCCGTGGTCGTGAGCGGCACGATCGAGGAAGGAACGGGGTTGATCAGCCAGGTCAATGTGCCACCTGGGCGCGGCTGGGAAGTCGCCGGCAATGTGGCAAAGGCAAAAGCGGCAGCCACGGCCCATGCCGCGAAAAAGTGCGGCATGGCCCGCGTGTAGGTCCAACGTTTCATGTCTTTTCGCTCAGAAGGCCGGAATCACGGCGCCCTTGTACTTGTCCTGGATGAACTTGCGGACCTCGGCCGTATGGAGCGCAGCCACCAGCTTGGCGATGGCCGGCGAACTCACGTTGTCGCTGCGCGACGCAATGAAATTGGCATAGGGCGACTTGCGGCCGTCCTCGATGAAGAGCGCATCCTTGGCCGGATCGAGCTTGGCCTCGAGCGCATAGTTGGTGTTGATCAGCGCGAGATCGACATCTGGCAGCGCGCGCGGCAGCTGGGCCGATTCGAGTTCGCGGATCACCAGCTTCTTCGGATTGGCAACGATGTCACGCGCCGTCGACTTGATGTTGGACGGATCTTTCAGCTTGATCAGTCCCTGCTTCGCCAGCAGCGCCAGCGCGCGGCCCGAGTTGGAGGGGTCGCTCGGGATCGCCACGACCGCGCCCTCGCGCAGCTCGGAGGTCTTGCGGATCTTCTGCGAGTAGGCACCGAAGGGCTCGATGTGCACGTCGCTGTTCGGAACCTCGACGATGTCCGACTTCCGGTCCTTGGTGAACGATTCGAGGTAGGGGCGGTTCTGGAAGAAGTTGGCATCCAGCTGCTTGTCGCTCACGGCAAGGTTCGGCTGCACATAGTCGTTGAACACCTTCACCTGCAGGTCGACACCCTGCGCCTTCAGCTGCGGCCGGACGAACTCCAGGATCTCCGCGTGCGGCACGGGCGACGCAGCCACACGCAGCGCCTCTTGCGCCTGCGCGGCGGCGCCGAGGCTGGTGATGGCGAGTGCCACGATGAAATGGGCGCGTCGGAATGAAAGCAACATGTTCGGGACTCCCTCAAGAAGTGATTTTTTCGGAATGCTTTCCTCAGGATGGGAAAGCTTGGGTGTCGCAGGTTAGCCGCGACATTCCCGGGCCCAAACAACGGATAGGCGCTTGCATATCTGTTTTTTGCATGCGCTGGGGCGAAGGGGCCGCGCGTAGCCTGCGGTTCCTTTTCCCTCCAAGGAACCCGCAGATGAGCAATCGTTTGAACCGCGTGCACGCATCGCGCTCCGCCGCCATGAAGGCCGGCCTCAACCATCTCGTGATCGACACAGATGTTCACGTCAACGACTGCGCTCCCGTGCTCGAGGACTACGTGGCGCAGTACGGCCGCAGCAAGCTGGTCAACGCACTGGGCAGCCGTTTCGCTACGCGCCATGGCGGCGGCAAGAACTGGTACAAACAGACGGCCGAGGAGCGCTCGTAGCGCAGCGTGTGGTCGGTTCCATGGCGGTCAAGACGACTTCATCGTCTTTCCTCGAAGCCGGTGTGCGGCGCAAATCGGGCCACCGACGCATCGGAATCCCAGCACTTGATCAGCGGCGCTTCGTCGGGGCTGCAGATCGGGAATGTAGAGCCAGCGCCGCGCCGGGTTGAAGGCCACGCCGTAGGTCTTTCCCGCGCGATGGGGAAGATCAGGCCGGAGGCGATCAGGTCGTCAGGTCGGTGGTGCTTGCATCGCCCAGGGCCAGCGGCCAGTCGCGCGCGGGTTGGGCAGCGGGACGCCACACATCAATGATGGCGACACGTCCAGCAAGTAACGCGTCGGCCTGCTCGCCCGCGATGTCGCGCACCCGTTGCGGGCCCGAGGCGATCGATTCGACCTGAGCTTATGCCGCGGCAGCGCCGCCGCCTGTCGTGGGTACACGGTGCCGCCAGGCATCGATGCTCCACGGGTCGGCACCGGCTGCCGCGATGAACAGGAAGACGAACGAGAACAGCACTGCCGCCTCTCCCTGGTTGAGCGAAGGAGCAAGCACGAACCCCTTGGGCGCATGGCCGATGAAATACGCGAACGCCAGCAGACCCGACAGCACGAACGCCACCGGCCGCGTGAACCACCCGATCAGCAGCAGGATGCCGCCGAAGAACTCCAGCACGCCTGCCGCGCCGAGCAGCGAGACCAGTTGAAGGTTGTCGAAGAACGCCACGTGCGGAACACCGAACAGCTTCGCCGAGCCGTGCTGGATCAGCAGATAGGCCGAGACGATGCGCAGCACCGAGAGAGCGGGCGGAACCAGACGGTCTGTATTGGCAATGGTCATGACAAGAGGCCTATGGAAAGATTGAACAAGGAGAGACGCACCGGGATTCTGTGGCGCCGGCCAACCGAGATCCAAGCGAGATTTGTGCATAAGCACATGCGCAATGGGCGCATGCGACGACGATGCGCAGTTCCATCGCCTCGCGAGCTACTTCGGCAGTGTGTTCCGCCCGTCGAGCTGGCTACGCAGGACGGCTTTTCCTTTCAGATATTGCCCCGCAGGCACGGCATTCATGCCGCCGAGTGATGCCGCGGCAACCGCCCGAAGAACGGATGGCTCGGATCGTTGAAGCCCGGCAGCGACGAATGTCCGGTGGTCACGAGCGCATCGACCAGGGCTTCGTCTTCATCGGTGAAGCGGTATTGCAGCGCGGGCAGGTAGTCTTCCCACTGCTCCAGCGTGCGCGGGCCGGCGATGGCCGAGGTGACGAGGCGGTTGTTCAGCACCCAGGCCAGCGCGAACTGGCCCGGCGTGATGCCGCGTCCCTCGACGTGCTCCTTCACGCGCTGCGCGATCTCCAGCGATTCGGCACGCCATTCGGTCTGCAGGATGCGCTTGTCGTCGCGGCCCGCGCGCGTGCCCGCAGGCGGTGCCTTGCCGGGTTGGTACTTGGCGGTGAGCACGCCGCGAGCGAGCGGGCTGTAAGACACCACGCCCACGCCGTAGTACTCGGCCGCGGGCAGGTGCTCGGCCTCGATCTGCCGGTTCGCCAGGTTGTAGAGCGGCTGCGTGGCCGCGGGGCGGTCCACGTTCAATGCATCGGCCGTGCGGGCGAATTCCGCGATCTTCCAGGCAGGGTGGTTCGACAGGCCGTAGCTGCGCAGCTTGCCCGCGCGGATCAGGTCGCCCAGTGCGCGCACGGTCTCGGCCACGGGCGTGGCCCGGTCCTCGCGGTGCAGGTACAGGAGGTCGATGTGATCGGTGCCCAGGCGCTTCAGGCTCGCCTCCACCGATTGCACGATGCCGTGCCGCCCCGTGCTCCTGTTGTTGGGACCGGCGATGTCCGGATCGGGGTTGGCGAACTTGGTCGCGAGCACCCAGCGGTTGCGGTTGGGTGCCACGAGCTCTCCCACGACCTTCTCGGACTCGCCCTTGTTGTAGGCATTGGCGGTGTCGATGAAGTTGATGCCCTGCTCGAAGGCGCGCTCGGCAATGCGCTGCGCGGTGGCGCGGTCGGCCTGGCCGCCGAACATCATGGTGCCGAGGGCGATCGGCGACACGAGGATGCCGCTGCGGCCGAGGGGACGGTAGTCGATGCTGCTCATTGAAAAGAGGCTCCCTGTGTATCTGTCTGGCGAAAGAAAAGGCGTCAGAGACGAAGCCCGGCCTGCTTCATCAGCGGCAGGATCCGGTCGCCGAAGAATTTGAGGTCGGGCTTGAAGTCGAAGAAGCTCAGTTGCAGGCCATCGATGCCCGCGCGCTTGAGCTGCACGAACTGCTCGACCACCTGCTCGGGCGTGCCGATGACCTCGATGTTTCCGCCAATGGCGCGGCGCTTGGGTGCGTCGTGGCCGACGCGGCCGCGCCAGGCATGCGCGTCGCTGTCGAAGCGGTTGTAGCTGGCGTGGGGGTCGGCATCGAGGTGGTCGACGATGGCGTCGTGGTAGTCCCAGGTTTCGCGTTCGGTTTCTCGGCTGATGACCATCGGGTTGAGCAGCGTGCGCACCTCGCGCCCCACGCGCCGGGCCGCCTGCTTCACGCGCGCGGCGTGTGCGGGCAGCGCCTCGATGGCGCTTGCGAAGCTGGAGCCGCTCGGGCTGGTGATGAAGACGATGTCGGAGTAGCGTGCCGCGAACTCGATACCCGCATCGGAGCCGGTGGCGTTCACCAGCACCGGACGGCCGAAGCGCGGCTTCGGCGAAACGAACGCGCCGTCGAGCTTCCAGGGCGACTCGCCCTTGAACGACCAGTTTTCGGTATCGGCCCACAGGCGCTGCACCACTTCCAGGAACTCCGCTGCGAGTTCGTAGCGCCGGTCGTGTTCGATGCGCTGCGAGCCGAACATCTCGTGCTCTACCGCGCGATGGCCCGTGACCACGTTGATGCCCCAGCGCCCGCCCGAGATGTGGTCCAGCGTGGCAGCGTACTTGGCCAGGTGCAGCGGATGCAGCGGACCGTAGAGCACGTGGATGGTCGAGATCAGCATGATCCGGCTGGTGACTGCGGTGAGCGCGGCCGTGGTCATGAACGAGTCGAGCGCGTTGCCGTCGAAGACGCCGCCGTAGCCGCCCTTGGGCAGCCACTGCGAGAGCGCGAACACGAGGTCGAATGCGAGGTGCTCGGCGTGCAGCACGAGATCCCTGTTGTAGTCGAAGCGCCAGTCGGTGCTGCGCGGCAAGGTCGAGGCGCTCCAGCCGCCCGCCTGGATCGGCAGGAACAGCCCGAGCAGAACGGGCTGCCTGAAGGCCTGGGAGAGCGGGCTCTCGCTGAACTCGGTCGGTGCGGCGAAGCGCTCCAAACCGGCGATGGCGCCGGGCTGGTGGGTCAGGGACATTGTTGGATTACCTTCCAGAGCCCGAATTCTGACCAGCAGCTGCGCAATTGGCACGGCCGGAATTCGCATATCGAAACTCAGAAAACCTTGCCTTCCTCCAGATGCTTCGTCGTGCCGTTGAGGTGGTAGTCGCCGATCACCCGCGCCTTCTGCAGCAGCGGGTTGTGGTTGAAGATGGTGCGCAGGTTGCGCCAGTGGCGGTCGAAGTTGTGCTTCCGCGAAGTGGCGGATGCGCCGCCCGCTTCGAACAGGCGCTCGGCCGCCTGCAGCGCGATCTTGCTGACGGCCAGCTGCGTCTTCGCGGTGGCGAGTGCGCCGGCTAGCACCAACTGCTGCAAGCCCTCTTCCTCCACCTCGCCGTTCGCTGAGCCGCGCCTCAAGGCCGCGGCCGAGCGGTCGAGCTGCCGCGCGTTGTGGGCGATGAGCGCGTCCACCGCGTGGGTGCCGGTCGCCAGGTCGCCCACCACCCATTGCGTGAAGTGGTCCTCCACCGCCGACGATGCGGGGCTGTGCGCCGCGGGCCGTGCGTGGTGGCGCACGTAGTGCACGGCATCGCTGAACACATTGCGCACGATGCCCGCGGCCACCGCCACCAGGTAGAGCTGGCGCAGCGCCGCCGCATGACGCCGCTGCAGGCTGCGCGGCGATGTGAAAACGATCTCGTCGGGCTGCACCTCCAGTCCGTCGAATTCCAGGCTGCCGCTGGCCGTGAGGCGCTGGCCCATGCCGTCCCAGTCGTCCTTCACATGCAGGCCAGCGCGGTCGGTGGGCACGATCACCGTTGCATCGCGGCCTTCCTCGTCGCGCACCGCGATGCTCGCGAAATCGGAGAACGCGGTGCCGGTCGCGTAGTACTTGCTGCCGTTGAGCACCCGACGGTCGCCCTGCCGTTCGAGCGTGGTGGTCACCGTGCCCGAACGCGGCGTGCCAAGCTCGGTGAAGGCGCCGCCGAACAGCGCGCCTTCGCGCACGCGGGCGAGCTGCCGGTCGGCATCCGGATGAGGCGGGGCCGTGGTCCACAGCTCGACGGCGTTGTAGTGCGTGCGCAAGGCGTGCGCCACGTTGGAGTCGGCCGCCGCAAGCGTGGCGACAACCTGCACGAGGTCTTCGATCGAACCGCCAGGGCCGCCGCGCTCGACCGGAATGCGCAGTGCGCCCAAGCCCGATGCGCGGAACAGCGCGAACGCCTCGAAAGGCAGCGTACCTTCGCGTTCGCGCTGCGAGGCGCCTTCGGCGATGGCCGCGCACAAGGCCGGCAATCGATCGATCAGCGTCTGGAGTGGCACGCCCGACAGGGCGCGATCGATGGCATTCATTGCGTTTCCCGGAAGCGATGGAGAGCCGCGAATATAGGCGCCCTTCCTCATCGGTTCTCGCATAAGAAAACTCGGTTTTCGTGCGTGGCGCAACGCAACTGCCCGCAGGCAGGCAGCGCATTTCCAAGATCGAAAAAATGCTAAGTGTCGGCGCCGTTTTCCGGGACCATCGTCTGCCCTTTTGCACCCATCTTGGACACGGTGACCTCCTCCATGGCTCTCTCTTCCCTCCTCCGGAAACTCTGGTCAGACCAACGGCTGCTTCAGCTGGCGCTGGCCTCGCTGCCCTTCACGGCGCTCGCGCAGGCCAAGGCGCCCGTGCCGGTGGACGGCGGCACGCTGACCTATGCGGTGTCGCAGGAGCCCACCTCGCTCGTGTCCTTCCTCGACACGAAGACCGACAACCGCAACATCAGCGCCAAGGTCACCGAGGGCCTGCTTCGCTACGACGCGAAGTTCAACCCCCAGCCGCTGCTGGCGACCTCGTGGCAGGTGAGCGCCGACGGCCTGAAGTACACCTTCAAGCTGCGCGCGGGCGTGAAGTTCCACGACGGCCGCGATTTCACCGCCGAGGACGTGCGCTACTCGGTGCTGACCCAGAAGAAGCAAGGCCCGCGCGGGCGCATCACGCTGGCGAACGTGGAGCGCGTCGACGCGCCCGATCCGCTCACCGCCGTGATCGTGCTGGCCAAGCCGGCGCCGTTCCTGATCAAGGCGCTGTCGTCGGCGGAGCTGCCGATCGTGCCCGCGCACCGCTACGCCGACGGCGACCCGCTGGGCAGCGCGAACAATGCCGCGCCGGTGGGCACCGGCCCCTTCGTCTTCGAGCAATGGGTGCGCGGCAGCCACCTGGTGCTGCGCAAGAACCCCGGCTACTGGCGCCAGGGCCATCCGCGCATCGACCGCGTGATCGTGAAGTTCGTGCGCGACCCGGCCGCGATCTCCACCGCCGTCGAGACCGGCGAGGTGGATGTCGCGCAAGGCGTGAGCCTGGCCGACCTCGAACGCCTGTCGGCGAACCCGAAGCTCAAGGTGGACGACGGCTACGACGGCTTCCTCAACAACGCGTCTTTCCTCGAGTTCAACGTGGAAAACCCGGTCCTCGCGAACGCGAAGGTGCGCCATGCCATTGCGCAAGCCATCGACCGCAACTTCATCCGAAACACCATCTACTACAGGCGCGCGGAGGTGGTGAACTCGCCGATCCCGCGCGTGCTGTCCGACTACTACGAGGACAGCACCTTCCGCGACACCTTCGACGTGGCTGCAGCCAACAAGCTGCTGGACGAGGCGGGCCAGCCGAAGAGGGCCGGCGGCCAACGCTTCTCGCTGCGGCTGAGCTACATCCCCGGCGCGGAGTTCAAGCGCACGGCCGACTACCTGCGCTCCGCGCTCGCGCGGGTAGGCATCAAGGTAGAGATCGTCGACGGCGACCTGCCCACCTTCCTCAAGCGCGTCTACAGCACGCGCGATTTCGACCTCAACATCAACGGCCTCGGCCGCCTGTTCGACCCGACGGTGGGCGTGCAGCGCATCTACTGGGGCGACGGCGTGCGCAATCCGCTGATCTGGGTCAACGCGGCCCACTACGACAACCCGCAGGTGGACGAACTGTTTCGGCAGGCGGCCGTGGAGGTCGACGAGGGCAGGCGCGCCGCGCAGTTCAAACAGATCCAGCAGATCGTCGGGCGCGAGTTGCCGGTGCTGCCCATCGTCACCGTGCCCTCGATCGTGGTGCACAGCGCGCGCCTGCACGACTTCCACAACAGCATCGACCTGATGTCCGGCGACCTGTCCGACGCATGGATCGACCCCAGGAAGTGACCACACGAGAGCAACCATGACCACCCAGGACCTCCATTCCTCCCTTCTGGATTCGCTGACCTTCGCGAGCGCCCGCACGCAGGCCGAGGCGCTGGCCGCGGGCCGCGTTTCGGCCGTCGACCTGCTGGAACATGCGCTGGCGCGAATCAGCCAATTCGACAACGACCTCAACGCCGTGGTGGTGCGCAACGACGAAGGCGCCCGTGCGGCCGCCCGCGAAGCCGACGCGGCCCTGGCGCGCGGCGAACGCGGGCCGCTGCTCGGCGTGCCGATCACGGTGAAGGAATCATTCGACGTCGCCGGTTTCGTCACGACGAGCGGCAACCCCGACCATGCGAACAACGTGGCCGAACAGGACTCGCTGGCCGTCGCCGCGCTGCGCGCGGCCGGCGCGGTGATCGTCGGCAAGAGCAACGTGCCGCTCGCGCTGGCCGACCTGCAGAGCTACAACGCCATCTACGGCGTGAGCAACAACCCATGGGATGCCACGCGCACGCCGGGCGGCTCCTCGGGCGGCTCGGCCGCGGCACTCGCGGCAGGCTATGTGGCGCTCGAACTGGGCACCGACATCGGCGGCTCCATCCGCATTCCTGCGCACTTCAACGGCGTGTACGGCCACAAGCCCACGGCGGGGCTGGTGGCCATGCGAGGCACCGGCGTGCCCTCGGGGCGGCTGGCCGACCGCGACCTGAGCGTGGCGGGTCCGCTGGCGCGCACCGCGTCCGACCTCGAGCTCGCGCTGGACCTGCTCGTCAACCTCGAGCCGCTGGCCGCCAAGGCCTGGAAGGCCACGCTGCCGCCGGCGCGGCACGTGCAGCTCAAGGACTTTCGCGTGCTGGTGATCGACGAATGGCCCGGCAGCGCCCGCAGCCTGCACGAGGCGCTGGTGGTCGAGCGCGTGGTGGAGCGGCTGCGCACGCAGGGCGCGAAGGTGAGCCGGCCTTCGGAACTGCCGTCCGGCCTGCTGCCCGATCTCACGGCGTCGCACCGCGTCTACCGCAGCCTGCTCGGCTCGTCGCTCGCCTCGCCGCCCGCGCTGAGCAAGGCGGCGCAGAAACGGCTCGAAGCGCTGGCGGCCGACGACGACAGCGCCGATGCCGCATGGCTGCGCGCGCCCACGCTGCGCCACAGCGACTGGCTCCAGGACAACGAGCGGCGCGTCGCGCTGCGCCACCGATGGGAGCGCCTCTTCGAGACCTTCGACGTGGTGGTGACGCCGGTCGCGCCGCTGCCGGCCTTCCGCCACGACCACAGCGAGCCGAAGGATGCGCGCACCTATCCCGTCGAGTTCGAGGATGGCACGCGGGAGGTGCCGTTTTTCGATCTTTTCCATTGGGCGGGCCTGCCGGTGCTGCCGGGCCTGCCGGCGACGAGCTTTCCGGTCGGGCTCGACGACAACGGGCTGCCGGTGAGCGCGCAAGCCGTGGGCCCGTACCTCGAAGACCGCACGACCATCGCCTTTGCGCAACTGCTCGAAGAGGTCTATGGGGGCTTCATCGCACCGCCCGGATTCAGCGCAGGCCCGGCCACCGGGGCATCGCGGCCATGACCCGGAGCACCATCGATCGCCGCGCCTTCCTGCAGGGCGGCGCGAGCCTCGGCCTCGCAGGCCTTGCACCTGCGTGGGCACAGGGCCAGCCCGCCGCCGCGGCCGCGGCCGCCCCCGTGCGCGGCGGCACGCTCACCGTGCTGATCGACCCCGAGCCGCCCACGCTCACCACCATTGCGCATTCGGCGGGCTCGTCGGTGCTGGTCTCGGCCAAGGTCACCGAAGGCCTGCTGAGCTATGACTTCGACTTGGCGCCACAGCCGCAGCTGGCCACCGCCTGGGCCGTGAGCAACGACGGCCTGCAGTACACCTTCACGCTGCGCCGCGGCGTGAAGTGGCACGATGGCCGGCCTTTCACCTCGGCCGATGTTGCGCATTCCATCGGGCTGCTCAAGCAATATCACCCGCGCGGCCGCGCCACTTTTTCCAGCGTGGCCGAGGTGCGCACGCCGGACGAATTCACCGCCGTGCTGGTGCTGACCAAGCCGGTGCCCTACCTGATCACCGCGCTCTCGGCCTCCGAATCGCCGATCGTGCCCCGGCACCTGTACGAAAGCGGCAGGGCCGATGCCAACCCGGCGAACAACGCCCCCATCGGCACCGGCCCGTTCATCTTCAAGGAATGGGTGCGCGGCAGCCACGTGACCTACGAGCGCAACCCGAACTACTGGGATGCGCCGCGCCCTTACGTCGACCGGCTCATCGTGCGCTTCATCCCCGATGCGGCGGCGCGCGCGGCCGCCATCGAGAAGGGCGAAGTGCACCTGAGCCCCGGCACGCCGGTGCCGCTGGGCGACGTCGAGCGGCTGCGCGCCAGGCCAAACCTGGTGTTCGAGCCGAACGGCTACCAATACATCAACAGCGTCTCGCGCGTGGAGTTCAACCTCGAGAACCCGGCCCTGCAGGACCTGCGCGTGCGCCAGGCCATCGCACACGCCATCAACCGCCAGGTGGTGCGCAAGACCGTGTGGTACGGCCAGGGCACGCTCATTCCGGGGCCGGTGCATCCGGCGCTCAAGAAGTTCTACGTGCCCGACCTTCCGGTGCTGCCCTACGACCTGAAGCAGGCCGAGGCGCTGCTCGACGCGGCAGGCCTCACGCGCGGCAGGGCCGGCGCCAGCCTGCGGCTGAAACTGGCCCTGGTGCCGATCCCCAATGAAGGCGGCCAGCGCACGGCCGAGTACCTGAAGCAGAGCCTCGCCCGCATCGGCGTCGAGGTCACCATCAACTCGCAGGACTTCGCGACCTACGTGCGCCGCATCTATGCCGACCGCGCGTTCGACCTGCACGTGAGCGTGATGAGCAACACCTTCGACCCGACCGTCGGCATCCAGCGCCTGTACTGGTCGAAGAACTTCAAGAAGGGCCTGCCGTTCTCCAACGGATCGGGCTACAGCAATCCCGAAGTGGACCGGCTGCTCGAAGCCGCGGCCGTCGAGGTGGACGAGGGCCGCAGGCGCCAGGCTCTTACCGAGTTCCAGCACCACATCGTGCGCGACCTGCCCGACATCACGCTGCTGGCCATCGACAGCTACACCATCGCCGACCGCCGCGTGCGCGGCCACACGGTGAGCGCGGACGGCATTGCCGGCAACCTGGCCGGTGCGTGGATCGGCACCTGATCCACCGCGTTTGCTTATGCGGAAGTCTTCGTAGCGGCGCATCCGCCGCGGAGCTATGGTGCCGCCGACCTCTTTCTTCTTCAGCGCACCCATGTCCCTCACTGCCGAAATCCCCATTCCCGCCCGCGCGGCCCCATCGGCATTCGCACCCGCCATCTCCGCGGCCACCCTGCACCAATGGCTGCTGGACGGCCGCGAACTCGCCCTGCTCGACGTTCGCGAGCACGGCCAGTACGGCGAAGGCCATCCCTTCTTCGCGGTGCATGCCGCCTACAGCCGCCTCGAAACCGAGGTTGCCCGCCTCGTGCCCTGCCGCGCCACCCGCACGGTGCTGTTCGACGGCGGCGACACGGACTCGGCCCTGGCCCGCAAGGCCGCAGGACGCCTTGTCGCACTCGGCTATGACGACGTGTCGGTGCTCGCAGGCGGCGCACCGGCCTGGTCGCGCGCCGGCCACACGCTGTTCAAGGGCGTGAACCTGCCGTCCAAGACCTTCGGCGAACTCGCCGAACATGCCTTCGAAGTGCCGCACATCGACGCGCACACCCTGGCTGCCCGGCAGCGCGCGGGCGAACCGCTGGTGCTGCTCGACGGCCGCACGCTGGAAGAGCATCGCAAGATGACGCTGCCCGGCGCCATTCCCGTGCCCAACGGCGAACTGGCGTTGCGCTGGCGCACGCTGGTGCCGGACCCGGCCACGCCGATCGTGGTGCACTGCGCGGGGCGCACGCGCAGCATCGTCGGCGCGCAGATCCTGCGCGACCTTGGCGTGCCGAACCCCGTGCTTGCGCTGGAGAACGGCACACAGGGCTGGGCACTCGCGGGCCTCGAACTCGAGCGCGGCAGCGCCCGGACGCTCCCGCCGGCACCCAATGCCGCGCAGCGCCGGGCCGCACGCGACGATGCCGCTGCGGCGGCACAGCGCGCGGGCGTGCCCGTGCTCAGCGCCGCCGAGGCGCAGGCATGGCTCGACGACGGCACCCGCACCACCTTCGTGTTCGACGTCCGCACGGCGGAAGAATTTGCCGCCGGCGGCCTGCAGGGCACACGCCACGCGCCGGGCGGCCAGTTGCTCCAGGCCACCGACCTGCAGATCGGCGTGCGCCACGCGCGCGTCCTGGTGCTCGACGACGACGGCGTGCGCGCCCCGGTGGTGGCGCTGTGGCTGCGCCGGCTCGGCTTCGATGCGGCGCTGGTCGAGGACGGCCTGGCCGGCGAGCTGCGCGTTCCGGTTCGCGCGCCGGCGAGGCTTCCGCCGGCGGTGGCGGAACTGGACGCCGCCGAACTGGCCACGTTGCGCGAAGACGGCGCCGACCCACCCGCCGTGGTGGATCTGCGCCCTTCGCGAACCTACAGGGCACGCCATGCGCGCGGCGCCACCTGGTCGATCCGTCCCCGCGTGGCCGCCGATGCCCTGGCCGCGACCGGCGGCAACCTGCAGCACCCGGTGCTGCTGATCGCAGCCGACGAAACCATCGCTCGCCTGGCCGCACAAGACCTGCGCGAGGCCGGATGGCAGCAGCTCTCATGGGCCCGCGCCGAGGCGGTCGAGTCCGCGGGCTGGGCCCAGCAGGCCACGCCCGCGTCGCCGCCGGACGCCGAGGCCATCGACTACCTGCTGTTCGTCCATGACCGCCATGACGGCAACCTCGACGCGGCGCGCCGCTACCTCGACTGGGAGCTGGGCCTGATCGCCCAATGCGCACCCGATGAACTGGCCAGCTTCCGCCTGCCAGCCGCTGCGCACGAAAGTGCGCACCAAAAACCGCATATCGATAGTTGAAGGCGTTCGTTGCAGCGGCAAGCACGGCCTCGCAAGATCGCCGCCTGCTGGGTTTCCTTCGAATTCCGCCATGGCACACCGGCAATGGACCGGCGATGCGCCCGTGCTGCGGCTGCATGTCGGACTCGAGGATCCGCAGGACCCGATCGCCCACTTGGCGCAAGCCCCCGCCGCCCGCTGTGCCGGCACTCTGACTCCAGCCAGCGAATATCTCTTCTCCATGTCCTCGAAATCCAATTCCTTTTCCGTGGCACCCGATCCGCGCGTCCGCGTGGCCGTCGACGTCGGCGGCACCTTCACCGACGTGGTGCTGCTGCGCGGCGCCGAGAAGCACACACTGAAGGTGCTCACCACGCCGGCCGCCCCCGAGCAGGCCGTGCTTGGCGGGGTGCAAGAGGTGCTGCAGCAGGCGGGCATCGGCTGGGCCGATGTCGACCTGCTGATCCTCGGCACCACGCTGGCCACCAACGCGCTGATCGAGCGCAAGGGCGCGTCCACGGCGCTGCTCACCACGCACGGCTTTCGCGACCTGGTGGAGATCGGTCTCGAAGACCGCTTCGCGCAGTACGACGTGTTCCTCGACAAGCCTGCACCGCTGGTGCCGCGCCACTGGCGCCACGGGGTGGTCGAGCGCGTGGATGCGGCCGGCCGCGTGATCACGCCACTGGACGAAGCGCAGGTGGCCGTGCTCGCGAAGCAACTGCTGGCCGACGGCATCGAGAGCGTGGCCGTGTGCTTCCTGCACGGCTATGCCAATCCCGCGCACGAGCGCCGCGTGCGCGAGCTGTTGGGCCAGCACGCGCCCGGCCTGTGGGTGTCGCTGGCGTCCGACGTGTGCCCCGAGATCCGCGAGTACGAGCGCCTGTCGACCATCAGCGCCAACGCCTATGTGCAGCCGCAGGTGGCGGGCTATCTGCGCCGCCTGCAGGAAGGCGCGAGCGCACGCGGCCTGCGTGCCGAGCCCTTCCTCATGACATCGGGCGGCGCCATCACCACGCTGCAGGCCGGCATCGACGAGCCTGTGCGGCTGGTCGAGTCGGGCCCCGCGGGCGGTGCGGTGCTGGCGCGCCAGGTGGCCGAGCAGATCGGCGCCACGCGCGCACTCTCGTTCGACATGGGCGGCACCACCGCCAAGATCTGCTTCATCGACGACTACCAGCCGCAGATCAGCCGCAGCTTCGAGTTCGGCCGGGTGCACCGGCACCTGAAGGGCTCGGGCCTGCCGATCCGCATTCCGGTGATCGAGATGGTGGAGATCGGCGCGGGCGGCGGCTCCATCGCCCGCGTCAACCACCTGGGTGTGGTGCAGGTCGGTCCCGACAGCGCAGGCTCCGCGCCCGGTCCGGCCGCCTACGGCCTGGGCGGCGAACAACCCACCGTGACCGACGCGCACGTCGCGCTCGGTACCATCGACCCGGCGCGCTTCGCGGTCGGCAAGGTGCGGCTCGACCCGCAGCGCGCACGCGACACGCTGCTGCAGGGCCTCACGGCGCAGACCGGCCTCGATGTGGAAACTGCTGCGCAGGCCGTGGTCGAGATCGTCACCGAGAACATGGCCAATGCCGCGCGCGTGCATGCCTCCGAACTCGGCAAGGCGGCGGAAGAAAGCACGCTGATCGCCTTCGGCGGTGCGGCGCCGCTGCATGCCGCCCTGCTGGCGCGCAAGCTGGGCATCGCACGGCTCGTGATTCCCAACTCGGCCGGCGTCGGCTCGGCGCTGGGTTTTCTGTGGGCGCCGGTGGCCTACCAGACCGTGCGCAGCCTCGCGCAGCGGCTCGACCGCATCGACCATGCCGCGGTGGACAAGCTGTTGATCGAGCTCACGGCCACGGCCGACGACGTGGTGCTGCGCGCCGCGCCCGGGGCCGCGCTGGTGCGCCATCGCCAGGCCTTCATGCGCTACGCCGGCCAGGGCCACGAGATTCCGGTCGAGTTGCCCGAAGGCCCGTTCGATGCGACCGCGAGCAAGGCTTTGCATCGACGCTTCGAGGAACGCTATGCCGCGCTCTACGGCCGCAGCCTGCCGCACATCGCGGCCGAGGCGGTGAGCTGGTCCGTCGCGGTGGAGGCCGGGGGCCGCGCGGCGCCGGAGCCTGACGAGGTGGCGGCCGACACGGGCCGCGCCGCACCTTCGGGCACGCGCCGCCTGTACGACGCCGACGCCGGCCGGTGGGCCGAGGTGCCGGTCTATGAACGCACCGCGCTCGGCGTGGGCGAGTGGATCGAAGGCCCGGCGCTGATCGTCGAAGACGAGACGACCACGCACGTCATCGCCGGCTTCGAGGCGCGTATCAGCAAGCTGGGCGCGCTGGTGCTCAACGACACGACCGCCGTCCAGCTCGACCACGCCGAGGCCGCCGAAGCGGTCCCTGCATGAGCGCTACAGGCCGTCAGGCGCTGCGCCAGCAACTGGTGTGGAGCCGGCTGCTCGCGGTGGTCGAGGAACAGGCGCAGGCGCTCATCCGCACCGCCTTCGGTACACCGACGCGCGAGGCCGGCGACCTCTCGGCCGGCGTGTTCCTGCCCGACGGCCGGATGGTCGCGCAGGCCGTGACCGGCACGCCGGGCCACGTCAACTCGATGGCCGATTCGGTGCTGCATTTCTTGCGCGCCTTTCCGGCCGACACCATGCGCGACGGCGACGTGTTCGTCACCAACGATCCATGGAAAGGCACGGGCCACCTGTTCGACGTGGTCATGGTCACGCCGGTGTTCCACGGCGGCAAGCTCGTGGCGCTGTTCGCGTCCACTGTGCACGTGGTGGACATCGGCGGCGTCAACGCCGGGCCCGATGCGCTGGAAATCTTCCACGAAGGCCTGTTCCTGCCGCCGCTGCGCTTCGTGAGCGAAGGCGTCTTCGAGGAGGCCGTGCTGGACATCGTGCGTGCCAACGTGCGCGAGCCCGGCCAGGTCGAGGGCGACTTCCACGCACTGGTGGCCTGCAATGCCGTCGGCGCCGCCAGACTCCAGCGCCTGCTGCGCGAGTTCGGCCTGGCCGACCTCGAGGCGCAAGGCGACTACATCATCGAACGCTCTCGGCTCGCGATGCGCGAGGCACTGCGCGAATGGCCCAAGGGCACCTGGCGCAACCAGATGACGGTCGACGGCTACGACACGCCGGTCGAACTGCATGCGGCCGTCACCATCTCGGACGGCGGCATCCTGGTCGATTTCGAGGGCACCTCGCGCGCCATCGCGCGCGGCATCAACGTGCCCAAGGCCTACACCGACGCCTACACCTCCTTCGGCATCCGCTGCCTGGTGGGTGCCGACGTACCCAACAACGCGGGCTCGCTGGCACCGATCCGCGTGGTGGCACCCGAAGGCTCCATCGTCCACGCGCTGCCGCCTGCCGCGGTGGCAGCCCGCGCGGCCATCGGCCAGATGCTGCCCGACCTCGTGTTCGGGGCGCTGCGCCAGGCACGGCCGGACCGCGTGCCGGCCGAGGGCGCCTCGTCGCTGTGGAACATCCGGCTGTCCGGCGGTCAGCCGATCGAGGGCGGGCCCAACGAGGCGCTGCGGCGCGCGCGGCGCTTCAACATCGTGAGCTTCAGCACCGGTGGCACCGGCGCGCGGCCGGGCAAGGACGGGCTCTCGGCCACCGCCTATCCGAGCGGCGTGCGCAACGTGTCGCTCGAGATCCTGGAGACCCAGGCGCCGCTGCTGTTCCGCCGCAAGGAATACCGGCCCGGCTCGGGTGGCGCCGGCGCTTCGCGCGGCGGACTTGGCCAGGTCATCGAGATCGAGAACGCCGACGGCGACCCGATGGTGCTCTCGGCCACCTGGGACCGCGTGCGCTTTCCGGCGCGCGGCGCGCTCGGTGGCGGCGACGGTGCGCCGGGTGCCGCGCGGCTCAAGCATTCGGGCACCGCGCTGCGCGGCAAGGGCCGCCAGGTCATTCCCGCCGGTGAGGTGCTCGTGGTCGAGACGCCCGGTGGCGCGGGCCTGGGCGACCCGGCAAGGCGCGACCCCGCGCTGGCTGCGCGCGACCTGAAGGCCGGGCTCGTCGGAGCCGCCGCCCCCGCGCCTCTTGTCGAATCCACAGGGACCGCCGCATGAGCAACACGCCCAAGGCGCTGGCCAGCCGCCAGCTCATCCGCAACCAGCTCGCCTGGAACCGCCTTCTCTCCGTGGTCGAGGAACAGGCCCAGGTGCTGATCCACACCGCCTTCGGCACCTCCACGCGCGAGGCCGGCGACCTCTCGGCCGGCGTGTTTCTGCCCGACGGCCGCATGATCGCGCAGGCCGTAACCGGCACGCCCGGCCACGTCAACTCGATGGCCGAGTCGGTCAAGCACTTCCTGCAGCGCTTTCCCATCGAGACGATGGAAGACGGCGACGTGTTCCTCACCAACGATCCATGGAAGGGCACCGGCCACCTGTTCGACATGACGATGGTCACGCCTGTCTTCCATGGCGAAGGCGATGCACGGCGCGCGGTGGCGCTGTTTGCCTCCACGCTGCACGTGGTCGACATCGGCGGCATCGGTTCCAGCCCCGACGGCCTGGAGATCTACCACGAAGGCCTGTTCCTGCCGATCCTGCGCTTCGTGCGCAAAGGCACCGTCGATCCGGCCGTGCGCGCGATCATCCGCGCCAACGTGCGCGACCCGGAGCAGGTCGAGGGCGACCTGTACGCGCTGGTCGCCTGCAACGAGGTGGGCGGCCGGCGCCTGCGCACGCTGCTGCGCGAGTTCGGGTTCGACGATCTCCAGGCGCTGGGCGAATTCGTCATCGCACGCTCGGCCCAGGCCATGCGCGAGGCGCTGCGCGACTGGCCGCGCGGCACCTGGCACAACACGCTGGTGGCGGACGGCTACGACGCGCCCATCACGCTGCAGGTGTCGGTCACCATCGCCGACGACGGCATCGTGGTCGACTTCGGCGGCACCTCGGGCACGGTGGCGCGCGGCATCAACGTGCCCAAGGCCTACACCGACGCCTACACCTCCTTCGGCATCCGCTGCCTGGTGGGTGCCGACGTGCCCAACAACGCCGGCTCGCTGGCACCGATCCGCGTCGAGGCGCCGGCCGGCTGCATCCTGAATGCGCTGCATCCGGCCGCGGTGACCGCGCGCCATGTGGTCGGCCAGCTGCTGCCCGATGTGGTGTTCGGCGCGCTGCGCCAGGCGAGGCCGGACCGCGTGCCGGCCGAGGGGGCCTCCTCGCTGTGGAACCTGCAACTCGTCGGCGGCGAGGTGCTGGCCGGCACCTCCGCGGCCAACGCCGAGGCGGTCCGGCGCGGCCCGCGCTTCAACGCGATCAGCTTCTCCACCGGCGGCACCGGCGCGCGCCCGGGCAAGGACGGACTGTCGGTGACGGCCTACCCGAGCGGCGTGCGCAACGTGTCGCTCGAGATTCTCGAAACCCAGGCGCCGATCGTCTTCGAGCGCAAGGAATTCCGCACCGACTCCGGCGGCGCCGGAACCATGCGCGGCGGGCTGGGCCAGGTCATCGAGGTGCGGCATGCGCGCGTAGACGCGGCCATGCTGATCGCCGCCGCGTTCGACCGGGTCGACCATCCTGCGCGCGGTGCGCTTGGCGGGTTCGACGGCGCACCGGGCCGGCTGCGGCTGGCTTCGGGCGCCGGGCTGCGCGCCAAGGGGCGGCAGCTGATTCCTGCGGGCGACCGGCTCATCGTCGAGACGCCCGGCGGCGGCGGCCTGGGCCCACCGTCCAGGCGGGACCCGGCGGCGGTGGCGCGCGACCTGCGCGAAGGCCTGGTCTCGGCCGAAGCGAACGGGGCCGCCGAAAGTGCCGAGCCGGCCGATGCCTGACCTTCTTCTTTTTCTTTCACGTCGCCAGTCTCTCCCCACCATGCATCTCCTGATCCAGACGCTGCGGCTTCGCAGCGCCGTCGCCGCCACCCTGCTTGCAGCACACCTTGCCGCTCATGCGGCTCCGCCCGCGCATAGCGGCACGCTCACCCTGCTCCTGACCAGCGAGCCCACGGCGCTCGTCACCATCGGCAACGTCGCCACGCCCATCCTGAGCGTGAGCGCCAAGGTCACCGAAGGCCTGCTCAAGTACGACCACGACGTCAACCCGCAGCCGCAGCTGGCCACCAAGTGGGCGATCAGCCCCGATGGCCTGACCTACACCTTCACCCTGCGCCAGGGCGTGAAGTGGCACGACGGCAAGGACTTCACCTCGGCCGACGTGGCGTATTCCATCGAACTGCTCAAGAAGATCCACCCGCGCGGGCGCAACACCTTCGCCAATCTCACGGCCGTCGACACCCCCGACAAATACACGGCCGTGCTGCGCCTGTCGAAGCCCGCGCCCTACCTGATCCGCGCGCTGGTGGCCACCGAGACGCCGATCGTGCCCAAACACGCCTACGAAGGCACCGACCCCGCCAGCAATCCGAACAACAACGCCCCGGTCGGCACCGGCCCGTTCAGGTTCAAGGAGTGGGTGCGTGGCAGCCACATCGTGTACGAACGCAATCCCGAGTACTGGGACAAGCCCAAGCCTTTCGTCGACCAGCTGATCGTGCGCTTCGTGACCGACCCGGCCGCCGCCGCCGTGGCTTTCGAGACCGGCACTGTCGACCTGGGCTACCGCACACCGGTCCCGCTGGCCGACCTGGAGCGCCTGAAGAAAGTGCCGGCGCTGCGCTTCGAGACCAAGGGCAACAGCTACTCGTCGAACGTGACGCGGCTGGAGTTCAACCTCGACAACGAGTACTTCAGGAACGAGAAGGTGCGCCAGGCCGTGGCCCGCGCGGTCGACCGCAGCGTGATCGTGAAGGTGGTGAACTACGGCTACGGCCAGGTGAGCTACTCGCCGATCGCGCCGGGCCTGAAGGCCTTCCACGACCCCGCGCCCTCCCCCTACGCCTTCGACCTGAAGAAGGCGAACGCGCTGCTCGACGAGGCGGGCTTTCCGAAGAAGGCCGGCGGCGTGCGCTTCAGCGTGCCGCTGGACTTCAATCCCATCGGCTCCGACGGTCCGCGCCTGGCGGACTACCTGCGCTCCGCACTGGCCCGGATCGGCATCGCGGCGACAGTGCGCGCCCAGGACCCGAGCGCCTTCATCAAGCGCATCTACACCGACCGCGATTTCGCCCTCACGACGAACGGCGCGAGCAACCTGTTCGACCCGACCGTCGGCGTGCAGCGCCTGTACTGGTCGAAGAACTTCATCAAGGGCGTGCCCTTCTCCAACGGCACCCATTACCAGAGCCCGGCGGTGGACAAGCTGCTCGAAGACGCCGCCATCGAGAACGACCCGTCCAGGCGCCTGAAGCTCTTCAAGGATTTCCAGGACACCGTGGCGCGCGACGTGCCCGACCTGAACCTCTACCAGCCGGTGTTCATCACCATCGCCAACCAGCGCGTGCACGACCACTCGCTGACGGCCGATGGGGTCGAGTCGAACCTGGCGGATGTCTGGGTGGACGCGGCGAAGAAATAGGCCCTGATCGCCCTTTCTTCGCGCCCGCAAAGTTGGTCCCGGAACTGCTGGTCGCGCGTTGGCAGCGCTGGTTCGGAGTCGCCCGGGCGCAGCTGGTGTTTCTTGACTGCATTGGTCAATGTATATACAATAATATCTACACTGCACCCTCTGGGAGTCCATTCATGTCGCAATCCATCGCGAAGCTCTTTGCGACCGGCGGCAGCCAAGCCGTGCGCCTGCCTGCCGAATTTCGGTTCGACGACACCACCGAGGTCTACATCCGACGCGATGAGGCTACAGGCGACGTCATCCTGTCCACCCGCGCGCCAGCGGACTGGCACGCGTTCATGCAGTTGCGCAAGCAACTGGGCACCATTCCTGCCGACTTCATGCCCGCGCGCGAACAAGGCGAACAACAGCGCGATCCGTTCGAAGGCTGGAAGGAATGACGCTGTACATGCTCGACACCAATGCGGCAAGCGAGGCGATCCGTGGCAATCCGGCCTTCGACGCCCGCTTGCAAGCCATGGCTCCGGGCCAATGGTGCATTTCCGCAGTGACCTGCTCCGAACTTCGATTCGGCATTGCGAGACGTCCCGAAGCTGTGCGGCTGCACCGGATCGTGCAGGAGTTCCTGCGCATCTCGCCCATCCTGCCCTGGGACGCGCAAGCGGCAACGAAGCACGGCGATCTGCGCGCCCACTTGAAGGCGAGCGGCACGCCCATCGGCGATTTCGACGAAATGATTGCGGCGCACGCATTGGCAGTCGGCGCCGTGGTCGTCACCGACAACACGCGACACTTCGCACGCGTGCCCGGCCTCGTGCTCGACAACTGGCTTCGCGCACCAACGGGTCACTGAGCACCGGGGGCCTCAAGCCGCCTTGCGCCGCTCCATTCCTGGCACAGCCGCAATCAAACTGCGCGTATACGGATGCTGCGGCCGGTCCCAGATGTCCCGATGGCTGCCGGTCTCGACGATCTTTCCCTTGTTCATCACCATCACGCGGTCGGCGATGTAGCGCACCACCGAAAGGTCGTGCGAGATGAACAGGTACGAGAGCCCGAAATCCTCTTTCAGTTCCACCAGCAGGTTCAGGATCTGCGCCTGCACCGAGACGTCGAGCGCCGACACAGGTTCGTCGAGCACCACCAGCGAAGGCCGCAGCACGAGTGCGCGCGCAATGCCGATGCGCTGGCGCTGACCGCCCGAGAACTCGTTGGGAAAGCGCCGCCCCGCATCGGCGGGCAGGCCCACGCGCTCCAGGATGGCGGCGATCCGGTTGCGCCGTTCCGCGCGATCCGACACGCCATGCACCTTGAGCACCGATTCAATGATGTCGAACACGCTGCGGCGCGGATTCAGCGACGCGTACGGGTCCTGGAACACCATCTGCACGCGCCGCCGCCAGGGCTTCAGCGCTCTTTCCGGCAGCGGCGCGATGTCGGTGCCGTCGAACACGATGCGGCCGGAAGCCGGGTTCGCCAGCCGCAGCAGCGTGCGCGACAGCGTCGACTTGCCGCAGCCCGACTCACCCACCAGGCCCATGGTTTCGCCCGCGCGAATATCGAACGACACGCCGTCGACCGCATGCAGCACGCCACCGCCGCGCTGGGGGTAGTCGGTGCGCAGGTCCTGCACCGACAGCAGCGGCTCGGCGGCCGGGCCGCGCACACGCAAGGCCCGCACTTTCGACGCGGGTCGGGGCACATGGAGCGTGAAGTCGCGCACGCCGGTCGCGGGGTCCAGCCGGGTCTGTATTTCGGGCAGCCGCGCATCGGCGTAGTGCAGCGAACTGCCGGCATGGAGCGACGCGCCGAGCAAGCCCTGGGTGTAGGCGTGCGATGGCGCGGCAAAGAGTCTGGAGGTGGGCGCCTCCTCGACCTTCTGTCCGCCATACATCACGGCAACGCGATCGGCCCACTGGGCAACCAGGCCGAGGTCGTGCGTGATCAGCAGCAAGGCCATGTCGAGTTCGCGGCGCAGGCCGTCGAGCAGCGCGAGGATCTGGGCCTGGATGGTGACGTCCAGCGCGGTGGTGGGCTCGTCCGCCACCAGCAGGCGCGGCTTGCAGGCCACGGCCATTGCGATCATCACGCGCTGGCGCTGGCCGCCCGAGAGGTTGTGCGGATGGTCGTCGATGCGCCGGTGCGGCTCGGGAATGCGCACGAGGTCGAGCAGCTCGATGGCCCGCTTGCGCGCGGCGACGGCGGAGAGCTTTTCGTGGCGGCGAAGCGTTTCCTCGATCTGCGCGCCGATGGTATGCACCGGGTTCAGCGAAGTCATCGGCTCCTGGAAGATCATCGCGATCTCGCGGCCGCGCACTTCGCGCAATTGGGCCTGCGGCAGCGCGAGGATGTCGCGTCCATCGAAGTGGACGCTGCCGCGCAGCACCGCGCCGGGCGTCAGCAGCCGCAGCAGTGCCAGCGCGGTGGTCGACTTGCCGCAGCCCGATTCGCCCACGAGCGCCAGCGTTTCGCCGCGCTGCATGGCCAGGTCCAGCCCGCGCACAGCCTGGATCGGGCCGTTCGAGCCGTGGAAGAAGACATCGAGGCCGCGCACATCGAGCAGCGGCGGCGTGGCCTGCACTTGTTCGAGCGTCATCTCAACGCCCCCTCAGCCGTGGGTTGAACGCGTCGTTGAGCCCGTCCCCCACGAGGTTGAGCGCCAGCACCGTGAGCACGATGGCCGCGCCCGGCAATGCGGTGAGATACCAGGCGGTGCGCAGCAGTTCGCGCCCCTGCCCGATCATGCTGCCCCACGACACGGCGTTGGGGTCGCCCATGCCAAGGAAGGACAGCGCCGACTCGATGAGGATGGCGCTCGCCACCAGCACCGAGGTGGTCACGATCACGGGGGGCAGCGCATTGGGCAATATCTCCTGGAAGATGATGCGCGCGTGGCCGAAGCCCTGGCTGCGCGCGGCCAGCACGAACTCGGTCTCGCGCAGCGTGCGGAACTCGGCGCGCACCAGCCGGGCGATCACCGGCCACGACGCGAGCCCGATGGCGAACACGATCACCGGCACCGAAGGCTGGCCGATCGCGACCACCACGATCACGAACAGGAACGAAGGCATGGTCTGGAACAGCTCGGTGATGCGCACCAGCACGTCGTCGACACGGCCGCCGAAGTAGCCGGCCGAGGCCCCCACGAGCACGCCGATCAACAGGCTCAGCGTGGCCGCCACCACCCCCACCGCGAGCGAGATGCGTGCGCCGTGCGCGATGCCGGCAATCACGTCGCGGCCGAGCGAATCGCTGCCGAGCGGATAGGCGGCGTCCTGCCCCGGCCAAAGCAGCGGCGGCGCCACCATGTCGAGGGGGTCGCCGGGGTACAGCAGTGGCGCGGCGAGCGCCAGCACGAGCATGAAGGCCAGCAGCACCATGCCCGCCACGGCGGCCGGGTTGCGCAGGAAGGCGCGCAGCGCAGCGTGGCGGCTGGACAGCGGCTTCGCGTCGACGGCGGACTTCGCGGCCACTGCCGGCGCACGGCGTGCGGCGACCGGAGTCGGCGCTGCCGGTTGCCCAATGGCTGCATCAAGGGTAAATGGTGTGGACATTGGAAATCGCAGTCAGAAATCTGGAGAGGGAACTCAGCGCACCTGAATACGGGGATCGAGCCAGGCATGCAGCAGGTCGACCAGCATGTTGGCCAGGATGACCAGCAGCGAGGACATCAACAGCACACCCAACAGCACGGTGTAGTCGCGGCCCGCTACCGAATCGAAGGCCAGCCGCCCCAGGCCGGGCCAACTGAACACCGTCTCGACCACCACCGCGCCGCCCAGCAGCGTGCCGAAATGCATGCCTGCGACGGTGGTGACGGGAATCAGCGCGTTGCGCAGCACATGGCGCAGGTTGACGGTCCACGGGTGCAGCCCCTTGGCTTCGGCGGTGCGCACGAAGTCCTGCCGCGCCACCTCGAGCATCGCGGCGCGCGTGAGGCGCGAGAAGATCGCGATGTAGAAACCCGACATGGCCAGCGCGGGCAGCACCAGGTGGCGCGCCACGTCGAACACGTGCGTCCAGCCGGTGTAGCCCGCGCCGATGCTCTCGCTGCCGCCGGTGGGCAGCCAGCCCAGGTGCACCGAGAACAGCACGATGGCCATCAGGCCGAGCCAGAAGCCCGGCGTGGAGTACAGCAGCAGCGCCAGCACCGAGAGCGTGCGGTCCTGCCAGCGGCCCACGCGGGTGGCCATGATGGTGCCCAGCGCAATGCCGATGGCCAGGGCGAACGCCAGGGCCGTGACCATCAGCAGCAGCGTGTTGCCCAGCCGCGCGCCGATCAGCGACGCCACCGGCATGTTGTAGCGCGGCGAAGTTCCGAGGCTGAAATGCGCGAGGTTGTCAAGGTAGGCGCCAAGCTGGTGCAGCACGGGCAGGTCGAGCCCGAAATGGCTGCGCAACTGCGCCATGCTCTCGGCCGTGGCGGAGCCGGATTCGGCGGCCACCACGTCGGCGGCGTCGCCCGGGATCCACTGCATCAGCACGAAATTGAGAAGGATCACGCCGACGACGGTCGGCACGGCCTGCCAGGCCGTGCGTGCCAGCGTGCGGCTTGCGCTGCGCAGGTTCATGGGAGTTGGTGCAGTCCTGGTGAAAAGCGGTCGATGGGCTTGCAGCGTATGCGGGCCTGGCCCGTGCCGCGAAGGAAGTTTTTCTTCTACGGATATGCGGTTTGCTTCGTTGGCTACATGGCCGCCTGAAGGCTCTGGCCGAAAAAAGATCTCACAGGCACACCACAGCGAGCAGCACGCCCGCGAGCCTGAACAGCGTCGACAGGTCGAACGAAACCGAGGCCCCCGCGGCCAGCTGCGCCGGCAGCCCCCACACCAGTGCGCCGAACAGCGCGATGCCGATGGCGCTGCCGACCTGGCGCGCAGCACCGAGGATGGCGGAGGCGGTCGCCGAGCGTGTGGGCTCCACGCTCGCGAGCGTGCGCGAGATCAGCGCCGGCGTGGCAATGCCGGCGCCGATGGCCATCAGCAGCAGGCTGGGCAGGATGCGCAGGTAGGGCGTGGTCTCGTCGATGCCGTGCAGCAACCCCGAGCTCAGCGCAAGGAGCAGCAAGCCCGCGACCACAGGTACCCGGGGCGAGTAGCGCCGCGCCAGGTGGCCGCTCGCGAGGTTTGCCAGCATGATCACCACGAACGGCAGCAAGGCGAAGCCGGTCTGGGTCGGCGTGTAGCCCTTGGCGTTCTGGAAGTACAGGCTCAGCACGAAGATCATCCCGTAGAAGGTGAGGTTCATGACAACGCCCAGCATGATCGAGGCCGAGAAGGCCTTGTTGCGGAACAGCCCGAGCGGAATCATCGGTTCCGCCACACGCGATTCGGTGAACACGAACGCCGCGATGACCACCGCCGCAACGGCAAAACCCGACAGCACGGACGCCGCGGCCCAGCCATGCACGCCGGCCTCGATCACCGAATGCGTGAGGAAGAAGAGCGCGAGGATGGCCAGCACCTGCCCGGTGATGTCCAGCCGCTGCGTGGCCACGCGCACGGTTTCGGCAACGTAGCGGCGCGTGGCCCAGAGACCGAGGGCGCAGATCGGCAGGTTCACGAAGAAGATCGAGCGCCACCCGAGGCCGCTCGTGAGCGCGCCGCCGACCACCGGCCCCGCGGCACTCACCACGCCGCCGATGGCGCTCCACCATCCGATGGCGTGTGTCCTGGCCGCCGCGTCGCCGGCACAGGCATGCGAGAGCAGCGAGAGCGAAGTAGGCAGGATCAACGCGGCGCCGATGCCTTGTGCCGCGCGCGCCACGATCAGCACGCCGATGGAAGGCGCGAGCGCGCAGGACAGCGAGGCCAGCCCGAACAGCACCAGCCCGAGGCTGAAGACGCGCCGGCTTCCGAAGCGGTCGGCAAAGGAGCCCGCCGTGAGCAAGAGCGCGGCGAAGGCCAGCGTGTAGGCGTCGACGATCCATTGCAGGCCGGTTGCGCCGGCGCCGAGGTCCTTGCCGATCTGCGGCATCGCGACGTTCACGATGGTCACGTCGAGCTGAACCACGACGAACCCGAAGCTCGTTGCGGCCAGGGTCCAGCCGATGCCCGTGCTGCGTGCGCCGGTCCATGGCGGCGCCGCGATGCTCCGCAGACCTTCCGATCCGGTGCCCACTCGGCCCCGTTCAGGCCGCGAGCCGCCGCGCATCGGCCTGCCAGATGGCACCGGCATAGAGCGATTCGTCGAAGTCGGGTGGCACCTCGGCGCGCGTGCGCTCCTCGTGCAGCGCGAGGTCGGTCAACAGCAGGTCCTCGCTGATGCGGCGCACCACCGCGGGCACGTAGCCGCGGATGCTGGGCACGTCGCCCAGCGGCAGTCCGGTGCTGGCGAATCCGCCGGGGTTGTAGGTGTGGATGTCGCGCAGCCAGGGCGCGGTACCGGGCGTCTTCTCGAGGTACTCAAGTCCTGCGCCCAGGTAGGGTGCGGCGCCGAGTTCGTCGTCGCGCTCGTGCGCGGGCTGCTCGAAGCGGTCGCGCCAGCGCAGCACCAGATCGGCAATGCCGGCCAGCTCGGGGTGCTGCGAGAGTTCGTGGGTGTAGCCGGTTGCGGCGATCGCAAAATCGAAGTGGAAGCGCTCGTCGTGCACCAAGGCGACGATCTTGCCGCCCTGCACCTCTGCGCCCTGCCAGGGCGCGGCCAGGTGCAGATGGAAGTTCGGAAACTTCAGCACGCGCTCCACCGAATCCAGCGGCGGCGTGGTGCCAAGCCGGCGGTAGCGTGCCGCATGGTGCCAGCGCGTGGCATCGGGCAGCGCAAGATAGTTGTCGTAGAAGCCCGGATAACTGCGCACGCGCGCGACCGGTGTGGCCGCGAGCCGATTGCGGCGTGCGAACAGGTGCACCGCTGCGGCGCCGCTTTCGAGCGCCACGGCCGCTGCGTCGAAGGCCGATGCGGCGGCGCCGATCACGGCCACGGTCTTGCCTGCGAGCGCCGCGAAGTCGATCGCGTGGCCGGTGTGGGCCGCAAGGCCGTGGCTCACCGCCGTTGCCAGCAGGTCGGGAATGAAAGGCGCGCCGCTGCCGGCCACGCCGTTCGCGAAGATCAGCTTGCGTGCGGTCTCGGTGCGCGGCTCACCGTTCACTTCGAGGTGCAGCCGCAAGTGCGGCACCGCCCCACCCTCCGCCGGCTCGAAGCGGATCAGGCGCGTGCCGTAGCGCACCGCCGTGCCGGTGATGCTGCGGAACCAGTCCAGGTACTCGGCCCAGGCGGTGCGCGCAATGCGGTCGATGGCGCCATAGGCCGCCTGCCCGTGCCGCGATTCGTACCAGGCCTGGAAGCCCAGCGCCGTGACCGGGCCTTCGGGGCCGACCAGGTTCTTGAGCGTGCGCAGCTTGTGCATGCGCGCCCGCGCGCGCCATACGCCGGCCTGCGATGCATCGGCCGCCGCATCGATCACGCTGACGCCGCCGACGCCCGCGCGCTGCAGCGCGAAAGCGAAGGCGCTGCCGGTCTGGCCCCCGCCGACGACGACCACGTTGTGGTCGATGCCGGCATGCGCGGGCACCCAGTTGGCGGGCGCGGGGCCGAGCAGGCGCAGCGCTTCCTGCGCGGCGTGGTCGGGATTGCTGGAGGAGGAAGAGGAACTCATTTGCAGTGCCTGTCGTCGTGAAGCACGCATGTGCGTGCAAAAAAAACGGACCCAGGGGGCCCGCGAAACGTCGCTTTGGGTACGACGAGGAGACACTCACCCCGAAGGCAAGACAGGCGATTCTTCAGCCATTGGTGCGAAAAGCGAAGCACGGAATCCGCATACGCAAATCCGTCTTTCTTCTTTGGCATTGCTGACGCGAATCGGAACTCCGATCCCCGCAACGTAGACGCATCACCGGATCAGCGGCAGCTCGATCGCAATGCGAAGTCCGCCCCACTGCGACGCCGAGGCCGTGATGCGCCCTTCATGGGCCTGCACGATGTTGCGGCAGATGGCCAGTCCGAGGCCGCTGCCGCCGGTCGCGCGATTGCGCGACTGTTCGACGCGGTAGAAGCGCTCGAACAGCTTCTCCAGTTTGTCGTCGGGCACGCCGGGCGCGCTGTCCTCGATGAGGATGAGCGCGGCGGCGCCGTGCCGGGCGCAGCCCACGCGGACCATGCCGGCGCCATCCGTATAGCGGCGCGAATTCTCGAGCAGGTTGCCGAACAGCTGATGCAGGCGCACCTCGTCGCCACTGACGATCAGCGGCACCTCTGCAATCTGCAGTACCAGTTGCAGCGACGCCGCGTCGAGCCGCTGCCGCATGCTCTCGGCCGCCGCCTGGAGCACCGTGCCCACATCGACGGGAACCCGCCGGTACGCCATGGCGCCGACGTCGCTCAGCGACAAGTCATGCAGATCGTTGACCAGCTTGCCGAGCCGCTCGACCTCCATGTGCATGGCGTTGGTCGACTGGGTCGTGGATGAACGGATGCCATCCTGGATTGCCTCGAGTTGCGCGCGCAGCACCGCGAGCGGCGTTCGCAGTTCATGGGAGATATCCGCCATGAAGCCCCGCCGCGCGCGATCGGCATGCTCCAGCGTCCGGGCCATGTGGTTGAAGTCACGTGCCAGCGCCCCGAGTTCGTCATGGGCGCCATCGGCAATGCGCGACGCGAAGTCTCCTGCGGCCAGGCGGTGCGTGGCCCGGGCCATATCCCGAACCCGCCGCAGCAGCGTGCGCGCAAGGATGAGAGTGAGCAAGGCCGCCACGAGAAGCGATCCGAGTCCGACCATCGTCAAGGCGGTGAACTGGTGTTCGAGAAAGCGCTTGTCGTTCTTCGGAAGCACCGCCTCGAACGGCACCGTCGCGATCCAGCCTACTGTCCGTCCCTCGACCACGACGGGCACGCGGATCGAATGGGTGTCGATGCCCGGATTGCCGACCACACGGCGCATCTGCGCGTCCAGCAGGCCCACGCGCGTAAGTGCGCCGGTCTGGTTGGAAGCCGCCTCCTGGAGCGCAGGATCACCCTTCGCTTCCTGGAGAAAAGGCAACACCAGATTCACCCACTCCCGGGAGTCGGAGCGCAGGAAGTCCCAGCTGCCACGAACGGCATAGGCTTGCGCGAGGCGTGGAACGATCTCTTCCAGCCGCGTGCGGCTCTGCTGGTTGAGATAGCCCAGGAAGCCGCGCTCCATCACGAGCCGCATGGCAATGGCCTGCACCACGACCACGGCAGCGCAGGCCAGCAGAACGAACAGGAAGAGCTTTGCCCGGATGCCGAATTTCATGAGAGCGAGAGGCTTGCCGATCGGACCGCGTGCATGGAGGCGTCCCGGCCGCCGTCATCCCGCGGGTTGGATGGCCGAGGCGTAGCCACCCAGGAACACCTGCACGGCACGGCGCGTCGCCTCCCGCAGTTCCCTGCGGGTCAGCGGCCCCTGGATGCCCAGGAGACTCGGCCTGACGGTTTCCGAGTCCAGCAGCGCCATCAGGTGGTGTGCCGCCGTGGTGGGATCGGCGCTTCGCAGGCGGCCCTTGCGCATCTGCCGCTCCAGGAAACCCGCCACCTCGGCGAGGCCCTTCTTGGGCCCTCCCTCGAAGAAAAGCCGCCCGATGTCGCTGCGGCCCGATTCGGCGATCACGGCCCTGTGCGCCTGGATGACCTCTTGCGAACACACCACGGCCAGGACCTTCTCGCCGAACCGCTGCAGCACGCGCGCGAGATCTTCATCGCCCTCCTCTGCCAGCGCCGTGAAGATCGGCTCGAAGTGGATCTTCGCCGAGGCGTGGATCACGGCAACGAACAGTTCCTCCTTGGATTTGAAGTAGCCGTAGAGCGTTGCCCGCGAGCCGCCGACGCGTGCGGCAATTTCCACCATCGAGGCGCCCTCGAACCCCAGTTCCCTGAAGACTTCCGACGCCACCTGGACGATGGCATCGCGCTTGGCTTCGGTCTTGACTCGCATCTCGTTTCTCTTTATTTCTGTACACAGGTGCTCATTATTGATTGACAACTCGCTGGAAGTCAAAATACATTTCAGTACAGCACTGTCTAATTAACCCATGGCCGGCCCCACCGCCCGGCCCCTTCCCCAGGAGAATCGCGATGCGTCCCCCTCTCACCTATGGCCTGACCTTTGCCGCGGCCATCGTGTCCACCTTCCTGCTGGTCGCCTGCGGCAAGCCGCCCGGCGGTCCGCCGCCGGCGCCGGGCACGCCCGAGGTCGGCATCGTCACGGTGCAGCCGCAGCGCGTGGCCATCTCCACCGAACTGCCGGGGCGCACCGTGCCTTTCCTCATCGCCGACGTGCGCCCGCAGGTCGGCGGCATCGTGAAGTCCCGCAAGTTCCGCGAGGGCAGCTACGTGAAGGCCGGCGAGGCGCTCTACCAGATCGACCCCGCCACGTACAAGGCGAGCTACGACAGCAACGTCGCCGCGCTTGCCAAGGCAGAGGCCAGCCTGAGGACCACGCGGCTCAAGGCCGAGCGCTACAAGGAACTGGTCGCCATCAAGGCCGTGAGCCAGCAGGACTACGACGACGCGGCCGCGTCACTGCAGCAAGGCGAGGCCGACGTTGCCGCGGCCAGGGCCAACGCGGAGACGAGCCGCATCAATCTCGCCTATGCGCGCATCGATGCTCCGATCTCGGGACGCATCGGCAAGTCAACGGTCACGCCCGGCGCGCTGGTCACGGCCAGCCAGTCGACCGCGCTGGCGACCATCCAGCAGCTCGATCCGATCTACGTGGACCTGACGCAGCCCAGCGCCGCAGTGCTCCAACTCAAGCAGGCAATGGCGCGCGGCGACCTGCAAAAGAGCGGCGCCAACGCCGCCCGGGTGCGGCTGCTGCTGGAAGACGGCAGTGCGTATTCCATCGAAGGCAAGCTCGAGTTCTCGGATGTCACGGTGGACCAGAACACCGGCGCCATCACGCTGCGCGCGGTGTTTCCCAACCCTGATGCCGACCTGCTGCCCGGCATGTACGTGCGCGCGGTGCTGCAGGAAGGCGTGAAGGAGCAGGCGCTCATGGTGCCGCAGCAGGCGGTGTCGCGCGACGGCTCCGGCAAGCCGATGGCCTACGTGGTGGACGCCCAGCACAAGCTGCAGCGGCGCGCGCTCGAGACCGAGCGCGCCGTCGGCGACCAGTGGCTGGTGAAGAGCGGCCTCGCGGCCGGCGACAAGCTGGTGGTGGACGGCCAGCAGCGCGCGGCGCCGGGGGTCGAGGTGAAGACGGTGCAGTGGAGCCCCAGCTCCAAGCCGGGCACCCAAACGGCCAAGGCCGCCCCGCCGGCATCCGCTGGCGCGGCGAACTGATCGAGAGACCGCCATGGCACGTTTCTTCATCGACCGCCCCATCTTCGCGTGGGTCCTCGCCATCATCGTGATGCTGGGCGGCGTCATGTCCATCGCCACGCTGCCGATCGCGCAGTACCCGAGCATCGCGCCGCCTGCCGTCGCGATCACGGCAAACTACCCCGGCGCTTCGGCCAAGACGCTGGAAGACACCGTCACCCAGGTCATCGAGCAGAAGATGAAGGGGCTGGACCGGCTGAGCTACATGGCCTCGACCAGCGAGTCCTCGGGCTCGGTCACCATCACGCTCACCTTCGAGAACGGCACCGACCCCGACACCGCGCAGGTGCAGGTGCAGAACAAGCTCTCGCTGGCCACGCCGCTGCTGCCGCAGGAAGTGCAGCAGCAAGGCGTCACCGTCACGAAGTCGGCCACCAACTTCCTGAACGTGCTGGCCTTCACCTCGGAAGACGGCAGCATGAACGGCTCCGACCTGTCGGACTACGTGGCCGCCAACGTGCAGGACGCCATCAGCCGCGTCGAGGGCGTGGGCGACACCACCCTCTTCGGTTCGCAGTACGCCATGCGCGTATGGCTCGACCCGAACAAGCTCGCCAACTTCAGCCTCACGCCGCTGGACGTGAAGAGCGCGATCCAGGCGCAGAACGCGCAGGTGTCGGCCGGCCAGCTCGGCGGCATGCCGGCCGCGGGCAGCCAGCAGCTCAACGCGACCATCACCTCGCAGACGCGCCTGAAGACCGCGCAGGAGTTCGAGGACATCCTGCTGCGCACGCAGACCAACGGCGCGCAGGTGCGTCTGCGCGACGTGGCGCGCATCGAGCTGGGCAGCGAGTCGTACAACACGGTCGGCCGCTACAACGGCAAGCCGGCCGCCGGCCTGGCCATCAAGCTGGCGGCTGGCGCGAACGCGCTCGACACGGTCAAGGCGGTCGACGCCCGCGTCGCAGAGCTCGAGAAGTTCTTTCCGCAGGGCATGAAGGTGCAGAAGCCCTACGACACCACGCCGTTCGTGCGCATCTCGATCGAGGAAGTCGTCAAGACGCTGGTCGAGGCGATCGTGCTCGTGTTCCTGGTGATGTATCTCTTCCTGCAGAACTTCCGCGCCACGCTGATCCCGACCATCGCGGTGCCCGTGGTGCTGCTCGGCACCTTCGGCGTGCTCGCGGCCTTCGGCTTCACCATCAATACGCTCACCATGTTCGCGATGGTGCTGGCCATCGGCCTGCTGGTGGACGATGCCATCGTGGTGGTGGAGAACGTCGAGCGCGTGATGACCGAGGAAGGCCTCTCGCCGAAGGAGGCCACGCGCAAGTCGATGGGCCAGATCACCGGCGCGCTGGTCGGCGTGGCCCTGGTGCTGGCGGCGGTGTTCGTGCCGATGGCCTTCTTCGGCGGCTCCACGGGCGTGATCTACCGGCAGTTCTCGATCACCATCGTCTCGGCGATGACGCTGTCGGTGCTGGTGGCGCTGGTGCTCACGCCGGCGCTGTGCGCCACGCTGCTCAAGCCGGTGCCCAAGGGCCATGCGATGGCGAGCACCGGCTTCTTCGGCTGGTTCAACCGCAGCTTCGACCGCGGCAACGGCCGCTACCAGGGCATCGTGCGGCACATGATGGGCAAGGGTTGGCGCTACATGGTGCTGTACGCGGTCCTGCTGGCGGCGGTGGTGTTCGGCTTCATGAAGCTGCCGGTGGGTTTTCTGCCGGACGAGGACCAGGGCACGATGTTCGGGCTGGTGCAGTTGCCGCCGGGCGCGACCAATGCACGCACGGAAGAAGTGATCCGCCAGGTGGAGCAGCACTTCCTGGTCGACCAGAAGGATGCGGTCTCCGGCATCTTCACGGTGGCGGGCTTCAGTTTTGCGGGCAGCGGGCAGAACACCGGTTTCGCCTTCATCAAGCTCAAGCCCTGGGACGAGCGCAAGGGCGAAGCGTTGAGCGTGACGGGCGTGGCAGCGAAGGCCGGCGCTTTCTTCAATACCATCCGCGACGCCAAGGTGTTTGCCTTCGCACCACCGGCCGTGGCAGAGCTCGGCAACGCGACCGGCTTCGACCTGATGCTGCAGGACCGCGCCAACCTCGGGCACGAAGCCCTGATGCAGGCGCGCAACCAGCTGCTCGCCACGCTCGGCAACGACAAGCGCCTGGTGGCCGTGCGTCCCAACGGGATGGAGGACACGCCCGAGTTCAGGCTCGAGATCGATCCGCACAAGGCGCAGGCCCTGGGCCTTTCGATGGCCGACATCAACGACACCTTCTCGGCCGCCTGGGGCAGCAGCTACGTCAACGACTTCATCGACAAGGGCCGCGTGAAGAAGGTGATGCTGCAGGCCGATGCGCAGTACCGCATGCTGCCCGAGGACATCGACCGCTGGTACGTGCGCAACAGCGCCGGAACCATGGTGCCTTTCACTTCATTCGCCAAGGCGGGTTGGAGCTCGGGTTCGCCGCGCCTGGAGCGCTACAACGGGGTTCCCTCCATCGAGATCCTGGGCATGGCCATGCCGGGCAGCGCTTCCAGCGGCGAGGCGCTGGCCATCGTCGAGGAGGCGGTGGCCAAGCTGCCCGCGGGCATCGGCTACGAATGGACCGGCCTGTCGCGCCAGGAGAAGGCCTCGAGCGGCCAGACCGGCCTCTTGTACGCGCTGTCGATCCTGATCGTGTTCCTCTGCCTGGCGGCGCTCTACGAGAGCTGGGCCATTCCGTTCTCGGTGATCATGGTGGTGCCGCTCGGCGTGCTGGGCGCGCTGGTCGGTGCGATCCTCACGTGGAAGATGAACGACGTGTACTTTCAGGTGGGCCTGCTCACCACGATCGGCCTCGCATCGAAGAACGCCATCCTGATTGTCGAGTTCGCGAAGGACCTGCACGCACAGGGCAAGGGACTGGTCGAGTCGGCGCTGGAAGCCGCGCGGCTTCGCCTGCGCCCCATCCTCATGACCTCGCTGGCCTTCATCCTCGGCGTGCTGCCGCTGGTATTGGGAAGCGGCGCCGGGGCCGGCGCGCAGCATGCGCTGGGCACGGCCGTGATCGGCGGCATGCTGTCGGGCACTGTCCTCGCGATCTTCTTCGTGCCTCTTTTCTTCGTGCTGGTGCGCGGCCTGTTCAAGGGCAAGGACCAAGGCGATTTCGCCGAGCCGGCCTCACATTCACACCCGGCTGCGGCCGCATCCTGAGGTCTTCGCCATGAAACTCCTTCGCTTCACCCCGCTTGCGCTCGCCGCCCTGATGGCCGGCTGCAGCCTGATGCCCGCCTACCAGCAGCCCGTGGCACCGGTGCCCGGTCGGTTCGCCGGCGACGCGGGCGCCGACCCGGCGCCCGCCACGCCAATCGCTGAGCTCGGCTGGCGCGATGTCTTCACCGATCCCTCGCTGCAGCGCGTGATCGAGATGAGCCTGGCCAACAACCGCGACCTGCGCGTCGCGGTGCTGAACATCGAGAAGGCCCGCGCCCAGTACCGGGTGCAGGATGCGGCGCTCTTCCCCACCGTGAACGCCAGCGCCGGCGGCAGCGGCAGCCGCACCCCGGCCGACCTGTCGTCTACGGGCGAGGCGCTCACGGCGCGCCAGTACAGCGCATCGCTCGGATTCAGTTCGTACGAGATCGACCTGTTCGGCCGCGTGCGCAGCCTGAGCGCACAGGCGCTGCAGCAGTTCCTCTCCACGGCCGAGGCGCGCCGCAGCACGCAGATCAGCCTGGTGGCCGAGGTGGCGACCAGCTACCTCACGCTGGCCGCCGACCAGGACCGGCTGAAGCTCGCGCGCGACACGCTCCAGAGCCAGGGCGATTCGTACCGCCTCAACCAGCGCAGCTTCGAGCTGGGCGCAGCCTCGGCGCTCACGCTCCGCCAGGCGCAGACCAGCGTCGACGCCGCGCGCGTGGACGTCGAGCGCTACACCGCGCAGGTGGCGCAGGACCGCAATGCGTTGGCGCTGCTCGTCGGCGCGGAGGTGCCGGACGCACTGCTGCCACAGGCCCTGTCCGACGCGGCGGCGTTGGCCGCAAGCCCGCTGGCCACCATTCCGCCGGGCCTGCCCTCGGAGCTGCTGCAGCGCCGCCCCGACATCCTGCAGGCCGAGCGCGACCTCAAGGCGGCCAATGCCTACATCGGCGCCGCGCGTGCGGCCTTCTATCCTCGCATCAGCCTCACCGCATCGGCCGGCACGTCGAGCAGCGAGCTCTCGGGCCTGTTCAAGGGCGGCTCGGGCAGCTGGAGCTTCGCGCCGCAGGTCACGCTGCCGATCTTCGACGGCGGCGCCAACCGCGCCAACCTCAAGATCGCCACGGTAAGCCGCGACATCTCGGTGGCGCAGTACGAGAAAGCGATCCAGACCGCATTCCGCGAAGTCTCGGATGCTCTCGCGCAGCGCGGTACGCTCGGGCGCCAGCTCGACGCGCAGGAGTCGCTGGTGAATGCAACGGCGGACAGCTACCGTTTGTCGCAGGCGCGCTTCCAGCGCGGCGTGGACAGCTACCTGAGCGTGCTCGATTCGCAGCGCTCGCTCTACACCGCCCAGCAGAACCTCATCGGCACCCGGCTGTCGCGCCTGACCAACCTGGTGACGTTCTACAAGACGTTGGGGGGCGGATGGAACGAGGCCACGGGCACTCCCGTGGCTGCGAAGTCGCCGGATACGACTTCCTGAAGAGAGAAGATGCCTGCAAATTTCCCTTCGGGGCTTCGGCGCAGGCCTCTCATGAAGCGGTGCAAGCCGGACCCGCACACCGGCGACGAGCCGGCGCGCGATCCAGTCCCGTTGCCGCGGACCGGAATGGACAGCGTCCTTCCGCTTCTGGCGGCATGATGCCAGCCGTGTGACCGCACCACTGGCTGGCGCGGCAGCGGCGTGTCGCTCCCGCACCGGTTCGTTCGTCACCGACGCGTTCAGGCTGCCGGCCGCCCACGGCGACGAGTCTGCGGCAGCGCCATGCGAACCAGCAGGTCCGCGGGCGTGTCGAGGCGCCAGACGGTGTCGCCCTGTTCGCTGCCGAGCAGGCCATAGCCCCAGCCGGCCCAGGCCGCACGGCATCCGGCAGCACAAGCCGCCTGGCGAGCACTGGCCGAGCCCCCGATCATCAACATGTGCTCCGGACGAGTTCCGAGCACCGTTGCAGCCTGCTCGATCAAGAGCGGCGATGGCATGCGAAGCGCCGCCGTGTCGGCACCGCGCACCGTGGTGAAATAGCCGAGCAGCCCGGCTTCCTCCAGCACCGCCCGGGCGAGCACGGTCGGCGTGTTGGTGATCACGGCCAGCGGCACGTTCTTGCGCCCGAGTTGCTCCAGCAGCTTTTCGATACCGGCGTAGATCGAGCATTCGGCAAATGGCAAGCCCAGCACCATCGCGTCGAAATTCCGGCGAACGCGCGTCGACAGCCACGCTGTGTCGACGTCCTGCAAGTCGATTGCCCGCAAGGCACGCTCGATGAGCGCGTCGGGCCCGTCGCCGATCCAACCGCGCACACGCTGCAGATCGAAGCAAGGCAGATCGGCTTCGTGCAGCGCCGTGTTGAGTGCCAGCGCGACGCCGCCGGCATTGTCGACCAGCGTCCCATCCAGGTCGAAGGCGATCGCCTGGAACGTCATCGCGTCGGTCTCGCGAGCCACAATGGCGCGACGGCGGCCGCGGGTACTCTCCTTGCTCGCAAGGAAAGACTGGAGTCATCGGCCATGGAAATTCTGGTCTTGTTCATGATCAATCGCGTCAATTTCCCGAGCTGGCAGCCCCGCGCGCGGAGCTGCCTTCACGCCCTTCACGCAATTCCTGGTCCATGTGGCCCAATCCCGATCCTCGCGCAACTGGGCGCGAGCTCGGACGCATCCAATAAGCGTTGCACTTGCCGGAACCCGAAATGAAACTGCCGACAGAAGTCGAAGGACGCCAGCAGCTGGCCGACGAAATCCACGCGCGCCCCTTCGAGCCGCTTTCCACGCCAGGTGCCGCGTTGGCCATTGCCACGCTGCGCGAAGGCCCGGACGACGATGCGCGTTGCATCGCGCATCTGGCGCGGCTGGACGGCGACGCCTCCGGAGCGGGCACCGCGACGCAGTGCCAGGTGCGCTGCGGCGCGCTGCGCGTGCGCTGGGAGCGCCACACGGAGTTCCACACCTTCACCGTGTTCGCCGATCTTGGCGAGCTCGCGATGGACGGGGCTTTCGACACCGGCTGGCTCGCTGCCCTGCCGCACGACTGGCTGGCCACGCTGCCCGGCCGCATGATCTCTGCGACGCAGCTGGCCGTGCTCCCTTGTCCCGGCGATCCACCCCATGCGCGCGTGGTGGCGCCGCTCTTCGGCAGCGATCTGCTGGTGGGCAACCGGGTCGCCGAAGGTGCGGCCACCGTGGTGTCGGACCTTCGCGCCAAAGCCGGGGTGACGCGCTTCCTGATGTTCGACCATGCCATGAACCGGCGGCGCGCGGGCCGCACCGTCCAGCGCCTGATCGAGGTTGACACCTACCGCATGATGGCCCTGCTCAGCCTGCCCCTGGCCACCCGCCGCATGGGCCAGCTCGCGGCCGAAGAAACGCAGCTGGCCTCGCTGATGGCCCGCTTCCACGATGCGGCGGACCGCGACGAGGTCCTGCTGCACGAGCTCGTCACGCTGGCGGCCCAGGTCGAGCACGCGATGGCCGAGAACAGCGCGCGGTTCGCGGCCACCCGCGCCTACAGCGGCATCGTGAACCAGCGGCTGGTCGATCTGCGCGAGGCGGTGGTGCCGGGCCTGCAGCCGCTGTCCGAATTCATGGAGCGCCGGTTTCGTCCGGCCATGGACAGCTGCGCGGCCACGGCCGGGCGGCAGGTGCAATTGTCCGAGCGGATCGCGCGGGCCGCGCAGCTGCTGCAGACGCGCTCCGAGGTCGAGCGCGAACGCCAGAACCAGGCGCTGCTCAGCTCGCTCGACCGGCGCCAGGGCCTGCAGCTGCGGCTGCAGGAGACGGTCGAGGGCCTGTCGGTGATCGCCATGACCTACTACGGCGTCGGCCTCGCCAACTACCTGCTCAAGCCCTTGGCCAAGGCCATGGGCTGGCCCGAAACCGCGGTGACGCTGGTGGCCGTGCCGGCGATCGCGCTGCTCGTGCTGCTCAACATGCGCCGGCTGCGCCGGCATCTGCACCAGTCGGCGGACAGCTAGGCCACACCGCATCTGTCCGGGCTGCCACCCGGACCGCGGACGCTGGTGGAAGCAGTGCTTGCACTTTGGCGGCCGGACTGGAAGCGCTGCGTCGGCATGCCGCCCGGACGCTGACTCGCGCTTGCCGTGTCGCTCGCATTTGCCCAATCAAATCAAGCAGTTGCCGCGCCCCCGCAGGGTATTCCCTCGGGGGCTTTCGCACTGGTCCGCAAGTTGCGATGAAGAGGGGGCAGCAGGCATCGCCTGGGGCCGCCGGCCCCTCGCAGGCCCGCTGTCCACGACATCGCCGCAAAGGCAAGGAGACAGCACACGATGGAAACGTTCTACGAAGTGATGCGCCGCCAGGGCATCTCGCGCCGCAGCCTGCTCAAGTACTGCTCGCTGACCGCCACATCCCTGGGGCTCGGGCCGGCCTTCGTGCCGCAGATCGCCCACGCGATGGAAACCAAGCCGCGCACGCCGGTGCTCTGGCTCCACGGCCTCGAATGCACCTGCTGCTCGGAGTCGTTCATCCGCTCGGCGCATCCGCTGGCCAAGGACGTGGTGCTGTCGATGATCTCGCTCGACTACGACGACACGCTGATGGCTGCCGCCGGACACCAGGCCGAGGCGATCCTCGAAGAGATCATGAAGAAGTACAAGGGCAACTACATCCTGGCCGTGGAGGGCAACCCGCCGCTCAACCAGGACGGCATGAGCTGCATCATCGGCGGCAAGCCCTTCATCGACCAGCTCAAGCACGTCGCGAAAGACGCGAAGGCGATCATCTCGTGGGGTTCGTGCGCCTCCTGGGGCTGCGTGCAGGCCGCCAAGCCGAACCCGACGCAGGCCACCCCCATCCACAAGGTGATCTTCGACAAGCCGATCATCAAGGTACCGGGCTGTCCGCCGATCGCCGAGGTCATGACCGGCGTCATCACCTACATGCTGACCTTCGACCGGATTCCCGAGCTCGACCGCCAGGGCCGCCCGAAGATGTTCTACAGCCAGCGCATCCACGACAAGTGCTACCGACGGCCGCACTTCGACGCCGGGCAGTTCGTCGAGGCCTGGGACGACGAATCCGCGCGCAAGGGCTACTGCCTCTACAAGGTCGGCTGCAAGGGCCCGACCACCTACAACGCCTGCTCGACCGTGCAGTGGAACGAAGGCACCAGCTTTCCGATCAAGGCGGGCCACGGCTGCATCGGCTGCTCGGAGGACGGCTTCTGGGACAAGGGCTCGTTCTACAACCGCCTGACCGACATCCACCAGTTCGGTGTCGAGGCCAACGCGGACCAGGTCGGCGCGACCGCTGCCGGCGTGGTCGGAGCGGCCGCCGTCGCGCACGCCGCTGCATCCGCGATCAAGCGCGCCGCGCAGAAAAAGAACGACACCCAGGCACCGGCCGACACCGGGCGCTGACTCCCCCACGCTCCCACGGCAAGGAAAAAAACAAATGAGTGCATACGAGACACAAGGCTTCA
>Ga0182006_1000271_pt1 | contig 46422 bp, 42 predicted proteins | sample Sormic07211104_1_FD_123022 | JGI IMG/M metagenome (GOLD analysis project Ga0182006, IMG submission 123022) | Rhizosphere microbial communities from Sorghum bicolor, Mead, Nebraska, USA - 072115-104_1 MetaG | ecosystem: Host-associated > Plants > Roots > Rhizosphere | place: USA: Nebraska...
AAGGCGGCGCCTGCGTGGCGCCGCCTCTTGGCGTGAGCGATCAAACCGTAACCGACAACCGCAGCGGTTGCCCATCGAGCGCATCGATGAGCGCTCTCGCTCGTTGATACGTCGCAGCCTCCTGGTGTGAACCTCGCTTGGTCGCGGCATCGATCCAAGCGTCGATATCGTCACGGTTGATATGGGCTGGCGTGGCGTTCCATTCGTCGGAGCCGGCAACGCCTTCAGCTGGAAGGGTTATGACCTGGCCGATGGCGAACATTTCGTCGAAGGTGATCCGCCCGCTGAAATAGAGATCGTTCAAGACGGCGTCGATCATCCCTAGCGTCATACTTGCAAAGTTGATTCGCTCGATTCCGTCCGGTGTGGCAGTCACGTGTTTCGGCACTTCCTTGCTCGGTTCTGGCCGCGGCGCGGAAGGTTCGAGCGGCGGGCTGGCCGGAACGGATGCAGGCATCTTGGTGTACACATGTCGTCTCCTTGACGCCGCGAATGCGGCGACAAAAAGGGAAGCAAGGACGATGCCCTGCAGGATGATGTGGCGTCGAGCGCGGCGTGGACCTACATGACAGCGAGACGATATGGAGCATCGGCAGTACTGTCGGATGAGGCTTACCTTACTTGCCGGCCCATTGGTCGGTCGAACAAGAAGATCGCTGAATTGTCGCCGCAGCCAGGGCAAATAGAGTGCCAGCGCAGCAAACGGCTGCGGTTCTGGAAGAAGTATATGAAGAGGATGCTCTGTCTCGTGTTGTTCGGTGCCATGGCACTTCCCTGTGCGGCTAGTGTGCAGGTCATCCAGGTGCAGTCTGCCTCGGGTGGACGCGAACCGATAGCTGGGAGCGGTTCTACGGCGAGACATCATGGAGGAAGTCCCGTTCTCGTGACCACGCGCGAAGCGGGGCGCGGTCAGGCGTACGCGACCATGAACGGGGCTCAGCTTCGAGAGGTCTCGTCACGGCTCGTCTGCCGAAACGGTAGCGGCTGGGCCACTTGTAGGAACGGCCAGTCGGCGCAGGGCGAAGAGCGGGTATGGGATGCGACCGGTAAGGGAAATGGAACGTTCGCCATTCGTGTCACGGAGTGGGCGTGGCCGAAAAGCACCTCCACGACGTCGGCCAGCATTCGCTGAGCACGTGCACGCGCTGACCCTTCAGCCGATTCAGGTCTCCCACGGAGCTTGTCGGAGCAACAAGGTGCGCAGTACGGAATCCTGTTCGAGCGGAGCGTCAATCCGCGCCAAAAAATGTTTGAACTGAGTGGTTTCGAGTGTAAGGTCGGTGTGATCGATCACCTGTTTGGCCTTCTCGCAAGCGGCTTCCAGTATGAAGTCTGAGCGATTCTCTCCGCTCACTCGCGCCGCCTGGTCGATCAGGCGGCGCTGCGAAACGTTGACGCGCACAGCGATGGTGGTTCGGAGGACAATGGCGGTCATGGCCGCACCTCAGTGTAAGAAAACGGCTTATCCTACATAGCATCGCGACGATTGCGAACATCTTCTGTCGTATGGCTTATTTTTTATCAGTGCTTGTCCCCCTTGCCGTGAACGATCAAGCCGTCACCGACAACCGCAGCGGTTGCCCATCGAGCGCATCGATGAGCGCTCTCGCTCGTTGATACGTCGCAGCCTCCTGATGAGAACCACGCTTGGTCGCGGCATCGATCCATGCGTCGATATCGTTACGGTTGATATGGGCTGGCGTGGCGTTCCATTCGTCCGAGCCGGCTATCCCGCCGTCAGGGAGGACCACGACTTGCGCGAGCGCGGAAAGCTCTTCGAAGGTTATGCGTCCGCTGAAATATAGATCATTCAGGGTTATCTCCACTGTCTTCAGTGTCATGTGCGCGAAGTCGATACGCTCGATACCATCCGGTGTCGTGGCCTCTTCTTTCTGAAGCGCTTTATTTTTTTCCGCCCAGTTTGTGGATGGTTCGAGTGACGGACTGGGTGGAACGGACGCAGGCATCTTCGTGTACATACGTTGTCTCCTTGACGCCGCTGATGCGGCCTCTAAGGGAAGCAAGGGCGATGCCTTGAAGAGTGGTGCAGCGCGCGAAGCGGCCTTGGCCTACATGACGGCACGGCTCGTCTGCCGAATCGGTAGCTGCGCATGTACTGACCCTATAGCCGCCATGAGGACGAGCCCTCAATGAGGGCTCGCCGTCGGCCGCACGATAAGTTCGTTCACGTCCACGTCGTCCGGCTGTTCGATCGCGTAGCCGATCGCCCGTGCGATGGCGTCGGGCTGGATGGCGACGCGGCGGTAGGCTTTCACGAAATCGCGTGTGGCTTCATCGGAGATCGTATCGGCGAGTTCGGACTCGACGACGCCGGGTGACACCACCGTGACGCGGATGCAGTCGGTTTCCTGGCGCAGGCCATCGGAGATGGCGCGGACGGCGTACTTCGTGGCGCAGTAGACGGCGGCCGTCGGCGAGACGGCATGGCCGCCGATGGACGAGACGTTGATCACGTGCCCGCGGCGCCGTGCTTCCATGCCCGGCAACACGGCGGCGATGCCGTGCAGCACGCCACGCACGTTCACGTCGATCATGCGGTTCCACTCGCCCAGCTTCAGGGCGTTGAGCGGCGAGAGTGGCATGACACCGGCGTTGTTGACGATGACGTCGACGGGGCCGAAGGTCGATTCGGCGACATCGGCGAAGGCCTGCATCTGGTCGAAGCGGGTGACGTCCAGGGCACGGTAGGCGACGCGGCCGGGCTCCCCGGCGAGTTCTTCCGCGAGCGCTTGCAGGCGTTCGATCCGGCGCGCGCCGAGCACGACGCGGTGACCCTGGCGGACCAGGTGGCGGGCGGTCGCTTCGCCGATGCCGCTGCTGGCGCCGGTGATGAGGATGACTTTGGATGCTTGCGTGTTCATGGCGGTGGCTCCCTGGTTTTCGAGGAAGCCATGCTAGGCAGGAGGGCTGCCGGCGCTAAGACCTGATCCTTGCCTGTTCTTGCCTTTTCCTATGGATTACCAAAGATTGACGCGTTTGTGGCGCGAGCGTATATCCCATTCCTATCGCCGCCGACCCTGCCGCCTCGTCATGTCCCAGCCCGTTTCCATCGAAGCCCGCCGTGCCCGCATGGCCGACCTGATCGTCCGGTTGGCGCCCTCGGAGGGCTATACGCTATCCGCCGTGGACGGTGTCGCCTTCATGCGTTCCAACCGGCCCCTGGTGCGCACGCCGGCCTTGTACGAGCCGAGCATCGTGATCGTGGCGCAAGGCCGCAAGCGTGGTTTCCATGGCGGGCAGACCTACGTCTACGATGCGCAGCATTACCTCGCGTTGGCGGTGCCGTTGCCCTTCGAGATCGAGACGGAGGCCAGCGTGGAGGAACCGATGCTGGGTGTCGCTATTCGCATCGATGTTGCGACGATCGCCGAGCTGGTGCTCGCCGTGGACGATCTCCGCCCGCAAGCGGACGTTCCGCCGGCCACCCTGTTCGCCACGCCCCTGGACGACCGTCTCGGCGATGCCGCGTTGCGGCTGCTCGAAGTGCTTTCCGACCCCGTGGAAGCGCGCCTGCTGGCGCCGGGCATCGTGCGCGAGATCACCTATCGCGTGTTGACCGGCGAGCAGGGTGGCGGGTTACGCGCGGCGCTGACACAGGGCGGTCACTTCGGACGGATTGCGAAAGCGTTGCGCCGCATCCATGCGGAGTACGCGCGTCCGCTCGATGTCGCCACCCTCGCCAGCGAGGCGAACATGAGCGTGCCGACCTTCCATGCGCACTTCAAGGCGGTGACCACTACATCGCCCATTCAGTACATCAAGGCGATGCGGCTGCACCACGCGCGCCTGCTGATGGTGCGCAGCGGCCTCAATGCGGCCACCGCATCCGAGCGCGTCGGCTACGAGAGTGCCTCGCAGTTCAGTCGTGAGTTCAAGCGCCTGTTCGGGCGTAGCCCGGTAGACGAGACGCGGCAGTTGAAGGACCTGCTCGACCTCGCGCCCTCGGTTCAACGCGTGCCTGTCGTGCGGCATGCGTTGATCTCCTGAGCGCTTCCGCGCTCATGGCGGGAGCGAAGGCGTCGTCTTCTCGATGATGCGCATCGACTCGGCGTTCTTCGCTTCCCATGCCGCGATGTCGGTCTTGCTCATCGGTGTGTCGTGGACGATCGCCGGTCGCCCGTTGATCGTGCTCATGGGACGTTGGGAGGTGAGTGCGGGCAACGCAGTCGGGGTGGCTCTTGCCCGTGCCATCTCGTTGACCGTGCGTCCCACCGTCGCCCGCAATGCCTCGACCTGGGTCACGTGGATCTCGCGGATGTAGTAGCTGTACAGCACCGCCAGCGCCACCGCCATGGTGACGACGGCGCCCACGGCGGCGATGGCGGGTGATCGATTCGTGCGGGATGTCGGTGCCCGCCGTGTCTCGCGAATCCAGGCCGGCATGTCTTCCAGCGAGGCATGCGGCATGGCCGGTTCCTCCACCGGACCGAGCATGGCGCGTATCGTCTTGCCGTCGATCAGGCGGATGTGCCGGAACTTCGCCGCCGCCTCGATCGCCGCGGCGGTGAACTCGCCGGAGGTGACGACGATGGCGCCGGTGGCGCCCGCGGTGTGCATCACGCCGATGAGCTGGTGCACGTCGTTGTGCGGCACCTTCCAGCAGTTCCAGTGCTTGCATTGCACCAGGACGATTTCCTGGTCGCGGAACAGCTTGAGGTCGATGCCGCCGTCGGTGCGGTTCGTGCCGGCGCCGCCGGTGCCCACGTGCTCTACCCGGAAACCGGCGCCGTGGTAGTGGTCGGCGACAAGCCGCTCGAAGGCCTCCCATGAGACGCGGCTCAAGGCATCGTCGTGGCGATGGCTGACCGGCTTGAAGCCACTCATCGGACGGCTTCCGGCGCGTGAAGCGGTTGCCGGTCCTGGTGGATGCATGTCTGCACTGCCATGGTTCTCCCTTCCCCGACGCGGCGCGGCCCCCCGGCTGGCTGGTCGGAACCGGCCGAATATATCGAAACCTCGGACGGATTCCTGTAGGCGAAAGACTACATCTCGATCTAAATCCGCGCGGTTCATCGACAACTCTTAGAATGCCCACCGCTAGCCGGCACCCGGCGCAATGGAAGGTCTGCCCATGACGATGACGGTTCGAACGGTTTCCGCGGCGCTGCTCCTGGCGCTTCCCCTCGGGTCGCACGCGGCTGGTTTCGACTGCGCCAAGGCGTCCACGACGGTCGAGAAGGCCATCTGCGCCTCGCCGAAGGTCTCCGCCCTCGATGGGCAACTCGGCGATGCCTTCCGGAGCGCCGTGGCGAAACACCCCGATAAGGCCGATGCGCTGAAACTCGACCAGCGCCATTGGCTCGCCGAGCGTGACGAGGCGGTCGCCGCCTTCCTCGGCGATCACCCCGGCAAGCCCTTGTCCGCCGACGTGGCGTCGTATCCGTCGCGCATCGCCTTCTTGCGTGGCCTCGACAGCAAGGCGCCGAAGCCGCTGGACATGGTCCAGGCGTCGTTGTCGCGCCTGCCTCCCGGCTCACACGACGTGCTCGGCGACCTGGCGAAGGCGGGCGTGGATATCGCCATCGCCACCGACGTGCCGGTGGAAGACGCCAAGGCCTTTCCTTACGAACCGGACGCGGGTTTGCGTGAAGCTCTGGCCGGGCTCGACGCATCCTCCGGCTACCGGAAGCTGCAGGGCTCGCCGGTCAGTTCCTTGTTCTCCGTCGGCGGAACGGCGCACTGCTGGACGGAGGCGCCGTTCCGGATCGAGGGCAAGAAAGCCATCACGGTCGAAGCACCCGGGGCATGGGCATCGGACTGCATGTCTCTGCATGGCATGGCCCGCGTGGGCGGCGACTTCATCGCGACCGTGCTGTCCAATCCGTCGCCGGACGAAATGAACATCGAAGTCGGCCGCTGGGAAGGCCGTGCGTTCGGGCCGGATGCCCAACTCACCCTGCGCTTCGACCATTCGCTGGCGCCTGTGGGCGGTGCCTGCGCGCCCAAACAATCACCCTGCGACGACTTCACTACCGCGGCCATGGCCGCCGTCACCCGTTACGAGCGCAGTCCGATGCAGGGCACGCTCGACCGGCCGCTCAAGGGTGCGGAGAAGTCGGCGTACGATGCGCTGGTTGCTGCCGCACGCGGACCTTCCGGCATCGCCCCCAAGGGAGATACGTCGAGCTATCCCGACCTGCCGGCTTTCGGTACCGACATCGCATCCGGCCAGATGACCGGCTACGGCCCCGAGGCGACGTTCTTCCCGATGACCTTCCGCGGCGAACCCTTGCTGGGCTTCATCGGCCACGGCCATATCGGCTGGCGCATCAACGACGACTGGCTGGTGTCCGCATGGCGCCTGAAAAACGGCAAGCTGGAACCGGTCGCCTCGGCATACATCGCGGTGAAGCGCGGACCGCTGTTGCTGTCGTCGTTCGTGCCGCCGCCACCGCCGGAACAACACTGACCAAACTTTTGGGGCCTCCCGAGAGAGACAGTCCAGTCCGCCACCAACTTGTGGGAGAGAGACAGTCCAGTCCGCCACGAACTTGTGGGAGCCGACTTGTCGGCGATCCCGCGGCAGCGGGCCAGGTCGGAGCAAGCACCCATCGCCGCTGAAGCGGCTCCCACAACAGCCGCCTCCCACCACAGCGGCCGTCATAACAGCGGCCTGCCACCGAAAGGCGCTTGTCGCGGAGCAAGCACCTACTCCGCAGGCTCCATGGCATCCGCTTGAAATTGGTGCTATATCGGCGGCGTCACCCGGTTGCGGGGCTGCGAGTGACACCCAGCCAAGGAGGTTGCCCATGTTCCTCGTATCACGGATGTTCCGGATCGCCGTTCCTATTCTCCTGTTGACGACCGTCGCGCAGGCGAGTCCTGCTGCATCGCCATCGCCATCGCCATCGCCATCGCCATCGCCGTCGTGGATGGAACGCCGCGGCAGCTTCATCCTGCCGGCGCAGGATGGCGCACAGCTGGCGCTCGTCGCCTTCGTGAACCCGGCGACGCATCGCGTCACCTATGGCTTTCGCGACATTCCGCAACGCATGAACTGCGCGCCTGCCACGTTGGGCCGGGGGCAGGTCTATGACGTGGAAGGCACGCGGATATCTTTCAGCAAGGAATGCGTGCGCGGAACGTTGACCTACATCCCGCGCAACGTGCCCGCGAAACGCGCTTTCGCGGCGTTGTTGGCCGAGCGGAAGGTGTTGCACGTGCGTACGCAGTCGTTCTTCCCGCTGGCGTTCGATCTGTCGGGGTTGCCGGCCGTGCAACAGCGGCTCGAGTTGGCTGCCGCCGCTCCTTCTAACCGCGGCGGCTGAAGGGTGCTGGTGATGGTCGGCTCTGGTGGGAGCCGACCCTGTCGGCGATGGGTGCTTGCCGTGACCTGGCCCGCTGCCGCGGGATCGCCGACAAGGTCGGCTCCCACAAGAGCCGCTCCCCAAGGATGTTCAGTCCGCCTGTCTATCGGGCCTTGCGGCGGCGTAGTGCGTAGCCGATGCCGAGGACCGCGAACCATACCGGGCTGGCGATCAGGGCTTGCCGCGTGTCGCTTTCCAGTGCCAACAACACCAGCACGAAGGCGAAGAACACCAGGCACACCCAGCACATGACCACGCCGCCGGGCATCTTGTAGCTGGACACCGCATGCAACTCCGGCCGGTTCTTCCGGTAGGCGATGTAGGCGATGAGGATCAGCGACCAGACGAACATGAAGAGGATCGCGGCGAGCGTCGTTACCAGCGTGAACGCCGTGACCAGGTTCGGGATGACGTAGACCAGCATCGCACCGCCGAGCAGGCAGATGCACGAGAACAGCAGGCCGCGCGACGGCACGGCCGCCTTCGACAGGTGCTTGAAGGTCGACGGCGCATGGTCTTCCTCGGCCAGGCCGTAGAGCATGCGGCTGGTGGAGAAGATGCCGCTGTTGGCCGACGAGGTGGCCGAGGTGAGCACGACGAAGTTGATCAGGCTGGCGGCGGCGGGAATGCCCGCCAGCACGAACAGTTCCACGAAGGGGCTCTTGCCCGGCAGCACCTGGCGCCACGGCGTCACCGCCATGATCACCACGAGTGCGAGCACGTAGAACAGGATGATGCGGACCGGGATCGAGTTGATCGCCTTGGGCAGGTTGCGTTCCGGATCGGCCGTCTCGGCGGCGGTGGTGCCGACCAGTTCGATGCCGACGAAGGCGAACACCGCGATCTGGAAGCCGGCGAAGAATCCACCGATGCCCATCGGGAACATGCCGCCGTCGCTCCACAGGTTGGTCAACGAGGCTACGTGGCCATCGGGCGAGCGGAAGCTCCAGGCGACCATGCCGAAGCCGGTGACGATGAGCGCGCAGATGGCGATGATCTTGATCAGGGCGAACCAGAATTCCAGTTCGCCGAAGAGCCGGACCGTGGTGAGGTTCAGCGTCAGCAGCAGGAGTACGCAGAGCACCGCGGGTATCCATGGCGCCAGGCCGGGGAACCAGAATTGCGCATACGAGGCGATGGCGATGACGTCGGCGATCGCCGTGATGATCCAGCAGAACCAGTAGGTCCAGCCGCAGAAGAACCCGGCCCACGGGCCGAGCAGGTCGGTGGAGAAGTCGATGAAGGACTTGTAGCCGAGGTTGGAGAGCAGCAGTTCGCCCATCGCGCGCATGACGAAGAACAGCATCACGCCGATGATGAGGTAGACGAAAAGGATGGACGGGCCGGCGAGGCTGATCGTCTTCCCCGACCCCATGAACAACCCGGTGCCGATGGCACCGCCGATGGCGATCAGCTGCAGGTGGCGGTTCGACAGGCTACGCCTGAGGTGCTCGGGTGACTGCTCAGGCGCGTGGCTCATCGGCATTCGGCTCGGCTTGGGACGGAAGCGGGCACCATACGGGCAGGGGTGGGGTGACGGCAAGGCATGAGGGATTTTCCGGGGCCGGCTATCGCTTGCCGGAACACGACGCCTTGGCGAACACGTGCTGGACTTCCCAACCGGCCCAATCAGCGACCGTGCCGATGGTGTAGCAAAGGCCAAGAGCGTCGGGCGGCAATTGGAGCAACTGACCGTCGACTATGTAGCGGTGGTACAACGGCGCGATATCGCCGCCGCCCACGGCGGCGACGGCTTCGATCAGGGCTGGTGCCGGATCTTGCTCGCCTGCTGCGCCTGTGGACAGGGTGCCGCCATCGAGCCTGTCGAGGGCGTCGGCCAGCGATCGTGCGCCGCCGGTCGCCGAACGTATGCGTGCGTCCAACAGCAGGGCGAACAATTCACCTCGGGCGGCGGGCAGGTCATGCATTTCACGGATGCCGGCAAAGTCTTCGACCACGCGCCGGTTCGGCACCCGGCGGAAGGGCGAGTTGCCGTAGAACGTCGTCGCATCATTGAGCAGGTACGCGAGTGTGGCAGGCGATGCGTGGCCGCCAGAGCGCAGCGCATGGAGCACTCGAAATGCCGTGAAACCTTGTGTGTACCAAGCAAAGGCTGGATCGATGCGGGTGTCGTCGGGGATGGTGGCGGTCCACATCGCAAAGGTGGCCCAGGCCTCTTCAGGGGCCGCCGCGGGAAGGTATGCGGTTCCACCGGTTGGAGTCATGGCGAGGGCGAATCCATCGCCGGTGCCGTCCAGGTCGACGATGTTGAGCGTGAAGTCCTGGCGCAATGCGGGGGCCACGGATTTCGTCATCATCGCGGCAATGTCCTCGGCCACCTTTGCTACATCTACACGCCTTGGATCCAGCGCCGTTACGCGGATCGTCGCATCGCCGGACCGTTGTGTCGCAGAGACGGCACGGCGTGCCGTAAGGAACGTGCTGTTTTTCAGGCGGCCTACGTTTTGCGTGCCCTCCTTGATCGAGGTCGACACGACCCAATTGCCGGGAACCGTCCATCGCACTTCCGCAAGCTGGCCATCCGGGCCGTCAGGTAGCGCGAGCAGGGCCGGCCCTGGCGCGACCAGCGCGTCAGTCCGGATGATCGCCGATTGCGCGAGTGTGGGCTCCAACGTGCGCCACGCGGCAGGCCTCGCGCTGCGCCAAGTCAGAGCGATCTCTCCGCCCGGGCCCGGACGAAGTTTCCAATGGCCGGGTTCTGAGGTGTCGAGGCTGCCGTTTTGCACTTCGACGTCCGTGACCGGACCTCGTGGGATGAGGAGGTCGACCATCTCTTGGCCGCGCGTTCGTGTGGTGGCGCGCAGTTCAGCCGCATCTAGCCCTTCTCCGTTCATGTGCAAGGTGATGTCGTAGCGAATCGCGGGCACGTCAGTGGCTATGGCTGTCGGAGCGATGGTGAGCATTCCTGTTGCGAGAAGGGCCTTCTTGGTGTGCATGCCGCGCATGGTCGCTTCTTGGGATTTCCAGTCGGTGTAGCAAGTGGCGGGCCAGCGTGGTTGTGGGTCGATACTGAGCGGGTACCGGGGAATCGTCGGATGTGCGCGGCGGGGTACTTCAGCGGCGACGGCATTCCGTGTATGGCGGGCGGTGGGCGGACATGTCCGCGGACATCGGACTTGCCGCAGCCGGCCCGCTCCCGCGGGATCGCCGACGAAGTCGGCTCCCACAGGTCTGGTCCTGACGGGTCTACCCGATGTTGTGGTGGGAAGCCGCTTCAGCGGCGATGGTGCTTGCCGTGATCTGGCCCGCTGCCGCGGGATCGCCGACAGGGTCGGCTCCCACCCGGTCTGTTCCTGGCCGGTCTACCCTATGCGGTGGTGGGAAGCCGCTTCAGCGGCGATGGGTGCTTGCCTCAACCTGGAGTGCAGCGCCCTGTACTATTCCAGGCCAAACACGACCCGTCACCACGCCCCGGAGCCGCCCCGCATGATCGATCCCGCCCACATCGCGCTGATCGAGGCTTACCTCGACGCATACAACCGCTTCGACATCGAGGGCATGCTTGCCACCTTGTCCGACGATGTGCGCTTCGAACATCACAGTGGGGGCGAGTTGAGCGTGGCGACCGATGGCAAGTCCGACTTCGAGAAGCTGGCTCGGGTGGGGGCGGCGATGTTCGCCTCGCGCCAGCAGTTCGTGACCGGGTTGCGCGAGGTCGGCGGAGCCGGCGACACCGTGATCGCGGACATCCAGTTCCATGGCGAGATCGCCGACGATATTCCCGACGGTCCCGGCGCGGGCACCGTCATCGAGATGCTTGGAACCTCGGAGTTCCGCTTCGCGGACGGGAAGATATCCCGGGTTGTCGACAAGGGCTGAGCGGGAAGGCCTTGAAGCTTCAGGCCACCGCGCGTTCCACCGCGGCCAGCAAGGACTTGCGATCGTAGGGCTTGGACAGATAGGCCATGCCGTCGCCCAGCCACGGGTGCTGTTCCTTCATTTCGCCCGAGGTCACCACGACATGCATGTCCGCATGGCGCATGGCCAGGTCCTGTCCGGACAGCGAGCCGGGCATCCGCAGGTCGGTGAACAGGACGTCGGCTTTTTCCGTCTGCAGCCACTGTTCGGCGGTGTCGCCGTCGGGGGCGGTGTGCACGCGATGACCCGCTCCTTCGAGGATCATCGCGGTGAGTTCCCGGATGAGATCGTCGTCCTCCACGAGAAGGACGACGAGGGGATGTGCGGTAGCCATGGCGCTCGCTTGCGGGCAGGAGGTCTGCAATGCAGATAGCTCCGCGACGCGTGAATGCGATGTCAAGAATCGGCACCGCCAGCCCGGGTGCGATCAGAACCCTTCGAGCACGATCTTGCCTTTCGCCTTGTGGCTTTCGATCAGCTTGTGCGCGCGGCGAAGGTTCTCCGCCGTGATCGCGCCGAAGTGTTCGCCGACCGTCGTGCGCAACACACCGCTATCGACCAGGTCCGCGACGCGGTCGAGCAGGTCGTGTTGCTTGCCCATGTCCGGCGTCTGGTATGTCGAGCGCGTGAACATCGATTCCCAGTGCAGCGAGATGGACTTGCGCTTGAGCTTGGTCGCGTCCAGCGACGCGGGATCGTCGATGAGCCCGAACTGTCCCTGCGGCTTCACGATCTCCACGATCTGCTCGTAGTACGCGTCGGTGTGGGTGAGGCTGACGAGGTGGTCGACCTGACCGATGCCGAGCGCCTCCAGTTGCGGCGCGAACGGCTTGCCGTGATCGATCACGTGATGCGCGCCGAGTTCGCGCACCCAGTTCGCCGTTTCCTCGCGCGAGGCGGTGCCGATGACCTTGAGCCCGGTCAGGCGGCGGGCGAGTTGCACGAGGATGGAACCCACGCCGCCACCGGCGCCGATGATGAGGATGGTCTCGCCGTGGTTGCCGCCTTCGGCGATCTTCAGGCGGTCGAACAACATCTCCCATGCCGTGATCGCGGTCAGCGGCAAGGCGGCCGCGTCAGCGTCGCCGAGGCTGCGGGGCTTGCGTCCCACGATACGTTCGTCGACGAGCTGGAAGCGTGCGTTGCTGCCCGGGCGTTGCAGTGAGCCTGCGTAGAAAACCTCGTCGCCTTCCTTGAACAGCGTGACCTCGGCGCCGACCGCGGCCACGGTGCCCACGGCGTCGAAACCGAGCACGCGCGGCGCCGTGACCGGCATGTTGTTCCTGACCTTGGTGTCGACAGGATTGACGGACACGGCGCGGACGGCGACCAGCAGGTCGCGCGGACCCGGCACGGGTTGCGGCAGATCGATCTCGACCAGGGCGTTCGGGTCGTCGATGGGCAGGCCGTGCTGGGTGTAGACGATCGCTTTCACAGGGGGCTCTCCGTTGGGAATGGCCCATCGTCCTCCCTTCGGCCGGGACGAAAAACCCGCCGGCCGCGCCATCAGTTTCATCGTTGCGTTGAAGATCGCGGCGGATTCGCGCGCCGACGACGGGGCGTGCACCCGGTTGTCCGCAGCCTTCCTGGCGGAGTTTCCCTGTCGAGGAGTCCGTGATGAGCAACGATTTTTCCCCCACCCGGCGCCGCATCGTCCAGAACGCCTCGCTCGGCGTCGCCGCCGCGGCCCTCGCCGGCACGCCCACGTTCGTCGCCGCCGAGACCAAGGCTAACGGTCCCGGCGGCGTGCGCGGCATGAGCGACCCACGCCAGGGCTTCCCGCATCCGCCCTTCGCGAACCAGAGCCAGCCGTGGCCGGGACTGGCCGGCAAGATGAACCCGCGCCCCGACCACGGAGAAACCAGCTACAAGGGCAGCGGTCGCCTCGCCGGCCGAAAGGCCCTCATCACCGGCGGCGACTCCGGCATCGGCCGCGCCGTGGCCATCGCCTATGCGCGCGAAGGGGCCGACGTGGCGATCAGTTACCTGCCGGCCGAGGAAGACGACGCGAAGGAAGTGATCGAACTGATCCGCAAGGCCGGCCGCAAGGGAGTGGCCTTGCCGGGCGATATCCGCGACGAATCGTGGTGCGGGCAACTGGTGCAGAAGACCGTGCAGGCGCTGGGCGGCCTGGACATCCTGGTGAACAACGCGGCCCGCCAGCATAGCTTCGACTCGATCCTGGACATCTCCACCGAGGACTTCGATTGGACGATGAAGACCAACCTCTACGCCATGTTCTGGATCACCAAGGCGGCCGTTCCGCACATGCCGCCAGGAAGCGCCATCGTGAACACCACCTCGGTCAACGCGTACAACCCGTCGGAGAACCTGCTCGACTATGCCACGACCAAGGGCGGCATCATGATCTTCACCAAGAGCCTGGCGAAGCAGCTGATCAAGAAGGGTATACGCGTGAATGGCGTCGCCCCCGGACCCTTCTGGACGCCGCTTCAGGTCTCGGGCGGGCAGACCCCGGACAAGCTGCAGAAGTTCGGCGGCGATACCCCGATGGGACGCCCCGGGCAGCCGGCGGAGATCGCCCCGGTCTTCGTGCAACTCGCTTCCGCGGAGGCCAGCTACGAGACCGGGCAGATCTTCGGTGCCTCCGGTGGCGCGGGCAACCCCTGAGGACCCCGCCAAAAAGGCTGATACCCAGGTTCCGCTTCTGCCCCTATGATGCGCCCCACGATCGACAGCGTTTCAGGGGGAACGGTATGTCGGAGGGGAAAACGGGCAGCGTGCTCGGCGACCGTCGTTTCGTCGCCGAGATGGATGCCCTGCAGAAGTTCGGCCGGATGGAACGGGAAGCGCAGTTGGGCGATGCCCAGGCGCAGTTCGTGGTGGCGCAGATGTTTGCCGAGGGCGACCACGTCGCCCAGGACCGGCTGCGCGCGGCCCACTGGTTTCGCCGCGCGGCGGAGCAAGGCCATCTCGAAAGCCAATGCCGCCTCGCCGCGCATTACGCGGAAGGTCTCGGCGTGCCGCGCGATCCGTTCGAAGCGGCCGGCTGGTACCGGCGCGCGGCGGAAGCCGGCTCGGCCGACGCGCAGGGTGCGCTGGGCACGCTTTACGCGCGCGGCCACGGCGTCGCCCTGGATCGGAGGGAAGCGCTGCGCTGGTGGGGCCGTGCGGCGGACCAGGGTCATGTGCAGGCGTGCGTGAACTTGGGCGTCTCGCATTATTTCGGTCGCGGTGTTCCCCGGGACGCCGAACTCGCCTTCGCCTTCTACAGCCGGGCCGTGGAACGTGGCGCGCCGGGCGCGCGTGGCTATAGCGATGCGCTGTGCAGCCTCGCGCATATGTACTGCGACGGTATCGGCGTGGCCCGCGATCCGGCCATGGGCGCGCATTACTACCGTCGCGCGGCGGAACTGGGTAGCGGTATCGCCCAGTTCACCCTGGGCAAGCTGTACCTCGATGCCAGCGCGCAACCGGAAGACCGCGAGCAGGCCCGCTACTGGCTCGGCCGTGCCGCCGAGCAGGGCGACGCTGAAGCGCGGCGTCACCTCGCCATGCTGGACGCCGAACTCGCCCCGGCGGAAGGCGTTCAGGCAACCGCGCCCGCGCCGGAACGGCTGGCCCAACTCGGACCCCAGGACGCGGCGGGCCAGTTCCTGCTCGGCCAGCGCCTGGCGTCCGGTGACGGCGTGGCGCGCAACGATCGTGAAGCCGTCCGCTGGCTGGCGCTGGCGGCGGAGCGTGGCCATGTGGCGGCGCAGTACGCACTGTCGCGCATGATCGACGCCGGCCGCGGCGTACCCCGCAACATCGAGGAAGTGCTGCGCCTGCTGCGTTGCGCGGCCGGTGCCGGCCATGCCGATGCCCAGTTCGAACTGGGCGTGCTGCACGGGCGCGGGGACGGGGTACCACGTAACCAGGCGATCGCCCGGGCCTGGTTCCGCAAGGCGGCCGCGCGCGGACACCTGAAGGCGTTGCGCAAGCTCGAGCGGCGATCCTGGTGGCGCGTCTGGTAGGTTCCCCCGCGCCGCAACATCCTGCGGCCGTGACTTCCGGCGCTTCCTTTCCCGCCGTACTCGGATGACCATCGGGCGAATCGATCGAACCCAAGGGCCCATCCGAATGCGTACTCCTCTCGTCAGCGCGATCGCTTTCGCGCTCGCCGGTCTATCCGCCGTGGCCGTCGCCGCCCCGGCCGACGACGCCAGCCAGCTTGCCACCACCCAGCTGCCCCGCAGCGTGCGCCCGACGCATTACGACGTTTCCGTCGTACCGCACGCGGACAAGCTCGCCTTCGACGGCAAGGTCGCCATCGGCATCGACGTGCTGGAGCCCACCGCATCCATCACGCTCAACGCGATGGATATGACCTTCGCCCACGTGACCCTGGTCCCGGCGAAGGGCAAGGCGAAGTTCACGGCGCCCAAGGTCGCGATAGACGCGGACGCGCAGACGGTGACCTTCACCTTCGACCATGCCGTTCCCGCCGGCAGCTATACGCTGTCGATGGATTACACCGGCAAGATCGGCACGCAGGCCAACGGTCTGTTCGCGATCGACTACGACACCAAGTCCGACGGCAAGAAGCGCGCGCTGTACACGCAGTTCGAGAACTCCGATGCGCGCCGCTTCGTGCCCTCGTGGGACGAGCCGGCCTACAAGGCGACCTTCACGCTCTCGGCGACGGTGCCGAGCAACCAGATGGCGGTGAGCAACATGCCGGCCGCGTCGAAGAAGGACCTCGGCAATGGTTTGACGAAGGTCTCGTTCCAGCCTTCGCCGAAGATGTCCACCTACCTGCTGTTCTTCGGCCTGGGCGAATTCGATCGCGCCACCACGAAGAGCGATGGCGTCGAGATCGGCGTGATCACGCAGAAGGGCCTCACCTCGCAGGCACAGTTCACGCTCGACACGGGCAAGGCCGTGCTGCAGGAATACAACGCTTATTTCGGCGTGCCGTATCCGCTGCCCAAGCTCGACAACATCGCTTCCCCGGGTTCGAGCCAGTTCTTCTCCGCGATGGAGAACTGGGGCGCCATCTACACCTTCGAATACGCGCTGCTGCTCGATCCGTCCATCTCCACGCAGTCCGACAAGCAGGAAGTCTTCAACACCGCCGCGCACGAAATGGCGCACCAGTGGTTCGGCGACCTGGTGACCATGCGCTGGTGGGACGACCTCTGGCTCAACGAAGGCTTCGCCTCGTGGCTGGCCTCGCGCACCACCGAGCGCCTGCATCCGGAATGGCATACCAACCTCGAAGCGGTATTCATCCGTGAAGCGGCGATGTCGCGCGACGCCGTCGCCACCACCCACCCGGTGGTGCAGCACGTGGCGACCGTGGAGCAGGCCAGCCAGGCTTTCGATTCGATCACCTATTCCAAGGGTGAGTCGGTGATCCGCATGCTCGAAGCCTATGTGGGCGCGGATACGTGGCAGAAGGGCGTGCAGGCGTACATCAAGGCGCACGCGTATTCGAACACGGTCTCAGACGATCTCTGGAAGGAGATCGACGCGGCGGCGGGCAAGCCGGTGAGCACCATCGCCCACGACTTCACGTTGCAGCCGGGCATCCCGCTGGTACGCGTGGAATCGGTGTCGTGCGCGAACGGTTCCACCACGCTGAAGCTGACGCAGGGTGAGTTCACCCGCGATCGTCCGGAGAAGAAGGCGCTTGCGTGGCATGTGCCGGTGATCGCGAAGACGGTCGGTGGAACTCCTGCGTCGACGCTGCTTTCCGATGGCACCGGCACGCTCACCGTCGCTGGTTGCACGCCGGTGCTGGTCAACGCGGGCCAGACCGGTTATTACCGCACCTTGTACGCGCCGGCGCAGATCAAGGCGTTGCAGGGCGCGTTCGCCAAGCTCGATCCGATCGACCAGCTCGGCCTCACCGCCGACGTCTGGGCGTTGGGCATGGGCGGCTTGCAGCCCGCGTCCGACGTGCTCGACCTGATCAAGGCCGCCCCGCTGGATGCCACGCCGCTGCTGTGGGACGGCATCGCCAGCGACTTCTCCACGCTCGACGATTACTACCAGGGCGACGTGAAGCGCCAGGCCGCGCTGCGCAAGTACGCGATCTCCCGCCTCTCGCCGAAGTTCGACCAGGTCGGTTGGGAAGCGAAGCCGGGCGAGGAAGCCCCGGTGGCGGTCCTGCGTGCGCACCTCATCGGTACGCTGGCCCACCTGGGCGACGCGAAGGTCATCGCCGAGGCGCGTCGTCGCTACGAGACGAACACGATGCCGGCCGAGCTGCGCAAGTCGATCCTCGCCGTGGTCGCTTCGCATGCGGACGCCGCCACCTGGGACAAGTTGCACGCGGAAGCCAAGGCGGAGAAGACCCCGCTGGTGAAGGATCGCCTGTACGCCCTGCTGGGAACGACGGAAGACGAGGCGCTCGCGAAGCGGGCACTCGAACTCGCGCTCACCGACGAGCCGGGTGCGACCAACAGCGCCGGCATGATCTCCGCCGTCTCGCGTGCGCATCCGGAGCTGGCTTTCGATTTCGCGGTGGCGCATAAGGACACGGTCGATCATTTCGTCGATTCGACCTCGTCGGCGCGTTACTACCCGATGCTTGCGGGTGGCTCGCTCGACCTGGCCACGATCGACAAGATCAAGGCCTTCGCCGACAAGTACATCGCCGCGACCTCGCGCCGCGACGCGGAAACCAGCATCGCGAACATCCGCTACCGCGCCATGGTCCGCAAGGAACGCCTGCCGGCGATCGATGCGTGGCTGAAGAAGAACGGCTGATCAATACCGCTGTGATCGACATCGTTTGAGTGATGGCCCCGCCGGTCGCAAGATCGGCGGGTTTTTTTTGTCCGACTCCGGCCGCGGCTCTTGTGGGAGCCGCTTCAGCGGCGATGGGTGCTTGCCGTAGCCTGTCCCGCTGCCGCGGGATCGCCGACAAAGTCGGCTCCCACAGGTCTTTTCCAAGTCCTAAGGGTCAGTTCCAAGTCCCCCGGTCTGCTCCAAGTCCCACAGGTAGACGGGCCCACCGGGCTTAGAAGCGCTCGAGTACGCCGGCGATGGTGGCGGTCATGAAGGTGGCGATGGAGCCGCCCAGCACGGCGCGCAGGCCGAGGCGGGCGAGGTCGCCGCGACGGTTGGGTGCGAGGCCGCCGATGCCGCCGATCTGGATCGCGATCGACGAGAAGTTGGCGAAACCGCACAGCGCATAGGTCGCGATCAGGCGGCTTTCCGGCAGCAGGTCGGGCAGGTGACGTGCGAGGTCCGCATACGCCACGAACTCGTTGATCACGACCTTCTGGCCGATGAAGCTGCCGACGAGAGTGGCGTCCTGCCAGGGCACGCCGATCAACCACGCCACCGGGGAAAGCACCCAGCCGAAGATGGTCTCCAGGCTCAGCACCACCGGATGACCGGTGCTGGCGGAGAGCCACGCATTGAGGCTGTGCTCACCACCGATCGTACCCACCCACTGCACCGGGCCGTTGATGAGGGCGATCAGCGCGATGAAGGCGAGCAGCATGGCGCCGACGTTCATCGCCAGCTTCAGGCCGTCGCCCGCGCCCGTGGCCGCGGCGTCGATGACGTTGGCCGTGGTCTTCTCGACGTCGATCTTCACCGTGCCGCGGGTGAGCGGTTCCTGCGTCTCGGGAACCAGGATCTTCGCCAGCACCATGGTGGCCGGGGCGGCCATGACGCTCGCGGTGAGCAGGTGCTTCGCATAGAACATGCGCTGCGCCGGATCGTCGCCGCCGAGCATGGCCACGTAGGCCGCCATCACGGAGCCGGCGATATGCGCCATGCCGCCGATCATCACGGTCATCAGCTCGGCCTGGGTCATCCGCTCGATGTACGGCTTGATGGTGAGCGGGGCTTCGGTCTGGCCGATGAAGACGCTGGCGCAGACGCTGGTGGTTTCCGCGCCGGACACGCGCATCACCTTGGTGATCACCCAGGCCATGCCCTTCACGATCTGCTGCATCACGCCGAGGTGGTAGAGCACGCCGGTGAGCGCCGCGAAGAAGACGATGGTCGGCAGCACCTTCACCGCGAAGATCACGCCGAACTTGCTGCTGTCGAGCAGGCTGCCGAAGATGAAGCGCGAGCCCACGTCGACGTAATCGAGCAGGCGCACGAAGCCCGTGGCGATGGCGTCGAAGACGTCGCGGCCCAGCGGCACCTTGAGCACGATGGCCGCGAAGGCGATCTGCAAGGCGACGCCGGTGGCGACCAGCTTCCAGTCGACCACGCGCTTGTTGTTGGAGAAGCAGAACGCGATGCCGACGAGCACCGCCAAACCGAACAGGCCAAAAAGGACGTGGCCTAGCAGACCCAGCATCGTGACTTACCCCTTGGAAGGCCGGGGGCAGCCCCGTGACCACTTTAAAAAACGCGAGGTTACGGGAGGTGGCCTTGTGGGGCAAGGCGCGCTGCGGAATCGGGATGGGCCGGCGTCTTTCGCAGGCACCCTCTCAGGGCTTACCCTCGACGCATGAATCTCTTCCTCACCATCGCCCTGGTCCAGATCGTGGCCCTGGTCACGCCCGGCCCGGACTTCTTCTTCGTGTCCCAGCTCGCCGCCAGCCGCTCGCGGCGCGAGGCCTTCGCGGGCGTGGTCGGCATCGCCTTGGGCGTGGCGGTCTGGGCGGCGCTGGCCCTGCTCGGCCTGCAGATCCTCCTGCATCGGCTGGCCTGGCTGGAGCGGGGCATCGCCATCGCTGGCGGCGCCTACCTCTGCTTCATGGGATTCCAGATGCTCCGGTCGGCGTGGAGGGCGAAACCGGACGCCGCCGTGCCGGTGGTCGACGTGCGCGGCTCCAGCCCGTGGCGCGCGCTGGTACGCGGGCTGGCGACCAACCTGGCCAACCCCAAGGCCGCGATCTACTTCGCTTCGATCTTCTCGGCCTTCGTCGGGGACGGCATGTCCGCCACGACGCGCTGGGGCCTCTGGGCCATGGTCACCGTGGAAACCCTGCTCTGGTTCGCCGTGGTGGCGGGCATCTTCGCCTTGCCCGCGATGCGCCGCGGCTACGTGCGTGCGAGCCGTTGGATCGACGGCGGCGCGGGGGCGATCTTCACCCTGTTCGGCCTGCACCTGATCTTCGGCCGCCGGGCGATCTAGCCCTTCTCGAGGTTGCGTGTCACCTGGGCCAGGCTTTCAGCCAGCAGGCCGGGCTGGTCCACGCCCTCCAGCGCCGCGCGGGCGAGGTCGGCGATGAGTGCCCGCACCCGCTCGGCCATGCGCTTGCCGGCGGGAGTGAGGGCGATGTCGGCCAGGCGACGGTCCGCCTCGTTGCGCACGCGCAACACCAGGCCGCGCTCCACGCCCGCGTCCACCGCATGGGTCACCGTGCTGGCATTGACGCCGCAGGCGCTGGCCAGTTCGGTGGAGATCATGCTGCCGCGCGAGGCCAGCATCAGCAGGATGTCGCTCTGCAAGGCGGTGAGCCCGAATTCGCGTTGGGCACGGCGGCGCACGGCATCGCGCAGGCGCGATCCCGCCAGCATCAGGTCACGGCCCAGGCCCAGGGGCGAGGGCGTCGTCTCGTCGCCGGTCATGTCAATCGGCCGCTCGACGCCATGCGCCAGGAGGCATGCCTATCGTGCGGGTGAAGACCCGCGTGAAATGACTTTGTTCGGCGAAGCCGCAGCCCAGCGCGATGTCGGCCAGCGACATCTCCGTGGTGCGGAGCAGTTCGCATGCGCGTTCGATACGCCGGTCGAGCAGCCAGCGGTGCGGCGGCTTGCCCAGGCTGCGGCGGAACGCGCGCGAGAAATGGTTGACGGACAAGCCGCAGGCCTCGGCCACGGCGGCCACCGGGAAGGACTGGTCCAGCCGTTCGTCCATATAGGCGATGGCCCGGCGTTCCTGCCAGGTGGCGAGGCCCCCGCGAGGGGTGGCCTCCTCCCGGCAGGGGCGGAAGGTCAGGATGGCACGCAGGGCCAGGGCGACGTGGGCGAGCAGGGGAGCGTTGGGCGCCTCGGCGCGCAGGCTGTCGAACAGCACCTGGGCCAGGGTGCGCACGGCAGGCGGGTGCGGGGCGCATACATCGCCTTCCGTCTGCCGGCGAAACAGGATGGCACCCGCCCCCTCGGTATCGGCCGCGTAGGCGGCGCGATAGATCAGGAGGAGGTCGTCCTCGGCATCGTCCGCGTCGTCGAGCAGGATCTCGGTGAGCTGGGCGCGACCGCGCAGGTCGGCGATGAGGTTGACCCCCCGCTGCCGGTCGCCACGATCCACGGCGGCGGATCGTTGGGCGAGATCGACGATGACGGTGGGTAAACCCACGTGACGGGTAGTGCAGGCTGGTTCGGCGCGGTACATGGGCCGATCCTCTCGAGGTATCGGATGACGAGCCAAGGATTGCGCATGCAAGGAATCCAGCCTACACCCTTAAGAGGTAGGGTACGCAACTAGGCCTTTTGGCCTCATGCCTCGTCGATTTCCTTGCGCTCGAGGATGTAGCCCAGCCCCCCTTCGCGGAACCAGCGGTACCCATAGGGTTCGAGCATCACGTGGTGCCGGCCGTGGCCGTCCGGCTCGCTGTGGTCCTCCGAAAGGACGTTGGTCAAGCGGTCGGGCAGCGAGAAGGCCGCTTCGCAGGGGGCTTCCGACAGGTTGTGCAGGAACAGCGTCGCGTTGCCGCGCCAGCGATAGCGCATCATCAGCACGGCGTTGTCGTCCAGCGGCAATACCTCGAAGTCGCCCCAGGACACCTCGGGGATCTCCTTGCGCATGCGGATCACCCGCTCCATCCAGTTGAGCAGGGACCCGGGGTCCCGGCGTTGCTGGGCCACGTTGATGTGCCTGTATCCGAAGGGCCCTTTCGAGATGACCCTGGCGGACGCGCGGCGGGCGGCGGTGAAGCCGGCGAAGGGTTCGGTGGACCATTGCATCGGCGTGCGCGCGCACTCGCGTTCGGGCAGGGTGAGGTCGTCGCCCATGCCGATCTCGTCGCCGTAGCGCAGCACCGGCGTGCCGGGCAGCGTGAGCATCAGACTGTAGGCCAGTTCGATGCGGCGACGGTCGTTGCGCAGCATCGGCGCCAGGCGCCTGCGGATGCCGCGTCCATAGAGTTGCATGTCCTTGTCCGGCCCGAACTCGGCGAACACGCGTTCGCGCTGGCCGGCGGTGAGGCGGCCGAGGTCCAGTTCGTCGTGGTTGCGCAGGAATTGCGCCCATTGGGCGGTAGCCGGACGCGACTTCGTCTTTTCCAGTGCCTTCGCTAGCGGACGGACGTCCGCCGTCGCCAGGGCGTAGAACAGGTTCTGGTTCACCTGGAAGTTGAACATCATCTGCAGGCGGTCGCCGTCCGAACCGAAGTACTGCATGTCGTCCTTGGGTAACACGTTCGCCTCGGCGAGGATGATCGCGTCGCCCTGTCGCCACTGCAGCAGTTCGCGGAACGAGCGCAGCATGTCGAACTGTTCTTTCGGGCGTACCACGTCGACTCCTTTCGTGGAGATCACGAAGGGCACGGCGTCCATGCGAAAACCGGACACGCCGAGTTGGATCCAGAAGCCCATGATCTTCAGGATCTCCGCCTGCACGTGCGGGTTCGAGGTGTTGAGGTCGGGCTGGAAATCGAAGAAGCGATGGAAGTACCACGCTTTCGCGGTTTTCTCGTAGCTCCACGTGCTCTTCTGCACCCCCGAGAACACCATGCCTTCCTTCGCGCCGTCGGGGCGGGTGTCCGACCAGACGTACCAGTCGCGGTACTTGGAGGACGGATCGCGACAGGCGTCACGGAACCAGGGGTGCCGGTCCGAGGTATGGTTCACGACCAGGTCCATCATCACGCGCATGCCACGTTGGCGGGCGGCGTGGGTGAACTCCACGAAGTCGCCCAGCGTCCCGTAGCGCGGATCGACGTTGTAGTAGTCGGCGATGTCGTAGCCCCCGTCCTTGCAGGGCGAGGTCTGGAAGGGCATCAGCCATATCGCGGTCACGCCCAGGCCCTGGAGGTATTCCAGACGGCGGCCGAGACCCTGGAAGTCGCCGGTCCCGTCGCCATTGGAATCCTGGAAGGTGCCGACGGAGAGGCAGTAGACGATCGCGTTCTTGTACCAGAGGTCGTTGATCATGGCGGCTCGGTCCACGGGATGGGGCGAGGCTAGGGGATGGCGCGTGAAGGCATTTCGTATACGTGCCAGGCGTGAAGCTCGGCAGGGTTGCAAGGCACCGGAGGATTCGTGAAAGAACGGCTATGGTGGCGCGACGGCGTCGTCTACCAGGTGTATCCACGTTCGTTCGCCGATGCGAACGGCGACGGTATCGGCGATCTGGAAGGCATCCGCGGCAAGCTCGAGTACCTTGCGTCCCTGGGCGTGGATGCCTTGTGGATCTCGCCCATCTACCCCTCGCCCATGGCCGACTTCGGCTATGACGTGAGCGACTACCGTGGCATCGATCCCTTGTTCGGCGATATCGACGTGCTCGATGCCTTGCTGGCCGACGCGCATGCGCTCGGCCTGAAGGTGATCCTCGATTTCGTGCCGAACCACAGCTCCGACGAGCATCCGTGGTTCCGTGAAAGCCGCCGCTCGCGCGACAGCGCATTTCGCGACTGGTACATCTGGCGCGATCCTTCCCCCGACGGTGGGCCGCCGAACAACTGGCTGTCGAACTTCGGTGGCAGCGCATGGGCCTTCGATGCTCGTACGGGCCAGTATTACCTGCACCTGTTCCTGGACAAGCAGCCGGACCTCAACTGGCGCCATCCCGTGTTGCGCGAGGCGATGTACGACGCGATGCGTTTCTGGTTGCGTCGCGGTGTCGACGGGTTCCGCGTGGACGTGGTCTACCACGTGATGAAGGATGCCGAATTTCGCGACAATCCGCCCAACCCGGACTACCGCGAAGGCATCGATTCCGAAGCCCACCGCCTGCTCCCGCTGCACACGGCCGATTTGCCGGACGCACAGGGCGTCGTCGCCGCGATGCGGTCGGTGGTGGACGAATTTCCGGAACGTGTGTTGATCGGGGAGTTGTACCTCCCGTTGGAACGGATCGTGGCTTACTACGGCGAGGGCCTGGCGGGGGCGAACCTGCCGTTCAACTTCCTGCTGATCGGTGCGCCGTGGGAAGCGCGTTTCGTCGCCGACCTGGTGGAGCGCTATGAAGCCGCGCTTCCCGAAGGCGGCTGGCCGAACTGGGTCCTGGGCAACCACGACAAGCCGCGTATCGCTTCGCGCGTGGGTGACGCGCAGGCGCGTGTCGCGGCCGTGTTGCTGCTGACCCTGCGGGGCACTCCCACGATGTACTACGGCGACGAGATCGGCATGCACGACGTGCCGATTCCCTTCGAGGAAGTGCGCGATCCCTTCGAGCGCAACGAACCCGGCAAGGGCCTGGGCCGGGACCCGCAACGCACGCCGATGCGCTGGTTCCCGCGCGAGGGGGCCGGTTTCACGAGGGGTGTGCCGTGGCTGCGCATCGGCGACGACGTGGCCTCGCGCAACGTGGCCACGCAGTCGGACGATCCGTCGTCGCTGCTTTCGCTCTACCGGATGTTGCTGCGCATGCGGCGGGGCTCTCCCGCGCTCAGCCGGGGTGCGATACGCGTGCTCGGCGTGAGCGACGCGGTCCTGGCCTTCGAGCGTACCGATGGCGATGAACGCTTCGTGGTGATGCTCAATTTCACCGGCGAACCGGCCGCCTTGCCCATGACGGAACCCGCCGATGCCTGCGTGCTGTCCACGCACCCGGGCGCCGGCAGTGGCGACCTGCGCGCCGATGAAGCGCGGATCTACCGGGGCTAGCCGTTACAGGACCCAGCGCGCGAGGGCGGCCACCACGGCGAGCGCGAGCACCACGATCAACACATGGCGCAGGTAGGCTCCGCCGGACACGCCACCGTCGTAACTGGCATCGTCGTAGTCGTGCGAGGCATCGCGCGGGTGGCGGACGAAAGGCAGGCGCAGGCGTTTGCGGCGTTTGGCTGGCATATCGGCATGCTACCGATTCAGGTACCTATCCGCGAGGTGTTCTTCAGTTCCTCGAGGATCTCCGGGCCTCGCACGTCGATGTGGTCGAGGTTGTTCACGTAGAACCGCACGAAGGGTTTCTCCGCGTCCTTCGGCATCCATGGCTTCGCCCAGACGAAGACCACGCAATAGCCGTCCGCTTCCGCGATGAGTTTGTCGAGCCGCGCCCGCAGCAGCTTGCGCACGGGATAGGCGTCGATGTCCTTCGCGGTGAGGGTGATCGTTGGCCGCAGTTCGCTATCGTCGTGGCGGAAGGGGCGCGAGAAGCGCAGGTAGTAGCCGCCTTCCTTCGTGGCGCGCAACGAGGCCGTGCCCCACCACACGGCGCGGGTACCGAGCTGGTCGGCCGCTTTCTGCCGGTAGATGTTGCGGAAGAGCGTCTCGTAGGTCACCGTCTCGCCGCCGATCTCGACGGTGGCCTCGGCGAGGTCCTTGTCCCTGCGGTGTTCGAGGAACTTCTGCACCAGCGAGGACAGCCGGTAGTAATGGCTGGGACGCGGCTTGAGGCCCGGGCTGGTGCTGCTCGCCACGCGGCGCGCGGGTCCCGCGGCCGGGTCCGCCTTCGCCGCCGCGGCGGTGGCACGGAAATGATCGGCCGGTCGTTCCGCTTCGAAGACATCCGGTGACTTGCCGGCGGCGGGTTCACCCCGGCCGTGCGCCACCTCGCAGCTTTCCGCATGGTCTTCCAGGCGGCGCGATCGGAAATACGGGCGAATGCGCAGGTTCTGCTCGGGCTTGTCCAGGCAGGCGCAGATCAGCGGCGCGGAACACCCGGTGCCGACGCAGGTGAACGTGGCGTCGTGGCCGAGCAGGTCGGCCCAGTAGAGTTCGTAGGCACGCTCGGCGGTGAGCCGTTCGTTGCGCTGGGGGGTGACCGCTTCTTCGATCGACACGATGGGGGGTTCCGGGGTGCTGTCGATCCGGACTTTACCGCGAGCTCGCATCGCCGACAGGGTCGGCTCCCACCAGGCTGGCTCAGAAGCTCCCGAACCCCCGGGCTGGCTCCAGCCCGAGATCCGTCTTCACCCCGCGCAGGAAGGCCAGGACGTCCTCGTAGCGGCCGGCGGCCACGAGCGACTCGGCGGTCAGCAGGCCGAGGCCGGCGATGGGGTCGTCGCGGTACCAGGCGATGCGGGCGGATTCGTCCGGTTCGACGCGGGCGGCCTCGCGCAGCACTTGCCAGGCGTGCGACTTGCGCACGGCACCTGCGACGGTGGAATGGATATCGACGATCCGGGCGTGCGGCATACGGCTCAACCTCTATACGGCGGCGATGGTGCGCCGACACGTTGCATAGACGGCAACGTGCCTACCTTTCCTGTCCTGATCCTTTCCCGACGGAGATTCCGCTCATGGCCAAGGTCCTCGTTCTCTACTACTCGGCGTACGGCCACATCGAAACGATGGCCAACGCCGTCGCCGAGGGCGCCCGTGAAGCGGGTGCCAGCGTCGACATCAAACGCGTTCCCGAACTGGTTCCCGAGGACGTCGCGAAAAAATCCGGTCTCAAGCTCGATCAGGCCGCGCCGGTGGCACGGGTGGACGAACTCGAGAACTACGATGCCATCATCATCGGAACCGGTACCCGTTACGGCCGTATGACCTCGCAGATGGCCAACTTCCTCGACCAGACCGGCGCCCTGTGGATGCGTGGCGCGCTCAACGGCAAGGTGGGTGGTGCCTTCGCCTCGACGGCCTCGCAGCATGGCGGCCAGGAGACGACGCTGTTCTCGATCATTACGAACCTGTTTCATCTGGGCCTGATCCCGGTGGGCTTGCCTTACAGTTTCCAGGGCCAGTTGAAACTCGACGAGATCACCGGTGGCAGCCCCTACGGAGCTACGACCATCGCGGCCAGCGACGGTTCCCGCAAACCTACCGAGAACGAACTCGCCGGTGCCCGTTTCCAGGGCAGGCACATCGCCGAAGTCGCCGCGAAGCTCTTCGGCTGAGGCTCAGGCTTCCTGCCAGCGCGAGCGCCGCCAGTGGCTGGGGCTTTGTCCCACCAGGCGGCGGAAAAGGTTGCACAGGTGCGCCTGGTCGGAGAGGCCGCAGGCCAGGGCGATCTGGCTGAGCGGTTCACGGGTCTGCAACATCAGTGACTGCGCGCGTTCCACGCGGCGGCGCATGATGTATGCATGCGGCGGATCGCCGAAGGTGTCCTTGAACGCCCGGCAGAAATAGCTGCTGGACAGCCCGGCGATCGTCGCCAGATGCTCGATGGTGATCGGGAACCCCAGGTTCTCGTCCACGTGGGCCGCCACGCGGCGTGCCTGCCACGGCGCCAGGCCCGCGCCGGCACGACGGCGTGCCGCCACCGGCTCCTTTGCCTCGACCGGCACCTGCTCACGTTCCAGCAGCGCGGCCACCTGGGCGACGCAGGCACGGGTGGTGGCGAGGTCGGTCTCGGCGGCGGTGAGGGCCTGCTCCAGCAGGCGGGTGACGCTGGAGGACGCCATGCCATGCATGGCTTCGGAAGCCAGGGTGGCTCCCGTCCCGGCGTAAGCGTTGGTTTCGAATCGCATGTGCATCGGCTCCACGGCGGCGGCTCATGGGCGGGACTGCCCATGAAGGCAGCGTATGCGCGATGCGGGTCGGGCTGAATTCTACATACGGTCGGGGCGCTCCATACCAAAGGATAGGAGCGCCATGTCGCGTTTCTTGTAAGAGCTGTGCCGTAACGGTCAAAAACCATCACCGGCGTGCAAGACTGATATGCCGTTTATCCATGACGATTCGGGCCGATTCCTACAAGACACCCCGCATCCAGCCTCCCGATGTCCCTATTCATACCCTTGCAAAGCCGTGCCTATGCCCCCGCCGCCCGCCCGCGGCGGCTGGTCGCCGGCCTGCTCATGGGTTTTGGCGCGCTTCTGGCACTGGGCGTTTTCCTGGTCGATACCTTCACCCCGCTGCAAAGCGCGGTGGCGGTGGTCTACGTGGTGGTGGTGCTCCTGGTGGCCGCCAGTGGCAGCCGCCGTGCGATCGTCGGTGCCGCCGTGGGCTGCATGGTGCTGACCGCCGTGGCCTACCTGCGCGGGCACGGATGGATCGCCCTGGACGCGGCCATGATGCGCTGCGCGGTGAGCCTGGGGGCGATCGCCATCACCGCCGTGCTGGCGCTGCGCAATCGCGACCGCATGATCACCATCGCGGGCCAGGCGAGCCTGATCGAACTGACCCACGATTCCATCTTCGTCCGCGACATGGACGACATCATCGTGTTGTGGAACGGCGGCGCCGAGCAGCTCTACGGCTGGACGGCCCACGAGGCCCTGGGCCGTCGTGCGAACGACCTGCTCGGCACGGCCATCCCCGGCGACCGCAAGGCCGCCGACGCCGAACTCTCCGGTACCGGCCGGTGGGAAGGCGAGGTGATCCAGCGCCATCGCGATGGCCGCATCGTGATCGTCGAGGCGCGTTGTGCCCTGCTGCGTGACGAGCAGGGCAAGCCGAGGGTCATCCTGGAAGCCGGCACCGACGTGACCGAGCGCCGTGCCGCGGCCGCCGCCATGGCCGAGAGCGAGCGCCGTTACCGCAGCATGTTCGAAACGGCCCGGTTCTCGTTCTGGGAAGAGGATTATTCGCGGGTGATGGAGCGGGTCGCCGTCCTGCGCGAGGAGGGCGTGACCGACCTGGCCGCCTACCTGGAGGCCCACCCGGAGTTCGTCACGGAAGCCTGCGCGCTCACCTACGTCACCGACGTCAACGAGGCCGCCGTGCGCATGTTGGGGGCCCGGTGCCGTGCCGACCTGATCGGGCCGCTCAGCCGTTTCCTGCCCGCTTCCGAGCGCACGTTCGCCCATGTGCTGCTCACCATCATCCAGGGCGGTGGGATCGCCGAGGGCGAAACCCACCTGGTGAACCTGCGCGGTGAGCGGCTCACCGTGTTGTTCGGCATGAACATGCCCCTGGGCCCCAGCCGGTACGACCGCGTGCTGGTGAGCGTCGTGGACATCACCGACCGCAAGCGCGCCGAGCGTGCCTTGATCGCGGTGCAGGCCGAGCTGGCCCAGGCGGCGCGGGTCACGGCCCTGGGTGAGATGAGCGCTTCCATCGCGCACGAAGTGAACCAGCCGCTGGCCGCGATCGTCACCCATGGCGAGGCGGCCCTGCGCTGGCTGCGCCGGCCCGAGCCGGACCTGGGCGAAGCCTGTGACGCCATCGAGCGTGTGGTCCGCGACGCGCGCCGGGCCAGCGAGGTGGTCCATCGCGTGCGCAGCCTGGCCAGCAAGGAGCCGCGCCAGCACGTGCTGTTCGACCTGGCCGCCCTGATCGAGGAATGCGCACAGTTGCTCGACGGCGAGATCGCCCTGCATCGCATCGTCCTGCACGTGGATATCGCCCGTGACGCGCCCATGCCGCGCGGTGACCGCGTCCAGTTGCAACAGGTGGTCGTGAACCTCATGGGCAACGCGATCCGGGCCATGTCGGCGGTATGCGGCCAGCGGCGGTTGCTGGTGCGCGCACGCGCCGAGGGGGCGAACGGCCTGCTGGTGGAGGTCGAGGACAGCGGCACGGGCATTCCGGAACACATCGCACCCCATCTGTTCGATGCCTTCGTCACCACGCGGGGCGATGGCATGGGCATGGGTCTTGCCATTTGCCGCTCGACGATCGAATCTCACGGTGGCCGCCTGTGGGCGACCAACCGTCCGGAAGGGGGAGCGACCTTCCATTTCACGCTGCCGGTCACGGTGGCCGAGGAGCTCCGGGCATGACACGGGTACCCATCGCCAATGCCGCGCGGACGCCGATCGTATGCATCGTGGACGACGATGCCTCGGTGCGCGAGGCGCTCGCATCGCTGTTCCGCTCGGTGGGACTGAGCGTGGCCAGCTTTGGCAGCGCCGCCGATTTCCTCGCCCGCGAGCATGCCGACGCACCGGGTTGCCTCGTGCTCGATGTGCGCCTGCCCGGGGTCAGCGGCCTCGATTTCCAGTCGCAACTGGCGTCGATGGACAACCACCTGCCGATCATCTTCATGACCGGGCACGGTGACATCCCCATGTCCGTCCGCGCGATGAAGGCCGGCGCGCTGGATTTCCTGGCCAAGCCCTTCCGCGACCAGGACATGCTCGACGCCGTGGCCAACGCCATCGAGCGGGATGCGGCGGCGCGACGCGACGCCGACGCGCTGGCCACCCTGCGCCAGGCCTACGCTTCGCTGACGCCGCGCGAACGGGAGGTGATGGCCCACGTCACCGCCGGGCTGATGAACAAGCAGGTGGGCGGGCTGCTCGGCCTGTCCGAGATCACGGTGAAGATCCACCGCGGCAACGTCATGCGCAAAATGGGCGCGAAATCCCTGGCGGAACTGGTGAAACAGGCGGAAGCACTGGGCATTCGCTCCTGACCCGGCGCTCGCCGCACACTTCCGTATGATTCCCATTCCGCCGCCTGCGGCGCACTGTATGGTCGGCAGGTCTGGCAGGTGCTGGGCGAGGACTCGAGGTTGGCCGCTAACAGGATTGTGGCGATCGTGGACGATGACGAGGCCGTGCGCGCGGCTACGGTGAGTCTGGTTCGGTCGCTGGGACACGAGGCACGGGGTTTCATCTCGGCCGAGGAGTTCCTCCGCCACGGGGGCGACGACATCGATTGCCTCGTCACCGACGTGAACATGCCCGGCATGGACGGGCTCGAACTGCATCGGCGACTCATCGAACGGGGCCACACCTATCCGGTCGTCTTCGTCACGGGGTTCCCCGACGAAAGCCTGCGCGAACGCGCCATGAAAGAGGGCGCCTTCTGCTATATCGGCAAGCCGTTCAGCGGCGACGAGCTGGTCACCTGCCTGGAACGTGCGCTGGATCGCGGTCGGTAAGGTTTTTCGTCGCCGGGGTTTGCTACGCTCCGCGCCCATGACCCTCATCGTGTTCCTCTTCCTTCTCGTCGTCGGCCTCGTCCTCATGGTCCGGCGCCGTTCGCGCAGCGGCGTCGTATTCGCCGTCCTTTCGCTGGCATGGCTGTTCTTCGCCGGTTGCGGTCCGCTGACGGGCATGTTGCTCGGCCGGTTGCAGTCGGGCTTCGCACCGGACGTGGCACAGTGGGGCCAGCGCAACGCGATCATCCTGCTGGGCGCCGGCACGGTGCGCAGTGGGGCCGGCGCCGTCGAACCCAGCCTCTATGCGAACGGGCGCATCCTGCGCGCCGCCGAGCTCTACCGCTCCTGCAAGGCCACCGGCGCGGACTGCAAGGTGGAAGTGAGCGGTGGTGATGCGATGAAGCTGCGCCAGGCTGAAGCCGACGTCTACGCGATCACCCTCGACCGCCTCGGCATACCGCGCGCCGACCTGGTGCTCGAGGCGCGCAGCATGAATACATTCCAGAACGCCCAGTTCAGCAAGCCGCTGCTGATGGCCTACGGCGCGGACAAGGTGGTGCTGGTGTCCTCGGCGGTCCACCTGAAGCGGGCGGTGCTCTATTTCGCCCACTTCGGCATCCGCGGCGAAGCGGTAAGGGGCGATTACGTCACTGCCCGTTACGACTGGTTGCCGACCTCGGAAAACCTCTCCTTCGCGGATTTCGCGATTCATGAATACATCGGCGTGGCCCGCTACCACTTCTATAACGCGATGGGCTGGAACGCGCCGAAGATTCCTGAAGAAAACGTGACCGCGCCGACGCATACGTAACAATTGGCGCTTTATGCTGGTCCACCGTCCGGCACGGACCCGACAACCCAGGAGTTGCCCGTGAAGTCACGTTATATCCTCGCCGCCCTGCTGGCCGCCGCCTCCGTCGCGCCGGTCGCCGCCTTTGCGCAAGAAGCCGCCCCGGCCGCGAATCCCGCCAGCGCGATTCCCGCCTCGGACAAGCAGGCGATCCAGAACTACAACCTCAACGAAGACGTGTTCAACCGTATCGTCAAGGTGTCGCAGGACGCGAAGAAACAGGGGATCAAGCCGAAGGATGCGAAGACCGATTTCTCGAAGATCCATTCACTCGACGATCTCGCCGCCCAGGTGACCGCCGCCGATCCGAGGATCGAGCCGCTCATCAAGAAGTACGGCTTCACGCCGCGCGAGTTCCTGCTGGCGAACCTGGCCGTCACCAACGCGGCGATCGCCTCGGAAGCGAAGAACAACCCGCAGATGGCCGCGTATGTCGACCAGTCCAAGGTGAACAAGCAGAACGTCGCTTTCTATGAAGCGCACAAGGCGCAGATCAACGCGTTGATGGCGCAGGACGAGGCCGGCGGCCAGTAATGCTTTTGGTGGGAGCCGACCTTGTCGGCGATGGGTGCTTGCCTCGATCCGGCCCGCTGCCGCGGGATCGCCGACAGGGTCGGCTCCCACCTTGAACCTTATTTCCCCAGGTACCGGTCCAGGGCGTCGATCGCCTCGGCGCAGTCCGCGCGGCCGAAGCCGATGCGGAAGCGGTCGGTGGGGGTGGTGGTGAGTTCGGATCGGTAGTTGGAGGCGGGGAGCAGGAGTACGCCGGCTTGTTCGACGAGGTCGGTCGCGAATGCGTCGACACCTTCCGGTCCGAGGTATCGCGGATAGGCGATGCAAGCTCCATCGGGGCGATGCCACTGGAAGCGGTCGGACCAACGTGCGAAGAAATCGTCCAGCGTGGCGAGGTTGCGGTCGATACGCTGGCGATGACCATCCAGGATCGTCGAGCGTGCTTTCAGCGCGATCAAGGCCAACGCTTCCGACGGCCCGGCGTTGCAGATCGACAAGTAGTGCTTGTAGCGCTCCATGCGCTGCAACAGCGCACGGTCGGCGCAGGCGATCCAACCGATGCGCAGGCCCGGCAAGCCATAGGCCTTGGACATCACGCCTAGCGACAACCCCTTTTCATAGACATCGGCAGCCTGGGGCAGGTGTGTCGACCCCGAAGGACCGAGGGAGTGATAGACCTCGTCGCTGAAAAGCCAGATGCCGTGTTTGCGGCACAAGGCCACGAGGGCGTCGAAACGCTCGCGCTCGAGGATCTTGCCGGTGGGATTGTGCGGGAAGTTGATCGAGACGACGCGGGTATTCGGCCGGATCGCCGCGGCCACGTCGTCGATGTCGAGGGACCAATGGTCGTCCGGATTCAGCGCGACGCCGGTGACCTCGCAAATCGACAGCGGAATCGTTTCGGCGGCCTGGTAATTCGGGGTGATCACGATGGCGTGGTCACCGGGCTCGAGCAGCACGCGCATGGCGATATAGATGCCTTCCTCAGCACCCGCGAAACAGAGGACGTCCGCCACATCACGTTGCTGGTAGGTCGACGCGATGGCTTCACGCAGTGCGGGCGCGCCGTAGGTTTGCGTGTAACCCAGGTGCAAGGCCTCGAAGGCCTCGCGATCGGCGGGCTCCGCGAGAGCGAGCAATTGGGCGAGGCTCATGCTCTGGGCATCGGACGCCGTGAGGTGGTACCGCGCGGCGAATTCCCAGCGTGAGAACCAGCTTTCGAGTCGGAAGTCGGGAAGGGCGGTCATGATCGGGCGCGATCCGTTCTATAGACAATATGTCTCATATAAACATATTGTCCATGCATGCGCCACATGGGCCTGCCCTTCCTATAGAAGAGTCTTCGCGGAAGTCCGGGAAGCGCGGTAGGCAGAGCCGTCGACCGCCACCCTCGTCGCCAGGATGGACACCGCACGTGTAAACCGCCTCCCGTGAGGTTCCCACCCGGGTGAAGAACCTATAGAAATGCATGGCCAGCGGATACAGTGTCGCGATGAACCCTACGCGCTCAACCCTGTGGCTGCCGGCGCTTGCCGTGCTCGGCTCCGTGACGTCGTTGTGCATCGGCACGTCGTTCGCGAAGAAGCTGTTTCCGCTGATTGGCGCCGAGGGCACGTCGGCGCTTCGCGTCGGTTTTTCCGCACTGGTGCTGCTGATCGTCTGGCGCCCCTGGCGCTGGCCATTGAGCCGCCGCGACGCGGGATCGGTGATCCGCTACGGGCTGACCCTGGGCGTGATGAACCTGCTGTTCTACCTCGCCCTGCGCACGATCCCCTTCGGGATCGCCGTGGCGATCGAGTTCAGTGGGCCTTTGGCGGTGGCGATGTGGTCGTCGCGCCGGCCGGTGGATTTCGTCTGGCTTGCCTGTGCGGTCGCAGGCCTCGTCATGTTGCTGCCGCTTGGCCACGACAGCCCGCTCGACCCCGTGGGCGTCGCGCTGGCCCTGGCCGCCGCCGTGTGTTGGGCCCTTTACATCGTCTTCGGCAAGAAGGCGGGGCACCTGCATGCGGGGCATTCGGTCTCGTTGGGGCTAGTCGCCGCCAGTTTCGTCGTCGTGCCTTATGGGATCGCGCATGCGGGAGCGAGCTTGCTGAACCCCGGCATCCTGGCTGCCGGGCTCGGCGTGGCCATCGTTTCGAGCGCTATTCCCATGTCGCTGGAGATGATGGCGATGAAGCGCCTGCCCAGCGAGACCTTCGGCATCATGGTGAGCCTCGAACCTGCCGTCGCATCGTTGCTGGCCATGTTGCTCCTGGGCGAGCACCTCATATCGGCGCAGTGGCTGGCGATCGGCTTTATCGTGCTGGCGTCGATCGGCAGCACGGTGACGGCGAAGCGTGCGGCGACACCTTCGGCGGAAGTGGCCGGCTGAGGTCGGCCGGATGAAGCGTGACAGGCGGGTCGCGGTGGGCGACCCGCCCACGGATTTACCAGGCCTTGCGAACTCCGAGTGTCCCCGCGACACGCCGGTAGTTGCGTGCGCCGAAGCGGGTTTCCACATCGCCCCATACGCGCCAGCCACTATGTCTCAGGAAGGCGACGCCGAGTTTCAGCGCGTAGCTGTTGCGTGGCACGCCACCGGTGAAGGCGTCGCCATCGAGTTGCGTGGCGTCCATCTTGCCGAGGCGGCGAAGCCAGTTGGCGGCTACATACGGTGAGGCGACATGGCCGCCCGGTGTGTTCCAGCGAGCCGCCGCACGAGCGCCAAGACGGCTGGTGAGGCCGCTGGCATGCGCGGGAATGACACGGGTTCCATTGGCTTCGGTATGCCTGCCGCCGCGCAGGCGAGTGGCGAGCAACTGTGCCTGGGGCTCCAGGTAGGCATCGGATTCCGTGCCCAGCGTGGTGCGCCAGCGGTGACCGGCTTCGATACTGGCGGTGAGCGCGCCGCTACCGTAGCGCTCGTTCTGCAAGGCGTCGCCTTCCACCCGCTGGTTGAAGTGCGCGTATTGGGTCCAGCCGCGCAGATACATGCCATTGTTGGCCCGGACTCCTGCGTAGACGCCGGCGGCCGCACCACGCACGCGACCCTTGGCCGAATAGCGCGTAAGCAAGGAATGGCCACGCGTATCCGCTTGGCCCGCGGAGGCCATGACGCCCACATGCGACGCCGCGGCGCCGTCGGTGCGAAGCAGGTCGGCACCCAGGGTGAGTTCGTTCGTGGCGGTGGTCGTGGTGATCTGGTCGCGCAGGTCGAACGTGGTGTGCTGGCGTTCGAAGCGTGCCCACGCACTACGGCGGGAACCTTCGTCTTCCTCGTCTTCACCCGCGCCCGGCCCCGCCTGGAACATGGCGAGCGCCGCCGTCTGGTTGGCCCGGTACGTACCCGTTTCCGGACGCAGCACCGGCGCGGGCGGCTCGCCAGGATCGACCCATTCGCCCGGGTCCGGTGTTTCAGGAGTGACGATGACCTCACGCACACTCGATCGCAGGTACCAGTCGCCGTCGTCGGGCTGGCTCAGGGAGCCCTGGTAGAGGAAATACTCATGGGCTCCGGCGACCGCGCGACCAGCGAGCCGAAAGCTGCCTTCGGAGCGGCCGTCGACCCTGACAAGGGGGATGCCGTCCTGGGTGTGGTCGCCGGTGCCATCGAGCATGTCGATGGCGATCAGGCTGCCTCCGGAGGTATTGCCCGTGACATGGACCAGGTCGGCCGGGGAGTGATCGTCGCCAAGCTGGCCGCGCATCCGGAAGAGGCCATCGTTGCCCTCGTAGTCGCCGTCGATGGTGAGCGTGCCGAACGCCCCCGGCGCACCCGGCGCGAAAGCGACGATGCCATGGTCGTTGCGCAGGCTGCCGATGCGGCTGTCACCGGTGACGTTCCAGGTGCCGCCGCTCTCCAGGGACACGTGGCGCACGATCGATGTGGCGCCGGACCAGGCGGCGGCGTTCTTGATGGAAAGCGAGAACTTCGTCTGGTCCGACGGAAGCGCAGCCGGTTTGCCCGAGAGGCGGATGTCCCCTACGGCGACGGCATGGTCATCCAGCACCACGGTGAAGGCCTGCGTTGAGTTCGGGTCCACTTCCGCGAACACCCCGTTTCCACCGGTCAGCGATGCACCCCCACCAAGGCGAACGATGCCGGGATCGTTGAGGCCGAGCGCAGCACCGTTCTGGCTATGCAAGGAGCCACCGTCCATGCGCAGCGTGCCACCCGACTCCACGAGGGCGCCGTAGGCGCCGGTGCCCGAAACCTCGACCGCGCTGCCCGTGCTGCGAATGTCGCCGCCGGACGCATGGATGCCGTGCGCGCCGACGCCCGAGGTGACGATCGATGCATTGCGCAGCTGTACGGTACCGCCCTGGGTCGCGGATACGCCGTAGGCCGACTCGCCTGCCGTGGAGACGCGTGAGTCGCGGACATCGACCTGCGGGAGGCGACCCGGATGATCGCCTCCTTGCGCGAGCAAGCCATGGCTTTGCTGGCCGTGCGTGACGACGTCGACGTTTCCGACGGCGACCGAACCGCCACGATTGTCCAGGCCCGAGGCGAAATCGCCCGTGGTTTCGATGCGCGTGTCGGCCAATGAGAGAGGCCCGCCATTGGCCACGTTCACACCGACGGAATGTTCGCCATGGGTGACGAGGTTGCTGCGGGTGACGGTGAACAAGCCGCTGCCGGTGTTGACGTTCAACGCGTTCGCCCACTCGCCGTTCGTGGTCACCTGGACATCTTCCAGGGTGGCGGTGGCGGTGTCCTGGGTGTGGACGCCGTGGCTTTCCCTGCCCAACGTCTCGATCTGCGTGCGGCGCGCGGAAAGCGAGGAACTGCCGTCGCGGGCAATCAGCCCGGCGGCGTTGTTCCCCTCGGTGCGGATGCTCGTTCCCTCGACCAGGAACTGGCCGCCATCCTCGGCCACGATGCCGGCGGCGACCGTGCCCAGGGTATGGATGCTGCCACCCTCGATGCGGCCGGCCGCGCCGTCCAGCGCGAAGGTGGCGCCCGTGGCGCTGCCGCCCTCGGTACGGATGTCGACGCCGTACAGGGAGGTGACGGTGCCCTGCGTGCCCGTGACATAAAGGCCATGGGCGAGATCGCCCTTCGTGGTGAGTTCGCCGCCGGTTAGGGTGACTTCGCTGAAGGCGCCGGTCACGCGGATGGCCGAGGCGGATTCACCCCGCGTGCGCAGGATGACCTGCTTGCCCTCGGCCTTGCCGCCGTTGGTGGCCAGCACCCCATAGCGGGATGGTTCGCTGGTTTCGTAGGTTCCGGCGTCGATATCCAGCCAGATGCCATCGGCCACGAATGGCGGGGGCTCTGCCGAAACCGCCGGGGCGCAGAGCGCCGCCACGAAGGCGGCGAGGTATCGGCGGGGAGAGGGGTGTTGTATGGTCAAAGCGTCACTCCTTGTCAGGCGGCTGGGCAGGGGTGCCCAACAGCAACTTCCGGGTGACAGGGTAGGGACTGGCTTCAAATGGCGGAACGCGATTATTCTGAAAATGTCTGCGAACGCCGTCTGCGATGCGCCGCCGGACATCCACGCTTCACAATAGCCGTTGCACCCTAGGCGGGTCCGTCTTTGGACGGGTGCGCCCCGGATGCGAGTTTTATTTTGTCTGCAAGCGCGACGATTGCCGTGGAAGGTTCGCCATTTCGGCGGTATGCTCCGCAGCGCTTGCCCTATACATAACAAATGAGGAGCCCTAAATCATGAAGGTCATTTCCATCGCTGCCCTGGCTTTTGTCGCCGCTGCCATGCTGTCGGGCTGCAACAAGTCCGATGACACCTCGGCCACCGCGCCGTCGTCCGCTTCGACCGCCGCTGCCGCCCCCGAGGCTGCTCCGGCCGCCACCCCGCCGGCCGACACCACCCCGCCGGCCGCCAGCACGGCCGCTCCGGCTGCCGCCGGCACCGCCGCTCCGGCTCCGGCTTCGACCGCTTCGGGTCAGTAAGCCGCACTCGCGAGCGCTCGTCCTTCCCTGGAAGGACGAGCGGTTCCGCGGAAGGAAAGCCGCTGCTTTTAGCAGCGGCTTTTTTTTCGGTACCAGAAGCCCGGTGGGAGAAGCCCGGTGGGAGCCGACCTTGTCGGCGATGGGTGCTCGCCGCAACCTGGCCCGCTGCCGCGGGATCGCCGACAAGGTCGGCTCCCACCAGGTCTCACCAGGTCTCACCGGCTCCCCCACCACTTTCTCCCGCTGGTGCTCTTCTCCTGTGGCCCTTCCGTTCAGGATGCGGCAGGCTAGGACGGTTCCGTCCCACTGCCACAGGAATGCCCATGCCACGTCGTCCCGTGTTGCTGCCCATGCTCGCGCTGTCCCTGGCCGTCGCCTCGTCCCTCGTCGCCGCGCAGACCGCGCCGCTGACGCCGGATATCCCCGCGAAGTACGACGCGCCCACCAGCGCCAACGACTACGTCAAGCGCGTCGTCGAGATTCCGATGCGCGACGGGGTGAAGCTGCACACCGTCATCGTCATCCCGAAGAACGCGAAACACGCCCCGATCCTGCTCACCCGCACCCCATACAACGCCGATGGCCGAGCGGAGCGCTCGGACGCTCCCACCATGCGCAACCTACTGCCGATGGGCGACGAGGTCTTCGTGGACGCCGGGTACATCCGCGTCTTCCAGGACATTCGCGGCAAATACGGCTCCGAAGGCGATTACGTGATGACCCGGCCCCTGCGTGGACCGTTGAATTCCTCCGACGTCGACCATTCCACCGACGCCTACGACACGATCGAATGGCTGACCAGGAACCTGCCCGAGTCCAATGGCAAGGTGGGCATGATCGGGTCTTCCTACGAGGGTTTCACCGTGGTGATGGCGCTGGTGAACCCCCATCCCGCGCTCAAGGTGGCCGCGCCGGAGAGCCCGATGGTGGATGGCTGGATGGGCGACGACTGGTTCCACTACGGCGCCTTCCGGCAGACCAACTTCGACTACATCACCGGCCAGAACGCCAAGCGCGGCAAGGGCGCGACCATCCCGCGCGTGGGCTACGACGATTACGCCAATTTCCTGGCCGCCGGTTCCGCGGGGGATTACGCGCGGGCCGCGGGCCTCGACCAGTTGCCCTACTGGCGCAAGCTCAGCGAGCACCCCGCCTACGACGCCTATTGGCAAGGTCAGGCGCTGGACAAGGAAATGGGTCGCCAGCCGCTGAAAGTGCCCACGATGTGGGTACAGGGCCTATGGGACCAGGAGGACATGTGGGGGGCCATCCACAGCTACGAGGCGGTGGAGCCCAAGGACAAGGGCAACGACAAGAACTACCTGGTGATGGGCCCGTGGCGGCACAGCCAGGTGAACTACGACGCCTCGTCGCTGGGCGCGCTCCAGTGGGACGGCGACACCGCGTTGCAGTTCCGCAGGGACGTCCTCCTGCCCTTCTTCAACCAGTATCTGGTCGATGGCGCACCCAAGGCGAACACCCCGCCGGTGCTGATCTACAACACCGGCGAGAACCATTGGGACCGCTTCAAGAGCTGGCCACAGGCCAGATCGAGCCGTCCGATGTACCTAAATGCCAACGGTAAGTTGTCGTTTGAGGCTCCCGGCGCGGCCGAAGCCAAGTATGACGAGTACGTCTCGGACCCGGCCAAGCCGGTGCCGTACGTGCCGCGTCCGGTGCGTTTCGCCGACCGGCAGTCGTGGACCACGTGGCTGGTGCAAGACCAGCGATTCGTCGATGGACGTCCGGACGTCCTGACCTACGTGACCGAACCGCTCACCGCGCCGCTGAAGGTGGCGGGTGCGCCGCAGGTGAAGCTCTACGCCTCGACCAGCGGCACGGACAGCGACTGGGTGGTGAAGCTGATCGACGTCTATCCCGACACCAACGCCAGCACGCCGGCCATGGGTGGCTACGAACTCGCGGTTTCCATGGATATCTTCCGCGGCCGCTACCGCGAGAGCTTCGCCGAGCCCAAGGCGCTCACGCCGAACACAGCGCTGGAGTACCGCTTCGGCCTGCCCACGGTGGACCACACCTTCCTGCCCGGTCACCGGGTGATGGTGCAGGTGCAGTCGTCGTGGTTCCCGCTGTACGACCGCAATCCGCAGACCTTCGTGCCCAATATCTTCTTCGCCAAGCCTTCCGACTACCAGAAGGCGACGCAGCAGGTATGGCATGCGCCCGGCACGGCCAGCGCGATCGAACTTCCGGTGGTGCAGGGCGGTAAATAAGCCCAAGGCAGGGCGGGTGGCAGCAACCACGTTTGCGTTCCCTGCACGTCACCGGCGCGATCCTCGGGCTCCACCCGAGCCCGAGGATCGCCCGCATGGCCCGCCCCATCTGGACCGGTACGCTATCGTTCGGCCTGCTCAACGTGCCCATCCGGCTGATGTCCGGCGAGCGCCGCAACGACCTGCATTTCCGCATGCTCGACCAGCGCAGCAATACGCCGGTGCGCTATGAACGCGTCAACGCGGATACCGGCGAGGAAGTCCCCTGGAAGGACATCGTCAAGGCCTTCGAGTACCAGAAGGGCAACTACGTGGTCCTCGAAGAGGACGATATCCGTAACGCCGCCAGCGATGCGCACGAGACGGTGGAGATCGATACCTTCGTCGATGCCGCCGAGATCGCGCCGGCTTACTACGAGAAACCCTATGTATTGCTCCCGGCGAAGAAAGCCGAGAAGGGCTATGTCCTGCTACGCGAGACGTTGAAGAAAACCGGCAAGGCCGGCATCGCACGCGTGGTCATCCGGACGAAGGAATACCTCGCCGCCGTCATGCCGCAAGGCGATGCCCTTGTCCTCAACCTGTTGCGTTACAAGTCGGAGGTCGTCGACGTGGACGACTTCGAACTGCCGGGAAAATCCACCGCCGACTACCGCATCACGTCGCGCGAGATAGAGATGGCGACCGACCTGGTCGAGTCGATGTCGGGCAAGTGGAAGCCAGAGGATTACCGCGACGAATTCCGCGAGAAGCTGCGCTCGGCCATCGAGAAACGCCTCAAGAGCAAGGGTGTCACCGCAAGGGTGGAGGACGAGGAGCGCACGCCGGAAAACGCCACGACGAACGTCGTCGATTTCATGGCGCTGTTGAAGAAGAGCATCGGCGCGAAGACGCGCACGCCGGCGGCGAAGAGCGCTTCGGGACGCAAGGTGGCCGCGAAGAAGGCACCGGCGAAGAAAGCCGCCGCGAAGAAGACGCCGGCAAAAAAAGCGGCGGCGACGAAGACGGCTTCGCGCAAGGCTCCGGCCGGGCGCCGGAAGGCGGGTTGAGCCATGGCCGGACAGAATGTCGGCGGCGTCACCATCACCCATCCCGAGCGCGAAGTGTTCGGCGAGGGTGGCCCGACCAAGGGCGAGGTGGCGGCATATTACGAGGCGGTCGCTTCACGCATGTTGCCTGAACTGCGCGGGCGTCCGCTCTCGCTGGTCCGTTGCCCACAGGGCACCACCGGCCAGTGTTTCTTCCAGAAGCACCACAGCGACAAGCTCGGCGAGCACGTGAAAGCCGTCACGCTGAGGGAAAAGGACGGAGGCGAAGCCGAGTACATCTATGTGGACGATGTCGCCGGCGTGCTCGAACTGGTGCAGATGAATACGCTCGAATTCCATCCCTGGGGCGCCCGCGCCGACAAGCCCGACCAGCCGGATCGCCTGATCTTCGACCTCGACCCGGCCACGGGCGTGGCATGGAAGGACATCGTGGCGGCGGCTCGCGAGATCCGCGACCGTCTTGCCGAAACGAAGATGGAGAGCTTCGTGCGCACGTCCGGTGGCAAGGGACTGCACGTGGTAGCCCCGTTCCGTCGCGGGCCTTCCTGGGAAGCGGTGAAGGCGTTCTGCGAAGGCATCGCCGATGCGATGGTCGCGGACAAACCCCAGCGTTACATCGCGCAGGCCAGCAAGGCCAAGCGCGAAGGCCTGATCTTCATCGACTGGTTGCGCAACACGCGCGGCGCGACGAGCGTCACCGGCTGGTCGTTGCGCGCGCGGCACGGTGCGCCTGTTGCCATGCCCGTGCGCTGGGATGAGATCGCACGGTTGAAAGGCGGTGCGGCCTTCGATCTGAAGAAGGCCTTGAAACGCGCGAATTCAGCGGATGCGGACCCGTGGGCGGATATCGCGACGCTCAAGCAGTCGCTGCCCTGGCGCACGAGTAGTTCTGGTTGAAGAGCCCCTGGTGACAGAAGGCTCCGGTGACAGAAGGCTTCCGGTGAGAGGAGGGCTTCCGGTGATAGAAGGCTTCCGGAGGAGGGCCCTTGTGGGAGCCGACCTTGTCGGCGATCCCGCGGCAGCGGGCCAGGTTATGGCAAGCACCTATCGCCGCTTAAGCGGCTTCCCACCAGAGGGCCGGTTCCCACCAAAGCGGCGCGATTCGTGTTGGCTCGGTGGGAGCCAGCCTGCTGGCGATGCCAGATCGCGGCTGGCCCACACGGCCCGAAAAATCAGAAATCCCAGATCACCGGCACCCAGCGGAACTTATCGCCGCTGATCGCGACACGGCCCACGGAGGGGAAGGGCAGGTGGGTGGCCACCATCAGCGAGCCGCTTTCCGCCATCTCGCGGAACAGGCTCAAGCGAACGCGCGCCGCTTCCTCGGGATCGTGCTCGAAGCCGTTGGACCATTCCGGGTGGTCGAAGCCGACGGGGAAGACGGCGTCGCCGGCGAAGGTCAGTTGCTCACCGCGTGAGTTCAGCGCGACCACGGAGTGTCCGGGCGTGTGGCCGCCGGTGCGCCGGACGACGACGCCCGGTGCCACTTCGTACGATTCGTCGAAGGTCCGGATGCGATCGCGGTATTCGTTCGCGAAGCTCTTCGCGGTCGAGCGAAGCACCGGCGGCACCGCCGGCGGCATGGCGGTGTGGGTGAAGTCGGGTGCTTCCCAGAATGCGACCTCGGCGGCGTTCACGTGGATGCGGACGTCCGGACGCAAGCCCTCCTTCACGCCCTCGACCAGCAAGCCGCCGACATGGTCCATGTGCATGTGGGTGATCACGATATCGGTGATCGAGGCGAGATCGATGCCGGCGGAGGCGAGTCGCTGCGGGAGGTGGCCGGTGCGCGGGAAGCCCGGAAACTGGATGCCCAGTCCGGCGTCGATGAGGATCGTCTGTTCACCGCTGCGCGCCACCATCACGTTCAGCGGCCAATCGAAGGTGTCCGGCGGCATGTACATGTAACCCAGCCAGTCCGACAGGTCGGTGGGTGCGGCGTTCGCCGCCATGGTCACCGCCGGTATCGGCATGACACCGTCGCTGATCACGAGCACGTCGATGTCGCCGATCTTCACCGCGTAGCGGGACGGGACCAGTTCTTGAGGGGGCTGCGCGGCGGGACGCGCGATGGGAGCTACGGACGACATGAGGGAGACCTCCAGGGGGGATACGTCTGCATCCTAGGTCGCGGGAGATGTCGTCAGTAGGTCCTTCGAGCGCGTCACCGTGTTGCCTGAAACGCACCAGGCAAGGTGCGCGTGCAGTGACTGTCGGCGTATTGGAAGAATGTGCGGTCGTGGAATGCCGGGCTCCTGCTTTCCAGCGGAGCCCGGCTGACACTCTTTACTTGGCCTGCATCCGCCGCAGCGACGCCATCACTTCGTAGCATGCGCCCATCGTGTGATAGTCGGTCTTGCCGGCGGGGCTCTTCTCGTCGTCGTACTTCTCGTTGTTCCGCTTGAGGATGCGATACCACGCGCCGTACGTGTGGTCGACGAAGTGTTCCCAGCTATAGGCCCAGATCTTTTCGTACCACTCGTCGTACTTCTTCTCGCCGGTGGTCTCGAACAACAGCTGCGCCGCGCCCAGCGATTCGGCCTGTACCCAGAAATACTTGTCGTCGTCGCAGACGTCGCCCTCGGGCGAGAAACCGTAGGCGATGCCGCCGTATTCCTTGTCCCAAGCCTTGTCCAGCGCTTCGTCGAAGAGGTGCTTCGCCGTGGGAACGAGCCACGGCTCATGCCGCGCCGTGCCCTTGGTATAGCGCTCGAGCATCATCAGCAGCTTCGCCCATTCGGTCTGGTGACCGGGTTGAAAACCCCAGGGGCGGAACAGGTGCTTGGGATTGTCGAGGTTGTATTCCCAATCGATGGTCCAGTCGCTGTGGTAGTGCTCCCACACGAGCTTCTGCGGCGTCAGTCCGGCCTGGCGCTGGGTCATGTTCCCGGCCAAAAGCAGCGCGCGGTCGAGGAAGCGGTCGTCCTTCGTGGCTTCCCACGCGGCGATCATCGCCTCGGTCATGTGCATGTTCGCGTTCTGGCCGCGGTAACCGGTGAAGTTCCAGTCCTTGTCGGCCTCGTCGCGATAGAGACCGTACGACGGCTCCCAATAGCGCTTCTCGAGCAGGTTCCAGATCTCGTCCTGCCACGCGCGCGCCTCGTCGAACCCGACCTTCACGCCGCAGGAATACGCCAGCAGCATGAAGGCCAGTCCGTAGCAGTGGTTCATCTGGTCGTCGCGCTTGCCGTCGGCGATGGTCCAGGCGTACCCGCCGGTCTCCGGGTTGAGGTGCACCTCGCGCAGGTACTTCAGCCCGTGCATCGTGAGTTCCTTGTCCTCGGGCTTCTTGAACTCGAGGTAGGCCATCGCGTGGTTGAAGACGAAGCGCGTGCTGGACACGAGGTGACGGTGGGTCTTGTCGTAGACCGTGCCGTCGTCCTTGTAGTACTGGAAGAAACCGCCGGCCGGATCGACCTCGTTCGGCTTGTAGAAAGCCATGGTCTTCGCGACGTGGTCGCGCAGGACATCGACGGAATGGAAATCGGGAAGGGGAACGGTCGTCATGCGTGCTTCTCCATGAAGGCCTTCACTTCGGCCTGGTCGGGGATGGCGGTGAACGAGCCCTTGCGGGTGGCGGTGATCGCGCCGCACGCGGCGGCGAATCGGATCAGGTCGACGAGGCGACGCTCGTCGGCGATGAGCGTGTCGAAGCGTCCGGGAGTGACGCCTTCGGTGGCGAGGCGGGCGAGCAACCCGCCGACGAAGGCATCGCCGGCGGCGGTCGTGTCGACGGCTTCCACGTGATAACCCTCGATCGTGCCGCGCGCGCCGCGCGAGAACCAGCGCATCGGCTCGGCGCCGTCGGTCACCAGCAACAGGCGCGCCTTGCCGCGCCAGAGGCGCTCCAGCACGGCGTCGTCGGAACCCGCCCCGGCGTGGATGAAAGCGAATTCCTCCGCGCTCAGCTTGATCACGTCCGCCTCGTTCAGGGTCTCCCACAGGCGCGGCAGCGGCGCCTCGTCGCGGGGCCACAAGGCGGGACGCAGGTTCATGTCGAAACTCACCAGGGCGCCGGCCGCGCGGGCGCGGCGCATGCCTTCCACCGTGGTGGCGGCAATGGCGGCTTCGGTCAGCGAATTCGAACAGACATGGAAGATGGCGAGGTCGTCGAAGGCTTCCTCGCGGAAGTGCTCGGGACGGAAGAGCAAGTCCGCGGCGGGCGGACGGTAGAAGCTGAAGCTGCGATCGCCCTTGTCGTCATGGGCGACGAAGGCCAGCGCCGTGCGCGCCTCGTCGGTACGGGCGATGTCGCCGGTACCGACACCGAGTTCGGTAAGGCTCTTGAGCAGGAAATCGCCGAACATGTCGCGTGCGAGCATGCCGGCAAAGCGGGCCTGGGCACCCAGGCGTGCCGCGGCGACCGCGACATTGGCCGGCGCACCGCCGGCAAAGGGAACGAAGGCGGGAGGCTGACCGGCGCCGCCCTGGGGCTGTGCGTGGAAATCGATCAGCGCCTCGCCGAAGCAGAGGATGGAAGACATGCGTACGGCCTGTCCTTGGGGGCGAGGTGAAAAGAACGACGGCCGGCTCCGAGGCCGGCCGTCGTCGTGGGGCGCTTAGCGAGCGGCGACGGGCACGCCGCGGATCTTCGAGCCGCTGAGGCCGTAGAACACGATGTACGCGTAGCAGATCAGCGGGATGAAGAAGGCGTGCTGCAAGCCGATCTGGTCGGCGATGACGCCCTGGATCCAGGGGATCAGCGCGCCGCCGACGATGGCCATGATCAGCAGGCTCGAGGCCTTGCCGGTCAGCGGACCCATGCGCTCGATGCCGAGCGAGAAGATCGTCGGGAACATGATCGAGTTGAACAGGCCGATGACGACGATGCTGTAAACGGCCACGGTGCCCGTGGTCATCATGGTGGTGAGCACCAGCAGCATGTTGATCACGGCGAACACGGCAAGCAGCTTGCGCGGCGAGAAC
>Ga0182006_1000273_pt1 | contig 46224 bp, 43 predicted proteins | sample Sormic07211104_1_FD_123022 | JGI IMG/M metagenome (GOLD analysis project Ga0182006, IMG submission 123022) | Rhizosphere microbial communities from Sorghum bicolor, Mead, Nebraska, USA - 072115-104_1 MetaG | ecosystem: Host-associated > Plants > Roots > Rhizosphere | place: USA: Nebraska...
CAGGTCTCCATCGATTCCCTGGAGAACCTGCGCCACGCGCGGGTGTTGTTGCGTGAGCGCGACGATGTTCCCTTGCCGCGGGTCTGGTTGGTCACGAGCCGCTATCACCTCGCCCGTTGCCTCTATCTCGCCCGCCGCCTGGGCTTCGATGCCGGTCCCCTCGCGGCGGAAGAACGCTTGCCGCTGACCCGGCGTTATGTCGCGAGGATACTGATGGAGGCCGGTTACCTCATGTGGATCGATACGGGCATGCGCTGGGCTGCCTTGACCGGCAACCGGCGTATGGCCGACCGCATCTCCTGATGCGTCGGTTCCACGCGGCGGCGTGCCGCAGCAGGCTCGTCGCCGCGTCTTGCTAAGCTCCGCTACATTCCCTACCCGTAAGAGGCCACGCCTTCCATGTCCGGACAAGCCGACCTTGCCGAATCGTTCCTGCGCGGCCTGCAGGACCGCATCTGTGCCGCCATCGAAGCGGTCGACGGGACGGCTCGTTTCGAAGAGGACGTGTGGACGCGCCCCGCTGGCGGTGGTGGGCGCACGCGCGTCCTTCGCGACGGCGGGGTCTTCGAACAGGCGGGCGTCAATTTTTCACGGGTGTCCGGATCGCCCCTTCCACCCAGCGCCACGGCGCACCGGCCCGACCTGGTCGGCGGCAGTTTCATCGCGACCGGCGTGTCGCTCGTCTTGCATCCGCGCAACCCGTATATCCCCACCACCCATGCGAACGTGCGGTACTTCGAAGCCTCCAAGGAAGGCGCCGAGCCCGTCTGGTGGTTCGGTGGCGGATTCGACCTCACGCCCTTTTATCCGTTCGACGAGGACGTGCGCCATTGGCATGGCGTGGCGAAAGATCTCTGCGAGCCGTACGGCGACGACGTGTACGCGCGCTACAAGCGCTGGTGCGACGAGTACTTTTATCTGAAGCACCGGGGGGAGACACGCGGTGTCGGCGGGCTGTTCTACGACGACCTCAACGAGGGTGGTTTCGATCGCTGCATGGACTTCACCCGCGACGTCGGCGAGGGCTTCCTCGATGCCTACCTGCCCATCGTGGAGCGCCGCCGCGAGATGCCCTGGGGCGAACGTGAGCGCGAATTCCAGTTGTACCGCCGCGGCCGCTACGTGGAATTCAATCTCGTCTACGATCGCGGCACGCTGTTCGGTCTGCAATCCGGGGGACGTACCGAATCGATCCTGATGAGCCTGCCGCCGCGCGTGCGTTTCGAATACGCCTATGCGCCGGAAGCCGACAGTCCCGAAGCGCGGCTGCAGGAATACCTGAAGCCGCGCGACTGGATCTGATGGCGCTTACGGTGCGCTTCCCGAGAACTTCTTCGCGGTGGCACCTTCGATCTTGCCGACCGTCGCGGAATCGCTGACGTAGAGGTCGACGTCGCGCTCGAAGGTGAGCGAGCCCTGCACGACGGCATGCGGGCCGATCACGATCTTCGGCTTGCGGTCGTTGTTGTTGAACCAGCTCATCGAAGGCTTCTTCACGAGCAGGCCGCCCTCGACCTTGGAGCCTTCGCCGATGGTGACATCGGCGTTGACCGTCTCGATGCCACCACCCACGTGCGCCTGCTCCAGCGAGATCTCGCCATTGACGTTCGACAGGTGACCCTTGATGTCGGCGCCGCGATCGAGCCGCACCTTGCCGTTCACCGTCTCCACCTCGTCGGTGACCCTGGCCTGCTCATGCAGCGTGACGGAGCCGTTGACCGTCTTCAGGACCGCGGCCGTGGCGGACTCGCCGAGTTCGACCGCGCCGTTGACGGTGCTGGCCTTCTGCACGACCGCGCGGTCGCCGATGCGGACCGAGCCGTTGACCGAATGGACGTCGCCGGCGTGCTGGCCGGCCTCGACCGTGGCGCTGCCGTTGACCTTGCTGATGTCGTCGTCGGCCAGGGCCGCGCCGGAAACGGAAAGGGCGATGAGCAGGGAAATCAGGGTACGGCGCATGTGTGGTACTCCACGGGTGGACTGGACCCCTAGGATGCACCTGAACAGGCGAAGGTTTAGCGTGACTGACGGCATGGGGGGCGTAGAGGGCATCCGGTGAAGTTGACGGGTCCCGATGCAGGTTCCACCATCGGATTTTTCCTTTCCCACGTTGGATGCCATGTACAAGCTCGTCATGATCCGTCACGGCCAGTCGGCCTGGAACCTCGAGAACCGCTTCAGCGGTTGGGCCGATGTCGACCTCAGCGAACAGGGCGTCGCCGAGGCCCGCGAAGCCGGGCGCCTGCTCAAGGAAGCCGGCTTCACCTTCGACCTGGCCCATACCTCCTACCTCAAGCGCGCGGTGCGTACGCTCTGGCACGTGCAGGACGAGATGGACCTGATGTGGATCCCGGTGGTCACCGACTGGCGGCTCAACGAACGTCATTACGGCGCCCTGACCGGCCTCAACAAGGCCGAGACCGCCGCCAAGTACGGCAACGAGCAGGTGCATGTCTGGCGCCGCAGCTACGACACCCCACCGCCGCCGCTGGAGCCGGGCGCGAAATCCTTCGCCGACGACGGCCGCTACGAGGGCATCGATGTCCCGCTGACGGAATGCCTGAAGGACACCGTGGCCCGTGTGCTGCCTTATTGGGACGAGGTGCTGGCGCCGGCCATCCGCGCGGGCAACAACGTGCTGATGGCCGCGCACGGCAATTCCATGCGCGCGTTGGTGAAGTACTTCGACGGGATATCCGACGACGATATCGCCGAACTGAACATTCCCAACGGCATCCCCCTGGTCTACGAATTCGACGCCGACCTCAAGCCCGTGAATCACTACTACCTGGGCGACCAGGCGGAGATCGAGGCCAAGATGGCCGCCGTGGCGAACCAGGGCAAGGCCAAGTAAGACGCCGGCCGGGGCCCGTGAGGGAGAAGGGTGACATCCGTCACCCTCGATGGGTCACAACCGCCCCTCGAACCCTGATGGCGGCTCGCTAAGCTAGCCTCACACCGACCAACCGAGGCCCACGCCATGCTGGCTCCATCCGCCATTCCCCTGATCGTCGCCCCGCTGATGGCCTTCGCCATCTATCGCCGTGTCCGTGGAAGCTTCGGCAGGCAGCCGATCCGCACGAAGCGGATGACCGTCCGGGTCGTCATGTTCGCCGTCATCGTGGGCCTGATGATGCTCTCCGGCCTGCAGGACATCCGGCTCGCCGAGGGTGCCTTGGGCGGGGCGGCGATCGGTGCTTCTCTGGCCCTCCTGGTCGGCCTGCGCCTGACCCGGTTCGAGCAGGGCACCGACGGTACCGACTTCTACATACCCAATCCCTGGGTCGGAGGCGTGTTGTCGGCCCTGCTGCTCGGGCGGCTGGCCTGGCGGTTCCTGGTGCTCGCCCCCGCGTTCGCCAGCGGTGCCGCCGCGGCCGCGCCGGGACCGGCCCCGGGAAACAGCCCGCTGACGATGCTGGTGGTGGGCCTGACCGTGGGTTATTACCTGGCCTACTACGCTGGCGTCTTGATCCATCACCGCCGCCACAAGCGGCAGTGGCAGGCGGCCTGATGCCGCCCGGGGCGCCCTCGGTCAGAGGGCGTCGTTGTCCAGTTCGCCGGTGCGGATCCGCACCACCTGGTCCAGCGGGCTGACGAAGATCTTGCCGTCGCCGATCTTGCCCGTCCGCGCCGCCTGCTGGATCGCTTCGACCACCCGCTCGATCTGCTCGTCGGCCACGGCGACCTCCAGCTTGATCTTGGGCAGGAAGTCGACCACGTACTCGGCGCCCCGATAGAGCTCGGTATGGCCTTTCTGCCGGCCGAAACCCTTCACTTCCGTCACCGTCACCCCCTGGACGCCCAGGTCGGCGAGGGCCTCGCGGACGTCGTCCAGCTTGAACGGCTTGATGATGGCGACCACCAGCTTCATGTATGACTCCTCGGGGCGCGGCCGGCCGCCGGCGCGCGAAAGACCATTGTGCCATCCGGGTCCCGGATCGTCTCCATACGGTGGCTTGTAGGAAAAACCCTACACGACGTGTGGGCGAACGCCTATAGCGCCTACAATTCCATCACTTAGAATTCATCCACGACATCGAGGTGCGCAAGATGGATGTGCAGGGTATCGATCAACTCGCACAGCGGTTGGCATCGTTGGTTCCGCCAGGGTTGGCGCAAGCGCGTGAGGACATGCAGGCCAACTTCAAAGACATTCTGGCGCAGGGACTTCGCCGCCTCGATCTCGTAACCCGCGAAGAATTCGATGTTCAGAACCAGGTTCTGGCTCGTACGCGCGAAAGGCTGGAAGCCTTGGAACAACGGCTTGCAGAGCTCGAAGCAAGCACGCAGCACGGCCAATAGGAAGGCCACAGGTCCCGGGACCGCCCCCGATCCGTCACCCTCACCCCGAGAGCGGTCGGGGGCGGTTATTTTCCCAGCGAACGCAAGGGAGTGCGTATGCGAACCGGATCCCCTCAGGATCATGAAGGGTCGCGTTCTCGCGCGATTCGTTACCGGTTACGATATTCGTCGTCATGAGCCTCGCCGTCACCCTTTCGCGCGCGCAGGAAGGTGTCACGGCGCCCCAGGTGGTCGTCGAAGTCCACCTCTCCGGCGGTTTGCCATCCACCTCCATCGTCGGCCTGCCTGAAGCGGCGGTCCGTGAAGCGCGCGATCGCGTGCGGGTGGCGATCCAGAACACCGCCTTCGAATACCCCAACCGCCGCATCACGGTGAACCTCGCTCCGGCGGAGTTGCCGAAAGACGGTGGCCGCTTCGATCTCGCCATCGCCCTCGGCATCCTCGCCGCAGGGTCCCAGGTGCCGCGCGAGCGGCTCGACGATTGCGAATTCCTGGGCGAGCTCGCCCTTTCCGGCGAGCTTCGTGCCGTCCCGGGCATCCTCCCGGCCTTGATCCGCGCCCGCCGCTGCGGCCGCCGTATCGTGGTGCCGCGTGCGAACGCCGCCGAGGCCGCGCTCATCGGGGAGGGCGATGTCCTCCTCGCCGACAGCCTTGCCGAGGTGTGCGCCTGGCTGAGCGGGCACACGGACCTCACCGTGCCCGCGGCCGCCGACTTCTACGACATGCCGACCTGCGGCCCGGACATGCGCGATGTGCGTGGCCAGTACCAGGCGCGACGCGCCCTGGAGATCGCCGCCGCCGGCCGCCACCACCTGTTGCTGATCGGGCCACCGGGCACGGGCAAGACCATGCTCGCGGAACGACTCCCCGGCATCCTCCCGCCGATGACGGAATCCGAGGCGCTGGAAAGTTGCGCCGTCCGCTCATTGTCGGGCGAAGAGATCGATCCCGGTTGCTGGCGCCGGCGTCCGTTCCGGTCGCCGCACCACACGGCATCGGGCGTGGCGCTCGTGGGCGGCGGCTCGTCGCCGCGCCCCGGCGAGATATCACTTGCGCACAACGGCGTGCTGTTCCTCGATGAGCTCCCCGAATTCAGCCGGCATGTCCTCGAGGTGTTGCGGGAGCCATTGGAGTCGGGGCAGATCGTCATTTCACGCGCCGCGCGGCAATCGACTTTCCCGGCGGAGTTCCAACTCGTCGCAGCGATGAATCCCTGTCCGTGCGGCTACGCGGGCGATCCCCTGCATGAATGCCGTTGCACGCCGGACCAGGTGCAGCGTTACCGTGGCCGCATCTCCGGTCCGCTACTCGATCGCATCGATCTTTGCGTGGAAGTGCCGCGCGTCGCCATCGCGGAACTTTCGTCCGCCCCCGGCCCTCATGACGACGACAGCGCCACGGTGCGGCAGCGTGTGATCAAGGCGCGCGAGAAAGCCTTGCTGCGCGCCGGCCAGCCGAATTCCGAACTGAGCGTGGTCAACCTCGAACGCGATTGCGCACTGCCTTCGGCGGAGCGCGAGTGGTTGGAAAGTGCGCTGGACAAACTCGGCGCATCCGCGCGCGCTTATCACCGCATCTTGCGCGTGGCGCGGACGATCGCGGATATCGAGGGTGGCAGTGGCTGCGTTGAGCAGGCGCATCTGGCGGAAGCGTTGCATTACCGGCGGTTCTGATACGTTCGTCAGTCGTTGGTGTATGTGCACTCAATTGATCTGAAGTCGCCTGGCATACCCTCACGCGCCGACTGTTGAATGCCTCGCCGTTGATTGACGGCATCGCTTGAAATATCGCCGATCCTAAATCCTGGTCTATCGCCGCATTTAAGGGCTGCCCGCCCGTCGTTCCTGCGGGACATCATTCAAGTACTGCTTTACAGGGGTACTCAAATATAGATAAGTTGCGAACACACCAACCGATGCAATGCATAGAAGTCCGTATACGCAAGCGTCGGCGCGAGATAAAGACGCGCCATTTATATTCGCAATCCAGACAACCGCTACATCTACGATGGCCCACCCTGCGATGTAGGAGGGCCGTGAATACCTGGATTGCGTAAGTAGAAGAAATCCAGAAATAACGAGGGGTGCGGATGAGAGCATCAGAATGATGCCGCTGCCATTCGCCCACCACTCCGCTGTAGTCACTATTCGTCCGTGAACGTTAATTGTGCCGGGCACAACAGACATGAGGAGGAATAGTAAATAGAGGAGTGACATTCCCGTTAGGAAACGTAGCACCCCGGGCATCTTGTAGAAGTTAGAGATCAATGTCTGCACGCCTTTAGTGGCCAACGATTTCGACTCCCGTAGAAAAGCCGATTCCAAACGCGGCTTCCAGGTCAGGCAACCGGTGGAGGTCGGACGCTTCCATGCCACCGTATTTCGATTCCCAGGCGTGGTAGGGCGCCTCGGAGATACTCAGGTCACGGCACACATCTTTGACCGCCGCCCCTCGACTTGCTTCAAGGTCGCAACAATTTGGCTCTCGGTGAATTTGCTCTTGCACATCGTTGGTCTTCTCGGGGGTTGGTTTGCGCGGAGACCTCGGGTTATGCCTGAACCAAGTTTACGGGCAGGCGACAGTGTTGCAGTTCGATCCCTGCCAGATCGCCCAGATTGGTGCCTGAGCGAGTTTTAAATAAGCCCTCGTCCGCCATCATTCGGGACCTTTCCATGAGTGCCACTCCATCATGCCAGCGGTGGCCATTCAGGTCGAAAATCTCAGATAAAACTTAGCCAATCGAGGTTCGACTATTTCTTGAAATCGTTGTCGATCTTGCCGGCCATAGCCAACGCGGCGCAAAACATCACAAAAAGGGCACCCACGGGCATGCAGACAAATACCACCCATTTAAAACCGTGGTAACCGGCAAAGACCAAGCCAATTGAACCTATGGAAATGAAGACAAATGCAAGGCTGACCGCCAAAACGTGGCTTAGACGAATATTCATTTGGTGCACCAATATTGCGTTGTACATTGCAGGCCGCCGACTCCTCCGGTGCCTCCTTCAGGGCTTCCGCCTACGCCGACAATGCCCTTTGACATAGATAGACCACCACTGTTGCCTGTGATCTGTCCACCACCGGCTACGCCAGCTCCTCCGACCACAAAGTCACGCAACCGGTGGACATCCGACGCTTCCATGCCACCGCACTTCGATTTCCACGCGTAATAGGTCGCCTCCAAGATACTCAGATCACGGCACACGTCTTTGACCTGCCTGCCGCCCTCGACTTCCGTCAAGGCCGCAACAATTTGCCTCTCGATGAATTTGCTCTTGCCCATCGTTTGCTACTCGGGACTAAGTTCCGACTATGTAACTGGCGAAGAACCAGCCGCAGCTGCATACACTGTTCGCCTTGGGTAACTTGTGGGTGGCTCGCAAGCACGTGTTGCAGAAAAATAAACCCGTCCGGCAGATGCGTTCAGGCGCATCTGCCGGACTAAAACCATTTGACACACGTCACGCGACGATCGCGCCATGACGCTTCGATAGCGGCGCAAGGACACGTCATTGCCATGACGGTCGTTGATCGGATGTGTCCTAGCACTTGCTAATTAGTCTCTCATTATACGATTCCCACCAATAAGCCGACTCAGCCACCCTTGACCATAGCTCCCGACGGCGCTCGGGTGTTCTCGACTCCGCTTCTGAACAAAATATCGACTGACTTGGCAGTAACGCTTGAAGGATGCAATAACTCCGCCCTGTTCGCCGTGAGATATCGCACCTCCAGCTGAGTGGCTGACTGCCAGACTACATCTACGCCATACGCCTGAGCACTTCTCGTCGCACCGAATACCTCAGCAATCGCGTTGTCGATGCCACACGATCGACCCTTAGGAACGATACAAACCATATAGTTATAAGGGCTTGTAGCGTCGATGCCACCCTCAAGCACGACAGCATCCATACTCCCGTCTGGACCATTTATCCTACCCGCCTCCACGAAGGACGGCTTTCCGCAGCCGGACAGCATGCATGGAAGCAAGGTGAGCAAGGCAAGCAAGGCAATGCAGCGCCCCCAACGAGCAGTACGATTCATAAGTGCATCCAAGCTCCTGAGCATTATTGTGTATCGCCCATGCATCTGGTCACGGTGACTGAGTGGCATATTTGGATGTCGCGTAGCAATTTCGATACCACCAGATCCCGTTTCTGATCTGCGTATGGTCCGCCGAATCGTCGCCATAAGGGGCTCCGCCAAAGGGAGATCCGAATTGCGGACTACCGTTACCGGATCGGGGTCTGTGCCCAACCGGTCGCCCGCAACAGTACAGAATCCGGGATACCACCAGCAGCGCCGACGACTCAAGGTCGCTATCACCGCATCTTGCGCGGCGCGGACGATCGCGGATATCGAGGGTGGCAGTGGCTGCGTTGAGCAGGCGCATCTGGCGGAAGCGTTGCATTACCGGCGGTTCTTATACGTTCGTCAGTCGGTGACGTATGTGCACTCCACTGATCTGAAGCCAAAATCGCTCGGCGGTCCGTCTAGAATCGTCTTGGGTACGGAAAATCCGAAAAATCCAATCTCAAGCACGGTTGGAATACCGGACGTCAAGAAAAGAATGAAATCCGCGCCGCCTGGCATTCCCTCATGTGATGCCCAGACTCCCATGTGGGTGTGTGATTCCGAAATAGGGAAACTAGGCATGGGAGAAAAATAGATAAATTGCCCCACGCATAGCGCAGCGTCGGTCACGTCGTCACTCCATTCTCGCCGGTCTACTCGCATCTTTTCGAGAGCCTCATCGATGTGCTCGTGAGGCAGACCTAGCGCTAGAAGTATCCGAGATAGTGCGGCATCTTCAACTTGCGTCCTCACCATGGAATAAGCCCGCCGATTGTTGAATGCTCCGCCGTCGATCGACTACCTAGCTTGAGATATCGCCGATTCTAAGTCGATGTTCTTTCACGCCGGCCAAAGGCTATCCAAAACGTAAAATTCGCGATACAACCAGTCCCTATGACCTCAACCGTTGCAAGCGCCACGGCCGCGAGTCCGCGAAAGGTCAAAAGCCCATCCTTTACCCATGCGACGCCATCGACTGTCTCAGCGTCGACAAGCATCGATAGTCCAATTCTGAGCAAAAAATAGATGATCCCGTAGGCCAAAGCGATTACGACGACCGTGTTGACTATGGAATCCTTGCGTCTGGAGCGCAGAAAACTATAGATGGGTAGGCCTACCCATATTCCGAAGACCGCCGCCCCTATCAGGTAGAGCGGAAACGCTCGGAGCATCTCGCCGCCTAACCAAGTAAAGGAGGAAAGGACTGCCGCCACGCAAATCGCCGTCAAGAATGCGATCAAGTATCGCAATAATTTTGCCTTTGCCATCTCCCTGAGCTCCTGGAACCATACGAGCTGGTCAAGGTCTCGGATTCATAGCGCATTACGGATGGGATTCATTCCATAAATCGTAGCCTGGTGCGACTCGACCATATCATGTGTTGAGCTCGTCGAAGCTGATCATCTGTGCGGCGACCATCTTGTGGAAATGGATCTGCTTGCACTCTCCCTTCCACCCCAGCGGACTTTTCAGGTCAATTGACGCGTCGAGCTTGATAGTCAATCCCGCTTCGGAAATATCCGTCACTTCAACTTTTCCCGCCTTGGCTACTCCGTAACAGCCATGCTTTCCTGGAAATGAGCTTGGGCCAGAGCTGAAGAAAACACTCACTCCGTCATTGGGAATCTCTAAAACGTGAACCCGATCCGGCTTCGACGAAAAGTACACGGTGAGTTTTTCAAATGAATCGTCGTCGGTCGTCCTCTGCGGCCAGTATCGCCTTTCGGCGATGGCGAATCCTTGCCCACGCCCCAGCCGGTGACAAGCAAACTGCAACTGACTAGCTGCAACATTTTGGCAGCCGATCCTGTCAATCGATACCTTATCTATTGCGAAGTTGGTCTCTTGCGCCAAGGTGACGGAAACCCAGCAAAGGGCGACGAGTGAAACCAGCTTGCTTGCCGTAGTCACGATTCACAGCTCCTGACTTGTACTGTCCGCTTGCACGACCTCTGAGGGGCGCCAGACGAATCCGCATGCATCGCCATGCCCGATCGAGTTGTTTACGTAAGCTCTGTTAAGTAGTCGAGGAGTCCTCCGAGCAAACTGATCGGGTTGAATCAGATGTAGCGCTCCATTGCCACCTCGCGAAATCCATGAAGCAAACCGGCCATTGAGATGCCAGTGCGTAGGTGGCTTGGTCAACATGCCATGGAGCAAGTGGACTCGGAAGCCTTCGTTCGATCGCGAGAGAGGCAAAAAGAAGACTAGTAGTGCCATGTATGCGTCAAGGCGGTAATTGATCAGCTGATCCCTAGCGGATGGTCAGCTCAAACACCTCCGCCTCCTAGAATGATAAACATTGGTAACGCCAATAACTGAACGGCGAATGCAGCTAAAAGAAGTGAGAAGGGCAGCCTGCGCGCACATGCAATTAGAACGGCATTCGTTATCACAAGTATGCTAGGGAAAAGCACATACATATAAAATTGCGCGGGGTTTGGGTAACCAGGAACCTTTTGCTCAACAACTCCAAGGTAAAGTTGAATGCCAATAAAGAGAATCACGCCCCAGGCTACCAAATACGCGCCGAATGCCATTCGAAATTTGATCATGGTGCACCTTAATAATTAACGGCTTTTCACATGGGCCCAAACGAACCGGGCCCACCAGATGGGTTTAGCCACATATAGGCCCCATATCCCATCGTCTGAAATATCACCGGCCCTAATTCTTGGTTTAGCGTCGCATTGGGTCCCGTGCCAGTCCCGATAACCTCTGCGCCTACCGTTCTATTTTCGCTGGTAATCGCTATGTGGACCTGCCCCCCAAATACGTGTCCTGGAAGAGTCACATTCGTTATTGTGAGATGGCACGGGTCGACCGTCTGGCGAATTGGGTTCCCTCCCCAAAGCATTAGATCATGGGTTCCTGTGGCTGCATAAGGAGCGCCTGGTGCCGAAAAATGCCTCATCGCCTCAAATGCTTGCTTCGGCGTGCAACTGCCTGAGCACAACGGAATAAATGTCCTGTAGTAGTGAGGCGCAGTACCGTCCAGGCCCAAGGGATCAATGTAACCGGGCGGATCACTCCCTACATAGGTGTATGTATTCATCCCCCCCATCAAGCCAACTGGATCGCTCTCCACATACCGCCCCAGATCCGCCCGATAGTCCCGGTACCCGTTGTTCCACGTGTTCGTTTCTACGTCATAGTACTGCCCCGGAAAGCCCAGGTTGAACTTGAACCCTTCCGTAATCACCTGCCGATCAAACGCGAAATTATTAGCCGACCAGACGATGCTTCTTGATGTATTCGTTGCCGATTCAGGCCGGCCCAGCTGGTCCGCATGCACGGCGTAAACCTGCCCAACCGCTGCACGTCCGATCAACCGCCCATTGATCCAAATGTAGTCGACCCAGCCGCCGTCGATATATTCAGCCAGCATGGGGCCGCCGTGGTCCGGAGCGAAGAAGGTCGTGCCCAACGTTCCGATCTTGCGCAACCGCTGCCCTTCCGGATTGACGTAATAGGTCGCGCCCGTTGCTGAGTCCATTCGATTGAACGGGTCGTAGTGATACTGCGCGACACCGTCGACCGTCGTCAGGTTGCCGTTGGCGTCATAGCCCAGCGCTTGGGTGCCCGTACTGATCAGGCGGTTACTTACCGGCGCAACACCTTGAGCCTGGATTACCCCATTGATCGACTGCGACGTGCGATTACCGTTGGCGTCGTACTGGAAGCCTTCGTTATCCGCGCTGGATGTCACCGACGTGAGGCGCGAGACGCTGTCGTACTGGAAGTCTTGAGTTAGAGTCGCGTCCCTGCCGTTAGTGATGCGCGTGATGCGATCGGCCGCGTCATAGCCGAACGCCAGGCTTTGCACGCCGGGTACATTGATACTCGTCAGGCGACCATCGCCGTCGTAACCGAGCGTATTGGTCAAGCCGTTGCTGGATGTCCAGCCCGTGAATGACTCGTCACCGCCCCGATAGGTCAGAGCCGTGGCGATCGACGACGTCACGCCGTTGGCGGTGAGGGTGGCGCCCGAGAGCTGGCCATTGGTATAGCCATAATTGAGGCGGTTGCCGTCTGGATATACAACCGCGCTCAACCGACCCAGGCCGTCATAAGCGTAGCCGAGCCCGTAGCCCGTTCCTCCGATGGAAAAACCACGCCCTGCGATTTCCCCTTCCGGGGTGTAGCTGTAGGAGGTGGTGCCGGTAGCATCGGCCACGCTGCACAGCCGTCCCGCACCGTTGGTGCAATTGTCGTAGGTAGCCTGTTGGACGAGTCCGCCAGCGGTAGTGCTGACCAGTCGATTCAATCCGTCGTAGCCGTAGACCGTCTGCACACCACTCGCGCGGGTCATGCTTTGCAGCAAGCCGGTGGCGTCGTAGGCGAACGAAGTCGTGCCGCTATCAGGACTCACCTGCCGCCATAGCTGCCCGAAACCGTCGTAGTCGTAGGTGGTGGCATTACCACGTGGGTCCACGACCCGCGTCACGCGATCGCCGACATCATAACTATAGGACGTGGTCTTGCCGTTGGCGTCGGTGGACGAGACGATCCGGTCGAGAGCATCGTAGGTCAGCGACTGCACATGATTGAGTGCATCGGTCGTGTTTGTAAGATGCCCGTTCGCGTCGTACTGATAACTTTCCTTCACCTGTCCAGAGGCATCCCGACGTGCGATGACGTGCCCCAATTCGTCATAGTCGATGTTGACGGTGGTGGCGACCTCCGGCGGCGGAATGGCGTAGGTGTCGACGGTGGCCAGGGTGAAACTGCCGCTCTTTAGGACGAAACGGCGTCCCGCCGTGCTGATTCCGTCCATCGTTTGCGAGCCGCTCTGGCCGCTGGCGACGATGGTCGCCGCCGACCCGTCCAGATTGGATGCCCAGACCTGGGAGGAACTGCTGTTGGAACTCCATGTGACCAGGCTCGAGCAACTGGTGGCGCCAACCGCGATGCCGCAGGGACTTGGGTTTGCGGAGATGGCACCTGACAAGACATTGATGCTGACGTTGCTCGTCGCCGCGCCGAACCAGGTCACGCCTTCCTGCAACATCTGCCACTGAAAGTTATACGTTCCGGGTGCCGAGGGCGCGGTGATGTTGAACGTGAACGACGCGGTCTGTCCCGGCGCGACATCGTTGGTTAACGCCACCCGTCCCGTACCCCAGGTCGTGCTATCGCCTGAAGCACCCAGCTTGAATCCCGTACCGGCGGACCAGGTGTAATCGCCTGTGTTGCGCATCTGCACGTTGACGGTCTGCGTACCTCCCACTTGCATGGTGGTCACGACCGACTGGCTGACGACTTGCGCGTTGCGCACGGCCGGAGGGACGACGAAATGACCTGCGTTGGTCAGCGGGTTGTTGGCCGCGCCGATCGGGGAAATACCATACAGGTAGATGGCTTGCCCGCCATATTGAATGCGCTGCGCCGATGTCAGCGCGATCTGCAGGCGATAGCTACCACCACCCACGCCGCAGGCACTGGCCACTCCGGCTTCACTGGCCAGGTTGGCCGCGTAGCGACCGATTCCCGTACCCGTTCCCGCGGCGCCACCCACATACAGGTCGACGTTGATGGACTGCGGTAAGTAGGACGAACAGGCCCAGCCCGTGATCACACCGTCTGACGAGACGCTATCGATGTTGCCCATCACCACGGAGTTGCGCACGGTGAAGGAAACATCAGCGGTGGTACCTGATTTCTCCAGGTTGTCGTAAGCCACGGCAGTGGCTGTGTGTGCACCAGCCGCAAGGCCGCTGACCGCGGCCTGAAACGAGGCTGTGGTGTAAGTCGTCCGCACTTGATGATCGATGTAGAACACTACCCTGGCGACGTAGCCATCCTTGTCGGTGGCCGATGCTGCGAAGGTCAGGGTGTCCGTAGGCAGGACGTAACCATTGGCCGGCGGTGTGGCGGTCCAGGTGACGACCGGTGCCAGGTTGATGATTACCGGCGAACAATCCACGTCATCCGGCTGGCATATGTGCTGATTGGGTTGCGGCAGGGCTGCCGTGGACGCGTGATTGACTGATGTCGCGGGTGCGTCCGACGCCAACGCAGGGTATTGGACGCAAAGGAATAACAGCGTTGCGAGGCTTGGGAGCAGCGAGCCATTCCTCATGGCGCTGTCCCCTGCGCCGGCCGCGCATACACTCGTTGCTTTCTTATCTGTGTCGGCAACGACATCGCGTTGTACTGATAGGTCGTCTCCGCAAACGCGCCGCCATTTTCAGGTGAGAATGCCGCGGTCATCCGGCCAGCGACATCGTACTGATACGACTGGGTGTGACCGTCTGGCTGGGTGATCTGCGCCAGGCGGCCGAAGCTGTCGTAGTCGTAACGCGTGTCCTGCGTGCCGCCGTTGCGATACGTGCGCAACACCATGATCCGGCCTCGGGCGTCGTAGGTGAAACTACGCTTTTCACCGTTGGGTCCCATGATGGATCCAGGCAGGCCGAGACCGTTGTAGCCGTCGTAACTGGTCGTGTGCCCGGCACTGTCCTTGACGGACAGCAGGTCGCCTTCTTGCGAAAAGCTGCTCGTGACCGCGTCGCTCGCGCCGGGCAGTGGGCCGTCCACCGTCATGCTCGCCATCAGCCCATTCGGCCACGTGGTGTAGCTGTACGTGGTGACGTGCGTGGTGCCGATGGAGGCGGGTACCTTCGACGAAAGGTTCTTCACCGTCACCGACTGCAGGCGGTTGTTGCCGTCGTAGACGTAGTTCGTTTCATGATCGCCTTCGATGGTTACCTTGGTGGCCCGATGGCTGGCGTCCCAGGCGAAGTCGGTGGTACGCGCCTCGGGCTTGCCATACCCCTCGACCTGTTGCTGTAGCTCACCGGTGGCTGCGTACGAGAACAGCGTGAGGTTGCCGTTGAAGTCGGTGGACCCTTGCAGATAGCCATTGCCGTCGTACGTGGTCGCCCGGGCCGCCGCTGCGCAGTGAGTCGACGCCAAACCGGACATGCCGGTCTGGTTGCCCTTGGCGTCGAAGTTGTAAATTGATTGTTTGCCGAGCGGGTTGACGACGGTGGTGCTGATGACGGCTCCGTTACCATCCAGCGCATAGTCCAGATGGTAATGCCCGGCACCATTGGCCATCTGGGTATCTGTGGCGCGGCCATTGGCGTCGTACTGGAACGTCGCGTAGCGCGAGCCATTGATCGTCTTGCCAGTCAGCGCGGTGACGTACTGGGTATTCTCATACTGATACGTCACGGTCGTCGCCGGCGCGCCACCGTTCGTCGCTGGCGAGACGACGCCAGACAGGACGACGGCATCGTCTTTCCATCCGCTCGTCCCCGGCGGTTGAACCCCGCCGAACTGGGTGATCGGTGTCAGGATGGTCGTGAAGGTGTATTGGTAGACGTTGCCTGCCGGGTCGGTGACTTGCCTCAACCAACCATGATCCCAGGTGAAATCCACATGGCGACCCGAACTGTGGGTGACTCGCGTGATGTAATGGAACTGATCGTAAGTAAACGTCAGGCCAATGTTCTGCGGATTCTTGATCGTCAATGGGAACCCATTGCTATCGTAAACTTCGACCGTCTGGTCTTCGCTGTAAAGCGTATACGTCGAGCCGGTCTGGAGGATCTTCGCCACCGGGCTCGGCTTGTCTTCGTACCAGCCCGGTACCGGACTCGTCGAATAATTGAACTTGATTTGCCGACCGTCGGCACGCTGTGCCCAGATGGGCTTGTTCAGCGGATCGCACGGGTTGCTCGATGGCAGCGGGTAACACGACGAGGTGGGATCGGGCGTGGTGAACAGCAACTTGTAATCGAAGTTGCTGATCCAGCGCCGGCCGAAGATGCCGGAGCCGTTCCAGTAGTGGTCGTAGGTGCGGGTCAGCGCCAGGCCCATCTCGCCTGCACCCGCGAAGTCGGTTTCTGGCTCGATCCGGTTGCCTGTTGAAATCACAACAGGATCGCCCACCTGACCGCAGGGGTCTTTTATGTTGGCATCGCGTGGCGCCACCGTGGTGTCACCCGGATTGGCGGATGTGTGTCCGCCGCCGCCGGAAAGCGTGGTACTGCCGCCGAGATGACCGCCCTGTCCGTCATAGGCATAGGTCGGATTACAGCTGAAGTCGCCTGCATTGCTGTAGTCGCTACCGACTACCACGCAGTCCCAATGGGTGATGATGCCTTCCGCCCGAAGCGATGGCGGAAAATAAAAGAAACACAGTCCAACGAAGCACAGCAACGCCCAACGCAAAGCGCTCAATTCCCTTGCCCCTGTTCCCTTGTTTGTCCCCAGCCGACGCATTGCACGCGGCACGAAAAACCGACAATACGAGATCGTCTGAATCTCGACAATCGTCTTTTCGCTTCTTCGTCCCTTGGATACAAAGAATCGCAATTTCTTGCGCTTGTATATGGCGTTTTGGGTCTCGGCCTTGAGATGACTTCGCCGATCCTACCGGGCAGAGCAGCCGTAGAAGGCGATGCACTGCAAACCGAAGGCCAAGACCCCCTCGTAAGAGTTAATACTTATTTCATGTACTGACGGGTTGACAAATAGTGGGGTCGAGCGGAGAATTCTGTACCAGGCGGTTCTCTAATGGGCTGCCCGCCCCGTCCCGGTGTTGGATACCCCTCCCTCCCCCCGCTCCAACACCGGGACCCGGCCTTTCTTCTTTCGGCATTCCACCCGTTGCCCGGATCGGCCCGCCTCCTTGGCGCTGGCCGATTTTTACTTTCTGGCCTGCTCTCAGGCTGCCGAGGCGGGATGGAACTGCTCTTCCTCGGTCGACCCGCTGAGTGCCGAAAGCGAACTCAGGGAGCCCGAGATCACTTGGTTCACCGTGTCGAAATACCCGGTACCGACCTCGCGCTGGTGCTTGGCGGCCGTGTATCCGTCCTTCTCCGCCGCGAATTCCGCTTCCTGCAACTCGACGTAGGCTGCCATCTGGCGATCGCGGTAGCCGCGTGCCAGCTGGAACATCGAATAGTTGAGCGCGTGGAAGCCGGCAAGGGTGATGAACTGGAAGGCGTAGCCCATCTCGCCCAACTGCTTCTGGAAAGTGGCGATGGTCTTTTCGTCCAGGTTCTTCTTCCAGTTGAAGCTCGGTGAACAGTTGTAGGCGAGCTTCTTGCCGGGGAACTTCGCATGGATGGCATCGGCGAAGCGGCGCGCCTGTTCCATGTCCGGCGTCGCGGTCTCGCACCAGATCAGGTCCGCGTACGGTGCATAGGCCAGCCCACGACTGATTGCCTGCTCGATGCCCTGCTGGCTCTCATAGAAGCCTTCGACCGTGCGCTTGCCGGTGAGGAAGGGCTTGTCGTAATCGTCGACATCCGAGGTAACCAAACCTGCACCCATCGCGTCGGTACGCGCCACGATCAGCGTGGGCACGCCCGCCACGTCGGCGGCCAGACGGGCGGCGACCAGTTTCTGCACCGCTTCCTGCGTCGGCACCAGCACCTTGCCGCCCATGTGACCGCACTTCTTCGCGCTGGCGAGCTGGTCCTCGAAATGCACGCCGGCGGCACCGGCCTCGATCATGTGGGTCATCAACTCGTACGCGTTCAACACGCCGCCGAAGCCTGCTTCCGCGTCCGCGACGATCGGCACGAGCCAATCGATGTTGTCCTTGCCTTCGGCATGGTGGATCTGGTCGGCGCGCAAGAGGGTCTTGTTGATCTTGCGGACGACATTGGGCACCGAGTCGACCGGATACAGCGACTGGTCGGGATACATCGTACCCGCCGTGTTCGCGTCGGCGGCCACCTGCCAGCCGGACAGGTAGATGGCCTGCAATCCAGCCTTCACCTGTTGCATCGCCTGGTTGCCCGTCAGCGCACCGAGTGCGTTGACGTAGGGTTTATCGTGGATGGATCGCCACAGTCGCTCGGCCCCGCGCCGGGCAAGCGTGTACTCGACCTGGACCGTGCCGCGCAGGCGGATCACGTCCTCGGCCGTGTAGGGGCGCTCGACATTGCTCCAGCGTTCGTTGTTCTTCCAATCGAGCGTGATCTGTTCGGCGGTATGCGTCTTCATCGTAGGGCTCCGTGGAAAGAAGGCTTCAAGCCAGGTGTTCGTAGGCGGGCAGGGTGAGAAAATCGCGTAGTTCGTCGGCATGGGTGAGCGCGGAGATCAGCGCTGCGGCTTCCTCCGCGCGACCAGCACCAGGTTGGCTGCTTTCGCGCAGGCGATGGCAATGCGTCGCCAGGGCGTGGTCGAACAAGGCCATGTCGATGTGCGCGTGATCACTGAACTCCAGCGGGCCGTGATGCAGCCATTGCCACAACTGCGCGCGGGCGATCTCGGCGGTGGCGGCGTCTTCCATCAGGTGGTGGATCGGCACGCAGCCGAGGCCTTCCAGCCAGGCGGCGGTGTAGCGCAGGCACACCTCAACGTTGTTATCGAAACCTTGCCGCGTGATCGTGCCGATGGCGGGTGCGATCAAGGCGTCGCGGGTCACCTCGACATCCTCGCGCAGCACACGCAACTGGTTCGGTGTCGGCATGTGCTCGTCGAAGATCGCCTGCGCGATGGGAACCAGGGCCGGGTGTGCCACCCATGTGCCGTCGTGGCCGGCGGTGACTTCGCGCAGCTTGTCCGCGCGCACCTTGGCCATCGCCGCCTCGTTCGCCGCCTCGTCGCCGCGGATCGGTATCTGTGCGGCCATGCCGCCCATCGCGAACGCACCGCGGCGGTGACAGGTGCGGATCAGCAACTCCGAGTACGCCTTGAGGAAGGGCACGGTCATCACGACTTGCCCACGTTCGGGGAGCAGGCGGTCGGGATGGTTACGGAACGTCTTGAGGTAGGAAAAGATGTAGTCCCAACGCCCGCAGTTGAGGCCGACGACGCGATCGCGCAACGCGTGCAGGATCTCGTCCATCTGGAATACGGCAGGCAATGTTTCGATGAGCACCGTGGCCTTCATCGTCCCGTAGGGAAGGCCCAGCTCCGCCTCCGCGTGGGACATCACGTCATTCCACAGCGTGGCTTCCTCCATGCTCTGCAGCTTCGGCAGGTAGAAGTAGGGGCCGCGGTCACGCTCGTGGAGCGTAGTCGCGTTATGGAAGGCGTACAGGCCGAAATCCACCAGGGCACCGGCGACCACGTCGCCGTCGACTTCCGCGTGGCGCTCCGGCAGGTGCCAACCCCGCGGACGCACCACCAGCACGGCGGGGTCCTTGCCTACGCGATACACCTTTCCTTCGGTGTTGGTGAACTCGATGCTGCCGTCCACCGCGTCGCGAAGGTTGCGCTGACCGTCCATCTGGTTGGCCCAGGTAGGGGCGCTCGAATCCTCGAAGTCCGCCATGAACACCCTGGCGCCGGAGTTCAGCGCGTTGATGATCATCTTGCGTTCGACCGGTCCCGTGATTTCCACCCGGCGGTCGCGGAGTGCAGGGGGGATGGGAGCGACTGACCAGTCGCCTTCTCGAATGGCCACGGTATCCGCGCGGAAGTCGGGCAACTCGCCAGCGTCGTACCGCTGCTGCCGGGCCACCCGCTCCGCCAGAAGGGCGAGGCGGCGGCCATCGAAGCGGCGATGGAGTCCGGCCACGAAAGCGACGGCGGCGGGCGTCAGGATGTCGCTGTAGGCGCCGCTCTCGTCGCCGAAGCGGATGCCGGCCTGCGGGTCGATCGCGATCTTGGGAACTGCCATGGGACTGAGCCTCCGGACGTGGGTCTGGTATCCACGCTAGGCCCGGAGCTATGCTTTTGACAAAGCATATGTTTCAAAGAGAAGCATTAACAATGTTAATGAATATGATAAATACTTGAGAAAGTTGGAGTTATCGGTGGCAAAGAAGCTGAATACCGCCAGTGAAAAGGCCACGAAGCGCTCGCGAGGCGACAAGACGCGGGCTACCGAACCTGAAAGCGATACCGCCGCCCGCTTCTACTACAAGGGCAACCGCCTGAAGCAGTTGCGAGCCTTCGTCTACATCACGCGGTTGGGCACCCTCAGCCGTGCCGCGGAGGCGCTGTTCCTGTCTCAGCCATCCGTGAGCTTGCAGCTGAAGGCGCTAGAGCGGGAATTGGGAGCTCCGCTCCTGGAACGAACCCGCCGTCGCGTCACCCTTACCGACGCCGGAGAGGCGCTCTACGAAATGGCCCGTCCGCTTGTCGAAGGTCTCGAGAACCTGGATCGCGAGTTCCACACGAAGACCCGCGGTTCCCAGGGCGGGAAGCTCACCGTGGCGGCGGGCTCGTCCACCATCCAATACCTGCTGCCCGAACTGGTGAAGGCCTACCGCGAGCGCCACCCGTCGGTGCACCTGCAACTGGCCAACGTCACGGGCAAGGACGGCTTGGCCTTGTTGCGTGCCGACGAAGCGGACATCGCTATCGGTTCGATGCTCGACGTGCCGAACGACATCGCATGGGCGCCGGTGTATCACTACGACCCGATGCTGATCATGCCGCCGGATCATCCACTCGCCGCGCTCGACAACATCCGCCTGGAGGACCTCTCACCGTACGGGTTGATCCTTCCGCCCCAGCGGCTGACCACGTTTCGACTGGTCGACATGGTGTTCCAGCAACGGCACGTACCCTATACCGTGGCGATCGAGGTGGGTGGCTGGGACGTGATCAAGCAATACGTCGCGATGGGACTGGGCATATCCATCGTCACCGGCATCTGCATTACGGAAGCCGACCGTGAGCGCCTGGCCGTGCGCAACCTGCGCCAGTTCTTTCCCCAGCGCAGCTATGGTGTCGTCATGCGCAAGGGCAAGTTCCTCAGCCCCGAGGCGCGTGCGTTCATCGACCTGATTCGCCCCGGTTTGCTGACGCATCGCGATTACGACGAGTCGGGGCATTCGGAACGCTGAGACGCCAGATGGTCATGCGTGCACATCGATACGTGGATGCTTGCGAAGATAGGCGATGACCTCGGTCAGGCCGCGAGCCGCGGCACCGGCCTCCGCATACCAGCGTCCCGATTCAGCGGAAGGATATCTTCCCGTAACGGCTCCGGAGCGCTTAAGACCATCCTGCATGGCATCTATCAGGTTGAACGGAAGGTCGTCTGAAAGCTTGTCTGCTCGCGGCCGCCTTGCAAGCAGGAATTCACTGGCGGTGTCCTCGGAAATCTTCCCTTCTTCAAACAATCGCGTCGCAACGCGCGCCAGTTGGCTGGGCCTGACCTTCGTCAGGTCTAGTTTTCTCAGCATGCCTTGAAGGTCACCGGACATTCCATCCGTTGTCCTCGTGGCGTCTTTCTTGCCTCGCGGCCCGCTGCCCAGATCTAGGAGTGTCGGTGCTGGTGGCAACTTCGCGGGTGCCAACGGTTCGCTTTTCATGCAATTACCTCAAAGTCGAGCCGTGAGGATGTCGAGGCTGCGGAGAGCGTGGTATCGGCCGCTTCCATGGAAAAATGTGGTCTTTGCCTGAGAAGCCCGTCGCACTGCTTTCGTTGCTCCGTTTTCTGAAAGTCGCGTCGGGCATGGGTGTCGCCGATGTCAGGTGAGCAAAGAAGGGACTGGCCAGTGCTTAAAGTGTCTCCTGCGCATTCGGCGCCCATCTGGAGCAATACGATGACCTCCTTCCCAAGACTGACGACCCTGTTTGCCATGACGCTCTTTCCGTTCGCCGCGGTGGGTGCCACGGCAGCCGACGCTCGGGCTGCCACGGGTACGGCAAGGCATTGCCCCTTCAATCTTCCACAGAAGAATTCAGTCGGGACTCTCGTCAACGGACAAACTGGAATTGTCATTCAGTGGTCGTTGACATGCACGGGTCCACTGGCAGCGGCCACAAACGGCGGTACGCTCGTTCTGCAGGTCGCGAACGGATCGGGATGGAATACCGTGCGGCGAGGCGCATCGATAAGCATGCCTTCGCTTGGTCCTGGCTCTTACCGCTTGGTGATCCAGAATATCGGTCACTCGAGGATCAGCTACAACGTCGGCTATCGGTACGGGTTTGGTTGATTTCCCGTTTGTTCAAACGCCGCGGTGCTTCCCGCGATACCCGGCGAACAGCGCACGAATGGAGGCGAGATCGCCCTCGATGTCCGCACTGGCATTCACCAGCGGTCCCACCGTGAACGTCTTCGTCGGATAATCGATGAAGACGGTCTGGATAGGCACGTCGGCAGCACGAGCGATGCGCAGGAAGCCGGACTTCCACTGCTTCACCGCCTTGCGCGTTCCCTCGGGTGCGATGCCCAGCCACATCTTGTCGTGCGCGGCGAAACGCTCGACCATCTGGTCCACGACGTTCGTCGCCGCGGAGCGGTCGATGGGGATCATGCCGAGGCGGCGCACGATGGGGCCGAACGGGCCATTGAGCACCTCGCGTTTGATCATCACGCCCAGGTCGAGGCCGATCGCCGATTTCATCAGCAGGCCCCACACGCCGTCCCAATAAGACGAATGCGGTGCGCCGATAAGCACGACCTTGGGCAGGTTGGGCAACTCGCCGACGAGGCGCCATCCACTCAGGCCGATCGCCCAGCGGCAGGAGCGTTTCCACAGCGAGTCGGGCAGTGACGGCACCTGGGGCGGAAGTCGCTCGGGAACCCCGATCACTCGTGGCTCCAGTCGCGCGATCGCGTGCGCTTCACCTGGCCGCGCTGGGTCTTGCCGGTGAGCCGTCGTTCCTTGGATGCGCGCGTCGGTTTCGTCGCCACGCGTTTCTTCGCCACGACCGTGGCCTCGCGCACGATGTCCGCGAGGCGGTCGCGGGCGTCGTCACGGTTGCGAGCCTGGTCGCGGAAGCGCCGTGCCTGGATGACGAGGATGCCGGCGTCCGTCATGCGGCGGTCTCGGCGTGCCAGCAGGCGGGCGCGTACCTCGTCGGGGAGCGAGGGCGAGCCGGCCACGTCGAAGCGCAACTCCACCGCGCTTTCGGTGCGGTTGACATGCTGCCCGCCGGGCCCATCGGCGCGCATGAAGCGCTCGATCAATTCGGCGTCGGGAATGGCGATGGAGGGAGTGACGATGAGCATGGCGGGACGAAGTCTAGCAGCGGCACGGCGCCTGGCATGCTGCGGCGCGATTTTACAGGGCGTCGCGCCAGTCCGCGAAGGCTTCGGTCCATGCGAAGCGCTGAAGCAGCTTGAGCCATGTCTCGTCCAGGCCGGCTTGCAGCATCACCGGCCTGCCATCCACCGGATGCACGAACGACAGGGCGGCGGCGTGCAGCAGCAACCGGTGCGAGGCGAAGTGTTGCTTGAAAAGCCGGTTGTGATCGCCGCGTCCATGCTGGCTGTCACCGACGATCGGATGATGGATGTGGGCGAAGTGCTTGCGGATCTGCCGGAACCGGCCCGTACGCGGCTCCGCCGCCGCGAGGGCATAGCGTTGCTTTTCGTAGCGCCCCAGCGGAATGTCTACCTCGATGGTGGCGAGGCGACGATAGTCGGTGCTGGCATCACGCCGTGGGCCGCTATCGCGCGAACCGGGCAGGGGGTAGTCCACCGTCCCTTCCTCCGGCTCCGGCCACCCACGCACCACGGCGAGGTAGCGCTTGCGCACGCTGCGGCCCATGAACTGCTCTCCGAGCTGGCCCGCCACTTCGGGAGAGCGCGCGACCAGGAGCACGCCGGAGGTGGCACGGTCGAGGCGATGCGCCAGGTGAAGGCGTCCCTCCACCTGCTCGCGCAGAAGATCGATCAGGAAGGCATCGTCCGGACCCACGAACTTCGAGCGGTGCACGGCCAGGTTCGCGGGCTTGTTGACGGCGACGATGTCGTCGTCCTGGTAGAGGATCTCGAGCACGGCGGTCAGGGGATGCGACGCGGCCAACCGGCAGCGAAGGAGGCTAGCCCCGCCACTCCGGCGACCACGGCTGGCCACATGCCGCGCGGCGCGAGCGTCCCGACCAGGGCGGCGGAAACCAGGAGCGTGGCGCCCAGCAAGCTACAGGCCACGAGCCGGCGCATCCGCCGCGCGTCTTCGCGAGCCACGGCCAGCGCCAGGGGATCGGCCACCTGTCGATGCTCGCCACTGGCCACCTGGCGCAGGGCGTCGCGCACCAGTTCCGGCATGCGTGGCGCGCTGTGGACCCATTCCGGCAGGCGGCGCCGCACGTCGCGCAGCGTGGCGCGCATGCTGTAACGCTCGCGCAGGATGCGCCGCAAGACCGGGTGCGCCACGGCCCAGATGTCGATTTCCGGGTCGAGCATGCGTCCCACGCCCTCGATGTTGAGCAGGGTCTTCTGCAACAGGATCAGTTGCGGCTGCAGCGTGAGTTCGAAACGTCGCGCGGTCTGGAACAGCTTCACGACGAGTTCCGCGATGGATATCTGCGCGAGCGGCCGGGTGAAATACGGTTCGCACACCGTGCGCACGGCTGCTTCGAGTTCATCGATGCGGACGGTGGCCGGCATCCATCCCGCCGCCACGTGCAGCTGCGCGATGCGCGCGTAATCCCGCTCGAACAGCGCGATGAAGTTTTCCGCAAGCCAGTACTGGTCCGCTTCCGGCAAGGAGCCCATGATGCCGAAGTCGAGCGCGATGAAGCGTGGCTCGTCCACGCGCGACGTATCGACCCAGATGTTGCCGGGGTGTGCGTCGGCGTGGAAGAAGTTGTCGCGGAAGACCTGCTCGTAGAACAAGCGGACGCCCTTGGCGGCGAGGCGCTTGCGATCGAGACCGGCCTCGTCGATCGCGGCGATGTCGTCCGCGCTCACGCCGTGCACGCGCTCCAGCGTGAGTACGCGTTCCGTGCTGAAGTCCCAATGCACTTCCGGCACGTAGAGATCGACACCACTGGCGAAGTTGCGCCGCAGCAGGCTGGCGCTCGCGCCTTCACGCTGGAGGTCGAGCTCGTTCGAGAGCATCTTCTCCACTTCGGCGACGACTTCGAGCGGGCGGATCTTGTCCGCGTTCGGATGCCAGCGCTGGGCCAGCCCGCCGAGTGCGTGCAGCAGGTCGACGTCGCGGGCGATGCGCTTGTCGATACCGGGACGCAGCACCTTCACCACGACCTCGCGACCGTCGTGCAAGGTGGCGGCGTGCACCTGGGCGATCGAGGCGGACGCCAGCGCGACCTCGTCGAAGGCGGCATACAACGTGGTGACGGGCGCCTTGAGTTCGCGTTCGACGATGGCGCGCGCCTCGGCGCCAGGGAAGGGCGGTACCTGGTCCTGCAACAGCGCGAGTTCATCGGCGACATCGGCCGGCACGAGATCGCGGCGCGTCGACAGTACCTGACCAGCCTTCACGAAGATCGGGCCGAGCTCGGTGAGCGCGAGTCGCAGGCGCGCGCCACGCGGCAGGCTGCGCACGTCGGCGGAGGGTTTCGGGAAAAGCGGCCGGACCAGCTTCAGGGGGCGGAAGAGATGGGCTCCGTCGACGAGCTCGTCGAGCTGATACTTCAGCAGGACCGCGGCGACGCGCAGCAGGCGGGGAACGAGCCGCAGCGACGTCATGCGCCGCGTCCCTTCAAGGCGCGCTCCAGGCGCGCAAGGCGTGCTTCCGCGCGCTCGGCACGTTCACGGATGGTATCCACCCCATCGAGGAAGACGTCCATCTCGGCGGGCGCCACCGCCACGCGGCCTTCGTCGCGCAGCCAGTCCGCGGCGTCTTCCGTGAGATGGGCGGCGGACTCGCGGGCATGGCCGAGTGCCTCGCGCATGGCCTTCGCCAACGGCACGCCGATCACGTCGCCGAAGGTTTTCGCGAATGCCTCCTCGACATCGGGCGCGTACTGCCGCGCCAGGCGTTCGAGCCGGCGGGCCAGCTCGGCGTCACCCGCGATGTCCACCTTGCCGGGTGCCACGCCGTCGTCGTCGCGGCGCAAGGCCATGGCCAGCAAGCTGCCGGGCGACGCGGTGACCCGGAGACTGCCACCGTCCTCCGGCGGGCCGACCCGGAGGCCGCCCTTCTCGACGGAGATGCGCAGGGCCAGCCCCGGTCCCGTGAGGTACACCTGGACGCTGCGGCCATCGAGCACGTCGAGGCGTGCCCGGGTGTCCGGGTCGAGGTCCACGGCGCGGTTGAGCGCGGACTCCATGGCTCGTCCGGCGAGGACGCGCAGCGGGCGAGGCAGGAAGCGGTTGGGGCCGGCGTCGGCCGCAGGGCGATCGGAGGTCATGCGCCGGATTGTAGCTTGCCCGTACCCGCCGTTCGTCAGGCCTGCGGTGTCGCGCCTTCGAAACCGGCCTGGCGCCAGGCTTCGAATACCGCCACGGCGACCGCGTTGGAAAGGTTGAGGCTGCGGTTCCCCGGTCGCATCGGCAGACGAATGCGCTGGGCTTCCGGGATGCCATCGATCACGTCGTCGGGCAGGCCCGCCGTCTCACATCCGAAAAGGAAGGCATCGTCCTGGGCGAAGGCCACATCGGTATGCAGGTGGCGGCCGCGTGTCGAGAAAGCGAAGACGCGGGGATGGCCGATGGCGGCGAGGCAGGCGTCGAGGTCGTCGTGCACGGCCACTCGGGCGAACTCGTGGTAATCCAGCCCGGCGCGGCGCAATCGGGTGTCGTCCAGCTCGAAGCCAAGCGGTCGCACCAGGTGCAAAGCCGCGCCGGTATTGGCGCACAGGCGAATCACGTTGCCCGTATTGGGCGGTATCTCGGGTCGGAACAGGATGACGTGGGGCATGCCCCCATTATGAGGCCGCGCGAGGGCAGACGATGCCATCGGGCGGCAGCGCGCAAGCGGTCGCCGTTGCGCTGACGGCCGTGCCGACGCTGGCGAGCTGGATGGGGTTGCCGGTGTAGGTCAGCATGTTGCCGAGGATCAGGCCGCAGACGACCAGGGAGGCGACCAGCAGGCTGCGCAGCATCAGGAGTTCGTGTTTCATGGTGTATATGCCTTGATTCATGGTTATTCGAAGGGTTCAGAACATCTGTGCGAGGGTGAGGCCGCAGATCAGCATCGAGGTGACGAGCAGGCTGCGGAGCATCAGCATTTCGTACTTCATGGCGTTCTCCTCATCTGGCGTCGGGTCGAAAGCCACCCGGCTTGGCAGGACTAGTAACGCAAACGCCGTGCCAGTCTTTAAGAGCGCGCAATCAGCTGATTCGCATGAGGTTTGTCAGGTGGGCCTCTGATCCTTTCCTGTCCGCGGACACTGACCACCCGTAAGCGGACACCGTCCGCACCCTGTCCGAGGGCCGATTGCGCCAGGAGGACGGCGCGGGCTAGCCTCACCGGGATCGAGGCCACGAAGGCCCCTGAGGAGCCGTACATGAAGCGTCCCTTCGCCCTGCTTGCCGCAGGGCTGATTTCCCTGGTCGGTGCCGCCACTGCGGCCCCCGCGTCGTCCGACGCGATTCCCGACATCCCCTACACGCGTTTCCAGCTGCCCAACGGCCTCACCGTGGTCGTCCACGAGGACCACAAGGCGCCCGTCGTCGCGGTCAGCATCTGGTACCACGTGGGCTCCGCGGACGAGCCCTCGGGCAAGACCGGGTTCGCCCACTTGTTCGAGCACCTGATGTTCTCCGGATCGGAAAACCGTAAGGGCACCTACTTCCAGCCTTTCGAACGGGCCGGCGCCACCGACATGAACGGCACCACGTGGTTCGATCGCACGAACTACTTCGAAACCGTGCCCACCACGGCGCTCGACATGGCGCTGTGGATGGAATCGGACCGCATGGGTCACCTGCTCGGCGCGATCGGGCAGAAGGAACTGGATACCCAGCGCGGCGTCGTGCAGAACGAGAAGCGGCAGGACGAAAACCGGCCGTATGGCCGCGTGGACGAGAACGTCCTGGTCAACACCTATCCGGCGAACCACCCCTATCATCACGACACGATCGGCTCGATGGCGGATCTCGACGCCGCCTCGCTGGCCGATGTGAAGAAGTGGTTCCACGATTACTACGGCGCGGCGAACACCACGCTCGTGCTCGCCGGCGATATCACCGTCGCCCAGGCGAAGGCGAAGGCCGAGGAATACTTCGGCGATATCCCGGCTGGGCCGCCGGTGCCGCGCCAACAGCCGTGGATCACGCCGCTGACGACGTCCACGCGTGGCGTCCAGCACGACCAGGTCGCGCAGACGCGCATCGTGCGCACGTGGATCGTGCCGCAGCTGGGCAGCGACGATGCCATCCAGCTCGACCTCGCGACGACCGCGCTCGGCGGCGGCAAGACATCCCGTCTCTACCAGCGCCTCGTCTACCAGGACAAGCTCGCCGATGACGTCAGCCTGGGCATCGCGCCGTTCGCGCTCGCCAGCCAGGTGCAACTGACCGTCGATGTGAAGAACGGCGTCGATCCGGCGAAGGTCGAGGCCGCGGTGGCCGACGTGTGGAAGGAATTCCTCGCCCACGGCCCCACCGACGACGAACTCGTCCGCGCCAAGGTCGCCAACCGGGCCAGCTTCGTCCGTGGCCTGGAAAAGGTCGGCGGGTCGAGCGGCAAGGCGGTGATCCTGGCCGAGGGCCAGGTGTACCGTGACGATCCGGAGGCCTACAAGAAGGATCTCGCGCGGGCGCAGGCGGCCACCGTGGCCTCCGTGCTTTCCGCCACGAAGACATGGCTGACCAAGGGCGATTACACGCTCACCGTCCTTCCCGCCGCGCCGGGTTTCGATCCTGCCGCGGAAGACAAGGCGGTCACGGCGCTCGGTCCCGCACAGGGACGCCCCGCCGCGGTCACGCCGCCCGCCAAATCGTATGCCGTGGCGAAATCCGCGGTGGATCGCTCCAAGGGTGTCCCGCCGGTCACGAGCTTCCCCGATCTCGTCTTTCCGCAGCTGCAGCGCGGCAAGCTCAAGAACGGGATCGAAGTGGTGCTGGCCGAGCGCCACACGGTGCCGGTCACGCAGGTGCAGTTGCTGTTCGATGCCGGCTATGCGGCCGACCAGGGCCGCAAGCTCGGCACGGCCAGCTTCACGTCCTCCCTGATCGAGGAAAGCACCAAGACGCTGGATTCGGTCGAGGTCGCCCGTCGCAAGGAGCGTCTCGGTGCCTTCGTCAGTTCCAGTTGCTCGCTGGATACCTGTGGGGTGGGTCTCAACGCGCTCAACTCGGAATTGAAGCCGTCGCTCGACCTGTTCGCCGACATCGTCCGCCACCCGGCGTTCAAGTCCGACGATATCGAGCGCGTCCGTGGCCAGTGGCTGGCCGGCATCGCGCAGGAAAAGACCGAACCGACGGGGCTGGCGCTGCGCACGCTTCCGCCGCTGCTCTACGGCAAGGGCCATGCCTATGGCATTCCGTTCACCGGCAGCGGTACCGAGAAGGCCATCGCTTCGTTGACGGCGGACGACCTCGCCACCTTCCAGCGTGACTACCTGCGTCCGGACAACGTGCGCATCCTGGTCGCGGGCGACACGACGCTGGCGCAGATCCTGCCCCAGCTCGATGCCGTCTTCGGCGACTGGACGTCACCCGCATCCGCGGTACCGAAGAAAAACATCGGCCAGGTCGCCGCGCAGGCGAAGCCACGCGTGTTCCTGATCAACCGCACCGACGCACCGCAGTCGCTCATCCTCGCCGGTTTGCTCGCTCCCTCCACGAAGGCGAAGAACGCCATCGACCTCGGCATCGCCAACGGCGCGTTCGGCGGCACCTTCACCTCGCGGCTCAACATGAACCTGCGTGAGGAGAAGCGCTGGGCCTATGGCGCCGGCAGCATGCTTTCCGATGCCCAGGGCCAGCGCCCGATGCTGTTCTACGCACCGGTCCAGACCGACAAGACGGCGGAATCGGCCGCGGAAATCCTCAAGGAAGCCAAGGCGGTGATCGGGCCGAAACCGTTGACCGACGACGAGATCGCGAAGATCCGCGCCCAGCGTGTCCGTGCCCTCCCGGGTAGCTTCGAGACCACCGGCGCGGTGCTCGGCGCCATGACCGGCATCGTCGTCTACGACCGGCCCGACGATTACGTGCAGACGCTCAAATCACGTATCGAAGGCGTCGATCGCAAGGCGGCGGAGGACGCGCTCGCGGCCGTCATACGGCCCGATGCACTGACCTGGGTCATCGTCGGCGACCTGCGCAAGATCGAGGCACCCGTGCGTGCGTTGAACCTTGGCGAGGTGCACGTGGTCGATGCCGATGGCAATCCGGTGAAGGCCAGCCACGCCAGCGCTTCGACGGGCAAGGCCCACGGCGCCCCGGCCGCGTCGTCGGAAAGTAAGTAAAGCGTCGGCGAGGGCGTGAACGAATCGCGCCCTCGCCGGCATCCGTTAGCATATGCCTCGTCGTTTCCCCGGAGTTCCCCCATGCGCAAAGCCTTCGTCCTTCTCGTTCCTCTCGCTCTCTCGGCCTGTACCTGGGGCATCAAGCTCGACGATGGCGCGCGCAACGTGCGCACCGCCTGGAACGGCGATGTCGGCAGCTGCAAGGAGCAGGGCAAGGTCACGGTGTCGGTCATGAATCGGGTCGGCCCCGTCGACCGCAGCGATCTGAAGGTTCGCGATGAACTCGAAGTGCTGGCTCGCAACGAGGCGGCGAAGATGGGTGCCGACACGATCAAGCCGCTCGCGGAACCCACCGAAGGGTCCCAGCCGTGGGGTGCCTATAGCTGCGGCAGCCGCGCCGTGGAGCCTGCGCGCGGCAACAACACCCAGTCGCCCCCGCCGCAGAACACGGCCCCGCAGGGCGGCTTCGAAACCGTTCCGCTGAAGAACTGATCCGGCGGCGCCACGTGCGCCGTTCCTCATTCCTCGACAGTCGGCTCGTCCTGCGAATACGCCACCTTTCCCTGGCGGAGTGCTTCAACGAGCGACGTGACTTCCCGCACGACCAGCTCCGGCCGGTCCACGTGGATGTAATGGTCGCTGCCTTTCGCGATGATCCGACGGGATAGCGGTGACAGCTGTTTGCTCTCCTCCTGCATGTGGTCCCACACCAGCGAGTTTGCCTTCGCGACATCCGCCGGCCAGTTCGACGGCATGGATGCCGGGTCCCTCGAAAGAATCAAGATGGGCAGGCTAGGGAAGGGACCCACATGACGTGTCTCTTCGCCGGACCGTCGTACGGCGTCGAGTTCCGCTTCGAGCGCGTCGAACTGTGCCGGATCGCAGTTGTTCGCCTGGATGATCGCGCTGTAAGCCTCGAAGCCGACGGGCACGCTGGAGCAATCACCGTGCAAGCGATACCACCCGACGGTCATCAGGAATTTCTGCCAGGGCATCCGGGCCCGTTGGTCGTCCTGGATGGCGACCAGGGACTTCGGTACGCGGTCATCCTGAAGGGGCGTGGCGCCGTCGATGAAAACCAGGGCGGCCAGGTCACTCATGTATTGCCTTGCATAACTACGCAGGTACAGGCCCGATATCGAGTGGCCGATGAGCACGAACGGCTTATCGACACCGATGGCACCGACCAGATCGTGCAGTTGCGCCGCGAGCGTGTCCGCGTCATGCGGCCCCGGCGTCATATGGCTCAGCCCAAAGCCGCTGCGGTCGAATGAACAGACCCGCGTGACTTTCGCCAGCGCCGGCTGGACCTTCAGCCATGTCGTGAAATCGTCGCCCAGGCCGGTACTCAAGACGATCGCGGGAGACCCTGTCCCGAGACAATAGACGTGCACGTCGTAGCCGCCGACTTTGTATATCTCGCCAGGAGCGTGCGCGGCGGCCCGTTGCTTGCTCAGCGCGAGCCGGTTGTAGGTCGCACCTGCGACAAGGAGCAGCACGGCCAGCGACAAAACCCCACTGGCCGTCATGACGAGGGCCTTGCGCATACGATTCCCCTATAGATGACGCCTCACGCTATGCCCTGATCGTTGGCCTGGTCAGTGCGGGAAGTCACGAGGATCGTCGGAGGTGCGTTTTCGGCAATGTGATCGTTGTCGAGCGTTTTCCCCCTTAAGGGCTACCAGGCATTCACACCTGGCGCTGTTGGGCCGCGTGCGTCCTGAAGGGTGGTTGCCGCCGCCGGAGAATACCCGTGGGAACTACTTCGTCTAATCTCGCGAGGCGACCAAGAGGTCGTAGGCGCGCGCAGAGCCGGTACTCTTGCGCGACAGGCGGGACAACATTGCGGAGGGCTTAGGAATGGCCGGTCGATTCGTTATACGAAAGGGAAGTCAGTACCACTTCGTGCTACAGGCGGGGAACTACGAGACCATTCTCACGGGAGAGACGTATGTCGCCAAGGCTGGTGCGCTTAAGGGTATTGAGTCGGTGAAGGTCAATGCACCACTCGACCATAGGTACGACCGCAAGATGGACAGGAGTGGACATCCTTACTTCGTGCTGAAAGCTGCGAATGGAGAGATTATTGGCACGAGTGAAAGCTACTCGTCATCGCAGGCCATGGAACACGGGATCACCGCGGTCAAGACGATCGCTCCAGGCGCGCCTACGGTAGACGAAAGCTAGTTTTCCCCAGGCGTTTTTGATCCTGCCGAAAATAAGTTTCGGATGTGAACCCGCAGCGACCGCTGCGGGTTCTTTTTTGCGCTCGCCGTTCAGTTGATCCCTCCGGAGCAACAACTACCGCTATTGAATATACACAAATGAACTATATACTTATGAGGTAACCATCGCCGGTACCTCCCATGCAGCGTTTCGCCCCCACCGAAGCTCGCCTCGATATCACCCGGGCAAAATATCCGGAGTTTCCGCGTGGGCCGGCCGTGCTCGTGCGCCTGGTCAAGCATCTCTTCAAGGAGATCAGTGACGAGGCGAACGCGGTGATGCGTCCTTACGGACTCAACCACCCCGAGTACAACATCCTGATGATGTTGTACGGCTCGTCGGAGAACAGCCTGCATCCCTCGCAACTGGCCGATGCCGCGGGCGAGAAATCCGCGAACGTCACGCGGCTCACCACCCAGCTTTGTGAAAAGGGTTACATCGCGCGTTCGGGTAACGACGAGGATCGCCGCAAGGTGACGCTGACACTCACCCCGGAAGGCCTCACCCTCATCGAAAGCTTCCTCCCCGATATCGTCACGTTGCTTCACCGGCAGACGCGTAATCTCACCGCGAACGAACAAGGGCAGCTCGAAAGCCTGCTCAAGAAGATGCTGGCCGGGTTCGGGGAATAGACGAGCGCGTCATGTCCGCAGCCAATCTTTCAACCAGCGCTCCCGTGACACGACAGGTCGTCGCCGAGACACTTCGCGAAGAAGCGTCGGTATGGTTGTTCGTGGTCAAGACCCTGATCGCGTTCTTCCTTACCGGCTGGATCGCGATGCGCCTGGACCTGCCCGCGCCATCCACGGCGATGTTGACCACGATCATCGTCGCCAACCGGCAAGCCGGCATGGTGCTGGCGAAAAGTTTCTATCGCGCGCTGGGCACGCTGGCCGGCGCCACGGCGGCGGTCGGCATCGTGGCCGCCTTTCCACAGCAGCGCGACCTCTTCCTCCTGGCCCTTTCCCTGTGGATCGGCCTCTGTGCCGGCGGTGCCACGTTGTATCGCAACTTCAAGTCGTACGCCTTCGTCCTCGGGGGGTACACCGCCGCCATCGTGGCCATTCCGGTCATCGAGAACCCGCCGGGAGTGTTCGATTCGGCCACGGCACGCATCAGCGAAGTGTTGCTCGGCCTGCTGGTCAGCGGCGTCGTCAGCGATGTCGTCTTTCCGAGCCGCATGCGCGATGTGCTGCGTCGTACGGCGCGCGAACAGTTCGCGAATTTCGTCGCCTTCGTCCGCGACAGCACCGGTGGCGCGATTCCGCGTGAGTCCATGGAGAAAGCGCACCTGCGCTTCGTGCGCACGGCGGTCTCGTTGGAGGACTTGCGTAGCTCCGTCATCTTCGAGGATGCCGAGGCACGCGCGCGCAGCAACCACCTGCGCCTCTTCAACCAGCGTTTCATGGCTGCGTCGACCAGCTTCCAGTCGTTGCATCACCTCATCAACCGCCTGAAGCGGGCACGCCGCGATACGGCGGCGAACCTGCTGATCCGTCTCTATGCTCCCCTGGGCGATGCGCTGGACGCACCCATCGAGGCGGGGGCGGCGGCGCGCGTGCTATTGCCCCGATTGGCAGCCGCGCGCGATACGATGCGCGGCAATGCCGGTGCGTTGCGCGCCACCCTCGACGACGCACAGGATCTGCGCGACTTCGATACCGGTGCCGCGCTGCTGCTTCGCTTCGTCGATGAACTGCATGACTATGTGGACGCGGCGGCGACCTTGCAGACGCCGCGCGTCATCGCCGGTTCGGCCGAGCGCGTTCGATTCGACCGTGGCAACGATTTTCTCGGCGCCGGCATCGCCACCGTTCGCACGACGCTGACCATGCTGGTATTGGGCGCATTCTGGGTCGAGAGCGCATGGCCCATGGGTTCCAGCGCGATGCTGCTCGCGACGATCTTCGCCGGACTCTTCGCCACGACGCCGAACCCCACGAGGGTCACCTGGATGGTGATGCTCGGTTATTTCTCGGGCATGGTCGCGGGTTTCGTCTGTGAGTTCTTCGTGCTGACTCAACTGGATGGATACGGCTTGCTCGTAGTCGGCGTCGCACCCTTCCTCGCCGTGGGCCTGGTCATGATGATGACCCAGCGGTTCGCATCGCATGGACTTGGCTGGGCCATGGGCTTCGCTTACATCCTCGCCCTGAAGAACGTGCAGACCTACGACCCCGCGCATTTCATCAACGATGCGATCGCCCAGGTCATCGGGCTTGGCGCGGCGGCCGTGTCGTTCGTGGTGATTCCTCCGGCGATCGGCAGCGCGTGGTTGCGCCGTCGCCAGCTGGCCCGGCTTCGTGGACAGGTGGCGCTCGCCGCGGAGGCGCCCTTGCCGGGTCTTCGTCATCGCTTCGAGAGCGTCAACCATGATCTCGTGAGCCAGGTGGTCGCGCAGACCGAGCCGGGCAGCGCCGATTCGCGTGCCTTGATCGCGTGGGCGCTGGCGGTGCACGAGACAGGGCGTGCCCTGATCGAACTACGCCACGACATGGCACGCCGGGAGTTGCCGCCCACGTTGCGCCCGTACCTCGAAGAGGCGCTGCGCACCTTGTCGCGGTTCTACGAGAAGCCCGATGCGCCCGGGTATCTGCTGGCGCGCGACGCGGTCGCCACGGCGATCGCCAGTGTCGGTGAACACGACGGCGTCGCGCACCTGCTCGAACACCTGCATCTCGTTCGCATGGCGTTGCTCGACGGCGAATCCGTCCTCGCCGCGTACATGCCCGACGCTCCCCTCAGCAAGGAAATCGTCCATGCCTCGTGAGATCGCACTTGGCGACGCCCTGGTCCCGGGGCTGCTCGTCTTCTTCGTCCTGGCGTTGCTTCTGCTGTGGTTGCTCGACGGGCTGGCCGGCCGCTTCGGCCTGTACCGCCTGGTCTGGCATCCACCGTTGTTCCGCCTCGCTGTCTTCGTCTGTGTCTTCGGCGCCCTGGCGCTGTTCCTGTACTGAGTGATCCCGCCATGAAATTCGCCAGCCTCATCCGTTTCGCCGTGACCGCCGTGGTCGTCGTCTTCGCGGCCTTCGTCGGTCATGCGCTGTGGAAGCACTACATGTATTCCCCGTGGACGCGCGATGGCCGTGTACGCGCGGAGATCGTGCGGATCGCGCCCGACGTCGCGGGTCTCGTCACCGACGTGCGTGTCATCGACAACCAGACGGTGAAGAAGGGCGACCTGCTGTTCGTGGTCGACAAGGCGCGGTACCAGAACGCGGTCGCGCAGGCGCAGGCCAATCTGGCCGCCGCCGAGGCCGCCGCGCGCGCCGCGGGCGCGAACATCAACGCCGCCACGGCCGGTGCACAGCAGAGCCGGTCGAACTACGAAATGTACGAAGCGCAGTCGGAACGCCGGCAAAAGCTGGTCAACAACGTCATCTCCGCCGAGGACAAGGCCAATGCCATGGCCGCCGCCAACGCCGCGCGCGCCGGTTGGCAGCAGGCGCAGGCGAGCACGAAGCAGGCCAGCGCCGCGCAACAGCAGGCGCTGGCCGCCGTGGCCCAGGCGCAGGTGGAACTCGCTTCCGCGCAACTCAACCTCGACCGGACCGAGGTGCGCGCGCCGGTGGATGGCTACGTGACCAACCTCGATGTCCGCGTCGGCGACTACGCCAGCGCCGGTGCGGCACGGCTCGCCCTGATCGACAGCAATTCGTACTGGATCTACGGGTACTTCGAGGAAACGAAGCTGCCCGGCCTGCGTATTGGCGACCCCGTCGACATCCGCCTCATGAGCGGTGGGGTCGACCTGAAGGGTACGGTGGAGAGTGTCGCGCGGGGCATCACCGATGCCGACAACCCGACCGGCAGCGACCTGCTGGCGGATGTGAATCCCACGTTCAACTGGGTTCGCCTGGCCCAGCGCGTGCCGGTGCGTGTGAAGATCGACACCGCACACCTGCCGCCCGGCACGGTGCTGGCGGCCGGCATGACGGCCACGCTCGTGGTGCGCCCCTCCGGTGGCGAGGCGGTCGCGTCTCGCTGAATCCGGACGGCGCTCGTTTCAGGAAACGGCTGGAGCGAGACGCTTCAGCCGCAGCTCCAGCCACTTGTCCACGTCGGGCCACTCGGTGGCGAGGATGCTGTAGCAGACGGTGTCGCGCAGGGAGCCATCCGGCCGCCTCTTGTGGGCGCGCAGGATACCTTCGCGCTTCGCCCCCAGCTTCTCGATCGCCCGCTGCGAATCCTGGTTGTAGGCGTCGGTATGGAACTCCACCGCGACCACGCCCTCGTTCTGGAAGGCGTTCGCCAGCAGCAGGTGCTTGCACGCCGTGTTGACATGGCTGCGCTGCCAGCGCCGCGCATACCAGGTGTAGCCGATGGCCACGCGGTAAGGGTCGGGCGTGATGTCGTAATAGCGCGTGGAGCCGACGATCTCCCCGCTGCCGTTCTCCCGAACGACCCAGGGGGACATCCGCCCTTCGTCCTGGCCGCGCAGTGCCGACTCCACGTAGTCGGTCATGCGGCCCGGGGCGGGCACCGAGGTGAACCAGAGGTCCCAGAGGTTGCCGTCGGCGGCGGCGCGTTCGAGCGGGCCGATGTGGGCGAGGGTCAGCGGTTCCAGGGTGACGTAGGCGTTTTCCAGGCGGACGGGGATCATGGATGGCTCAGGCGTCGAGGTCGGGGATCAGCCGGCTTTCGATCCGGGCGATGGCGTCTTTCAGCAGCAACTTGCGCTTTTTCAGGCGGGTGAGCTGAAGCTCGTCGCGGGTGATCGCCGCCGCCAGGTGCTCGATGGCGGCGTCGAGGTCGCGGTGCTCCACCTTGAGCTCGGCGAGGCGCTGGTTGAGTTCTGCTGGGTCCTGAACCTGCATGGCATTGGGCCGGACGGCGAGGGAAGCACCGATTGTAACCCCGGGCGGGCGGGCCCGCAGCGGCTACAATAGGGAACCGCCCCGCCCGAAGCACTCGCCGTACCATGTCCGCCTCCCCTGAAGCCACGCGCAAGCACACCTACGAGACAGGCAAGCTGGCCAAGCGCCTGCGCCGCCAGGTCGGCCAGGCGATCGCCGATTACGGCATGATCGAGGACGGCGACAAGGTGATGGTGTGCCTTTCCGGCGGCAAGGATTCCTACACCTTGCTGGACATGTTGTTGTCCTTGCAGGCGAAGGCGCCGGTCCGCTTCGAACTGATCGCGGTCAACCTCGATCAGAAGCAGCCCGATTTCCCCGAGCACGTGCTGCCGGAATACCTCAAGGCGCGGGGCGTTCCCTTCCACATCATCGAGCAGGACACCTACAGCGTCGTCACCCGGGTCATCCCCCAGGGCAAGACGATGTGCAGCCTCTGCTCACGCATGCGCCGTGGCGCGCTGTACCAGTGGGCGACCGACAACGGCATCACGAGGATCGCGCTCGGCCACCACCGCGACGACATCCTCGGCACCTTCTTCCTGAACATGTTCTACCAGGGCAGCCTGAAGGCGATGCCGCCGAAGCTGCTGTCGGACGATGGGCGCCACGTGGTGATCCGTCCGCTCGCGTATTGCCGCGAAGACGATATCGCAGCCTATGCCGAGGCGCGGGCCTTCCCGATCATTCCCTGCAACCTGTGTGGCTCGCAGGAAAACATGCAGCGCAAGGTGGTCAAGCGCATGCTGGCCGATTGGGAGAAAGCCCATCCCGGCCGCAGCGAAACCATCTTCCGCGCGATGGGCAACATAGCTCCATCGCAATTGACCGATCGAAACCTGTTCGACTTCGCCGCCCTCGGCTCACGCACCGACGCGCCGCGCGCCGACACGCGCGCATGGCTCACGGGTGGCGACGCCGCCGACGACAACGACTGATCATCTCCCTTCACACGCTTCAAGGCCTGCCGATCATGACCCTGTTCTCTTCCGTCGAACTCGCGCCGCGCGATCCGATCCTCGGCCTCAACGAGGCCTTCGGTGCCGATACCCGTACCGACAAGGTGAACCTCGGCGTGGGCGTGTACTACGACGAACACGGCCACGTGCCGCTCCTGCGCGCCGTGCGCGAGGCCGAGAAGGCACGGCTGGAAGCCCAGCTGCCGCGCGGCTATCTGCCGATCGACGGCATCGCGTTGTACGACAGCGCCGTGCAGAAACTGTTGTTCGGCGAGACCTCGCCCTTGCTGGCCGAGCGACGCGTGGTCACCGCGCAGGCGCTCGGTGGCACGGGCGCGTTGAAGGTCGGCGCCGACTTCCTGAAGCGGCTGAACCCGTCCGTCCCGGTGGCGATCAGCAATCCGAGCTGGGAAAACCATCGAGCCTTGTTCGAAGGCGCGGGCTTCGAGGTCGTGGAATATCCCTATTACGATGCCGCGACGCATGGCGTCGACGTCGACGCCATGCTCGATGGCCTGGCGAAGCTGCCCACCGGGGCCATCGTCGTGCTGCACGCCTGTTGCCACAATCCCACGGGCGTCGATCTCGGTTCCGACGACTGGAAGCGTGTGATCGCGACGGTCGAGGATCGAGGCCTCGTGCCCTTCCTCGACATCGCCTACCAGGGCTTCGGTGACGGCATCGCGGCGGATGCCGAGGCGGTACGCCTGTTCGCCGGGACGGATATCGCGTTCTTTGTCGCCAGTTCGTTCTCCAAGTCGTTCTCCCTGTATGGCGAACGTGTCGGCGCGCTTTCGATCGTCACCGCGTCGCATGACGAAGCGGTGCGCGTGCAGTCGCAGTTGAAGCGCGTGATCCGTACCAACTACTCCAATCCGCCGACGCACGGCGCCGCGGTGGTGTCCGCCGTCCTCAATCACGACGACCTCCGCGCGACGTGGGAGGCCGAACTGGGCCACATGCGTGAACGCATCCGCACCATGCGCAGCGGCCTGACCGAGCGCCTGGCCAAGGTCGGCGATTTCGCATTCATCGAGCGCCAGCGTGGCATGTTCTCGTACTCCGGGCTGTCGGCGGCGCAGGTGGAGCGCCTTCGCGTGGAATTCGGCATCTACGCCGTGAGCACGGGCCGCATCTGTGTCGCCGCGCTCAACCAGGGCAATATCGATCGCGTGGCCGAAGCTATCGCCCGCGTCGTCTGATCCCCTGACAAAACCCTTTCGCCGGTGGGCGCACAGCGCCCGCCGTGGCCATCCCTTCGCAAGAGATCCGTCGATACATGTTTTTTCGCAACCTGACCCTGTTCCGTTTTTCCGAATCCGTCGCGGCCGACCTGGAGCGCCTCGACGAGGCGCTTCCCGAACACCGGTTGCGCCCGGTCGGGCCCATGGAAATGGCTACCCGTGGTTTCGTCTCACCGCTTGGCCGCAACGAGGAAGGCCTGACCCATAGCGTCGGCCGCAACACGATGGTCACGGTGGGAAGCGAGGATAAGCTCCTGCCGTCCTCGGTCGTGAACGACGAGCTGGCCAACCGCGTGCAGAAGATCGCCGAGGAAGAGGGGCGCAAGGTCGGCGGCCGCGAACGCAAGAAAATCAAGGACGACGTCATGAACGAGCTGCTTCCGCGCGCGTTCGTGCGCAGCTCGCGCATGAAAGCCTATGCGGACAAGAAGAACGGATGGCTGGTCCTGGATACCTCAAGCCGGAAGTCGGCCGAAAACACGCTCAGCCAGGTCCGTGAGGCGCTGGGCAGCTTCCCGGCCGTGCCGCTGGCGCCCGAGGAGTCGCCCCGGATCCTCATGACCCACTGGGTCGCCTCGGGGGAGCTGCCGGCCGGGCTGGCCCTGGGCGACGAGTGCGAACTGCGAGATCCGGCCACGGCGTCGGGCGCCATCGCCCGGTGCCGCCGCCAGGATCTCGACACGGATGAGATTCGTGAGCACCTGCGGACGGGAAAACAGGTCTTCCAGTTGGGACTGGTGTTCGACGACCGCATCTCCTTTGTACTTGGCGAAGACCTGATCCTGCGTAAAATCAAGTTCACCGACGTCGTCCTGGACGAGCAGGCGGACAGCCCTGAATCGGCCGCGGCGGAAATGGACGCGAATTTCTCCCTCATGGCACTCGAATACGAGCGCCTGCTGGGCAAGCTGGAAGAGTGGTTCAAGTTGCCGCGTCCGGACTGACCGGGCGTCGGCGTCGCAGGTAATGATATGGCTTGGTGGGATGTTCGTCGGGATCGACACGAGACTCGCGACATGGCATCGGACGAAGGCGACTGGCTGGAACTGGCAACCCCCACGGGTGGCACCATCCGTGTGCTCAAGGCGGCGCACCCGCGTGCCCGCCGCTTGCGCCTGACAGTCACCCCCAAGGGCGCACGTCTCACCTATCCCAACGGCACGCATACGGCGCAGATGACGGCTTTCCTCCGCCATCACGCCGACTGGCTCGAGCAGAAGCTCGGCGAGTTCAACCTCGATGCCCAGCCCTTGCCGCCGCTACGCGTCGGCGTGCCCACCACCTTTCCCTTCCGCGGCGAGGAGATCACCCTCGACTGGTCGGAAGGGTCCTATCCCCGGGTGGAGCACGAGCCAGGCCTGTTGACCCTGGCCCTTCCGCGGCCGCACACGCGCGCGTTACTCGTCGCTCGCGGCCTGCTGGCCACCTACTTCGAAGCGCAGATCCGCCGCGATGTCTCGCGCTGGCTGCCTGCCTACATCCCGCAGATCAACGCCGCACCCACGGCCTTGCGCATCCGTCCGCTGAAGAGCCTGTGGGGCAGCCTGGACACGCGGGACAGGATCAACCTCGATCTCGCCCTGGCGTTGGCGCCACCCGCCGCGCTGCGCTACGTGCTCGTGCATGAGCTTTGCCATCTCAAGGTGCGCAACCACTCGCCGAAGTTCTGGCATTGGGTGGAGAGCGTGTTCCCCGATTACGGGGAACAGCGCGCCTGGCTGCGTGCGAACGGTAGCGGGCTGAAGATGCAGTTGGACAGGCTTATCGCGGACGTGGCCGATTAGGCTGCGGCGAGTCCGTATCGCCGACAGGATCGGCTCCCACCACGGCGCCGTCAGTGGGCGAGTGCGAAGCCCGTGATGATGCGCGCGGTTTCTTCCGGCTTCTCGAGCATCGGCATGTGGTTGCAGCCGTTCAATATGGTGGCGCCGATGGATGGTGAACTCTTCAGGCCGCCGCGCAGCGTATCCAGCGCCGAGACATCGATGATCTTGTCCTCGCGACACCAGAGGCCCAGGACGGGCATGGGCAGCTTGCCGATCACGGGATCGAGCGCGAACGCCTGCGCCGGTTGCTTCAGCTGGTTGAAGGTACGCTCGATGAACGCGTGGTCTTTCTGGTTGCGCGCGACCAGCGCATCTTCCAGGCGGCCGGGGATGTGCGGCGGCGTGAGGAAGATTCGTGCCAGCAACGCTTCCAGCCCGGCGCGGTCGCTGTAGAGGAACGGATTCGCTCCCGCCTTCACTTCGCGGGTGAAATCGTTGTCCTTGAAGGTCAACCCCAGCGAACTCATCAGGACGAGGCTGGCGACACGCTCCGGGTGCTGTTCCGCATAGATGCCGGCGATCGCGCCGCCCATCGACTGTCCGACCAGTAGAAAACGTTGCGCGCCGACGGCCGCCGCAAAAGCCTCCAGGCGTGCCGCCTGCGCGGGAATGCCGTAATCGCCGCCTTCGTTGCGCGACGATTCGCCCCAGCCGGGCAGGTCGGGAATGACGACGTGGAAATGGTCGGTCAGGCCCTTGGCCATTTCCAACCAGGTCTCCTTGTTCGCGGCGAAACCGTGCAGGAGAACGATCGTGGGGCCGTCACCGCCTTCGTAGTACGACCAGGTGGTATCGCCGGCGACGATGGTTTTCTTCTCGACATGCGACGCCATGGCCAGGCGTGCCGCGTCGGCCTTGAGCAGCAACGAAGGGGCGAACAGGTAGACGAGCCCCGCGCCGATGCCGAGTACCAGCGCCACCACGACGAGGAACTTGAGCCGGCGCAGCAGCAGGCGCTGCCAGAGCGGGCGGCTATCGGAGGAAGCGGAAATCGGGGTCTTGGCCATGGAATGGGGAGCCTGGAACGGAGGACGCCCCGCAAGATGCGGGGCGTCGCGGAAGGATGCAAGTCTCGCGGCCGGAATGGACCGCAAGTTCGTGCGTTATTTCTTCTTCGACGTGCCGGCGAGAATGCGTTCCACGGCCTGCTGCGTCATCGGATGGTAGCCACTCTTCGCCTTGGCGTAGGTCTGCTTGGCGAAGGCGAGGCCTTCCGGGGTGCGGGCGAAGGCGCGATAGACCGGCGTGGTGAGGTACAGCCGGCCGATCCGGGTCATGTGTTCGGCGGCGGCCGTCCACACGTCCTTGTCGCCGGCGGCGATGGCGTGCGCATACCAGCGCATGCCGATCTCGGCGTTCGGCGTGCCCGTGAGGTGCCACGCGGTGTCGATGTCCTTGATCCGCGCCAACGGCGTGACGTCGGGCAGGCGATCGAGGAAGTACATCCATTCCTGGGTATTCCAGCTTTTCGCGTCGAGCTTGGCGGCGTCGAGCGTACCCGCGAGGAAGGCTTCACGCTGTTTGTCGATGCTGTCGAAGCGGGGCGACGACGGCAGCGGCGCGTCCTTCGGAATGCCCGGTTGCCAGATCCAGGCGCGTGCTTCGGCTTCGCTCATCTTGCCCGGGTATTTGTCCAGCAGGTTGGTCTTGAGATAGGCGAACATCGTATCGGTGTCGATGCTCTGGAAGGCGAAATGGGCGAAGTAGCCTTTAAGGTAGGCATCGAAGTTGTCGCGGCCGAAACGCTGTTCCAGCGTACGCAGGAACCACGAGCCTTTGTCGTACGCAACCGATGACAGGGCATCGTCCGCGTCCGTGCCGCGAGGGTCGGGCGTGAGCTTCTGCGCGTTCAGGGGCATGTGGCCGATGGTTTTCTGCAGTTCGCGTGCGGACAGCAGTGCTTCCTCGTCGGCAAGCGCCTTGCCGTAGACGGCTTCGGTGATCCGCCCTTGCACGTAAGTCGTGAATCCTTCATTCAACCAGCCATCGCGCCAGGCGGCGTTGGTGACGAGGTTGCCCGACCAGGAATGCGCCAGTTCGTGCGATACCAGTGAGACGAGGCTCTTGTCGCCGACCAGGACGGTGGGCGTGGCGAAGGTCATGTTCGGGTTTTCCATGCCACCGAACGGGAACGACGGCGGAAGCACGAGGATGTCGTAGCGTCCCCATGCATAGGGACCATAGAGCTTCTCGGTGGTCTCGATCAGCTTCTCGGTGTCCTCGAATTCATGTGCCGCCTTGTCGACCACGCCTGGCTCCGCATAGACGGCGCTGCGTGGGCCTGTCTCCTTCACCGCGATGTCGCCGGCGGCGATCGCGAGCAGGTACGAGGGAATGGGGTGGGGCTGGTCGAAGGCGAAGTCGCCGTCGAGCGGATGTTTCGCGTCGTTGATCGCGCTCATGACCACGCGGACATTCTTCGGTGCACTGATGTGGGCGTCGTAAGTGATGCGGATCGCGGGCGAATCCTGCAGCGGTACCCATGAGCGCGCATGGATCGATTCCGACTGCGAGAACATGAAGGGAAGCTTCTTGCTGGCCGTCTGTTCCGGCGCGAGCCATTGCAGGCCCGACGCTTCCGGCACCGTCGCATAGGCGATGCGCACGCTCACGGGATGAGCGGGGGCTTCGACGGTGAGCTTCGAGCCCAGTTCCTTGTCGCGTGGGGCCAGCGCGAACTTCAGCGGCGTGGCCTTGCCCGAGGCGTCCAGGGCCTCGACCCCGGCGATCTTCAGGTCGCGCGTATCGAGTACGAGGTCCTTCGCCTTGGCATTCTTCCAATCGAGCTTCAGCGTGGCGGTGCCAGCAAGCACACGCTTGTCGAAATCCAGCTTGAGGTCGAGGTCCAGATGGGTGACGAGCACCGCGTCCGGCTGCGCATAGGAATGCGGATCGGAGGCGAGGGCCGCGGCGGGAAACACCATGGCGAAGGCGACGACGGGAAGCAGGCGCATAGGGCATTCCGGTGGAAGGAAGCCGGAAGTATGCCACTCCCGGCCCTGGTCCCGGCCCCATTCGCGGCGATAGTCGCGCCGTGCTACAGCTTGTAGGCGCGATGGATGGCGACGATGCCGTTGCTGAGGTTGCGCACTTCCACGTGCCCGAAACCGGCGTTGAGCATCATGCCCTTCAGGGTTTCCTGGTCGGGATGCTTGCGGATCGATTCGGCGAGGTACTGGTAGCTATCCGCATCGTTGGCGAACAGACGGCCAAGGCGCGGCAGGATCTTGAAGGAATGGACGTCGTAGAGCTTCGACAGGACCGGGCTTCGCACCTTGGAAAACTCCAGCACGAGGGCACGCCCGCCAGGCTTGAGGATGCGACGCATGTCCGCGAGTGCCTTGTCCTTGTCGGTGACGTTGCGCAGGCCGAAGGCGATCGTGACGGCATCGAAGCTGTTGTCGGGGAAGGGCAACATCTCGGCGTTCATCTGCGCCCAACGCAGTCCGGCCACGAGACCGCGATCGGTAAGCCGGTCACGGCCCACGCCGAGCATGGCGGCGTTGATATCGCCGACCACCACTTCACCCTCGTCACCCACGACGGGCTTGAGCAGGGCGGCGATGTCGCCGGTGCCGCCGGCGAGGTCCAGCACGCGGTCACCCCGGCGCACGCCGCTCACGGCCACGAAGTGCCGCTTCCACAAGCGATGGATGCCGAACGACATGAGGTCGTTCATGAGGTCGTAGTTGCGTGCCACCGACGTGAACACCTGGCCGACGAGCTTTTGCTTGTCGGCCAGGGGTACGTCGCGGAAGCCGAAGTGGGTGGTTTTCTCGTTTTCCATGCCGCGCATGGTACTCCCGTTCACCCTGCTCCGGCAGGCGCCTGTCAGGGCGCTTCGTTGGGTAGTTTCGAAATCACTTCATGCTGGTGCCGATGGAACCTGATACGGGTTCCCTCCGGCGCACGCATGACATAGTGCCCCGCCGGCCCATCTTGCCGAATCAACAGGTCGGCCTGTGGGGTCCTGCTCCTTTCGCTCACCGTGAGCATGGTTCTGGGGTGAATACGCACGGCGAACATGTCTCCTCGGGCCGCCTGGACTCCACTGGCCGCGCGGATCTCCTCGATCGGCGCGGTGGGTGGGACGGTAGTGAGACGAAGACCGCTCATTCGTCCATCGACGCGTTCAGTGCGAATGTTCGCCCAGTAGGGATCGAATCCATGGTTCCCCGCCGCCCTGGGGCGTTCGAGCGAACTGTTCTTGAAGGGCTTGCTGCCGTAATACCAAAGCTCATCGGGAACCTCCGCCAGCGTCGTGAGGCGATAGCCTGCAGGTATCCAGGTGGGGGTGGGTATACGCGGGACAATCATGTCGTGGCTGATGTTTGGCCCTGGGTGCGCCGGCTGTGTTTCCGCCAATGCGCGGTTGCGTGCGTACGCGCGGGCGGTCGCTTCATTCCAGCGCAGGCGCTGCGCCGCGGTTACATTGATGGCCGGAACGTTTTCAGTCAGTTCGCGGCGCATTTGCGTGCGGATGAGGTCGCGCTCGAAGGGGTCGGGAAAGGTGCGTTCGAACTCGTCGAGGTATTCATTGAAGATGTCGGCCTGGCGCCCCTGTGCGGCGGGAGCGCCGCGGCCGGAGCCGCCACGCAGTCCGATGGGGTTGTAGGCCCAGGAGCCATCGCGGGAGCGGTGGATGGCGGGTCCGCGGAAGGCGGGATTGCCGCCGGGCCGGCTGAGGCGCCAGGTGCCGATGTGGGGGTCGTGGCGGACGCCGTAGAGCTGACCGTGGTGCTCGATGTAG
>Ga0182006_1000275_pt1 | contig 46004 bp, 78 predicted proteins | sample Sormic07211104_1_FD_123022 | JGI IMG/M metagenome (GOLD analysis project Ga0182006, IMG submission 123022) | Rhizosphere microbial communities from Sorghum bicolor, Mead, Nebraska, USA - 072115-104_1 MetaG | ecosystem: Host-associated > Plants > Roots > Rhizosphere | place: USA: Nebraska...
ACCTTGACATGGTAGGGGTCACAAGTTCGATCCTTGTACCGCCCACCACTTTCCCAAATGGCGCAAAGTGGCTTGAAGACAGCGATAAAGGAGCCTTTCACGGCTCCTTTTTTCTTGCCTTACGCTGAGGCAAAAATCCCGGTTCTAACACGCAACTAGCACGCAGCACGTCCATGTATCCGTCGATGACGGCCACAGCCTGGCCGAGGTAATCCGGCCGGTACTTCGCATAGATCTCCGTCTTGCCTCCGTACGCGCGGTGGCCGATGAAGCCGTTGATCTCAGCCTCCGGCACCGCCTTGGCGCGCATCTCGGTGGCCATCGTGTGGCGGATGTCCTTCGCGATGAAGTGCCGAGGCAGCTTCGCCCGCGTGCGTATCTTTCGCCATGCCGTCTTAAAACTCTCGATGGGCTTGCCTCTCCACGCCACCAGCGGCCCCTCCTGCGCCTCCTCCAGCCACGGCATGAGGAATCGACCCACAGGCACGACCGGGCGGTGCTTGCGCGTCTGGCGGCGCCCAGGTGGGTTTGAGTCGATGAGCCGACGGTCGAAGTCGACGAAGCTCCGGTGCAGGCCGAGGATTGTCTCCGGGCGCGACGCCATACCGTACGCTAGCGCCAGGTACATGCGCTCGTGCGGAAGCTCGGCCGCGTTCCAGAGTGCGATCGACTGATCGACGGTCAGCACGACGTCGCGCGGCGGTCCGTCCTGTCCTGGGATCACGTAGGGCACCGTATCGATCTCGCCTTCCTTCCATGCCCGTGTCAGCGCGGCCTTGCCCACGGTTAGGATCCGCTTGATGTAGCCGTCGGAAAGCGGGGGCGTCCGCTGACCCTTGAGCCAGACGATGAACTCCCGCTGCCGTTGAGGTGTGACCTCGGCCACCGTGGCACCGGCGAAGAAGTCCGACCAGTAGCCCAGCGCCATGCGCGCCATCTCAGCCGACTCGGTCTCAGCGGCGTGCTGCTCGTAGTAGCGCACGAAGACCAGTTCGATGCTGGTCTCGTGCGCTGCCTGCTTGCCGACACGGCCGTGCTTCGCGAACCACTCCCACAGGATCAGCTTCGCCGCTTGAAGATGGTCTGTGCCAAGCGATGCGCGTCGCGTTTGTCGAGACTCTGGATCGAACCAAGTTCGACACCACTGTTCCGAGCCACGGCGTTTGCTGAGCCAGTAGTCGCCGATTTGGCCGGTGCGTTCCTGCATTGCTGTCGATACTCGTCGAGGATGGATTCGGTGTAGCGGATGATTCGTTGCCCGATCCGCATCGGGTGGATCTTGCCGGCGACGCGCTCGCGCATGAGCGTGGCCTTGCTGACGCCGAGACGGCGGGCGGCTTCGCCCTCGTCGAACGGCGCGTGTAGATCTTCAGCTGCCCCCACGGCCAATCTCCTTCCTAACTAAATTGGCGATCTGTTCCAGCGTCCCGAAGGCCATATACCGACCGGAGCCCAGGCTCGTCAGTGCTGCCTTTATGGGAACTTTCTTGGCATCTTTGTCGTACGCCTTCGTCGGGCGAACCCATATCAGGACTGAGGCGTCGAGGGAGGCGTCGGCGGCAACCATCCGGGCAGCCATGGCCTTACCTATGCCGCGCTGGCCGTTGCTGACGGACGCGAGCGACGGATACGGGATGTCTAGCTTTTCGGAGACCTCGGTAAGGCCCCCATTGCGCTCAACGTAGTCGAGCCAGTATTTCCTAGCATCCATCCTGATATCCCCATTCGCGCATGAGTTCGTCGGCCCTTTCCCTAATGAAATCGCACGTATCCCACGATCCGTGGCAGTGATTGCGGGCCTCGGCTATGGCCTGTGTTTGCGCATGGGCCAAGGCGGCATCGCGAGTCAACTCGTAACGATCACCATCGCCGTATGTGTATCCCGTCGTGTGGACTAGCTTGGTTAGCAGCCTCACGCCCCACCTCCCGCCCCGGCCCTGGTTCTGGCGAGGTCGATGGCTGCGTCTATGTCGTGGCCTTCACCTTCGAAGTCGAATTCAACGGAGACAGGGTCCATGGATTTCTTGTCGAACCACTTCTGTGTGTGATGCTCTTTCAAAAACTGATACCGCTCCGCATCCGCCACCGCCTCAACAAGCGCCTGGCCGTGGTCTCGTATCAGGTCAGCGCACGCACGGTTGTATGTGTCCTCCCATTCCCAGTTCGATGCGATGCGATCGTTTAGTTCGATGCACGCCTTCAACTCCTCAACCATGCTCACTGCCCACCTCCTTTCGGCGGTTCGGGTAGGGGCTTCCACACTCACCGCCTTGGGCTGGGTGGATAGGGCGGCGCTCCATCCCTGCCACCGAAGATTCGTGAGGGTACTCACGTATCTATCGCTACCGTCGTCCCTGATGGTTACGGGATGTCCTTTCGCCATAGCCCACTTCTCAAACGCAGCTCGCACATCCGTCACGCTGGCTTGGGTCATGGCTCGTTTCTCTTGCTGGCATACCTTGCAAATTCCATGGCCGCCGCATCTGGCGACACTGCCATCATCGTTAGGAACAACCCAGCCGTGACCGGCCATCACCCACCCCCTGTCGGTGCTGCGTTGGAGGGTGATACCGCCAGCATTTCAGTGATGCGCTTGATATCCCAAGCTGCAGAATTAACCTCGTGTTTCCACAGTTTCGAAGGTCCGTCCTCGACCGTTCCTACAGCACGAGATAGCTTGGTCTTAGCGTCCGAAAGTAGCGCGAGAAATTCATCAACAGGCACGAGGCTGTAGCCGGCGGGGATGGTGGGGGTGGCAAACAAAGGAACGACAGGATTGCCGGACGTACCGAGGTGGAACAACCGCGACTTCTCAGCGCCTTCCTTGGTTACATTCGCGGGAACCGGTGTTCCGTCACTGAAATGACGGAGTATCGACCCGTCACTCAATGTCGGAAACCAAGCCACAGCCTCCCCCTGTGCAACGGGCCGGGGTTGGGATAGGTGGGCGTCGATGGCGTTGGCGCACTCATCGTGCCGACGCGCTTGGCGCTCCGCGAAATCTGGATGCTGTGCTGCTAACTCCGAGCTTCGGACGGCCACGGCTTGCGCCCTATGCCAGTCGCGTACCTGCTCAAGCGTCATTGTCATTTCGTCTGCTCCTTGGGGGTGCGGGCGGTGTCTACCGCTTCGATGAATGTCGGCCCGCGAAGATTTCCGATTTCGGCAGATGGTCCGTATCGATGTTGACCGCCCATATCCATCGAGCAAGTACGGAAATTGCGAGCGATCCAGTCCAACCGCTCACAGTCGTCGGCCGCTTGGCGGAGGGCGTTCGATGTGCGGATGTCGAAGCCGTAATCGGCTGCGCCCTGGTCGTAGTCATTGGCCATCTGCCGCAACTGGTTGGGTTGGTAGCGGGTCATGCTACTTGCTCCGTCACGTCGAACTGAATGCATCTTGCGGCAACGTAGGACTCAATGAATGCCGCGGCGATCTGCGGGACGATCGCATTGCGGGCGGCATCAGTTGCCTCCACGCATCGGGGAATCCCATGGTCCAAAGCTCGAAACCTGGCAAGTGCTCGTTGCCACCCTCCTTCCCACGGAAGTAGTTGCTGCTGCCCCCCCACTCGTCGATCCGGCCAGCTACGTGATTCTTTCCGTGATTGCTTGTTCCACTCGGAGTCGGCAACGAACCAGAGCCGGTCACGTCGATGGGGCGCATCTTCGGCACTCGCCGAAAGTACCGCCGCCCCGATGGCGTAGTCGCGTCCTTCCAGGTCACCGCCGACTCCATCGAGCCAGCCGTGCCCAATCGCGTTTGCAACCTGCTCTCCAAAGATGACTGAAGGCTTGCGCTCGCGGATGAGGTGGAACCATGCAGGCCAGAGATGCCGCTTATCGTCAATCCCAGTGCGGCTACCTGCGACGCTGAAAGGCTGGCAAGGGCAGCTACCAGTCCAGACGGGTCGACTGTCCGGCCATCCGGCAAGTCGAAGAGCCAAGGACCAGCCCCCAAGCCCTGCGAAAAAATGACATTGCGTATAACCGATGAGTTCATTTGGGGTGATGTCCTCGATGGATCGTTCGTCGACCACACCAGGCGCGATGTGACCGGCGTCAATGAGGTTGCGCAGCCACTGTGCGGCGTACGGATCAATCTCGTTGTAGTAGGACTTCACAACAGTGCGTCCATGGCTTCTCGCTTCCTTTCCGCAGCGGCCATCACAGAGGCGATTCTTTCCTTATCGCCGCCAGGTTTCTGGCCCCAATAATTCGTCGCTTCGGAATAGGCATGATCAGCCTCAACCAACTCCCCCACCCGCGCCCGGAGCGAGGCGAGTTCTTCTTGCGAAGATTGGTACATGCGATAGTTGGCATCGGCCAGTCGCTCAAAGCGTGCACGTTCTTCCTCAAGCGCCCTGTAGTCGGCGTGGGTGACGAAGGCCGTGGATACGTTGCAGTCGTGGCCGAAGATGACTTCTACCTTCGTATCGTTCATAGCTGCTTGCCTTTCTTCATCAAGACGAGGGTTGTAACCAGCCATCTTCTCTGACTTCGTCAGTCGTCTAGCCATGGCTCACCCCTGCTTCAGCGCGTTGCGGGCGATGGCTGTGTGCCATCCGCATCGAAAACCATGGATTAGGATTTCGCCATCGGGAAGACATTCAGCGCAGGCGTGATCTGTCACCTTCTGACCATGCCGAACAATCCAACTAGCCATCTGTTCCACCTCGGCGGTGAGTTCGGCGATGCGGGCGTCTTTCTCCGCGATGATCTTTTCCTGCAAGTCGTGCATAGCCATTAGGAGCCCTCCCGAGGTACTGGATTGAAATCGTGATACTTGGCTTTAGCGGCAAGGTAAGCTGCGTGAGCTTCTTCCTCAGTCTTGAAGCTTCCGAGGTTTATTCTCTTGTGGTTAACGCAGATCTTTGCTTGAAAGCGTTTCTTCCAAGGGACCGCGCCGGTTAAATGATGTTTGTTGTACTGCTTTGCCAGGTTTTGACTGTTCTGCGCAGCGGAGCACTCTCGAAGATTATCGATGCGGTTGTCCGATCTATCACCATTGATGTGGTCAATGAACTCATCCGGCCATCTTCCATGCACATATAGCCATGCAAGTCTGTGCGCGAGATAAGTACGGCCCTTTGCGTAGATTTTTATGTATCCGTTAGTCGGCTTTGGTGTAAGACGCTTAATGCATCCATCAACCATGATCCTTGAAAACAAACCCGCGTCTGGATCGTATGAAATGCATTCCATAAGATCCGATTGGGTCAGTCCATCGTTACGCGGTTTCACTCGCCTTCCCCCTCGGCACGCTGGAGGGCGGCGCGGGCTTTGGCTAGCGGCTCTTGCAGTTCACTGGCCGACTTGCCGTTGTAGTAGAAGCAACCGTCATCCCAGTTGGCATGCTTTTCCAGCGCGGCGTGTAAAGATGCGAGGGCATCTACGACGGAAGGCGTCTCACGAATGAGCTTCGTGTACGGGTCGTTCTTGACCAGCTCGACACCCTTGACGCCCTCCACCACAACATCGCCATTGGATGAAACAAGGTTCCACGTCGACTTACGCATGCCGCCGTGCTCGGTGCATTCCCAGCGCCATGTGACGCCCGTCCACTTCCTCTCGCTCATGGCGTGTCCTTAGTAGTGGTGTTCATGCGGCACGCCCCATGGAGTGCGGTACATCAGTATTGGAAAGCCACGGAGCGCGAAGCTCGGGGTGGACGCTGTGCGGACAGATGGACGACCGGTGGGCGTAACGGCCCGGCTTCCCGTTGTCCCAGTACTCGCGCTGCTGCGTGGCCTGGTTGTCGAACCAGCCGGAGAAGAGGTCGGGCGTGCGCTGCATGGTCAGGCGGCCTCGGCCGACGGCTGGGCGGCGTCGAACTGCTCGATAGCCCACACAATGGCGTGGCAGCACCATAGGAAGCGGGTGGTGTAGCGCTCGGTGCCGATCTCCCAGTAGTCAGAGAAAGACCACTGGCCGCCATTCGGACGGTCAAACGTGAAGTCACGTAGAGCGGGCATAGCCTCGTGTTCGCTGTCTGCGTGGCACAGGATCTCGCGACGAACCTGGTCCCAACACTCCGTTCGAGCGTTGGTGTCCTCCGTTTCTTCCCAGGACGAATCGAACGAATCCGTGACGCTGCGAGTGAAAGCTTCCGAGTCCCACTCCTTCAAGCCGGCTGACCTGTCGGCCGCCTCGACTTTTTCACCCCAGTAGGACGGATTGATCCGACCACTCTCTGACCGGAAGAAATCGAACATGTCGCTGAGGCGCCAGAAGACGTAGGTGCCACAGTCTCCTGCGATGGTCAGGTAGCCCGGCCACGTGATGATGTCGTAGTGGTAGACGCTGCTGCCGTCGGCCGCACGGAAGTGAAGATGGCGGTGCTTGCCGTCATTCTTCACAACCGTCATTACATGCGTCGCAACGTCTTTCAGGAAGGATTCTTTGGTGACGGTCACGGTCAGGCCGCCTTCTTCAGATCGTTGACGGCGCCCTGGATGACGGCATAGAGCCCGCGGTAGATAGCCAACAGGTCGTTCTCGGCGTAGAGCTTGGCGCCGCGTTCGGTGCTGGCTGGCTTGAAGCCGATCGACTCCAGGCCGTCGGCCGTGATTGACAGCGGGGCGATGCGGGCGTTGATGTCGCCGAGCTTGACCATGCGGGTGGATGTGGCCGGCGCCGTATCGAAGGGAAGTGGCGATTCCATGGCCCGAAGATCGGATTCGATGGAACGGACGGGGGTGGGGGCAGGCGTCGGTGCCAGAGCGGGAACAGGTGCAGCAGCCACTACAGGCTCCGGCTCGACCGCAGCCAGGCGCTTAGCCTCAGCATCGACGGCCTCCCGCTCGAGCTTCTCGCGCTCCTGCTGGCGGATGCGATCGCGCTCGGCTTCGAGCTTCGCCTCTTCGGCCTTCTTGTGCGCGTCGATACGGGACGTCACGGCCAGCCTGAAGTCTTCAAAGGGCTTGGCGACCAGCTGCTGCATGTCGGCCAAGAGGGCGCGGTATTCCGAAGCGTTCTCGGCGACCCATGCCAGCTTCGCGCGGATGTCCTTTGCCTGTCGGTCCACCACGATCTTCCCGTTGGCGAGCGCGGTGGCGATCTTGTCGTCGATGCTGGTGAGCGTTTTCAGGCCTTTGATGGCGCCGGCGAAGTCGGGCGTCACGACGTCCAGGCGAAGGCCTTCGAGGTCGCGCTGAGCCTCGAACAGGTGGTCGGCGAAGGCCGTCCGGGCAGCGGTCAGCCTTTCCTCGCGGCGGCTGGCCTTCTCCCGCTCAAGCAGCTTTTCGGCCATGAGGCGGTTGTCACGTACCAGCTTGGTGAGCATGTCCTTCTGGCGCTTCGCCTGGTCGACGCTCTCGATCTGCGCGAGCATCATCGCCTCGGCAGCATTGAGTGTGTCCTCGGCCTTCTTCATAGCCTTGATTTGCTGGTCGAGGTCGACGAAGTCCTGATCGGTCTGCGGCTCGCGGATCAGCTTGTTGTCGAGGAAGTCGCGCAGGGCGGTTTCGAACGCGGCGAAGTTCTGGCGGACGGAGATCTGGCCGAGCACTGTTACAGCTACGGCAGGCAGGGCTTGGACAGGCTCGGCGACGATGTCCGGCTTCTGCTCCGGCAACGTGTAGTCGACGAGGTCGCGATCGAACTGGGCCCAGCCGTCTACGAGGCGCTCGAACCAGGTTGCGTCAGGCCATACCTCGGTCGAGACGAAGTTCTCCGGGGTGCCGTCGGAGACCGTGAAGATCACGCGATCCGCGCCGGTGATCATCATGATCTGCTGGCACTGCGGCATGTGCGAATCGGGAACGTTGCCGGCGGCGACCATCGCGGCAAGTTCCTCGTTCCACTGCTTGTGCTCGAAGGCGGTGTCGAAGGCCATCGTCAGGCCGTCGCACGATGCCGACAGGTGGCCGCCGACGTCTTCATTGGAGCAGGTGACGGGGTAGAGGTCGTCCTCAATGAGCTGCTCAACGAGCGGGCGCGCCATCGCTTCGACATGGTGTCCGTAGTCGAGGATGTTCTCCTGCACCCAGTCGCTGAACTCCTTCGGGTTGCCGGTGTGCTTGACGCGAAGCAGCTCGGAACGCGTAGTTACCTTCGACAGGCCAAGCATGGCCGCGGCCTCGCTGGCGCCGTGGCGTGTCAGGCGGAATGCGGCCCACTCGTCGCTGCCCTGGACAAGGTTATGGATCTTCATTAGTTGGCACCTCCGTCAGTCGCCCACGAGGCGATTTCGAGCTTCTGCTCGTTCGTGAGCAGGTCCTTGGTCTGGATCATTGCGATGAGATCGTTGACGGCCTTGGCACCGCCCTCGATTGCCATGCGCCATCCGGCCTTCTTCTTCTCGAACGTCTCATCGCTGCACGTCGGCAGCTCCGTGCGTGCGGTGGCGGGGGTGTGGGCGCCGGACTTTCCGGACTGCTCGGCCTTGTTCTCCATGACGCTCTTCCACGAGGACTCGCCGTCACGGATGGCGCCGTAGATGCCGCGGAGGTCCACGAGTTCGTTCGGCGAGCAGGTGTCGAGGGCATGGCCGAGGTAGTCGGCTAGATCGGACGCCTTGACGCCGATCTCGGCAAAGGCGTCTGCGATCTTCTTGCGCTCGGCACCGGGATCGCGCGCGGCCTCGTCCAGGCGAATCGACTTGATGATGGCCTCGGCCTCATCCTGAAGGTCGCCGGGGATGATGCGCAGGCCGAGGGTGCGGATGGCCTTGGAGACCTGCGCCGCGCGCTTGTTGAGGATGTCGTCCTCGGTCCCCGGCACCGTGTAGACGTTCTTGTTGTAGCTGTTCTTACGGACGCTGATGTAGGTCCCGTCTTCGCTCGGCCTCGACCGCTCGACCGTCTTTGTGACGCGAACGTCGAGCGGGTATGTGACGTTCGATTCGAGGTCCGTTACGGAGACACGGTGCACTTCCTTCGTGTCGTCCTCGAAGATCATGCTGGTCTCGACGAGCACGTTGGTCATGCAGCGGATGGCGACTTCAACGAAGCGGATGCCCAGGCCTTCGACACCGTTCCCGATAGGCTTGCGGTAGTAGGCCGACTTGTTGTGGGCGAAGCTGGGGCGGCGACACTCCTTGAGCAGGTCCTGACGCACCTGGTCCCACTGACGCGGCTTGCGCATCGCCATGACGTAGCGCGCTTCGACCATCGCCTTTGCCTGGGCGGCAACCGCCGACGATGCCGTTTCCTGCACGGCGAGGGTGGAGCTGGTGCCGCCAAAGTCTTCGCGGACGGCCACGGCATTATCGGGACGGGACATATCAATCCTCTGCCGGATCCGCCGGCTCGGTCTTAGGAAGGGGTAGTGCTAGGCGTGATTTGCAATCAGCCTTCGAAGTTGACCCGGCGATACGGGTGCTTATCGGTCGCGGACTTGATGTGCTTGCCGAAGTGCGAACCGATGGACTCCGCGCCCTGGAATGCGGCGAAGTCGTCAGCGGTGAAGTTGTCGTAGTGGTAGAGGCTGCCGGGCTCGCCCTTGCTGTTCTTGAAGCGGATGGCGAGGGTGTTGCTTGCAGCGTCGTGGCCGATGCTGTGGATCTGCGAGGATTCCACGGGCACGAGCGCGATCTGGTGGGTCGTCATTGCGAATTCCTTTGCCGGCGCTGCCGGCGTGTGGTTAGAGGTGGCAGAGACCGGGCTCGACACCGGCTTAGTGGCCCCGCATCCGCGGTACTCGTGTTCGGCTGCTATTTCTTGGGTTGCGTGTCCGTCCACGCCGCTCTGCCGTACAAAGAAACCCACTGACCTGCCTATCAGGCTTGCCCATCGACTCGGCGTGTAGCCCGCGTTATGCGGTTTCGATGGATCTGTGGTGCACCACCAGTGGGCTTCTTTGTGCCCCGTGCTACTCCACGGGGCGGGGAACTCACCTTGCGCGGCGCTTTGCCTTGCGCTTCGCGATCCTTGCTGCGGCACGCAGAGAGCGAGCCGTGTTGTGCTTGCTGATGCGTCGGGTAGGCATCCAGAGCGGCTGGGCTGCGTTCTCGGTGGAAGGGTTCTGCAACATGGGTAATCCTTCGGTTGGGCCGCTCTGTGCGGCGTGTTGTGACTAGTGGCCGGTAGCGAGCGCAATGAGCGTCGTGATCGCCACTAGGCCGAGGTAGACGCCGATGAACTGCCACTCGGCGCGGGTGATCGGCCTGCGCGCGTGGGCGGTAGCGCGGATGTGGGCGAGGTAGTCGTTCATGCCGCGGTCGTTCCGGTCGGCATGACGTTGCGGAAGCGGCGGCCGTGCTCGTACGAAACCGACTTGGGCGTGCGCTCTTCGAGCAGCGGCAGTCCGGCGCGGATTGCTGCGCGCATCTCGGCCTCGGTCACGCCGTTCTGGCGGCCGTAGCGGCGAATGCGGCGGGCGTACTGCATGTGGGTAGTTGGGACAACGGTGCTCACGCGGCATCCTCCAGGCGAATGGTTTCGAGGTAATCGAGATAGGCGTCAACGCGGGACCTAACGCGCCCGGGCTGCATGGACTCGGCAAAGCGGGTGAACTGCGCTTTCAGAAGACGCTCTTCGTCGTCGTAGACGTCGATAAGGTCGTCATCGCGCTGGCTGCGGTCCCGGAAGGGCAGGCCACGGCTCAGGAATAGGCACACGAGGACCTGAAGCTCCGCGCCGTCTTCGATGAATTCGAGGATGTAGCGGCGCTTCGACATCATTTCTTCGATCGCGTCCGCGCGCTGCGTGTCCGTGTAGGCTCTCATGCGGCTTCGTCCCGGGCGGCACGCATGGATGCCTGCACGGCCATGACGATCTTCCCGAGGTATGCCTCGTCGCGCTTCGTAGCGCGGACTCCACCGATCAATTTCCCGACCAAGTAGTCGACATCGCACGAGAGGAAGAACACCTCGACGCGATGCGCACCAGTCGCGCCCCACGTGGCAGTCCATGCCTTGTCGTAGCACTGCAGGATCACGGTGCCGCCGTTTGGTCGATCGTTTACCCAGATGGCCACAATGGGATCGAGACCCGGCGTCCGGATACGGTCGACGACGGCAGGCAGGCTTTCCAGCTTCGCGCTCATGCCGCACCTTCCATCGCCTGGGCGGCGAGGTCGGTGTAGTGGCCCTTGGCCTTGGCGATACCGATGGCGCGGTCAAACAGGAAGAGGGAGGCGCGATTGAGGGCCTCGTACGCCGACAGAACCTCGGCGATCACCGCAGCAGGGGTCGCGGTGTCGGCTTCCAACTCGGCGACCAGGTCGTTGACCTGAAGAGCCTGGCCGCCGACGCGCACGCCAGCGGCGAAGGCGGGGCTGTCTGCGCTGACGAAGGTAAGAGCGCGCATGGCTTAGCCCTCGATCCCGAAGCGGACCGTGACGACACGAGCGCGGTCCCGGTTCGTCATGCGCTGGCCGTAGTAAGACGATTCGCGGACGGCAATCTGCGCAGCCTTGGCGAGTTCGGCGCTGATGCGGCCGGCGGCGAGGGCGTTGGTGATGAGTTCCGAGGCGGTCGTGATGCTCATGGCTATCTCCAAGCCGGTTCTGGTCCGGCCTTGGAAAGAACGATATGTCATCAACGCATATGCGTCAACCCCATAATCGAGAATGCGTGAAATATATTTTTGGTGTCACAAGCTATGAGACTGGCGCGGGCCAGCATGCGCGCTCCCAACAAGGAGGACCGCATGGAAACGAACTACGTAGTACAGGGCTTTGAGGCTGGCAAGAGGGGCGCACTGGTTGCGCTTCCAGCCGTGGCGTTCAAGAGCGAGGACCAGGCACGAGGGCGAGCCGAGCGCATGCGCCATCGTTGCGCTGGGGTCGTGGCGTTCGCCCAGTCTGCGGACATCGAGATCGGCGAGTATGCCGACCCCATCGTGTTAGTCACGTATGGCGACGTGCCAGAGATGGTTTAGCGAGGCGATTAGCGGCTTATTCCTGCAACCTTACAATCGTCCGTCTCCGTCGCCTTCCACTTTGCGTAGTTCGCTTCGTCCTTCGCCTGGAGGAAAGCGGCGGAAACCATCCCAGCCTGTACGCAAACATCCATGGCGTTGCCATTCCGCTTGGCTATGCCGTACTGGGTCACCGCGTCCGAGCTCACCTTCCCGTAGATGTTGTCCATCGCATTCGTCGTAATAGGGTCTTTTGCACTGCCAGCTACGGCGAACCACCAGTAAAGGACCATCGCCGCAACGAGGACGCCGACTACCTGGCCAGCGTTGACTGACCGACGCCTCTTTTCAGGCACCCGCCCACAATGAGGGCACGACGGAGCCGACTCGCTGACGTCCTTTCCGCAATCCTTGCACTTCAAAATAGCCATTTTGCGTCCTAATCCTCTAATTTTGGTCGTCGAAGCTTTCTTCGGCACGGCCCACGACGGTGCCGCAGTAGGTCATCGGCTCGTCGACGGGGATCACGGGGAACTGAGGATTGAGGGGCACGAGCATGCGGCGGCCCGCGTCCTCTATGTACTGCTTGAAGGTGGTCTCGGCTTCGTCCGACAGTCGCGCCACGACCATGGCGCCGCTTCGCAGCTCTCGGGCAGGATCCACGATGATGATCGTGCCATCGGGGAACGATCGACGGTCATCCCTAGGGTTGTTCATCGAGTTGCCATGCACCTCTAGGGCATAAGCCAGGCGGCCAACCTTCAGCGACGTCTGGATCATCCGCTTGCCGGTGCCGCGGGCATAGGAATCGACAGCTTCCGCAAAAGATCCTGCCTCAACCCAGCTGATCAGGGGTACATGCCGGACCCCGAGTGCTTGCGTGAGCTGGAACGCGGTAGCTGCTTCGTCGACCTCGGCGCCAGCGGCTTCGGCATCCAGATAGATGCGACCGGCGGTCGTTTGGAGCGCCTTGGCCAGGGCAACCAGCTTGCTATGAGGAATGTCCTGCATCCCCCGTTCCATTCGCGAGATGTTTCCCTGCTCCAGGCCCGACGATTCCGCCAGCTGAGCCTGGTTGAGGTTGAGATGCGTGCGGCGGCGCCGAATGGCGTCCCCCAAGGCTTTGAGGTCTGTCATATGCATAGTCTGCATTAACTGTACCGCTCGTCGAAGGCAGGTACGCGCATAAATGTTGACAGCGCATATGCGTCAGTGGCATTTTGTGCTCCATGCGAAACGACATCCGCGAAGCACGAAAGATGAAGGGCCTGACCCAGCAGCAGATGGCGGAAGCCATCGGCCGCGACCAGGCGACCGTAGCCCGCTACGAGGCGGGCATCACCGAGATCGGGAAGGACGTCGCGATGCCCATCGCGACACTCCTCGGTCTGAGCGTGCTCGATGTCCTGTATCCCGCACCGTCCAAGGCTTCGAAGCCCAAACGCAAAGCCGCCTGATTCCCCTACGCGGCGTGTCGCCGCGTGATCAATTTCCTCAACCACACGAGCACCTCTCAAAGGATTCGCCGATGTACGCCGAACAGACCCACTTGCGGAACAAGGTCATCAAGGTCCGCCTCAATGAAGACGAGCGCGATCTGGTGGATGCCCTTGCGCGCATCAACAAGACGCAGCCCGCAGTTCTGTTGCGCGACCTCGTTCTGGAGCGCCTCGAGCGCATTGAGCGCGCCGAAGCACGTGAGCAGCGTAGCGGCAACGCGATCGCCGCTTGAAGTACCCATTGCAGTCCCTTTTGGAGGCCCTGTGCGCCTTGACGATGGCATCCAACTGACGCCTTCCGAGAACTCTCGGATCAAGTCGTTTGCACTTAAACACGGCATTTCCCGCGAGGAAGCCGTGTCGCGCCTTGCGCGCGAGGAAATAGAAGACCGGTTCGTGGTGCGGAAACACCGCGCCAACGTAGTGCCTTTCAGGGCCCTCAAGAGGGGCGACTCGTGAGCCTCACCCGATACGGATTCGACGCGACTGAGATCGCGGCCTGGTTCGACGCGTTCGTTGCCCTGCTGGAGTTCCGCGCATGTCCCAACTGATCCGACAAGAACAATTCTGGGATCGGCCGGTGCGCGTCATTGAGATGCCAGCCGCACGCTCAACAGACCCCCAGTCATCCCACGACGCTGCCGACGTTCACACGGCCAGCGGCGCACGCCAGTGCCATATCGAAATCGTCGTGGCCCAGGTGAGGGCTTTTGAGGGCCTCACGAGTGCCGAGATCGCCGCACGCACCGGACTGGAGCGCCATGAGGCAGCTCGCCGGCTTCCGGACGCGGAGAAGGCCGGAGCAGTCCGTAAGGGCATGCCCCGGAAGTGCTCCATCAGCAACAAACTGGTCACGACGTGGTGGCCGGCACCGTGAGCACGTCGCTAATGGGCCAGTGCTGGCCCCTCCAGATGCCTCCGACACCGAAGTCGGTACTCATGTCGCTCGCCGATAACGCTAACGACCAGGGCTTCTGCTGGCCATCCATCTCGAAGATCTGTGAACGCACGTGCTTCAGTAAGCGCGCTGTCATCGACGCTATCGCCTGGCTTGAGCAGGCAGGAATTCTTGCCGCTGACCGCACCAATGGTCGGCACACCACGTACGTCATTTCCCCTTCGGATTACGACGAACCGGTGCAGCAGGCGCACCAGTGCGGGAAAAGCACCAGTGCAGCAGGCGCATCGGAACCGGTGCAGCAGGCGCACCAACCGGTGCATCTCCCGCACCGACCGGTGCAGCAGCCGCACACTAACCATAAAGAACCACCATTAACCGTCAGGAAGAGCAACCGTCAAAAGGTTGCGCCTGCGATCGAGATCGATCTTCCCGATTGGCTTCCGGCCGAATCTTGGGATCACTGGATCGAGCATCGGAACTCGATTCGAAAGCCGATGAGCCAGCGGGCTGCCGAGCTTTCGATCAGCGCGCTGGACGATCTACGGGCCAAAGGGCACGACCCGGAGAAGGTCATCGACAACGCCATCGTTTGCGGATGGATCGGCATCTACGAGCCGAAGGGCGTGCCACCGGCCAAGGTCCAGAGCACGGGCGCCACCGGTAGCCGCCAGCAGCAGCTTGAACAGCGCAATGAGCAGGTCGGAAACGACTGGCTCGCTGAAGCCTAAGCCGAGGACACGACGATGCACGACACCGAAAAGGCCCTATTCAAAACGCTCATCACCGATGCGATGGCTTACTACAGCAAGGACGTTTCCAAGTTCATGCTGCAGGTCTTCTGGGACGCGCTGAAACGGTTCGAGTTCGAGGACGTGTCGCGGGCTTTCAGCCTCCACGCACAGAACCCGGACAACGGGCAGTGGGCACCGAAGGTTGCCGACATCGTGAAGCTGATTGAGGGGTCGACGGCTTCGCAGGGCATGACAGCCTGGGCGAAGGTGCACAAGGCTATCGGGTCAGTCGGACGCATGCGCTCCGTGGCCTTCGACGATCCACTCATTCACGTTGTGCTCGACGAGATGGGAGGCTGGTACGCGCTGTGCAGCACAAACGAGGCCGAACTTCCTTTCAAGGCGCGCGAGTTTGAGAAACGCTATCAGGGCTACCGCCTCCGCCGTGAAACGCCGCCGTTCTCTCCTTACCTGATCGGCGGCCACGAGGCCGACAACCGTTCGAACGGTTACGCCACGCCGACGCCTCCCGCTCTCGTGGGCGACCCGGAACGTGCGTCGATCGTGATGGAGCGCGGGAGCAGGGAAGGGGCCATTCGCATCACCGACGGGCGGGAAGCTTCGCGTTTTGTAGCGAAGCGCTTGGCTGCCATGAATTCCTCCAGTAACAAAGATCCTGAGCCGCCGAGGGCCGCCTGATGAGTCCCGCAGAGACACGCATAGTCCAGGCACTCGCCGTTCGGCCAATGACCGTCAACGAGCTCGCCAACACCGTTTACGTCGAGCCTGGCCATCTGAGGCACTTGCTTCGTCGTCTTTCGGACGCGCGCATTGTCCAGATCGGCGCACACGCGCCTCGCTCACAGGTTCGGGGTGCGACGCCGCGCTATTGGGAGCGGGTGGCATGAGCCGCGTCCAGCGCTTCCCCTGCAACACCCAGGGGCGCGACTTCGTTATCGGCGACGTGCACGGTTGCTTCGACGCTCTGCGCGACGCCATGACCTCGGTGGAGTTTGACGAGGGCCGGGACCGTCTCTTCTCGGTAGGTGACCTTGTCGACCGCGGCCCCTCGTCCGAGGAAGCCGTCGACTGGATCGCGCGGCCATGGTTTCACGCCGTTCGCGGCAACCACGAGCAGATGGCCATCGGTGTAGCCGCTGGTCGCCACGACCAGGCGAACTACCTGCGTAACGGTGGTGGCTGGTTCCTCGCACTCGACAACTATCGCCAGAAGCTCACGGCGCAGGCCTTCGACACGCTTCCCGTGGCTATCGAGATCGCACATACCATCGGTCGCATCGGCATCGTTCATGCCGACATCTGGGGTGGCTCTTGGGACGATTTTACCGCTGAGATCGAAGGCGACGTTTCGAACGGCCGCCGGCACAAGTTGGTCGAGGTCGCCTTGTGGTCGAGGTCGCGCATCCAGGCTCGTGACGCTACCGGGATCGCTGACCTCTTCGCGCTGTTCGTCGGTCATACGCCGGTGAAGGATCCGGTCGCCCTCGGCAACGTCATCTACGTGGACACGGGTGCCGTCTTCGGGAATGGCCTGACCATGATGGAGATCGGCAAGGTCCGTGCCGCCGGCGTTCTTGCGGAGGCCGCGTGATGGCAGCCGTCGTCGTCAATAGCGCCGAGCGCCTGCAGAGCATCCTCGGCGACATCCGGGAGCAGTGGGCAAAGCACCACTATCTGCGCGTCACTATCAAGACCGGCAAGGATCGATCGCTCGACCAGAATGCGATCTCCCACGCCTGGTACGAGCAGATCTCGCGTGAGCTTCGCGAGGACAGCCCGGAAGACGTAAAGGCCGAGTGCAAGCTCCGCTTCGGTGTGCCGATCCTTCGCGCGCAAGACGAAGACTTCCGCGAGATCTACGACGCTTCGATCAAACGGCATCTGTCGCACGAGCAGAAGCTGCGCGCGATGCGTCTGCTGCCGGTGACTTCGCTGATGACCGTCCAGCAGCTGAGCCAGTACCTGGTGGACATGCAGAACGACTACGCGAAAAGGGGTGTCGTACTGGAATTTCCGGACGACGCGAAGCCTAGCCGGAGGGTCGCCGCATGAGGGCCTCAAAAGGTCTCGAACGGAAAACGCCGCTTCGCCAGCGCAAGCCGATGGTGAAGCGGTCTCGTCCGAAGATGACCGCTGCGCGTATGGAGGCGCAGGGCAGGCCGTGCACGATCCGCATCCCATGCTACTGCGAGCCCAATCCAGAGACGACCGTGCTCGCTCACTACCGGCTTGGCACCGGCGGTGGCCAGAAGCCGGACGACGAGCAGGCCGCTGACGCGTGCTTCATCTGCCACGAGATCGTCGACGGCCGGATGGAAGCACCCGAGTTCACGAAAGACCAGATCCGCCTCTGGCACGCCGAGGGCGTACTGAGGACACAAGAAGCCCGACGCCTGGAGGAAGCATGATTCTCGCCATTGACCCTGGAACGACGCATTCGGGCGTTGTCGTGTTTGACGGATGCGGCGCTAGAGAGGCGTATGTGGCTCCAAATGATCAGGTCATCCAGCACATCCAGCTGTGGGCCTGGCCCGACATCGCCATCGAGATGATCGCCAGCTATGGCATGCCGGTGGGTGCCGAGGTATTCGAGACGGTTCGCTGGATAGGCCGGTTCCAGCAGGCCTTTCACTTTCCCGAACGGGTCAAATTGGTCTTCCGGAAAGACGTGAAGATGCACCTTTGCGGTACGCCGCGAGCGAAGGACGCCAACATCCGGCAGGCACTCATCGACAAGCTTGGCGCGCCCGGCACGAAGAAGGATCCGGGCCCTACATACGGCGTGAAGTCCCATGCTTGGGCAGCGCTCGCTGTCGCCGTCACCGCGATGGAGATCTGATGAGCCAGTCGTCTAAGGCTGCAACCATCCGTGCCGCGCTGGCCGCAGGTCCGGCGACCACGTCCGACCTTTCTGCCGAACTGGGTTGGCCCGGCCCCTACATTGCCGCTCAGCTCAGCGTCATGTGCAGGCGTGGCACGGCCCGACGCGCCGAGTACGTGGGCCCCGATAACCGCCGACGCTTCCTGTGGTCGCTGGGCAGGAGGTCGTCTTGAATGACCGTCTACCACCACCTGACGCACGCGCTCCGGATCATGGCGATCGAGCCGGACTTCAAGAAATGGGGTCCGCTGATCGATGCGCTGACACCAGAGCAGCAGGACGAGTGCCGTGTATGGCTGCGGCAAGAGGCGGCCATGTCCAAGAGCCGGGCCCGCGCATAGGCTTCGAGGGTGTCCCCACCACCATCCTCTCGCTCCAACTCGAACAAGCCAGGGACGACCTCAAAGCCTCGCAACGGCGCGCTGCGCTGATCCGCCGCGAACTGAAGCGGCGCAAACGACACACCATCCGATAACCGAGAGCAGGGGACATCATGAACGAAGCAAACCAGAAAAACCGCGCCGGCTTCCTCGAGCGCCTCGGGCAATTGGCTGGCACAACGGCCTGGCGCGAACCGGGCAGGGTGGGCGGAGGTACGCCGTACGCCGCGCGTGGGATGACCACCGAGAACGCGATGGCTCTATCACTTGCCATGGCGAAGAAGAATGATCGCGACGTGGGGCCATGGATCGCATACGCGATGGCCACAGGCGTCGAGGACCATCGGGCAGAGATCATCACCTGGTTGGCCGACAAGCTCATCGAAGGAACTCAGCATATCGGCGCCCGTAACCGAACGCGGATGCTCTCGATCGCCGCTGTCTGCTATTGCGACGTCGTCCAGGGGAACCATGAGCACAAGGTGCCGAAGGTCAATGCCCGAGACTTCACCATCTTGGTCAGCATCGGCATCGGCTGGCTTTGGATGTCGATGGAGGCGGCTGTGGAACGCGCCGAGCATGCGCTCCGGGCAACCGGTCGCCGCCGGCCGCGCGCGCCCGCGAACGTGAAGCCTCAGGCCGCTTGACGTCAAGGGGGGAACCACGTAGATTTCGCTACATCTCGGAATCCCACCGAAAAGAAGCCCGGCCATGCGCCGGGCTTTTGCGTTCTAGTGGGTCGCCACGATGAGTTGCCATGCGATCGGCACGCCAGCCGGGTGCTGCCCATGATTTTGGGGCGGCAGTGGATCTCCTTGGTTCGCAGCAATGTTGTGTCCGCAACCACGGCATCGATAGATGCCGCTGTATGGCACGGGCTGACTTGGCCCATGGGTTCCATCGAATGCGGCGTGCTGGCTCGGCTCTAGGAAGTGCAGGTACTTGTAGACCGCCATGGTGTTCCCCTGATGCTGTGCTGGTCGGACAAGTAAACCGACACCAGCCAAGCACATCCATAGGGCTTCCGACGTAGGTATATCCCTACACATTTTCACCGGTCAGGACCGCTTTCGCACATCGTCGCCCCGGCGTGAGCCGCTGCAGTGCCGCCACCCCTTGCGCTTTCCTCCCCTGGAGCGCGCCCGGTCTCACGCCGGACACGGCTAGCCGAGCCTGACCACCTTTACCAACGGGCCGCCGGCGCTTGGCGCGGGCCCATTTCAATTGGAGCTCCTCATGGACGCCAAGACATTTGCGGCGGCCGCTGGAGTTTCCGCTGCGCGTGCTGCTGAGTGGGCTGGGCCCGTTACTACGGCCATGGCCGAGTTCGGTGTTGATACGCCGAAACGCCAGGCTGCCTTCATCGCCCAATGGGGCCATGAGTCTGCCGGTTACGCTTATACGCGGGAGATCTGGGGTCCGACGCCTGCGCAGCTTCGTTACGAGGGTCGAGCAGACCTTGGTAACACGCAGCGCGGCGATGGCTCGCTCTACCGCGGGCGCGGATTGCCGCAACTCACCGGCCGCGCGAACTATGCAAAGGCCAGTGCCGCCCTCGGCGTCGACCTGGTGAAGAACCCGCAGCTGCTCGAGCAGACGGACCTGGCCGCGCGAGTGGCTGGCTGGTTCTGGCAGGCGAACGGCTGCAACGACTTCGCCGACAGCGATGACTTCGTCGGCCTGACGCGCCGGATCAACGGTGGCACGAACGGACTCTCGGATCGCCAGGTGCGGTGGGTCATGGCAAAGAAAGCACTTGGTGTTGACGGGTGAACGAATCGATGGATATCAAGCGCGGCGACGACTCCAACTGGCATTTCAAGCTTGGACCGATCGAGCGCGCGGTCGTGGGCGGTGGTTTTGCGCTGCTCGTCTTCCTCATCAGTTACGTCTTCCATTCCTTCGACAGCAGGCTTGAGGCGCAGGACAAGACGATGCAAAGCGTTGTCACCTCTCAGGCGGTCACAAACGCCCAGCTGCAGACACTCAGCCAGCAGCTTTCCGACGTGCCTGCCCTGACTCGGCAGATGGCCGAGCTAAAGGTCAACACGGACCGAAATACGCAGGACATCCATGAGCTGCAGCAAGTGAGGCACCTCAAATGAAACTCGTCAGTCACGCTGGCATCTGGCACAAGCTGTGGAGTATTCGCCTCGGTATCGCTGCTGCCCTCATGAAGGGCGCGGACGAGGCCTACCGCAGCATGCACCCGGACTGGGCTGCTCATCTTCCGCAGTGGCTGCTTGGCGGCCTTGGTTATGCATCACTGATGACCGGCATGGCGGCCACGGTTGCCGTCGTGGTCAAGCAGGCAAACCTCAGCCAGCCTCCTGACCCTCGACCCACCGTGCTAACCGACCAGAGGTTGCCGCCCGCATGACCAAGATCTACGCCTACGCCATCGGCGCGCTGCTACTCGTCATCGCCCTGGGCGCCACGGGTTGGTATATCTCCGACCTTCGCGGCGACGTCGCCACGGCCAAGTCGAACCAGGCGATCGCCGAGGGCAACGTCAGCACGTGCGCGACCGCCCTGAAGCAGGCTGACCAGGCGACCGCCGACGCCGTCGCGCAGTCGAAGCTCTACCACGATCAGGCTCAGGCCGCGATCGACGCTGCGACGACCCAGAAAGGCAAGAACACCGCCGCTGGCACCGTGTTCGCCACGAAGATCATCACGAGCGCCAAGACCACTGACTGCCAGTCCGTTCTGGAGGCCGCCTTATGTCCCGCGCTCTCTGGGTACTGATCGGCCTCGCGCTGCTCGCCGGCTGCGAGTCTGCGGTGAAGCCGGTCACGCCGCCGCAGATCGTGCACGTCGTGGTGAAGGAGTACATCCCGATCCCCGACGAACTGGTTCAGGACTGCCCGATTGCCGAGCCCGCCACCCTCAAGGTGCAGGAAGCCGTCCGGGTAGCCAACGCTCGCAAGGTCTCGCTGCAGAACTGCAATGAGGACAAGGCCGCTCTCCGGGCTCTCAAGCCCCCAGCGGTTGCCCCCGAATTTCAAGGATCCCCATGAGCCGCCTCACCACTGATCCGACCGACCCCGACCTCACCCATGGCGATGACGCCGAGAAGGTAGAGCAGGCCAAGGCGTATCTGGTCATGTCTGCGGAGGATCGGGCCAAGGGCTTTGTCCGACCTGTACGCATCAACTACGTCCACCTGCGCGGTGAAGATGGTGGCGATCCGCCGCGCGTCATCGTAAGCATGAAGGGTTTGGTCGGGTGTGGCGTCGAAACGCGCATGTCGCGCGAGATTGCCGAAACGCACGCCCGGGACCCAAAGTTCTACAGCCACACCTATTGCGTGGGCTGCAAACAGCATCTTCCGGTTGCCCAGTTCTCGTGGGATGACGGCACCGCCGTCGGTTCCTGAGCCCAATCTTTCAAATGACCGAGGTCACCATGCACGACGAAACCGATACCCAGACCACCGCCCAGCCGGAAAGCCAGGCTCCCACCGCTCCGTTGAGCGAAGACCACGCCGCCGCGCTCGAGCTGGCGTCGCAGGCCACGTCCCCCGAGGACAAGGCTGCCACCGCCGACTTGGTGAGCGAGGCCGCCGCACAGGCCGAGACCACGGAAGCGGGTGCATCGGCGAGTGCCGCCCCGACTGAAGATGATGCGCCACTGCAGCCTCTCCCGCCTTCGGACTCGGAAGGTGAATCGCTCGGTGACACCGTGCACGACATCCTCACCGCGATCGAGGTCGACATCGAGTCCTTGATGCACAGCCCCATCGCGCTCGTCGCCTGGGTGCGTAGCAAGGTTGCCGAGGCCAAGGCGAAGCTCTGATGGCTCGGGTGGATGTACGCATGCGCATACAGGTCGCCTGGTGGGTTCGCCCTTACCTTGGCCTCCGCAGGGCGTTGGCAAACCTCACGGGCAACGTTCCTGACCTGGATGCCATAGGACGCCATATCGGTCTAGGCATCCGGGTGAAGGTCGAACGATAGCCGGCGCCCCGATGGCGCCTTCACATGGAGAGGCGGCCTGATACCGACCTACTGACTGCATGGGCGCACCCCGAATCAACGCGGCGTCCAAGCGGGCAGCCGGTGGCACGAAAGCTACGAAGCCCCAGAGGGATGCGAAAGCTCCCAAGACGGGGAAGACGAAGAAGGTAGCCACACGGACGGGGCGCCCATCGAAGTTCCGTGATGAGTTCATAGACCAGGGCGCCAAGCTGACCCGCATGGGCGCTACGGACGCCCAGCTCGCCGATTTCTTCAAGGTAACTCTCTCGACCCTGTACCTGTGGAAGGTCCAGCACGAGGAGTTTTCGGAGGCCTTAAAGCGAGGCAAGGACGAGATCGACTCCCAGGTGGAGCAATCCCTATTCCGCCGGGCCATGGGTTACACGCACGACAGCGAGAAGATCTTCCAGTCGTTCGGGGCCGTTGTTCGGGCCAAGACTCAGGAGCATTACCCGCCTGATACCACCGCGATGATCTTCTGGTTGAAGAACCGGCAGCCCGAGAAATGGCGGGAGAAACCTGATGGTGGAGCGGATGACGCCCCGCCGACGCCGGTGAAGGTGTCGATCGAGGTGCGTGATGCCCGCCGCGGAAGTTCTTGAGATTCGACCCAGCCTGAATGTGCCTCAGGCGGCTTTCCTAGCGCTGCCGCAGAAGTTCAGGGCGTTCGTCGCGGGCTTTGGTTCCGGGAAGACGTGGGTCGGGTGCTCCGGCCTGTGCCAGCATTTCTGGGAGTTCCCGGGAATCAACGCTGGGTACTTCGCGCCGACCTACCCGATGATCCGGGACATCTTCTTCCCGACGATGGAAGAGGTGGCCTTCGACTGGGGCCTGCGCACCGTCACGCGTGAGGCGAACAAAGAGGTCCACGTTTACTCAGGTCGCCAGTACCGCGGCACGGTCATCTGCCGCTCGATGGAGAAGCCGGAGACGATCGTCGGCTTCAAGATCGGACGTGCACTGGTCGACGAGCTGGACGTGCTCAAGAAGATCAAAGCGCAGGCGGCTTGGCGCAAGATCATCGCTCGACTACGCCAGAACGCGACCGGCCTGACCAACGGCATCGACGTCACGACGACGCCTGAGGGCTTCCAGTTCGTCTACGAGCAGTGGGTGAAGGAAGTCCGCGACAAGCCGGAGCTGGCCACCCTTTATGGGATGGTCCAGGCCAGCACGTATGACAACGAAGCGAACCTGCCGCCCGACTACATCGCCTCACTGCTGGCCAGCTACCCGCCGCAGCTGATTCAGGCGTATCTCGACGGCCAGTTCGTCAACCTGCTTGCCGGCACGGTGTACCACCAGTTCAGTCGCACGCTAAACAACTGCTTCGAGTCACTGGAACACGGCGAGGCCGCCCACATAGGTATGGACTTCAACGTCGGCAAGATGGCCGCCGTGGTCCACGTACAGCGCGAGGGCGTGCCTTACGCCGTCGACGAGATCACAGGCGGCTACGACACTCCGGACATGATCCGGCAGATCAAAGAGCGGTTCTGGGCGTTCGACGATGCCCAGGGCAAGTACCTGAAGTCGCGCGAGATCACGATCTACCCCGATGCCTCCGGCGGCTCCCGCAAGTCGGTCAACGCCTCGGAGACGGACATCAAGCTGCTGCGGGACGCGGGATTCCGCGTGTCGGCACCGGAGGCCAATCCGCCGGTGAAGGACCGCATCAACGCGATGAACGCCATGTTCTGCAACGCAGCAGGCGAACGACGCTACAAGGTCAACACGCTTCGCTGCTCGACATACGCCGACCACTTGGAACAGCAGATCTGGGCCGAGAACGGCGAGCCGGACAAGACGGCTGGCGCAGACCACACGAATGACGCGGGCGGGTACTTCATCCACCGCACCTATCCACTGATCAAGCCGGTCATCGCCCGGGCGATCAACCTGCCACACATGGGCCGCTGACCGCATGTTCGATACCCTCGCCAATCTGGTCCCCAAGGATGGCGACCTGCCGGCGCGTGCATGGCGTCTCGACGTCTGGTCGCGCGTGCTGGACGGGTCGATCTACGATGTTCTGCACTACCAGTTCCACGAGGAGAAGAACGGCGCGGACGAGTATGTCCCGGTCCGTGACCGCCGCCCGAGTGTGCGCACGGGCCTGATCCGTACGGTGGTGGACGACAGTATCTCGCTGCTCTTCAGCGAGGGGCACTTCCCGGCAATCCAGTGCCAGGACGAGAACACCAAGGACGCGCTCGACGCATTCACCAAGGACGCCAAGCTCAACCTGGCAATGATCGACGCCGGCACCCGCGGTTCCGTGGGCAGCGTGGCGATCATGGTCCGCTTCATGTCCAAGCGCGTCTTCCTCAAGGTCATGCCCACGGCGTACCTCACGCCTGTGTGGAAGGCCGACGAGCCGGACACGCTGGAGAAGGTGGTCGAGCGTCGGAAGGTCGACGGGAAGACGCTGAATGCCGCTGGATACGACGTGAAGGCGGATGCCACCGTCTACTGGTTCGAGCGGGAGTGGAACACGGTCGGAGAGATCTGGTATCTCCCGGTCAAGGTGAAGGATAAGGAAGCCGCCAAGGTCGAGGACAAGCCGCGATCGACGAACCACAACCTCGGGTTTGTCCCGGTGGTATGGGTGAAGAACCTGCCCGGCGGCGACGACATCGACGGTGAGCCGACCTTCGGAGTCGAGCCCATCAACACGACCATGGAAGCGGACTATCTGCTCTCGCAGGCTGGCCGTGGACTGAAGTACAGCGCCGATCCGACCCTCCTGATCAAGGAATCGGCGGCGACTGACGATGGCAAGCCCATGGTTCGTTCTGCTGCCAACGCGATCGTCGTCGGCGAGAAGGGCGATGCCAAGATGCTTGAGATCAACGGCACTGCGGCCGAGGCCGTGCTGACGTATGTCGCCAAGCTTCGGGAGTTCGCTCTGGAGCGCATGCACGGCAACCGCAGCAACGCGGACAAGCTCAGTGCGGCCCAGTCGGGCAGGGCGCTCGAACTGATGCACCAGGCGCTCATCTGGCTTGCGGACAAGCTCCGTGCGAGCTACGGCGAGGGCGCACTGCTGGATGTCTACCGCATGGTGGTCCGCGGCAGCGCCAAATACCCGCTGACGATCGACGGGAAGGAATACGGAACGTTGTCGGTGAAGGAGCCGGTGACGCTCACCTGGCCCGCATGGTTCCCGCCGACGGCAGATGACCGGCAGACGCTGGCCATCGCGCTCACGACGCTGATCAAGGCTGGGGCTCTCAGTCGGGCCACGGCGGTGAAGATCATCGCCAGCGACTACGACATCGCGGACACAGACGCTGAAATGCTCCTTATCGACGCTGAGCGCAAGCAACTGCTCGCCGAGCTGCCTGCTGCGAAGACGAGCGTCGCTACCACCGAATAACGGCGAGGGTTGATCCCCCGCTTCAAGGCTGGCGTAAGCCAGTTTTCCCACGGAGAAGGCCTGATGCCTGACGAAAACGCTTCACCGCTTACCCTCAACACGGCCCCGCGCGAGATCTGCGAGCAGATCGGCGTGCCTGGCTGCATCGTCCTCGTCGCGAACGTGGACGGCTCCATCGGCTTCAGCGCTCACGGCCTGAACAACATCAAGGCCAACGAGCTGCTGAGCGTGGGTATCCACATCAACCTGAGCCAGCACGACCTGATGGTCCGTGCCGGTGCAGCCGGTGAGGATGCTCAGCGTGTCCAGGCTTCCTGCGATGCTGAAGGAGGTGTCGCATGATCCGCTTCGGACGTAAGCGCCACCGCCTCATGGAAGAGAACCCCGGTCCGCCGGCAGGTCCCGTCAGTGCCCCCGCACCGGCCCCGCGTGAGCCTGAGACGTTCTCCAAGGACTACGTGCGCGAACTGCGTGCTGAGAGCAGTGGATACCGTCTGAAGGCCAAGGAGCAGGAAGACGCTCGGAAGGCAGCGGAGGACGTAGCCAAGGCCGCTACCGAAGCCGCCGACGCGCGCATTACTGAGGCTACCAACGTCGCCAACCAGCGCATCATCCGCGCCGAGTTGAAGGCTGTGGCCATCAAGGCTGGCATCGTGGATCTCGACGGCCTGAAGCTGGTCGACCTCGCGAACGTCAAGCTCAACGATGCGGGCGAAGTCGAGGGCGCGGACGCACTGATCGAAGGCCTCAAGACCGCCAAGCCCTACCTGTTCGGTGCGCCGAGCAGCAGCAGCACCTCGACGCCGCCGAGCAACACGCCGCCGTCGACGAAGAAAGCGACCGAGATGTCGAAAGAAGAGTACGACGCAGCACGTCGGGATGCGACCCGACGCCGCTGATCACCACTGATACCCATCGGGGCCAGGCGCCCAGGGGAAAGCCAATTCCCAACCCCGATAGGAGTTACCCACATGGGTATCCAGAACTTCCCGGCTGCCCTGCAGCCGATGATCCAGCAGGGCTACCTCGAGCGTGAGTTTCAGGACGGCATCCAGTCCGTCCTGGGCTTCCGCGACATCGCGCGCCGTGAGGCGTTTCCGAACAAGATCGGTGAAACCATCACCAAGACCCGTCCGGGTCTCAAGGCGCCCGTTACCACCCCGCTTAACCCGTCGACGAACACCAACCTCGACAACGGTCTGACGCCGGGCACGTGGACGATCGAGCAGTACACGCTCTCGATCAACCAGTACGGCGACACGATCGATCTGAACACGGTCACCAACCGCGTCGGTATCGTCGAGCAGTTCCTCCAGAACGCCAAGACCAACGGCGTGCAGTCGGCGCAGTCGCTCGATCGCCTGGCCCGTAACTCGATCTTCAATGCGTACATGGGCGGCAACACCCGCGTACGCACCACGCTCGGCGCCCCTGGTGTCGCGCTGGCGGTCGATGACATCCGTGGCTTCCAGTTTGTGTTCGTCAACGGGGTCCTGATCCCGGTCAACGGCACCAACACCATCGCCGTGACCGTGGGCAGCAACACCTACACGCTCGTAGGTGCGGTGGCCGACGGCAGCAACGTCTCGACCGCGCCGAACGGTATCAGCGGTGTGCTGACCTTCTCGGGCAACGTGACGGTTGCCGATGGCACGCTGAACAACGATGTCACCGCCTACAACCTGGGCACCGGCGTCGCTCCGTTCATCCTGCGTCCGAATGGTCGCGGCAACACGTCGAAGATCGTCGGCACCGACCTGTTCACCATGGGTGCGATGCTCGACGCCGTGGCCTATCTGCGTTCCAACGCAGTGCCGACCATCGGCGGCATGTACAACCTGTACCTCGATCCGGTCAGTTCCCGCCAGCTGTTTGCGGATCCTGACTTCAAGCTGCTCTACCAGGGCGCTACCGGTGCGGCGAAGGAGTTCCGCATGGGCCGCGTCGTCGAACTGGTCGACGTCCGCCTGATCCCGACCACCGAAGCGTTCATCCAGACCCTCGCCGGCGTGAAGATTCGCCGCGCGATCCTCTGTGGTGGCGAGGCGCTGGTCGAGGCTGACTTCGATGGCATGGCCTCCGAGGACCTGGCTGGCAACAACGCGCAGATCGACATGGTCGACGACATCGTCCACGTCACTCGCGAGCCGCTCGACCGCCTGCAGCAGATCATCGCTCAGTCGTGGTACTGGATCGGCGGCTTCACGGCCCCGACCGACCAGACGGTCAATGCGACGATCGTTCCCACGGCGAGCGCGAGCTACTACAAGCGCGCCGTGGTCATCGAGCACGCCGGCTAACCCCGGCCTGAGGCGTGCGGGGCTTCGGCCCCGCCGCTTTCTGGGAGAGCAGCATGACCCTCGGCACCAGCTACATCCCCGATTCCATACCGCACGCGGTTGGGAACGGCCAGATTCAGAGCTTGAGCTCCGCTCAGGTCTCGACCAAGTACGGCGCTGGCAACATCAAGACGCCGACCCGAAACTTCACCCTGCGATTCCAGGGCGCACTGATGCAGTTCTTCGCGAACGTGCCATTCGTCGTCACCTCGGATCTCGCTACCGCTCTGGCAGCCGCAAATGCCCCCGTCGTCTAACAAGCACGCCGCGATAGCCGCCAAGCTCGAGCGGGACCGTGCGGACCTCTTGCAGGGACGCGCCGAGCTGGATCGTGACCGTGACGCACTTGCTCAGGATCGATCAGCGCTGGATGTGGCCAAGGCCGACTTCGCCGCGACGGTCACGGAGTTCGCCGAGCACGTCGATGCCATGGTGGGCCGAGTTCCTGCTCCAATCGTGCAGGCCGTTCACTCGGCCCGTCCGACGCCATCCACGATCTGCCTGACCCATTCCTATGGGTTCACCGAGAACGGTGTGCTCAAGCACTGGCCGGCGGGCAAGGCCATCACCAACGCCGACGACATCGCGCTTCTCTTTGCGCGCGGGGCGCCCATCGAGGGATACGACCATGAGTGACGGCGTCTACGTCTCGCAGGGAAAGAACGCGGCACTCAACATCGCCGCGGCCACCATCGTCAACCAGGGCGCAGGCCCAGGCCTCTACAACACGGGCCCCAAGGGCCGCGTCCAGCGGGTCAGCGTCATAGCCGCGGGTAGTACGGCGGGCGGGGTGTTCGACTCGGCCACGGTCGCTGGCGCCGTGACGGCCAACCAGCTGGCAGTGATCCCGAACACCGTCGGCACATACCTGGTAGACATGCCCTTCTTCGCTGGCCTCGCTGTCATCCCCGGCACGGGCCAAGTGCTCGCGGTCTCCTACGACTGAGGTGATGTCATGGCGTTGACCGATCAGGAGCGTGTGGATATTCGCCGCTTCTGCGGGTATCCGATGTTTGGCGGCGTCCCCTCGAGCTTCCAGTCGTACCGCTTCTTCCAGGCATACGGCACGCTCGAATACCGCATGACGAACCTGTCGGCGGACGAAGAGGCGACGTTGCGCACGACCTACCTAACGGGCGTCAACAACCTGTTCCAGCTGGAGCAGGCGGTGACGTCGGCGAGCGACAACCTCGACACGGATCAGGCCGCGGTCTGGACCCACAACAAGAACGAAGTGCGCGACCGCATGCGTCTCTACAACATGTGGCGGCGTGAACTGTGTGCCTTCCTTGGCGTGCCGGCAGGTCCGGGCATGGCGGGGTCGAGCACCGGCGGCTCGATACCTCTGGTGGTCTGATGGACGGGCAAAAGCTTCAGGGCAAGGTCTATTACGGCTACGCGCAGTCGGCGAAGCGTATCGGCCTTGAGTTCCAGCAGTACCGTCCGCTGGACGTTGCTGGCGCCATCGCGCCCGGGAACCTTATCGGCCCACTGGTAGCCAGCTTCAACGCGCAGGACATGAAGTACGGAAAGGCCAGCGCCTATGGCAAGCCCGTATGGTTCTGCCTCGCCGACGGTCGGGTCCTGTCGGTAGGCGACTACCTGGTGCGTGGCACCTCGACGTTCTTCATCGCCGGCATGCAGCCACTTCTACCGATCCTCGCGGTGGAGTGCAACCGGGTCCTGTCGTTCTTTCGCCCGCAGCAGCTCCCCGGTGCAGGTGCCATGGGCTATGGCGGCAACACCATGGCCAACCAGACGCCCATCGCTCAGCAATACCCTGCATCGGTTCTGCAGGGCACGAAGGGCGAGAGGAACGACACGGGCTTGCCCGGGGACGTCAAAGTCCCATGGTGGGCCATCCTCATCCCTTCGTTCCCGGGCGATGTGCAGCTGCGCACGGACGACGTGGGGATCGACGAGCACGGCCGGCGGTATGTCATCGCCAGTGCCGAACAATCGGACCTCGGCTGGCGGCTCACCGCAGCTGAGGCGGGCACCTGACGCAGGAACGCATATGGCAGACCTTACCGATGCGCTGAACGCCATCGTTGGCCTGCTTGCGCAGGCGCTATACCCGAACGGGACGGGCCAGCCGTCAGCGACGGGAGACACCACGATCGTTTACCCGGGGTGGCCGCAGGCGTCACAGCTTGATGCGGACCTCGCCGGGTTCTCGAATGGGTACGGCGGGCGCGTGCATGTCTCTGTCTTCCCCCGGGACGGCGAGACCCTCCAGCCTGCTTACTCGAATGCCTGGGCCCCGCTGAGCCAGCAAGCGGCGACGGTGATTATGTCGATCGCGGGGCAGGCAATCACCCTTGGCGGCACGGTGAGCGCGCCGCAGAACGTCGCGGTGCTCGCAGGCGGCCAGGCCTATACGTACGCGGTGCAGGGAGGTGACACGCTTACCAGCATCGCTACAGCGCTCGCCGTGCAGATCCCGGGAGCGACCAGTAGCGGCACCATCCTGACGATCCCTGCGGGGGTGAAGGTCGTGGGGGCGCGCGCTGGCGGATCCGGTGTCATGCAGCGCGAGCTTCAGCGTCGCAAGCGTCCTGTGCAGGTGACCATATGGGCCGACACGCCCGACCGGCGCCAGGCGTGCGCACGGATCCTCGACGTGGCTCTGGCCGCGGCTGAGTTCGTATCGCTGCCCGACCAGACAGGTGCACGGCTGGTCTTTCAGACCAGTCATGAGATCGACGCGACCCAGAAGGCCAATCTGTACCGCCGCGACATCATCTACACGGCTGAGTATTCGACCACCCAGACCCAATCCGCGACGGAAGTGGTCGTCGTGCAAGAAAACATCACCTTTGGTGTCGTCGGTGCAACAGCGCCGGCAGCCACCAAGACTATCTTCCAGTGAGGGCGCCATGGCACGACACCTGATCGTTTCCGAACCGTTCGGCGATTACACGCGCGGCAGTCGCATCAGCGATGCGAAGGAAATCGCCGCGATTCTCGACTCCGACCAGGCTGGCCATGTGCTGCCGATCGACGTCGAGGATCCGCCGTCACCCACGAGAATGCCCAGCGCTTCGGACTGAGTCCCCGCGCTACATCACCGACAAGCCTGCCTAGAGCGGGCTTTTTTTATGCCCGGAGACACCCATGACTCAGATCGTCCAGCAGGGCGCGATTAACACGACCGCGCTGATCGTCCCCGACCTTTACGTGCAGATCGTCACGCCAGCGGTTTCGCAGCTCAACGGTGTTCCCACCAACGTTCTCGGCATCGTCGGTACGGCAAGCTGGGGCCCGGTCAACGCCCCCGTGGTCTTGGGCAGTTCCGCAGACTTTGCCCGTCAGTTCGGCGCCATTCAGAACCGAAAGTACGACCTCGGAACGGCCGTGGCGATCGCCGTACAGCAGGGTGCCAACAATATCGTGGCGGTACGGGTCACCGACGGCACCGATGTCGCGGCTAGCGGCGTGCTCACGACCTGCATCACGTTCACCAGCAAGTACACCGGCAGCCTGGGCAACTCGGCCAGCGTGCAGATCGCCACCGGCAGCGCGGTCGGCAGCTTCAAGGCGATCGTCTCGATGCCTGGACTCGTCGCCGAGGTGTTTGACAACATCACCGGCACCGGGAACGCCTTCTGGGTGAACCTCGCCGCGGCGATCAACGGTGGCCAGTACGGCGTCCGTTCCGCCTCGCAGCTGATCGTCGCCACAGCGGGGGCGGGCGTCACTGCTCCTGCCGCCAGCACCACGCCGCTCACCGGCGGTACGGACGGTGCCACCACGATCACCTCGGCGGTCATGGTCGGTGTCGATACGGTCCCGCGCAAGGGCATGTACGCCTTGCGCAGCAGTGGTGCAAGCGTTGCCATGCTCGCCGACGTGGACGATCTGACCACCTGGTCGGTGCAGGTAGCCTACGGGCTGTCCGAAGGCACCTACATGATCTGCACCGGCCCCGCCGGCGACACGATTGCCAACGCGGTCACCACGCGCGCTTCGGCGGGTGTCGACAGCTACTCGTTCAAGCCGATCTTCGGCGACTACTGCTACTGGGCTGATCCCGTCAATGGCGTGACGCGCCTGGTGTCGCCGCAGGCGTTCTGTGCAGGTCGACTCGCGAACCTCGCACCGCAGCACAGCAGCCTGAACAAGCAGATCTACGGCGTCGTCGCAACGCAGAAGACCAGCCAGAACCTGCAGTACTCCACTGCCGAGCTTCAGACGCTAATCCAGTCGGGCTGGGATGTCCTCACCAACCCGGTGCCCGGCGGCAGCTACTTCGGCATGCGGGTCGGCCACAACGGTAGTTCGAACCCAGCGATTCAGGGCGACAACTACACCCGGATGACGAACTACGAAGCGTCGACGATCGGTGCTGGCATGGGCCGCTTCGTGGGTCGCCTCCAGTCCAGTCAGCCTAACGATCCGCTGCGGCCGGAAGTGAAAGGTACGCTAGACGCGTTCCTGCAGGCGCAGATCGACCAGAAGCAAATCGACAGCTTCACGACACAGTGTGACCTCAACAACAACCCTCCGCAGCGCATTTCCGCTGGCTACCTCCAGGCCGACGTCGCGGTTCGCTACCTCGGCGTGGTCGAGAAATTTATCGTTAACGTCCAGGGCGGCCAGACGGTCGTCACGCGGCAGTCCGTCACGGGCTGAGCGGTCTCCGCGGCCTCGTCTTCCACATAAGGGCGCCTCTGGCGCCCGCGCTCCACGGAGATATCCATGCCCGCCAATAATTTCACCATCGGCAAAGACATCAGTCTGACCATCGTTACGACGGCCGGCATCCTGGCGTTGCCGATCACCACGACCAGCTTCGACGCGAAGCCGCAATACAACAAGGTCCGCGGCGTCTGCCTGGACGGCGTCAACCGCGGCTTCAACGCCCCGACGGGTTGGGACCTGACCTTCGGCCTCGACCGCTCCAGCTCCGTCGTGGACGACTTCTTCGCCCAGCAGGAGGCGGGCTACTACGCCGGCCAGAACACCTTGACGGGATCGATCTCCGAAACGATCCAGGAAGCCAATGGTTCGGTCTCTCAGTACCGGTACACCGGCGTGATTCTCGCGCTAGACGACGCCGGCAAATTCACCGGTGATGCGAAGGTCAGTCAGAGCATTAGCGCGTTCGCCTCCCAGAAACTCAAGGTTGCCTGAACCCCATGTCCGAACCGACTCTCACCGTTACCCAGGCTGGCACGGATGCATCGGCTCCTGCCGTGCCTGCCACTCCCGCCGCTCCTGACCAGGTCGTCGACTCCAAGGGTAGGGCGTACGTCCTGAAGAAGATGTCGCCGCTGGAGCAGTTCCGTCTCGTGCGTCTCATCGGCGATGCCCCGCAGATGTACATCAACATGGTGGCTCCGCTCGTCTGGATTCGCTCGATCGACGGCGAAGTGCTGGCGCCACCGGCCAGCCAGCGCGAAATCGACGCCTTGATTCAGCGCCTCGGCGAGGAAGGCATCGAAGCCGTCATGGAGGCCGTCGAGAAACTGTCTGGGGGCGCAGCGGCCGCGGCCGGAGATGCACTAAAAAACTGATCGGGCACGTTGCTATTCGCGAGACCCTGTGGTGCATCGCGAACAACGTGCCGTGGGATAAGGCCTGGGAACTCGACGAAGTCGAGCGTCAGGGTTACGCGATCATGTTTTCCGAGTTCAAGGGCGCTGAGTTCGACGTCCATACCATGTCCTTCAAGGATTCGCCGAAGTGAAGCAGTTCGACAGCCTCGGGGCCTTTGCGGCTCATCTTCTGACGACGGCTACCGCCGAAGCCGTAGCCCTCCACGAGGGTCTGGTAGCCGCCGCGGTCGAGGTCGAAAAGTCCGCGAAGGGCGAGATCGGCACCTATCAGGCGGCAATTGGTCCATTCCCCGCCTGGGCGCCCTTGGCTGACTCAACGGAAGACCAGAAGGCGAGGATGGGCTATCCAGCCGATTCCCCCCTGCTGGCCTCTGGCGAGATGCAGGAGAGCTACGCGCACGAGGTCGCAGGCCTTGAGGCGGTGATCGGTACGGCAGACCCCAAGGCCCTGTACCACGAGATCGGGACGGAGCGAATGCCGCCACGACCTGTGCTTGGGCCGGCGCTTCTGCACAACAGGGAAAGGATCGAGCGACTTATCGGTGAGGCTGCGGTCGCCGGCATCCTGGGTGGCAAGCTCACTTCGGCTCAGATGGGTTACGAGAAGACGTAACCGAGCAGAACGTATATCAAGAACCCGAGCACCAATAGCAAGCCGAGAGCGCCGATGGCTATGGTCATCGAGAGCAGACCGACGGCGATTCGCATGTGACCGGGCATCGGGTTTTCCCACGACAGGACCGGAACGCGGTCACGCCTAGCGCCGCGCGGCACCGCACGTATGTGCGGCAGTTGCTCGCCGGACGCGTCCGCGAACCATTCACGCACCCGGATGTGCAGAGGAACCGCCATGTTCGAAGCCTTCTCGGTTGGAGTCAGGATCAGCCTGATCAACCATGCCAGTTTGGGCCTGGCCGCGTTGTCGCGCAACTTCCTGTCGACCGAGGCCGACGCAGCCCGGCTGGAAAAGAGGATTTCCTCGATTCAGAAGCAGATGAAAGCGGGCCTCCTGATCGGTGGCATCGGCGCTGCTGGACTGGCCCTCTTCAAGGCCCCTTTGGATGAGGCGAAGAAGTTCCAGACGGAAGTGGCGCGTTTCCAGTCGCTCGGCTTCGGCGATGCCGTCAACCGGCAGGCAGTCACCTTTGCCCGCGGCATGAACACCATAGGCACCAGCGCGCGCGACAACATGATGCTGGTCGGCGATGCCATGGCGGTCTTCAAGGACCTGCATCATGCCGAGTTCGCCGCGCCGATCATGGCAAAGATGAAGTTCGGCAACGAGGCGCTGTACGGCAGCGAGCAGGGCGGGGCCAACGAACGCAAGTTCATGGACATGCTCAAGGTGATCGAGTTCCGCGGTGGCCTTTCTAGCCAAACGGAATTCTCGACCCAGGCGGACTATGTTCAGAAGGTCATCGCCGGCAGCCGTAACCGCGTCGACTCGACGGCTCTCCTTCAGGCCTTGAAAACGGGTGGTGTCGCGCTGTCCCGGCGCAGCAACGAGTCGTTCTACCTCGGCGCTGAGCCGCTGATTCAGGAATTTGGCGGCTCGCGCTACGGCACGGCGGCCATGTCGATCTACCAGAACCTGGTGCAGTCCCGCGGGACGATCACGGCGCAGCAGGAGATGTATCGCCTAGGACTGCTCGATAAGTCCAAGGTTGAGTTCAACTCGCTCGGAAAGCTCAAGAAGGCGCTCCCTGGTGCATTCAAGGGATCAGCGGTCCTCGAAAACGAGGGTGAGCTGTCGTTGTTGGAGAAGGTGCTACTCCCGGCGTTCGCCAAGAAGGGCATCACCGGCGACGAGGATGTCATCCGCGAACTAGGCATGATCATGGGTAACCGGACGGCATCCGGCCTCATGGCGCGCATCTACCAGCAGCGGGCACAGATTCACACTCAGACGGCGGCGAACAGGAACGCGTTGGGCATCGACGCCATGGCTGCCACAGGGAATGGCACGCTCGCTGGCAAGGAAATCGATCTCCACGCCAAGTACGCGACGCTGATGCTCAATCTCGGCGACACGGTACTCCCGCTGGCAGTCCATGGCCTCGAGCTGCTGATCCCCGCTCTGAAGGGGTTCTCGGACTGGGTCACGACGCACCCGAAGACCGTGAAGGCCCTCACCCTATCGTTCCTTGGTCTCTCAGCTGCGATGGCGATCGGCGGCACGGTGATCTTGCTGAGCGCCGCGTTCCGTGGTCTCGGTCTGGCACTGGCCTTCAACGCGATCGGGGGCTGGGCGGGCATCCTCAAGGTCGCGAGCAGCATGCGAGTCTTTGGCACCGCCATGCTCTTCAGCCAGGTGGGAGGGGCCGGTGGAATCACCAGCATCGGGAAGAGCCTGACAAGCGTCGCAGGAGGTCTGGGTCTTGTGACACAGGCTGCCGGCGTGTTCATGGCCTTCTACGCTGGCTGGAAGGCTGGCGGTTGGCTCAATGACCACGCCGTCGACCCTGGCGTTCGCGCCCTCACGGGCCAGAAGAGCGACTCGCTCGGAAGCATCGTATCCGACCTGTGGAACCCGTTCGACAAGAAGACCGGCAAGCGGCATTTCTCGCCTTGGCTCGCCGCGGGGCGACTGTTCACCGACGACCCTCTAGGCCGCAAGGCTGAGGGTGAGGCAATAAGCGGGTCGCCCTACATTCGCGCTGGGAACGGCTCAGTAAGCTCCGGCGGCGGAGACGTCTACATGGACGGCAGGAAGGTCGGCAAGGTCATCGCGCCACACCTCGCCGATCAGCTCAGCGCTCCGCAGCGCGGATCCAACACGTTCGACATGACAGCCACGCCGTCACCCGTCGGCCTGAACCAGACTCGCTGATAGGACACACATGGCTTCGACGACCGTAACGCTGGGCGACTTCGAGTTCGCCGGGATGGAGGTGCCCGAGAGCATCCCATTCGGCGGCCGGCAGGCCCTGGTGGTGCACAAGCTGATCGGCGGTGATCGCGTCATCGACGCCATGGGGCCCGATGACGATCCGCTCGAATGGAAGGGATGGTTCCGTGGCGCGACTGCCATGGCACGCGCGTTGTACCTCGACACTCAGCGAAAACTTGGCAAGCCGTTGACGCTCACCTGGTCTGAGCTGCGCTACCTGGTGGTTATCTCGTCGTTCTCGGCGGACTTCCGTAGGCCCTACGAGATCCCGTATCGGATCAGCTGCGAGGTGGTCGAAGACCAGACCGCACCCGTCAACGTCCTTGCGCCATCGTCGATCGACGACGTCATGGACGACGACATGGGTACTGCGAACGGGTTGGGCGGTCTGATCGGCGATAGCACACTCTCATCGCTACTCGGCGGTCTGGACACGGCCATCAGGGGCGTGTCGAGCTTCGCTAACGCGTCCACGGCTGTGATCAACGGCGTTCTTGCCCCGATTTCCGCGGTACAGGGACGCGTTACTGCGCTGATCGCCGGCTCGGGCAACAGCATCCAGAACATAGGGACTTTGGGCGGTGTGCTGCCGGGAACCCCCATCGGCCTCTCGTCTTCGGCGCTGACGACGCAGGTCATCAGCTTCAACAGCCTCCCCAACCTGTACTCGCTGCAGAATGTCGTCGGTCGAATGGGGGCGAACCTCGGCTCGGTCTCCGGGAGCGCGCGGCCGGTGACGATGTCCGGTGGCAACCTGATGGACGTGGCCGCCAGCGCCTACGGCGACGCGTCATCGTGGACGGGTATCGCCAAGGCGAACGGGCTGACCGATCCGGTTCTTACTGGCACGCAAACCGTGGCGATTCCACTTCGCCCGGACACGGCGGGAGGTGTCCTCGGTGGCTGACGTACAGACCCTTGAAGCTGTCGCGGCTGTTGTTGACGACTCCACCAATCCGGCACGCATTCCGCGCGGGATGGTCAAGATCAACGGTGTGGCATGTCCAGCGTGGATCGAGTTCGAGATCGACAGCAATACGTTTCACGAGGCTGACACCTTCAGCGTCTTACTGGCGATTTCCGATCTAGAGTCGCCCCAGGATCTGGCATGGATGACCAGTCAGTCGACCATCAGTGTCGAGGTCCTCGCAGGCTTTCCTAAGAACGCAGAGAACTACGGCGCCGCGGACTTGACGTCGTGGATCACCGGGAATGTGGACCAGATCGAGTTTGACCCGTGTGGGAGGGCATTGACGCTCAGCGGCCGCGACCTGACGTCCCTGCTCATCGACGCCAAGACAACGGAGAAGTGGCAGGCCCAGACGGCGAGCGAGATCGCCACCACACTGGCAAATCGCCACGGTCTCACCCCCGTCGTTACGGCAACCTCCACGCCCGTCGGCCGGTATTACCAGATCGACCACGTATCGATGACCTCGACCGATACCGAATGGGAGTTCCTAACCTGGCTCGCGGTACAGGAAGGCTTTGCTGTGTACGTGAAGGGCAAGGAACTGCACTTCGAGCCACGCGCAAACCCTGATGACGCTAACGTTGTCGACATCCAGTGGCAGGAGCCCGACAACGAATTCGGCTACTTCCGTTCGAACACAAAGCGTCTCAGCTTCAGCCGCACGCTGACCGTCGGGAAGGGTGTTGTCGTGCAGGTCCGTTCGTGGAACCAGAAACAGAAGAAGGGATTCAACGCGACCTATCCGACCTCCAACGCCAAGGGCATTCGGCCAGGATCCGCCAGCGCCCCGGCTCAGGTGTACTCCTACGTCATTCCAAACCTGACGCAAGAGCAGGCCCTGCAGCGAGCCCAGACGCTCTACAACGAGCTGATTAAGCACGAGATGAGGTTCCGCGCTGATCTTCCTGCCGACGATGATCTCGATTCGACTTGGATGGCGAAGGTGAGTGGCACCGGCACCGACTTCGACCAGAAGTACTTCATCGAGAGCGTTAATCGGTCGATGTCGAACGGCGGCGGCTACACCATGTCCCTTCGGGGAAAGAACCACTCCGACCAGACGAGCCCCGTTCCATGAGTAGCCACCTACACAACGCGCTTCGCGGCATTGCATCAGCGGCCAATCAAGGTAGGGCAGGCACGAGACTTGGTGTGGTCAGTGGTTATGACCCGGACCGTTACGCGATCAAGGTGAAGTACCCGCCGGACGACGTCGAATCGGGGTGGATACCTCTCGGAGCCCTCATGGTCGGCAACGGCTACGGCATCCTCGCCCCGCCGGCGATTGGCGACCAGGTAAAGGTCGAGTTTCAGGACAGTGCCGTCGACGCCGGCATCGCAGGCCTGACACTGTTCAATGACGTCGAGGTCCCGCCCCGCGTTCTTCCTGGGGAGATCTGGCTTCTCCACAAGTCGGGGGCCTTCTTCAAGCTCACGAACGATGGGAAGGCTTCGTTCTCAGATGCGCACGGCGCTTCAGTGACGCTCAACGGGGACGGGACGATTACGTCAGCGGGCACTTGGACGCATACCGGCAATGTGGCGTTCAACGGCCAAGTAACAGCTAACGGCCACCGCATCGATGACACCCACAAGCACATCAATAGCGGCGGCACCGGGCTCGGTGGCGTCCCGCAGTAAGGAAGGCCGTGCCCAACCTCAACGATATCGATCACCTCTGGGGCGGCGACACGGCCGTATCTGCCACTGCTGATCTAGGCACGGTCGAAGCGACCTCGCGAGGACAGCAGCGGGTGCTTCGGCGCCTCCTTACCAACCCGCGAGCGATCCTTCCGGATGGGTCCGTTCTTCCAGCTGACTACCCGTTTCATCCCGACTACGGTGCAGGCCTTCCACGCTACGTGGGCCTCGCTGTAGACCCTTCCCAGGTCGTCGCCCTGATCAGGGGCCAGATATTGCTGGAGGACTCGGTAGCGCGCATTCCACAACCACAGATCACGGTTTCGCAGTTCTCAGGCGGCCTGTCGGTGGAGATCAGGTATACGGACGCCGCGACCAGCACGCCGGCGACGCTCTCGTTCAACGTCAACCAGTGAGCCCCCATGCCCAGCGTTAATTCGAAGAGCTTCACCCAGCTGGTCACGGACTTCGCGACGAGCGTTCAGGCGCGGTCGACGGCCCTTGCCGACTTCACTGTCGGCTCCGTGCTACGCGCGCTTTCCGAGACCGCGGCGAGTGTCGTCGTCTGGCTCGAGGGCCTAATCCTTCTTCTCCTCGCGACGACCCGCGCAGCGACGAGCAACGGGCCGGATCTCGACACCTGGATGGCCGATTTCGACTTTTATCGGCTCAATGCGGCGTTCGCCGGAGGCCTGGTGTCGTTCGCCCGCTTTACGCCGACGATGCAGGCCGTCGTCCCTATCAATGCACTTGTCCAGACCACCGACGGATCGCTTCGCTACGTCGTCGTCATCGACACGACGAACTCGGCGTACAGCGCGCCGTTGGGTGGATACGTCATTCCCGCCGGTACGGCGAGCCTAAACGTTCCGGTCACCGCGCTGGTCGCTGGCGCTGCGGGCAATGCGGTGGCCAATTCGATCACCGTGCTTGCCCAGGCTGTCCAGTACATCGATACGGTAACCAATCCGTCAGCCTTTACATCGGGAGCCGACGCGGAGACGGATCCCGCGTTCCGCACGAGGTTCGTGGCCTACATAGCGAGCCTGTCCCGCGCTACGAAGGCGGCAATCCTGAGCGCCGTCCTTTCTCTGAAGGTAGGGGCTAGCGCGTCCTTGGTCGAGAATGCCGACTACAACGGCACATACCATCCTGGCTTCTTCTATGCCGTCGCCGATGACGGGTCAGGCACGCCTGGCTCGACGTTCCTCGCCTCGGCTGCGAACGCGATCGACGCGGTTCGTCCTTTCACGGTCGGATTCGCGGTGTTCTCGCCCGTCGTCGTAACGGCCAACGTCGCGATGGCGGCGGCGATCGCGGCAGGGTATGACCCGGTTGCGACGAAGTCTCTGATCCAGACGAACGTACTTGCTTACATCGCAAGCCTTACGCTTGGCCAGACGCTCACGTATACGCGCCTGGCCCAGGTCGCCTATGACGCCTCCCCGGGCGTAACGAACATCACGGGCCTTACCCTGAATGGGGGAACGGCCGACATCGCGGCTACCGCGAAACAGCGTGTTCTCGGTGGAACGGTGACCGTATCGTGATCGGCGACCTCGACGACATCTTCGCTCGGCTCAAGGGGAAGCTTCCCTCCCGCTGGTTCGGCGGCACTGGTGACGCGCTCCCGGTTTTCGACGGCGTTCTTGCGGGGCTGGCCAGCCTACTCAGCTTCGTTTACACGCTCTACGTCTACGCAAGGCTGCAAACCCGCATCAAGAACGCCACGGATGGCTGGCTGGACATGATCGCGGCCGATTTCTTCGGGCCGGGGCAGGTGACGCGAAAGACGGGACAAGGGGATGCTTCATACCGTCTGATCATCCTTGCCAACCTCTTTCGTGAGAAGGCAACGCGCCCGGCAATAGTCAACATACTCACTTCGTTGACCGGACGAGCACCAACGATCATTGAACCCACGCGGCCGGCCGACACCGGGGCTTACCGGGCTCCGAACTCGGGGTACGGTGTCGCCGGCGCCTACGGCTCGATGTCGCTTCCGTACCAGGCCTTCGTTATCGCCTACCGGCCTGTCAGCACCGCGGGCCTCGCTTCGGTAGCCGGATATGGCATACCCACCGGGGCCTATAGCACGGCATCCCAAGCTGAGTACGCGTCCCTGACGATGGTCACTGGAGGTGTATCAGATGCCGATATCTTCGCGGCTATCGACGCCGTAAAGCCTGCCGGAACCATCGTTTGGACCCGCATCACGAACTGACGCGAAAGCGCTTATCTACTCAGCCACCTTGCCCGCATCCGCGGGCATTTTTTGCCCGGAGAAACCCCTTGGATCGTCAGATCATTTACCCCGGCCAGATCCCACTCGAGACAGATCAGCTATTCCAGAACCGCGCGACGATGGTGGCTCTTGGAAAGATGATCGGAGCCATTCTCGGCACAGGCAACGTCGTGACCGGCCTCAGTGTCGGACCGAATACCCCCGCTGCCCTGAATGTAGTCGTGGCGCCTGGCGAGATGTATTCCCTCCAGAACGTCGATGGCACGGCATATAGCTCACTGCCAGCCGATACCACGCATACGTGCGTGAAACAGGGATTGAGTTCCGATCCCGTGATCGTGGCCTGTCCGGCTCCGGTGACGGCTGGCTTTTCGATCAACTACCTCATCGAGGTCACCTTTCAGGAGGTGGACGGATCGTCGGTCGTCTTGCCGTACTACAACGCGAGTAACCCCACGCAGGCCTTTAGCGGGCCGAATAACTCGGGTGCGGCGCAGTCCACGCTCCGGCAGGGAAAGGCCGTTGTTCAGGCGAAGGCAGGCATTGCGGCTGCGACTGGGACCCAGGTCACTCCTGCCGTCGACGCCGGCTTCGTCGCTATCGCTGTTGTTACGGTCGCGAACGGACAGACTACGATCACGGCAGGCAATATCGCGGCGGTAACGAGCAATAGCGTTCTTACGCAGTCAATGCTGTCGCTTATACAGTCCAATCCTGCGCAGTTCGACAATTCGTCGAAGCTGGCTACGACCGCATTTGTGAAGGCGTCAGGATTTCAGTTCTCGTCGACGACTCAGTATCTCGCTGGTGCTGGCCCGCTCGCATTAACCGCGAGCCAGGCCGGAAGCTTCATCGACCTCGGTTCGACGTACACGGGCGACATCGCTCTACCGGCCCTCAGCTCGGTGCCAGATGGTGCAACGTTTTACATCTGGTCGGGAGCTGGCGCGACCTTCAACGTGAATCGAGTTGGATCTGATGTCATCTTCAACGGGATAACGGTTGCGTCGTCCATCACCATGTCGCAAGGCGACACGCTAGTCATTGGAAAATCCGGGCCCGCTAACGGTTGGGTCGCAATGTGGGGCTCCGCACAGTTTCTGTTCTCAGCCGTTGGGCAATCGTTGGCGCCCAAGCCTTCGGCGACCGCCACGATTGGAAAGTTTCAAAGCCTGATCGGGACAATCGGAAATGCGGCGACACTTCCCGCGGGAGGTACATGGGCATACCAGGCCCTCCCGTTCAACAACTCCGGTCAGGTTTCTCAGGCGTCGCCGGCCCCAGTGGCCGGCGTGGCAGCGGGAGGAGCGGCGGTTGGTGCCGCTACGGCAGGCTTCTTTTGGTACGGCTTCGCATGGAGGATTCAGTGATGTTTGACGATTGCATCTACGACGGTACTGGCGCGGTCCTGTGCACGTATCGGGGCTACCCGTTTCAGTGTTCGGAACTGGAGACGCCTGACGAATGGGCCCAGATTCAAGGCTTAGTTGCATCTGGTGATATTGAAATCGCCCCTTACGTCGCTCCGGCCGCGCCGACTTCTGAGGCCGTTGCAGCGTTCGACGCTGCGACCGTCAAAGTGCAGCGTGACGCTCTACTCGCACAGAGCGATTGGATCGTGAGTCGCCACCGCGATCAGCGGGACAGCGGCGTCCCTACGAGCCTGACGAACGACCAATACGTCGGCTGGCTGACTTACCGCCAGGCGCTTCGTGATATCACGCTCCAAGACGGTTGGCCGAGCAATGTCAGTTGGCCCACCAGTCCTGCGCTACCTGCCGACAGCTGACGACGACGTGTCTGCCGCCGATAGCGCTGGGAGCAGGTCGGCGGCGGGCTTGTGGTGAAAGGCCTTGCGCAGTACCCGCGCATGGAACTGGAACTCCAGCCAACCATAGGTAATGCCGACAGCGACCGCCGTGCAGGCCATTGTCATCCATATGACCGCGAAGCGTGGCGAGGCAGCGCCGTGGGGAATTGCTCTATAGACCGCAGCGATTGCGATCACGTGAACAAGATAGAAGCCGTAGGAGACATCACCAAGCTTCACGGCGAGGCGGGGGAAGACCACTCGCTGCGCCGTGAGTAAGGTGGCTCCATACGCCACGCCGAGGAGCAGATAGCTGGGTACAGCGCTGGCGAATGGCGCATTGAGCGCAGCCGACCAAGCGCAGAGCGCCAACGCCGCGAGATAGGCAGGGTGCACGGTCTGTGGAATAGGCTGCGCCGTTGCCAGAAGCAGGCCGAAGGCGAAGAGCATCGAGACGGGCGACAAAAGGATCAGCCAGCCAGGGTAGAAGATGAAGTGGTTCGCTGCCTCAGCGTCGAATCCGCCGAGTGGGCGGTACGTGTTGAACACGGCGATCGCGAGGATCCAGAGGATGCACGCGCCCGGAATGGCGGACCGGCGCACTTTTAATAGGATGAGCAGGTACGTCGCGACGTAGAAAGCCATCTCGTAGCAGAGCGTCCAGTACGGGATCATGTAGGAGTTGTTGAGGTCTGACGCCGGCAGCAGGAGAGCCGACCAGCCGTCAAGATGCCATTCCGCTGCACCCGTTCCCAAGACGAGGAAGCTGAGGGCGATGGCGATCCAGAATGGGGGAAAGATTCGAACGGCGCGATGCAGGATGAAGGCCTTGCCTTGGCCCAGACATTGCCCCATCACGAACCCAGAGATCACGAAGAACAGGTCGACGCCCATGCGACCGAAGTTGATCGGAAGGAAAGGTTCGTAAGCGATGCCGCGCGCGCTGCAGGCGTAGAACGTCACGTGCTGAAAGAGGACCAAAGCGCAAGCCACGGCCCTCAGCGCCTGAGTTCCGTCTCGTTGGGTCCGAGCGCTATCGGTCATGTCTGTTCCGCATGGGTGGCATGGCCATTGTACCGGCGACCCGTACCAGCGCTATCCTCGGCCCATGTGCGGACGCTACGCCACCTTCGGACCCGTATCGCTGAGCCGTGAGGCTAAGACGGTGCTTGACCAGCTCGAGCTGGATATCGTCAGCGAGATCAACCAGCGGGACGACCAGTTCAATATCGCCCCGACCCAGAAGGCCCTGGTCATCGCCAGCGGGGAGCACGGCTACGAGATCAAGCCGCTGCGGTGGGGCCTGGTCCCCAGCTGGGCGAAGGACGAGAAGTTCGGCGCGAAGGCGATCAACGCGCGCGCCGAGACCGTCGCGACCAAGCCCGCCTTCCGGGCGGCGTTCAAGAAGCGGCGCTGCCTCGTGCCAGCGTCCGGGTACTTCGAGTGGCGCGTGGAGGATGGCGGCAAGCAGCCGTACTTCATCCACGACCCGGCCGGCGACCTGCTCATGTTCGCCGGCCTCTGGGAGGCATGGCGGCCCGCAGACGGCTCCGAGCCCATCAAGACCTTCACCATCATCACCGGTGAGCCCGGCAAGGTGTCCGGCGACATCCATGCCCGGCAGCCCGTGATCCTGCCGCCCGATCTCTGGGCGGTCTGGTGCGATGGCATGCCCGACGAGGCCAGCGCAACGCTGGTGGCGGCGCCCGAGGCCGAGCTCGTCTATCACCCCGTGCCGAAGGCCGTTGGCTCGCCGCGGAACAAAGGGCCAGAGCTCGTCGAGCCGATAGCCATCGGTTAGACGGCATCAGCGACCCTATGTGCGAACACGTGAAGAGTCAGGTCGCTTCGACCCATCACGACTCCCGATCCGTTTAGCGAGTCCCCGCCGCTGAACTCCCCCGTGAAATCGAGCTCATAGTCGTCCAGCCCAGAGAATACGGATGTCGTCGCCACACTCCACTTGGACACGTGGATCCTGCCAGTCGTCTTTTCCTCGCCCGTTTGCAGGCGACCACGGTAGACATACGCGTGGTCGCCGCCATTGATGGTCCCGTCCTTGATCGTCACAATACCGTGGCCGAAATCGTGGTCGCGGCTCGGCGACGTTGAAAACGACACTTCGTAGATCCCGTCGTACATGACTTTCCTCCTGTAGTTCGTGAAGGATGCTCCACCCGCGGATAAGGTCAAGGCTTGGCCGCGTGAATCCGCACGCGTGAGACCGGTCGGCGCTACCCTGCGGCGATGATTGTTTGGGAACGCACAGGGGACCGTCTTGATGCCCGCTCACAGTGCCAGGGTGGGACCTTTGCGTCCCTGATGCCCGATGGTGACCGGTGGGTGGTCGTCTGGTGGGTGGGGCCGTGCGGCCGCGCGCGCGTGCCTTCGGAGAAAAAGGGGCGGGCATGGATCGAGCGATTCGCCGGCCGGAGCCTGGCGCATTTGGGCCGGCTCGCCGCGACCCCTGGGACAGGACCCAGCATCGCCGGCGGGTACGTAAAGCCGACTGCCGAGGAGCAGGCCCGCTACGACGCCTTCACTGCGTCGTACGTCGCGCCTAAGCGGACACGGAAGCGATCCCGCTGAACCTCGGGTGGCAGTGAGGGCAGGCGTTTGCCACGACGCGGCCAGCGCGCAGGAGGTTGAGTGGGTAGTCGACGCCATGGATTCGGCAGCGACCGCGGGCTGCAAGCGATCGCCGGCGGACGGCGGCACGGTCGACGGACCGCACCGGAAGAGGGCGAAGCAGGGAGTGTCGGGTCATAGCCAGTATGATCAGGTAGCGGGGTCTCAGGGACCGCGACCTGGCACTGACACGCAACTAGCACGCACCGGTGCTGTAAGCCGCATTCCTACGTCGTCAAAAGCGATCCTGAGAATCGCTAAGTTGCTGTATTCCCTGATGTCACCCGACCTTGACATGGTAGGGGTCACAAGTTCGATCCTTGTACCGCCCACCACTTTCCC
>Ga0182006_1000277_pt1 | contig 45666 bp, 60 predicted proteins | sample Sormic07211104_1_FD_123022 | JGI IMG/M metagenome (GOLD analysis project Ga0182006, IMG submission 123022) | Rhizosphere microbial communities from Sorghum bicolor, Mead, Nebraska, USA - 072115-104_1 MetaG | ecosystem: Host-associated > Plants > Roots > Rhizosphere | place: USA: Nebraska...
TCGCAGCCCCTGCCCTTGATGTGGTTCTTTCGGTCAGTCAGATGGATTCGCCGGCGCCGAGTGCTGCGGCACCACAAAAATCGACTGTCGAGCCGATCACGATTGTTCACAACGGCGAGCCGCTGACGGTCGATCCGTCCAACGCCGTCGACGTGGCCAAGTACACCAAGCAGCTCACTACCGAGGTGAATGTGCAGACGCTGGGCATTGCAAATGCCACGCAGCGCATTGGCGAGCTGGTGAACATGCGCGACAACCATTCGGCGAGCCGTGGTCCGGAGTTCATCGAGCAGTGCAACACCGAAATCACCAGGGCAGAACGCAGCATCGAGGGCAGCAAAGCCATCATCGAGCAGGCCGAGACTAGTCTTCAGAAACTTGGCTCCATTCCTGCGCAACTCGATGTTTCGAGTGCTCTTGACGATGCCGATAGCCCTGAAGCGAAGCCAACGATTCAACCCGGGCTATCGACCCCGGAAGAAGATCACGGACCAGAAATGGATTAACCAGGCGCTGGAACCTTCCCCCGTTACGGGGGGAGGTTTTAGGAGGTATGAATCATGAAAACCGAAGATTTAGCTGTTCGACAGCAGTTGATCGAGGCGGGTTACGACGCTGGAGCAGTTGAGAGTCGGGGGGAACTGCACGTAATGTTGGCGCAGATCCTGGCAGAAGACCCGGCCGGCAATGGCGACTTTGTTGATGGACTCCGATCGATCTTGAGTGTGGCTGAAAGCCTTGGTAGAGAGGCGGCACTTGAGCAGGCTAGAGCAGATCACCAGGGCGTGAAAGCATGCCCTGAGTGTCACCTGAAACCCGACGTGGACTATTTGGCCGGCACTACCGACGAGACTTTTGTGTCCTGCATGAACCATGACAGCTACGTTGTCGCCATGGGTGGCATTACCCTGAGCGAAGCTATCGCTAATTGGAACCGCGACGACTGGATTTCTTGCCGTACAGAGCGCGTTCTATTCCCGCTTTGAGCCCTGCACAAACTTCAAATATCTGCGTTTTACCTCCTCTCAAACCCCGATTAAACCCCTTTTTACTTACATGAATTGCAATTTCATGCAGGTGCGCTTAGTCTTGAGTCGTTATTACCACAACGATTCGAGGGGCGTGATGGCCGTGGATCTCTCAGGAATGCGCAAGCTTTACAAAGACGGTGCCTTGCAGGCGGCGATTGCCGCGCCTGCACCGATGGAGCGCGGAGCGTGGGTGCTTACGGTTGTTCGTACTGACGGATCATGTGAATACATGACCATCGCCAGGTCAACGCGGCACAAGATCTATAAGAGTCTTGACGCTGTTCAGGCTGACGCGGCAAAGGTGGGGTTTGAGGAAGTGAAAGTGAGAACACAAGTGGCTTAGCGGAATCGCAGAAACCAAAAAGCCCGGCTGGTAACCGGGCTTTTTGGAAAATCTAGAACAGGTCTTTCTCTTTCGACGGTGAAAACCTGTTCACACGACAACAATCGGTGAGCCAATTATGGCTGGCACTGCGACTTCCTGCAAGTCGCAAAATGTCAACGTAATAGCTCACCGCCGAAAGGCGTTGAAAATGGAATTAGATTTCTACACGGGTGTGCCTGTACTGCACAGCATCCCGGACAACAAGGCATGCAGTCTTCAAAAGGTCGCTCCTCGCTTTCAGTGCAGCTCTAGCTGCGGTGCTGGTGAGGCATGGTGACGAAACTAAGGGCTGTAAAGCTCCCACCCTCAAATCCTCACTCCGCGCTCTATCGGGCTGCCAGGCAAATGCCGGCACGCCGTTCTGCACCTCGTTCCCTGACAGAAAAGCAGCTCAAAAACCCCCTTATCCGCTCGGCACATGAGCGCTTAAGCAATCTTGTAAGCCTGCGGGGCAAGTACCTGCGGCGCCTTGATACCGTCAACGGTGATCGTCGTACACGGCTAGAGAAGTTCGTCGCCATCGAGCGTGTTGCGGAGCAACTGTTGCTTCGTCTGGACCTGGCCACCGGCGTGCTGGGCTACATCGATGCGGCCAACGGCCGGTTCGTCCTGAATACCCAGCGCGGCATTGCAGAGGACTCAGGTGTTTCTGAAGCCGTACTGAGCCGCTTATTCGCGACTATGGACAGCGCCGGCTACGTCTACCGCCGGATCGAGCGTGTTCGCCTCGATGAAGTCGACGACAACGGTTTGCACCTGGTCCGCACCCGTGTTCTGGTCCGCTTCACTAAACTGTTTTGGGCAGATCTAGGCCTTCGATACGTTTATGAGCGCGTGCAGAACGCGGCGAAGAAGCGCCGTGACGTAGAGCTGCGTGAGATTGGTCAGCGCAGACTGGCGGACATGGAACGTCACTCGCTTGAATTGCAACGGCGTGAGCTCTCACGTCAGCGTTGGCAGGCCAAGGAGAGGCGCAATGCGCCGGGTGCGAACGTAGAGCCGAAGGCAGCTCGGAACGCAGATCCGGCAGTGCCGGCACCAAAGAGTGCAACGGCAAATGACGTAATGGCGGCCCTCAGTAAGCTACTCGCCAATAAACCGGCCGGGAACGGCTAACCCCCCTCTTTTTTGCATCCGCTCACGCGGAGGCATTGCCGCGCCCGCAATTTGGGGAAGGCTCAGATGATGGCGTTTTATCCGATTCAGCGTGCTCAGGCCCGCTCAAGAGCAGGCGTTTTTGCCCTCATAGACGGGCGAGCCCCTAGCAAGGCGGCAGAGCTTTGAAATAAATGGAATTTTATACCCCCTTCAGCTACCCCCTTCGGGTAAAAAAAGGGACTTTCGAGGTGTGAACCCCTCGGAGAGCAAATATGCTCCCGCGCAAGTCGTGCCTACGGCACGGCGCGGGCACAGGGGGCTACTCGCCCCCAACCCCAGGCATGGGCCTGCGGCCCCTGCACCCGCATATCAAAAGCCGCGTCTATACGACCGTGTGAAAGCCTGTCTAAGCGGCGCAGGGCGATGAAGCTGCCCTGCCCTGGCCTTCGGCCACCCTCCGGGCGCTAAGACCCGGATAAATCGCCCCCGGACGGCAAGCCGCCCGAGGACTCAACCGGGCGCGTGTGCGCGCTGGCTCATTCACGATTTAGGAATCAGAAAGTCCGCTAGGTGCCTTCGGTGAAGGCATCGATTTTGAGATTTTCATGGTGTCAGGAGCACCTGTGGGAACCGGAACTAACCTGGTGATCGAATGCACCAGGTTAATTTGCGTTGATTCACCCTTGGTTAAAGTCGTAGGGCTCTGCCCTACCACCCGCAAACGGTCGCGTTGACCTCGGGAGCGCGGGGTGGTGAAGCAACCCCACACTCCCAAGGCAAGACTGGATGGGATCGGGGCTGTTCAAGGGTGCGCTTCGCACGGGACTCCGTTCGCCGCGACGGTGAAGCTGTCACGACGAGCCGGGGTCGCGTCCCTTGACCTGAGGAAGATCAGCGGTGTGTGGTCGAAAGCGGCTACAGCAAGGCTACAGGCAGGCGAGGAGGCATGTTGGCCCCAGGGCGCACATCACGACAAACAGGGTTCTGACGTCGGGTTTTCTCCCTCCGGAATAGGCTAAATTAGCCTAAATAATGCTTCCAAGTTAGGCTAAATTAGCCTAATATAGCCTCATTGAAACGAATCACTGAGGACGCTTGAAATGCCTGATTTCAACAGCATGACCCGCGAAGAATTATCGGACTGGTACATCGAAAACGTTGGCTACGACCTTGGCGAAGAAGACCCCGGCATTTCATTGGACGAGTACCGAGCAGTTTGCGCAGAGCTGTACCAGTTGCATAACGAAGTATCCGAATAACTAGGGATTGCCTTGTTACGGCCCCGCTTTGCGGGGCTAAGCCAGTAGGAAAGTGACCATTTTAGCGTCAGCGAAAACGACGGAATAACCGAATGAGCCAGTTAGCATTGCAGCCTAAGGTAGTGAGTTACGCGCCTGAACATGCCGCGGTAGGGGTGGATGATCGAGAGTTGGCCGAAATTGTTGCGGCCTTCGCTGAAGCCCAGCAGCGTATGGGAGCACCGGAGGAGCGTACTCACCATCTGTTCGATTTTCCGTTGGCCTCTGAAGTAGTTCGCCTCAACGACAAAGTATCGGTTTACCACCAGGCGCACGGCTGGATGACTCCAGCGAAAGCCCGGGAGCGCATCGAAGCTTGGAAGGATCACGCGGCAGCTCAAGGCGCCCAACGCAACAACGCCGATAAAGTCGTGCTTTCTTTTTTTGACAAAACCGGAGCCTGGTCGCGGCCATGGGAAGAAGCGGGATATCAAGTCTATCGGTTCGACATTCAAGACAACCCCGAGACTGGTGATGTAAACCTGTTCAGTGCTGGTTTTTTCGGTGATTGGTTTGGTGACTTTGAAGGGCTGGATATTTACGCCATTCTCGCCGCCTGCCCCTGCACGGATTTTGCTGTATCAGGTGCCCGTCACTTTGCCGCCAAGGACAGCGACGGTCGTACTGTTGCGTCGATTCGACTAGTCCACCAGACGCTACGAGCAATCGAATACTTCAAGCCCGTTATTTGGGCCATTGAAAATCCTGTTGGTCGAATCGAGAAGTTAGGCGGTCTGCCGCCATGGCGTTTGGCATTCCACCCGAACCATGTAGGCGAGACGTATACCAAGAAGACCCTTCTATGGGGACGGTTCAATGCTGACTTGCCTATTGCCCCGGTAGAGCCCACAGAAGGCTCAAAGATGCACCGTATGTACGGTGGCAGTAGCCTTGCTACGAAAAACGCTCGCAGCGTTACCCCTGATGGTTTCGCCTATGCGTTTTTCATGGCCAACAATGCTGCTGATCATCCGAAGATGGTTGTAGCTAGGAAGTACGATCGCCTCTGCGCTCGCTTGTTGGGTGAAGCAATCAGCATTGGCTTGTCGTCAGGGGAAATCGGTGGGCTTGTTGACGATGCTTACTACATGGATCTGGATGACCAGGGTGCCGAGCAGATTTTGCGTGCCGAACTCACAGCTCGCGGTGCCACGCTGACCAGTTATGCCGACACCGGCGGACAGTTTGCTATGTGGATCTAACCAAGGGACGCCGGCATATCTGATACACTGGAATCAAGTAATCTCACTAGCTCCGACCCGATAAAGGGGGTTGCCATGGCTAAATCGCTATTTGAAGAAATTGGTTTCGATAAGGTTTCCGAGATCATGGCTGCCGCCACTGCGAAAGCTGCGAAGAGAGCTGACCAGCTCGGTTTGCCCCATGCCGAAGAAGTCAACGGTAAATGGGTGTTTCGCTATCCCGATGGTTCCTCGAAGCCTTTCATTACAAAGATCGATGTCCAGGTAGCCGAGGCGCAGGCCCTCAAATCGTCCTCCAATGGCAAGGTTGTGAAACGACACGCATGACCCAGGAGAATACCTTGATCGGACCTCGCGCAATCGTCTTCGCAGGCCCGAATGGCTCAGGGAAGAGCACTTTGATTGGTGGTTTCCAAGCCGCTCAAAAACTTCCCGATGTGTATATCAACGCAGATGACATTGCTCGAACCGAGTTCGGTGACGTCTCTGACCTTAGGGAAAGAAATCTTCTTGCTGCTCGTACGGCTGAGACTCGGCGGCGGAGTGCTCTTGCTGATGGCGCATCCTTCGCATTTGAGACAGTCATGTCCACCCCTGGACGAGTCGCATTGCTTGATGAGGCCCGGGCACTGGGATACCAGGTGGAGTTGGCTTTCGTGGCAACTCGGGACCCACATATCAACATCGCACGTGTGGCTGCACGTGTAGCGCAAAACGGCCACGATGTAGATCCACAGAAAATCATCGAGCGGTACCAGCGGACCATGGCTCTACTGCCGTCTGCCCTGGACCTGAGCGACTACGCGTACGTATTCGACAACAGCGACCATAACAATGGGGCTGAGCCAGTACCGCCCAAGCTGCTGGGCTTTAAGAAGGATGGGCTGATCGACCGTGCAGAGCTGGCAGAAGTCAGCTGGTTCGATGAAAAGGTTCTCCCTGTCTGCAACAATCGGTCGCTGGAGAGAACGCTTGTTGAAGGTGCTTTGCTGCCCCGCATTGGCAATTTTCAGTCCTATACCGGCACCGTTGAGCTAAGTTCTCCAAATTTCGTTTGGCTTCGGCATGACGACGCAACCCTGACGATCCACGACCGCGCTTTGATTGCACCTCAGGCTTTTATGAAGGGGGATCGGGCTGCGATTTCCTACCAATACGGCCCGGATGGAAAGGCCATCCAGGTACGTGAGCAGCAATCCCGCGTTATCACACCGCCCGCCGACCTGGCGGGAACTGGATCAGTGCGTGAGCGTTTCAAAAACTTGATGTCAAATACTCGGGCGGCGCTAGACCTTGAGACGCAACCGAAGGAGCAGGAGGGGACTGCGCCAGTGTCAAAAGCAGTCTCCGAGCCTTCCCGTAAGGAGCCGCTGAGGGAGCAGGATGAAACCCGCGCAGCTCAATCAGAACATGAAAATTACGATGAGCCGGGGATGGATCACTGATCCCTTTCGCAGCTGCTGCAGGACAAAAATCACAGGCATAAAAAACCCCCAGTGCTGGTAGAACACTGGGGGTTTCGCCTTGAATGCTACCAACACCCAAGGGGAGCGCCCTTCCTTAAGTCCGCAGACGTTGACAGCTTGTCAGTGAAAATCCGGGGTACGTTCTACCACGGACTTTATCCAAGTGAATCGGCTTATACAAGCATCTGTAGACGTCGATGTCAGTCAGCCCCCTCCCCTATCCTCGGCCAAAACGAGATGACCTGGCTGCTTGCTACACAGGCGATGAAATCGCACTCCACTTGATCACCGGGTTGCACGCCGATGGACTCTGCCGCAATAGCTGCGGTCAATATAGGTAAAAAGGAGTGGGATTCCTTCGGAGGTTAACCCCAAGCGCCTTGCCCGCTCTGGAGACGATCATGAACACATCACATTTTTTCCCGTTAAAACATGATCGTCATCATCCCCCATTAGTGAGCGAAAGCCCGCAGGACGCCATTCGGGCAGACTGGCTCTATAACGCCGCTGAAGAACTGCTACGCGGCAACAGCGTGTCATTTCAGCGCCGAATGCGTCCACAGCAAGGCGTAACTGCAGAGGAATTCGCTCTGGCAGTGGATGAATACGTGAACAACCGTCTTGCCGATAGCGAGGTGCATACCTCGGCGCTGGGCTGGCTGATCATCACCGCCGAGCGTGGACACGCTGATAAGACTGCTACAGCCGAACTGCTGGGCAATAGCGACCACCCGCTGGGCAAGCTTGGCGAGATTGCCGAGGCGCTGCTTGAACCTCTTGCGGATGACGCTCTGATAGCCAAGGCTGAGGATGATCTATGATCCGGCAAAGTAAAATGGGATTTAAACTCGGCCGACTACCCTTCCACATTGTTTTTTGCCTGTGATTTACCGCATTGTGCGGCGTTGTTGCTTTGTGCTTGCATGCAAAGAATGGCAGGACTGCCTAAGTTTTAACGCAATTTTTATTATTTGCTACAGCATTCCAATCCACGGGCTTTGGCCGCTTAAGTTTTTCGTCAAAAAAAGCATCCGGCAAAGGAGCGAACGACGCAATTACGCCTGGTCCATTGAAAATCCGGCCACAATCCTCAATTTTTTTATGTTCCGACCTCTCAAATTCATACATACTTGTAGTAGAAACTTCTGCCTTTGCAGCATTTGACCATAATGTAGTTTTCGGATCTATTTCAAAAGAAAAATCCCATACCTTTTCGAATTTTGCACCTGTTATATCGTTATTGTAAGTGGCTTTCGTAAAGAAAGTATACCTCATTAACCATGGCATGGTTTCTTCATTAAAAGACTTGAGTATTTCCTTGATGTCCGAATCAACGGGGGTAAAATTTATTCGCGTGACATTGTCTATTGTCTTAAGGGGCCAAGAAGTCCACATTATGACGTTGTTACCCATTCCAAGGGTTAAATATTCGGTCGAGTCTATATCCAAGTTACTAATTGGAGCTCCTGTAACTTTTAGTGTCCAAACGGCTGATTTGGATTCTTGCGGTTCTTTTATCCACTCAAGCTTTGCTACTGGTGTGTAGGGGGATTTATCGTACAGCCATGCGATTAATCCAGCCATTGAAACCACAAAAGCAAGAATGATTATAAGCCTAATGATTTGATAGGCTTGCTGTTTGGTTAGATTGGGAAATATTTTTTGACGGATAATCTCTCTGCATAATAGATAGAAAATCGCGAAGCCCACCGCGCCAATTCCGGCGACTGCGACCGCGCTTCCGAGAAAATCCATCATCAGAACAGTGTCCTATAGAAGAATGTTCTGAATTAGGTTAGCAGTTTGCAGGCGATTGGCTTGGAATCGCAGCAGTAGAACGACGTGCCATCAATACTTCACCTTGTACGTAGGTGAATCCTCTGGCCGCTGACCACGTCGGTCATACATCCGCGTCGTGCTGATATTGGCGTGCCCCAACCACTCCTGCACCTTAGCGATATCCGCGTCATGCTCCAGGGCATTGGTTGCGGCCGTCGCTCTGAGCCCGTGCACGCCCAGCCCGTCGACCTTGATGCCCGCTGCCTTGGCCCACTGCGCAACGACGGTGTAGATCCCGTTCGCGGAAATGCCAGCGCCGGTGGTGCGCCCGCGGATCGAGCGAAAGAGTGGGTCCTTCCCAGGCTCGCGCTTGTTGTCCCTCTCCAGGTACGCATGAATGCGTTCGGCCGCCACGGGGTGCAATGGCAAATAGCGAGTCTTGCCGCCCTTGCCTCTCACCTGCAGATGTTTGACGCCACGCCGCTCCTGCAGGTCGTCGGTCCTCAGTTGCGCAGCCTCTTCGCGACGCAGGCCGTGGTACAACAGCACCGCCAAGATGGCGCGGTCACGAATGCCCTTGAGCGTCCAGCCATCCGGCGCCGTCAGCAATAGTTTGGCCTGATCATCGCCGAGTGCCGGCGTCTTGCCCTCGTTAGATGCAACCCGGGGCCTTTTGACGCCGTGCACTGGGTTGCCGCCGGCGACCGCGTTGTTCTCCAGCAGGTGGTCAAACAGGCTGGCCAACGCGGCCAGTTTCCGGCGGATGGTGGCCCCAGCCAAGCCCCGATTTTCGAGCTGGGCACGCCAGGCCAGCACGTGCGCGCGGGTCACCGCGCGGAATTCATCGGCGCCGGCGATCCCGACAAAGCTGCAGAAGTCTTCCAGGTCGTTTTGATAGGCGCGCCGGGTGCGCGGGTTGTCAATATTGGCGAACCATTCGACCGCCGCCGGCACGCTGGCCAATTGCTGGAACTCGGAAGCGGTCAGGCGACGCTCACCGGGGATCAGCAGTTCACCACCAGCGCCGGCTGGCCGTTCGCTAGGGGCTCTCATGGCACGCAGTTGACGTATTGTTCAGGCACGAAATAAACACCTCTGTACTCTGCAAGTCCCAGCATCCACTTGCCGCCGTTCACCTTTCCTATACCGGGTGTAGAGCCTAACACGCGATAAGCTGTGCTCAAGTCGTGATCCAGGTAGACCATTTGGTCCCTTTCAACGTGCTGAGCCTGATAGCGGCGCACGTGAATCTTGTTCCCCGCCTTGTCATCCATCTCGATCAGCACCGGATCGCCGCAGGCTGGACACGTCCAGGTGTGAGTGTCCAGTCCGTTGTCGCGGTCCAGCTCCTCCGATTCACAGTCGAAGTTCATACAGCTGTAGCGTTGGTCGAACCCGGTAGCGATCCGTGGGGTGCGTTGAGGCTTTTTCGGGGCCATGCGGTCATCCTTTTCATAAGTGGTGATAACGTATTTTATCACTACTTTTCAACAAGACGGCCGAATTAACGCCTTACAGTCGTTTTGTGACCTAGTTCCAGATAGCAGGCGCTTACAGACTGAAGTGCTGCATTTCAATCATGAACCACGTCGGACACCTGGAGAGCGCACCAGGGCAAACGGGAAAACTTACATCTGGTCCTCAAGTCCTATCGAGCCTAGGCCGACTCAATAAGGACAGATGCAGAAATGTATGGAATGAGGAAAAGCTAAATGCGAAGTAATGAACTTTTATTTGTCTGGTTGTTGGTCTTGGGCGCTGTGATTGCAGGCGCGCTTTACTGCCTCAATCTGCTGGCCGACTTCACCGGTCTCCCTTTTTGGGATGTCCTGAGTAACGCAAGGGTTCTTTTGCTGGGGCCTGTAGTTCTGATTTTCGTCATTGCGCTTGAGCGTTTTGATGTACAGCTTCCGCTCCGCGTAGAGAATACCTGGCCGATCATTGTCGGTTTTTTCTGGATTGGCATTCACAGGCTGTTAGTTATGAAAGCGGAAGCCGGAACCCCTGCGCACCTTTTTCCCGATGATTTCGACTATCCAGACTCGATGGCCCATCTACCGTGGTACGCAGAAACCTGGTTTTTTTGGATAACGTTCTTGGTGATCGTTGTTGGTGGCTACATGATCCGCAAGAGCCGCAACAGCTACTGAAGAAAGTCTAGTCATAGAGAAAAACCGCCATGGCGGTTTTTTTTTCATCCTGGAAAAGCAAAGTCGTAGGGCCCTGCCCTACCACCCGCAAACGGTCGCGTTGACCTCGGGAGCGCGGGGGGTGAAGCAACCCCACACTCCCAAGGCAAGACTTGATGGGATCGGGGCTGTTCAAGGGTGCGCTCCGCACGGGACTCCGTTCGCCGCGACGGTGGAGCTGTCACGACGAGCCGGGGTCGCGTCCCTTGACCTGAGGAAGATCAGCGGTGTGTGGTCGAAAGCGGCTACAGCAAGGCTATAGGCAGGCGAGGATGCATGTTGGCCCCAGGGCGCACATCACGATAAACAGGGATTTGACGACGGGTTTCCTCCCTTCAGAATAGGCTAAATCAGCCTAAATAATGCTTTCAAGTTAGGCCAATTTAGCCTAATATGTTTCCTGTTGGTGGCACGCAGAGAGCCACTCGACTCTTGAGGGGGCTAGTCGTTGCCGCTGACGGAGAACGAGATGAGACTTTCAGATGTAGCGACTATTCAGACGAACTTTCCAGAAGCACATTTTTGGATCATTCGGAGGGGGTCAGCGGATCGATGCGGGGAGCCTACCCGAGAGTTCAACCCTGAACATATCGGGATCCGGATTACCCGCTTAGACCTCCTGTTGCCTGATTATCTTTTCTACGCGCTGATGCATGTTCACCAGGGCGGTTATTGGAAAACATTAGTCACGGGGACTCTGAGTTTGGTCAACATCCGTGTTTCAGACGTTCGACGTATCGAGCTGTCGCCACGGTAGGAATGGGGGGCGTAAGCCCCCTGCTCTGACCATCACAAGGATCTAAACATGGTTATTGAATTACCCGACATCGCGACACAACAGGCGATGATTTTCGAGGAAGGCACGAAAGCCGCGATTGCGCAGCTCAAAGCCAACCTGGAAGCGCCCAGGGTGCCGCCGCAAACAGAAGTAGATGAGAGCCAATACCCGCGCACTCACCTGCTGCGTGAGCGTGAGGGCTGGGAGCCTCCGCACCCCGACATTATCGGTGCGTACTTTCGGCATTTTCAGTCTCACTTCAAGGAGTACGGCACGGATGCAAAGCTTGCTGATTTATTGGGGTTGTCAACCAATCGAAGGGTAAGAGCTTTTAAGGAAGGGAGTACCCCGGTGCCGTATGGGGTATGGCGTCACTTTCTGATTTTGACGGGCCGTGTGCCGCAAGACGTTATCCCTGTTTTGGCATTCATGGGGTAACAAAAGCGCAAGAAAGGATCGCCGGGGCGCGGCTGCAACCACCCCCAGCGCGAGACAAAAAACACCTGGTTAGGAGCTATTTATGTCTGTCGCAAAATATACCACAGAGACGTTCTCAGTCCTGCGCTTACCGCTCATTGATCTGGCGAAGCCGGAGAACCTGCCAAGCGTGCTGGAGTATATCGCCAAGTTTGCCCCTCCCTGCATTGCGGAAGGCCTAATTAGTAAGCTTATCGCTGACCTGGTCATTCTCACCGGCTGCACTCGTAAAGCCGCGCTGTCCTTCATTAATGGATTAATTCGGGTATTTTGCTAATTCAAGGCAGATTTCCGGAACTACTATATTTAACCTATGGTTTTAGGAATTATACTGATGGAACAAATTTTGGACGGTAAGCCAATGACTGAAAACATCGCTGTAGAGGACCTGCTGAATTTCGTTGACTTCAACAACGTTTTTTATTCTCCCGCTTTCGCGGCTGGTTGCTTCGGTTTGACTACCCGACGTCTCGCAGACATTGAAGCAGAGAACGGTTTGGATATTCGCCGCATCCCTCGCGGTGCGTCGTCGGCACGTACTTACACGGCAGAGGACATCTTTGATATCTCGGCGTTGCGGCGTGCTTTGGGCCAAGCCAAAGGGCTTGGCCGTCAGATCGTCGTATCTACGTTCGTTCAAAAAGGCGGCACAGCCAAGACTACTACGGCAGTAGGCCTCGGGATCTGCGCGCAGATGGGTGGCCTTAGAACCTTGATTATCGACAACGATCCGCAGGGCGATACATCCAGCATGTTGGGTTATGACCCTGATCTTGGTCCGGAAGACCTAGAGGAAATGGGAATCCCGCCTGATCGCCTGGTTGATGGTCACCTTGGAAACCTGATCAGCCCCCTGCTCCGCATGCGCCCATTTGAAACCAAGACTTTGGCTCAAGTGATTAAAAAACCATTTGGAGAAAATGGCATTCACCTTATTCCCGCGGACAGCTACCTAGAGGATTTGGGGGTCGCTTTGGATGCCTCGAACAACTCGGATATGTGGTACGCAAAATGGATCGATGACGCGACCAAGGGGAAAATTTCTGAATGTGACCTATCGGGTTATGACCTGATTATTTTCGATAACGCACCTTCGGGGTCGCGTCTGACGAAAAACTCTGTCGCCTCCAGTGAGTTGCTGCTTTGCCCTGTGCGGATGGACAAATTCTCATTCCGAGCCTTGATTCGGCTGCATGAGTGGTGCGCGAGATTCGCGAAAGAATATAACTACTCCCCTGCCATCGCAGCCATTCCTACGATGTTCAAGCGCAACCGAAATCGCTTGTTGAACAATCTTGTACGGCTTAACGAGTTATTCCCGGGCGGTGTCACGGATGAAAAAATCTACTTCTCGGAAGATTACGAAAAGGCATTGGATGTCGGGATTCCCTTGATGCTATGGAAGGGCGCAAACAAGGACACGCTGAACGCTGCAAGATCGGTGTACGGCGAAATCCTTGACCGTATCCGCAATCTGGCGAAAGCAAATTGAGAGTGTTGCTACTAGCAACAGTATGTGTCGCGGGCTGAGTGTTGCTAGTAGCAACACTCGGCGCGGATAGAAATTTTGCTAAGAGCAAAGCAACGAATGTGAGGCTGCGAATGAAATCTAACGACTTTCCGGGTAATCCAAACAGCAAAACGATGCAAGGCCTTCGAACTCCAGAACCCATTCCTGAACCGCAGGGGTCACGCGCATCTGCGAGGGCGGCAATGTTAGCCTCGCTAAACGCTGAACCAGAGGTTGACCAGTTGCCGGCGAAGGCTCCAGTGGAAGTGGAATTGCTAAGCGGCGATACGATCTTGGCGGATGTGCCTGTTACTCAGATCGTAAGGTCTCCATTCCAACCGCGATTGGTTTTTGACGAGAAAGCTATCGAGGAACTGGCTACCTCGATTCAAACAATTGGCTTGGGCAAACCAATCCTCGTTCGACGTCTGCCGAATGGTCAATTTGAGTTGGTAGGAGGCGAGCGCCGCTGGCGAGCCGTGCAGCTCAATGGTGGTGAGACGATTAAGGCAATCATTCAGGTAATGTCTGATGCCGTGGCGATGATGCTCGCACTGACGGACAACAGCCAGGAAGATCTGACGGACTATGAACTGGCACGGAGCTACCACCGGATTTTGCAAGATGGAGAGGAAAACAGTCAGAGGGCGCTTGCACGGCGGCTAGGTATTAACGTTTCGATAGTCAGTCGTTGCTTAACTCTGATACAGCTTCCTGAATCGATCCGGTCGGTCTTGGATCGAAACCCGGGACTGATCACCAGCAACTACGCAAAACGGTTTGTCGAGTATGCCGAAGCTCACCCGGCGCTGGTAGAGAAGGCCGTAACGGTCATGGACGAGACAGGTGTCCAGCAAGAGGCAGCTCTACGATTGATCGAGAAGGAAATTGCAGCATTGAACAAAGTCCCTGAATCGTCGAAGGGCGAGAGTAGGGCGGTTAAAGGCGTCGGCACGTTGAAAGTAGCAGGTTCCCGTGTTGAATTCAGGTGCGAGAAGGGTATCGACCCTAATCGTCTGAGCCTGCAGTTAGAAGAATTCCTGCGGACGATTGATCTGAACGCGGTACGAAGCGAAGCTCCGTAGTTCTTGCATAGTGCTACGTATGCCTTAGCTCATGTCCTTTTGGGTGATACCGACGATAAGCTGGTCTTGCTTACTCTGGCCGGTGTGGCGACACAATGATGGCTGGTGGCATGAGGCGCTGGCGGTTTTCATCAGCGGCGTCACCCATGGCGTCTTGCCGGCGAGGAAGAGCAGGATCACTGGCTGGACCCGGCGCAGTAGCCTGAGCAGGGCGCAATAGACTTTGGCTTAGCGGCGCAGCGCTGGCACTGTCTGCATATCGACGGCCCATTCAAGATTATCTATTAGGAAACATAGATGAAGAACACCCAGGCGCATTTTGAACTCATTACTACCTGTAGTGCAGCGCTTGGCGGTGGCGTTGTATCTGCTGCCGTCTCATGGTTTTCCCCTTGGAAAGAGTGGACAGCTGAGGCCGGTCTAGGCGTGGCTATTCTTTGCGCCGTCACTGCTGTGACGATTCACTTGCTTGTTCGGGAATTGGGTAAGGCAGAAGAGGAAGGTTTTTTTCGCCGTAAGTGATAGGAAATATCCGACCCGCCCTGCAGGGCTGCATCGGAAAGCGTTCATTGCCAATATCGAGCTGGTAGGGGACAGTCTTTGAACGCTTTGCCCATGCAGTTACAGTGCTAGGGTGAAATGACGCAGCAGCACTCCGGGCGGTTAAAAGGCTAAGCGCTCGCGCTCGCCGTTGAGCAGTTGTTGCAATAAATGCAGGGCCATTAGATTGCCCCCATTGGTATCGCGCCAGGCCTGGTGAGTAACTTTGTACAAATGATCGATTTCGGCGATCACCTCGCGCGAGCGCACGACCTCAAGGATCAGTCGCTGAATGTGGGGTTCGGGGTATCGCGTCCAGAGCACGCGCATTTCGTCCAGCCTGAGCGGCCGGAAGGGCGGTAAGTCGGGGGGCATTTGAGATACCTTGTATCTGTATATATAAACAGTATGGCGGTTGGGGCCTGAGCTGGCTACTGCCGTCAATCTCGTCCTCGACCCGAACGACTATCGACGGCCGCCTGGTGAATATTTGTCGTTACCCGTAACGCGGGCTGGCAGGCATTGCACCACGTGGATCGGCACGATCAGGTTGGCCGAGGGCGGTGGAGGAAAGGCCGTGGATAGGTTAGCCGCCATTTAACTGAGGTCGAGCAGGGCGGCTTTGCAAACGAAGTAGGCGATCAATAAGATTTTTACGTGGCGCATGTTGCGGTGTCTCATTTCATGAATGGACACCTATTTAGTAATCACGACATTCTGCTCACCACTAGGGGTAAGCACCTCGACCGGCGTGCTAATCGCAACTCAACCCGCTCAAGAAAGGAATCTATCCGTGTACGATTTAAGTCTCGACAGCGTGCGGCAAGAGCTGGCACGGATTCGTGCCCTGTTGGACAGCGCTGAAGTGGTCTTGGCGCGGATTCGCGCGAATGCCGATCCCCGGTACGCTGAGCGCGAAGCCACGACCCGTCAGCAGATCGAAGCGCTGAGCGCCCAGGCCGAGCGCCTGGCGCAGCAGTTGGGCGTGGCCCGAGTGATGCACTAAAAGGACAGATATGTTTAAGGTTACTTTGCAGAAATACGTCTGGGACGGCTATTCCCGGGAAGATTCATCCAAATGGGCGCTATTCAGCCACTCCTTGGAATTACCTTTTACGCCAGTTCCAGGCCTAGGGGTCAATCTGCCGATGCAGCGAAGTTGGCGGCTACGATCCGTCAATTGGGTAGTGGAGCGCCAAGAGTTTTGGTGCGATGCCGAGGACCAGTACATGGATGGCGATGATGATTATTTCGAAGACTGGCTGGAGCGGCTGTCCGATTTAGGTTGGACGCTGGTAGAAGGCCCACACCCCAAAAATTTCCCCTAACAGAATCCCCCTGCCCATCGACCCCGCCGCTGCGCTCGGCGTCCTGCCGCCGCTGACCGAGGCCCAGGTGCAAACCATTGACCGCCCTGGCGAAAGCTGGGCTCAGGCTCGCAAGCGACTGGAGGCGGCGAACTTCGCCTGTCCACCGGCACCGGTCGACGATCACCCCGGCGCGGATTACACGTTGGCCGGGCCGGTCGATGAGTGCGAAGGCCTCGACGGCCAGCCGATCCAGTGGGCGCCGGGCGAGCTGGGGCGCGCGTCGAATTCAATTAACAACAGGAAAGGAACCCCCGCCATGCTGATGATCCAAATTGAACAAGAGCAGCGGGGAATCGGCCATGCCAAAAAAGCCAAATACTGGGAACGACCCGTTTCCGGACTGGATTAAACCCAAATTGGTGAGGCTTGCCAGTTCGCCGCCGGCGGGAGATTGGCGGTTCGAAAATAAGCTGGACGGTTACCGGATCATGACCCGCATCAGCGATCGGGTAACGCTGTTTACCCGCAATGGGTATGACTGGACCAACCGCATGCCTCGGCTGGCGGGAGAGCTGAAGCGGCTGGGATTGACCACGGCCTGGCTGGACGGTGAAGTAGTGGCCCAGGACGATGAGGGACGCCCCCTGTTTCATGGCGTGCAGTCGGCATTCAGTACAGGCAAGACCGATGACCTGGTGTACTTCATTTTTGATCTGCTTTACCTGCATGGCCACGACCTGCGGGGGCAGCCCCTTGAGCAGCGCCGGGCTATCCTGGAAGAACTGTTAGATCGAGTGCCCCTGGAGCACGTGCGCTTTTCCGAAGCCTTTGACGTAGATCCGCGCGACCTCCTAGTCAATATCTGCGCTATGGGCATGGAGGGAATTCTGGGCAAGCGCGCTGGCAGTCCGTACGCCTCGGACCGGGATGGGGCATGGATCAAGATCAAATGCCACAACAGGCAAGAATTCATCATTGTCGGTTACACCCGGGCGGCCGGTGGCGTTGGCTCGCTCTTGCTGGGGTTACACGATGACGCTGGCGAGTTGGCCTATGCCGGCCGTGTCCAATCGGGGTTTAGTAGCCGGACGCTGGCGGATCTGCGCGTTCGCCTTGAGGCGCTGGTGCGGTCTGATTCCGTTATCCACCCAGTCCCACGGCTCAGCAAGGGCCTGCATGTCGTCTGGGTAGAGCCAAGGCAGCTTTGCGAGGTCAAATTTGCTGAGATTACCCCGTCCGGGAAGGTCCGCCACGCCGTTTTTATTGCCCTGCGAGACGACAAGCCGGCCACGGATATCAGCCTGGAACTCTAAGCCACATCCTGCCGCGCGGCTTCAATCTGCCGCCATAACTCCTCCTCGATCAGTTCGCCGTATTGTTCGGCTAGTGCCGCGCAGCCATTGCGGCCCAGTTCGGTCGCCTCGCCATTTTCGTCGTACACCTGGGCGGACACCACCCGGAACTCCATTTCTCGATAGCCGTAGGCGTCCCAATCGCTGTTCGTGGCCCACGGATCGGGCGGCACGTCGAGCAATTCGGTCACTTCGCACTGCAAGGCGTATTGGTCAAGGTTCACGTCATAGATCATGGTGCGCCTCCTGAATCGACGGCGCATACCTTTTTGAGCGTGGCCCCTGGTGGAAGTGCCAGCGCATTGCCCGGAACTCTGGGGCAGGGCGCGGCACCATAAGAGAAACCCACACAGGAGTCTCACCATGGACATTTACCACGTCGTCGCGGATGGTTCGGGCTGGAAAATGCACGCCCAGGGCACGGACAGGGCCTTGCTCAGCGCGTCGACCAAAGCGGACTTGCTGCAGCAACTACCGGGCTACATGGCCGGGCGCACCGCTTCGGTGAAAATCCACACCGAGACGGGACAGATTGAGGATGAGCGCACCTACCCGCGCAGTGAAGATCCGCGGCGCAGCAAAGGCTAAGCCGCGTGACCGTAACGCCGGTACCGGAAAAACTTTGCCCCTAACTGGAATAACTTTTCGCCGGGCACCCCGGGGCGATCAGGACTGAAGCCATTCCCACGCTTCGCGCCAGGCTTGCCCGAGGGCGGCGCGCAGGAAGAGTCGCATGAGCAAGAGCAGGATGCGTTTCAGGATGCGCATATAGGTATCACCTCGGTTGGAATGCCTTAAGCCTGCTGTCACGACGGTGGCGGTTCCACTTGGGGTTTTTCCGCTGGGTGTCACGACGGTGGCGGCGTCCAGTCTGAGGCGATGTATAACCCTACAATTTGTCACGTTTCCGAAAACAGAAAGGAACCCCCGCGACCTCGAGGGCGCATGCTCAACGAATTATCGGCATCACCGACGCCGGCGATCGAGGGTTGATCGCACTCAAGGCGTGCCAGGGTTATGTGCGGGAAGTGTGGGGCGCCAGTCAGCGCCCTACCCCGCCCTAAGGCCGTTCGCCAATCCCTCGAATGGGATTTGAGGATATTTTCGCCGGGCCCTTGAAAGGCCAATCGCCAAGGCCACGGCCCAGGTGGGCACCCTGACCGAGCGCCTGAAAGCGGCCGGACTGCCGACCGATTGCCGTCAGCAGTCGGGTGAGTAAACTACCGTGACGCGTAACGCCCGTGCCCTTCGGCCGCTACTGCCCGGTCTGTTACGGCGGGGTGTTGCACCCCGAGGGGCGGCCGCTGGTACCGGGCGACCCGGACGACCCGCACCGCGCCTTCAACGCCGAGGCCGACGCTTATCTGGCCGACCTGCAGATGCCGCGCCGCGATTGTATCGGCGCGACCATCGAGCTGCGCGCCTGCCGACGTCGCAGAGGAATGATCAGCCAATAGAAAGGAACCTCCGCCAGGTGTGCTTGATTTCAATTGAGTTGACATGCGCGTCATCTTTTTTGATAAGCTAACGGTGTCGTCACAAACTGGAACCTCGAAAGAGGGGTGGCGATCCGGAGGCCGCAATGCCTCTCCGAGCCTTGGCTGGATAAGCGTGTAATGCGCGAAAAGGTAGACCTTTAACGAGATTCACAGACGGCCCCTGGCGCGCAAGCGGTAGGGGCTTTCTGCTTTCTGAGCTACAGCTTTATGCCCTGGGCGCGTTGCGCCAATACCCAACTCAGGTTGTGATGCGGGCCCTTATGCGGCAACCCTGATCGGCCCCACTGATCGACTTCGTAAGCTGAAATCACCAACACTTTCAGCGTATCGACGGTGTTATCGGGCTTGGTGATCTGAAAGAACAGGGCGTAGTCATACAGATCCAGGCAGAAGTAGCGCCGCTGCTTTTTATGATCGTGATACAGCGTCACCCGCGCCTCCAGCATGCGCTCGCGGATCCAGGCGGGAAGCTCTTTGCTGGCTTCCCAGCGGGCCGGGGAAAAATAGCGCCGCTCGCCTCGGTTATCGATCAGCTTGCCGTCGCCTTTTTCGTCCGTGAAGCAGTGAAAACCGAACGTGAAGTGGACGGTGATATCGCGCTCATCGATTTTGAAAACGTGGGTAAACGGCTGCAGGTGCGACATGCTGTAGACGCGTCCGTTGTCTGTGATGTCCGTCCAGCTCATGCGTTTACCGACCCTTTCTGTGATGAGGCGCCAAGCGTATCAGGGAGCCCAGCACTGACGTTAATACCCATCAGTAATCGACTTGTGGCCGCTCGCTCAGCCAGCCCCTGGCCGGGTGTGTTCCATTGTCCTTTCTGTTGCATCTGGTCACCTGAATAATCGATTTGCGAAGCGTGAACGGTGCTGTCACGACCGGCGTGCCAGAAGCCCTTCAGCAATAATTTTGCGGCAGAACCCATCGGCTGCCCTCTTGGGCTTTTTCCATGCCCTGGACTGTCGTCACGACGCGGACGCGGTCAAGTCTGTGCGGGCCCATCACCGGAAACAGCCACAAGATCGCTAAATATTCTCCGGAGAACCTTTAGCCCGGGTTGAGAGGCAACGAACCTTGACCACCGAATGGGCACCCCTGGGGGTTGGCTGATGCGCTACGCTGGCCGCACCAACTGACCAATAAGGAGTGTTTATGAGCTTTGCCCATATCGGAGAAATCAAGGAAGTGAGTGGCCTGATCGAAGCTAATCTGTTGCTCGAAGCGGGACATGAGTTGCTGCAAATCCTTCCTGGCAAAACCAGTGACGGCGATCCCTGCACGTTGTTTTACCTGGGCAAGGCGGCGGCCAAGGTTGGGCGAGTGAAGGTTTCGAAGGAAGCGGTGGCCAAGGCGGCGCAGAAAAGGTGACGGCGCCGCGTGCGAGCCACCCGCGTTCCCCATAACGAACCGAACAGAAAGGAACCCCCGCGATGAGTTTTAGCATTACCCAAAACGCTGTCGTCAGTGAATTACAGATCCTTGAGTTGTTATTCCGCTCGATCCCTAAAGGGCTGGATAGCATGAATTACACCTTGGGCGAATGCTCTGGCCTGATCCTGTGTTTATCTCGCTTGAAGCTGATCGATGATGAGCAGAAGGAGGGGTATTTAAACGAGCTGAAGCGATTGCATGCGCTCGGCCTGAGTCAGCGTGAAATCAACGCCGCCCGCGCCGAGTAGTCCCCGTTACGAGTAACGCCGTTTATGTCAAATCGGCCCCCACACTGGCGACAGGCGTGGGGGCCTTTTTTTGTGGCCACGGATCCCTAGGGCTGGTCTACCATGCCCCCACGGTCTGGTTTTACGCACTGACCGCCACATACTCGAAAAGGAATTGCCATGTACGACCCCTTGAATGACCCGGCCGCCATCGAGGCAGTGAACCAGTTTTTCAATGACCTGATCGCCGTGGCGGACTTTGAGGCCCAGTTGCCGCTGCTGCGGCCTGTGGTCGAGGACTTTCGCGAGGAAACGCTGAACCATGCCGGCCTGTTGAAGACGCAAAACCAGTTGCGCGGCTTTTTGTGGGGGTTGACGGTGGCCGGCACGTTGACGCCCCAACAGGGCCGCGACTTCAGCCAGCGCCTGGACGCGGGCCGTCAAGCGGGGTGGTTGTGATGACCAACCCTACGCCGAACAACGACCCGTTGGCCGCGCTGAACCTGCCGTCAGCGCTTGGCGCGCAGGCGCTGAAACTGCTGGGCGCCATTGAGCAGGCGCGCACCAAGACCGAGGCGTGGCGCGCGGCGGACCGCGCCGAAGGCTTTGCCCTGGGCGTGGAAACCTTGCGCGCGCTGAACCCCGGCGACATTGAACGGCTGTACATGGTCTTCGATGAGGCGCTGCAGGTGCGTTTGGCAGCACTGGAACCATGATCGGCGAAGGGATTCAGGAAGAGGTGTTGCGCGCCCTGGTCGAACAGCACGCGGTCAGGGAATGCCTGGTGAGCAAGGTCGACGGCGGGCCGGACTGGGGGCTGTCGATCCGTTTGGGCGGCAGCGGCGCGCGCTGGGTGACGGTGCGTTCGCGGCGGGAGAAGGTGCGCACCTGGGCCAGCCTGACCGCCGTGGGCAGGTTCGCCGATGGGATCGGGCTGCGCGGGTTTAACGTGGAGCTGTGACCGGTCACGCGTGCAAATCGGTGATTATTAATGTTCCACGCGTGGAACAAATTTCTTTGCTGAACTTCGGGTAAAATCGGAATTAGGTGAAAGGCCCGTGGCGCTGTGAACGGTGACGGGCCTGAACGATAGGCAAAAAAAAGCCGCCTAGTAAGGGCGGCTTTTTGTGCAAGTCCAGTTAGTGGCCGGGCTTGCGTACTCACAGGGAGCACTGACGTGATGGTCATAGTACCTTATTTACGCATAGGCGCAATTCCTTCGCCTTTTGAATGTTTTTTGAGCAAATCCAGAAGCTGATGTATTTGTTGAAAAAAAAACTTTCTCCCGCCAAGACCCTGTAAACCCGCGCTCTAACCGGAAAACCGCTCCTTACACACAATCTATGCGCGGATTCGCCCCATTTATCGCGCGAATTTTCGAGTAAGATCAGACCTGTTCCGCGTTCGTCACCGGTTGAAGTGGCTCGGGCATAACGCGCGAATTCTGGACCTCCCGACACGGGCTTGTAATCCGTGCCGGATCTACTCGGGAGGCCCTTCGCCCAGCCGCCTCACAGGGAGCACTGACGTGACCCCGAAGGTGCACATGTTCCGGTAAGTGCGCTGGAGGTTGGCCCAACGAAAGGAGGGCCAAAGTATGTCGAAATTTAGACGTACGTGGGACTCCGCATGGAGAGCGTTTCAGGCCTATCGCCTGTACGAATTCCTGCGGGATCACTTTGACGACCTGTTGTAAGGTCTAGAGGTGGCCGCTTCAACTTCGGTTGCGGCGGTTTTTTTTGCCCGAAAATCCCCCTCATCACTCGTCCAGGTCAAGGGACGCGACCCTGGCTCGTCGTGACAGCTCCACCGTCGCGGCGAACGGAGTCCCGTGCGAAGCGCACCCTTGAACAGCCCCGATCCGATCAAGCCTCGCCTCGGGAGTGTGGGGTTGCTTCACCCCCACGCTCCTGAGGTCAACGCGGCCGTTGCGGGTGGTAGGGCAGAGCCCTACGAGGTTGATATTCGTGGAGGTGGGATTACCTTGTTTAGCGGGGGAGGGGGAGACGAGTTGAAAAATGGAGCGTAGGGAGACACTGGAGAGCGCCTTGCTGGTTACAACAACAGGGTTACAGCTGGAACTGGCAAGACGCTCTACCAGTGCAACTCTACTCAATGTTAGGTTAGCGTTATACGTTTCTGTCGATCAATGAAAAGAGCATTTTGCTTACTTTCATGTTTTTTATATATTGAAATTCGACAAGAGCAGCTGGATGCCAATTTGGCTCAAGTTGGTAGGTATCCCACCCGCTCAAGCCGGTTCCGCGAAGTTCCATTGCACTTTTAGAAAACATTGGAGGGCCAAAGGTTTTGTGAACCTGACTTTGCTCGGTTATTTCTCTAAAAGGCTCCGGCAGCTCCCCTGCAAACAGCGGCAGGTTTGCGTTCTGATCGTCTCTCAATGTGATGTAAATAACCTCGAAACGTAAGGTTTCGGGCCAGAATATCAACTCAATTCCAGGAACCGGCTCGATCTCTAGTGACTCACCATCTTCATACAAATCTTGTAGTGGAAGGTTATCTATTACTTTATTAGCAATTAGAGCATCGTACGAACAGCCCAGGTTCTTGATTAAACGTTCCATATTTACGGAGTTCATCTGCGCCTCAGACCTGTCAAAAAACCCCCATACGCCTCTCGCGCATGGTAGGGGGCCGATAAGATGCCGTGAAGCCGCATTTTTTACCAGACTTGACGTGGCATTGTGCTAGCGGCCACTAAATCGGATCCACTACATACCTGTTCTGTTCAACGAAGATTAGCTTTTTTTGGGGCTCGCGCAGCGTCGATCAGCCGCTGCAGATCCACCGGATCATCAATGCGGTAAAGAAGGTCAATCAGGACTGAACGCAGCTCGCAAACGGTCTGCCACCGCACTTCTACCTCGGTAGGCAGGAAATCTATCGGAGATACACCGAAGAATGCGCCCAGCTTGACCAATTGCTCTCCATCGGGGGAATGGTCGCCGCGTTCATAGCGACCGATGGTCGTGACCTCGCAATCGAGAGCTTCGGCCAGCGCTGCCTGGGTAATTTGCTTCGCTTTGCGGTGTGATCTGATCCTGGAGCCGATGAGCGACCGAGTTGGGGAGGTCATTTTTCCGCCTGAAATCCGTCAGTTTCAGGGGTGCCACGCGAATTTAAAGGGCATAATTGCATAATGTGCATTTTTGGTTGAATACTTTGTTGTTTCGGCCTAATATTGTGTGATGGCAGGGTGCCATTGCAATTTTTCACTCCGTTCATATAATCACCGCCCGTCAACATGACGGCGTCAACATGACGGCAAGGCACCTCCGAGGATGGTGCTGATAGGGATGGGCTACGGCGCGTTTGTGGCGGCGCGTGCCCGAACACAGGGGTATAAGGATGTTTCGATGGCACTTGATAACGCATAATCTTCATGCTTTTCAGTTGGTTACGAGCAGGTGCAAGCTGCTAGGAGTAGAGGTTTTTGCTCCTACCAAAATGGAGGTGAAAAAACGGCGAGACTGCAACGCGGTACGGGTCACGGAAACTCAGCTTTTCCCGGGCTATCTCTTCGTCCGGCTAGATCCTGAGCAGGTACACCCATCCGCTGTTTCCGACATTCCAGGAGTCAAGGAATTTGTCCGGTTCGGCGGCGAAATCAGCACGGTTTCTAACGCGCTGATCGAGGCATTGAAGCAATCGCTTCTGCTGCGCACAGATCAAAAGGTCACTAACCTTGAATGTCGCAATGTCTCTCCCGAAGTCCTAAAGCAACTCTCAGCAATAGCGTTAATGAAGTCGAAACTAGAACGGCAGACGGCGCTTTTTTCTTTGCTGCAAACTGATTCACACTTAATCAATATGGGCAGTCGTCCATATTCGCGCATTGCTTCGGTTACCGAGAAGCCACAGGTCAACGAAAAAGTCTGGTAAAGACAGACCTAAATACATCCAATACCTTTAAACACACTGCTTGCGTGCGCAAGGCGGTGTGTTTGCATTTTCCGGGAGAAAATATGAGTTCAAAAAAAGGCGGAAAAATCGGAGGGCCTACTTATACCAAAGTGATATATGTGGGAGTTGATCGTTTTAAAGTTCTTTGTGATGAAGCAATAAAAATCAGTTACGAGGGCGGGCGTCAGGTTACTGCGTCACAGCTGGCACAGTATCTTGTCGATAACTTCACAGGCGCGGCTAGACAGCAACTTCTTAAGGAAATGTTGGCTGATACCGAGTGTTAATTCACCGAGGGTAAAAAAAAATGATCGCGAGAGGTGTAGTGCTGACACTAGCGCTTAATTTCGCATCCGCTGCGATGAGCGCTGAAACGTCTGTAACAAACAACTCATCATCCCAGGCTAAGGAAGCCAGGCAATCGACGGAGCAGGTTCACCCAACTGATTCAATTTCCGATTTGTTTCCAAGCGCTGGGGGCTCGGCTGATTCACCGCCGCAACAGCCTCAGTTAATTCCTAAGCCTATACAACCCAGCTATGAGAGCTGGGATGTTCTGCGGCAATACCCACGTTATGTGCCGCTTCCACCGCCTTCTGTCATCGAGCAGAAAGCGCCTGAGCCTCAGAAAGAAACCAAGGAGAAAACCGATGTTTAAAAAACAAACCCTTCTGCGCCTTGTCACGGCAGTCGTGTGCCTCGCACCAATGTTTGCAATGGCTGATGCGTGGGATCAAACGCTGGTGACGTACGGACGTAACGTACGTGTCGGTCTTTATGCCATTGGCGGATCTATGGCACTCGGTACGCTGTGCTGGTCAGGCATCCAATGGCTGATGGCCCGTGCCAGCGGTAACCATTCCCATACCTTCATGGACTACCTGGAACAAGTCGGCGTGATCATTGTTGTGGGTGGCGCGATCATTCTTGCCGCCGCTGCTTGGCAAGTGTTTGGTACGGGCAACCCGACTTAACACTTAAGTAATGGAGGCCAGCAATGTCAGATAAAAAAAGGTTGTTATTTGACAGCTACAACGCAATGTCCCGACCGGCGATGCAATGGGGAATCCCTATTATGCCGATGATTGCTCTTTTCATGGGAGGGCTAGTGAGCTTCGGGGCAGGGGCGGCAATCTTCACCTGGGTATGGGGGCTGGCTTTGGCGTTTCCCTTTGCGGTAGCGCTGCTGGCCCTCCGTTTTATTACTTCGATTGATGATCGTTACTTAAGGCGAATTAGATTTGCGATTCGTCGTCTACGACTCAATGCAAAGCACGGCAAACAACTATTACTAACCCCATTTAATCCGAAGTGGAGCCAATACTATGGCAGGCGCTTTTCACAGCAACGTTATGTCAGCGGAGGAAATGGTTCCTCTGATGCGCTATCACGTTCACGAGAACATGGTGACGCTCCCAGGTAATCGGCTTGTCAGTCTGATTCGGCTTAAAGGAATTTCGCATGAAACCCGAAGTGATGAAGAATTAGAACGGCTGTTTTTCCAGCTCAACCGCTACTTTCTGGCGTTGGGCAAGAAAGAAAGCAAAAACCTTATGCTGCAAAGTTACATCACAAAAACCGGTGTCGAACTCAATCACGAATACGACTTGTCATTGCCGGCTTTGCAAGATTTTGTGGACGCGTATACGGCCCCGTTTCGAAATGGCACATTCCGCCAGGTCGGCTACACACTGGCCTTGATCCTCAAATACCGGGACCTGGACAGCGGCATCAAGGCAATGCAGGAGCTTCTGACAATTTCTCAAACCATGCTGGCCAAGTACGACATGGCAATTATGGGCATGGAGGAAAACGCTCATGGTGCCGTCTTTTCTCAAATCGGCCGCTTTTACAGCCAGCTATTCAATGGTCATGAGCAAGACGTGCTGGTCAGTGATACCCGGCTAGGAGATGCGGTTATCGATAGCGTGACCAATTTTGCCGAATACGATTTCATTGAAAACCGCCCGAACCGTGGCGGTCAGCGCTTCGCGACTACGTACGATTTGCGTGATTACCCCGCTGGTGGTTCTGAGCCGGGTATGTGGGACGAAGCCATCGAGCAGCAGTTCGATTTCACTCTGGTGCAAACGTTTCTGTACGAGGACCGCAACCTGGTCAAGCGTGAGTTTAAAAAGCACATCGCTGACCTGGGCTCGGTCGAAGGGGAATCGAAGCAAACCGAGGAACTAGATAAGGCGGTGCAGCAGATCACGCAGGGGGATAAAGCCTTTGGGCGCTATCACGCTGCACTGATCGTTTACGGCAATAGCCCTGACGACGCGATTGAAAATGGCTCAAAAATGGAGTCTGTTTTTACCGTGCATGATGCGACGTTTGTTCGATCAACAATGAGCAACATCAACACCTGGTACACACAGTTCCCGGCCTATACCGATGTCCTGTACCCAATGAGTAAGTCCACGGAGAACTTCGCTTGCAGCTTTTCGTTGCATGCCACTCCGACCGGAAAGGCCCGTGGTAATCCAATCGGCGACGGAACAGCGCTCATCCCAATGCGAACAGACAAGGACGCATTGTTTTTGCTCAACGCGCATGACAGTCCAACAGGTCAAAACAACTTGGGTGAAAAACTCCCTGGGCACATGGCAATTACGGGCCAAACCGGTGTGGGTAAGACCACGCTGGAAGCGATCCTGCTGACGTTCATGAGCCGTTGGGAGCCGATGTTTTTTGGCATCGACTACAACTGCTCACTGCAAAACCTGCTGATGGCGTTGGACACGCACTACTTCACGTTGTCGCCCGGGATCCCTACTGGGGTGAACCCGTTCCAGTTCCCCGATAGCCCTGAGTTACGAAACTTCCTTTTTGACCAGGTGGTTAGCTGTGCTGGGGGAAAAGCGATCACGACGCAGGCAGAAGAACGCGAAATTCAAGACTCCATCGAGGCTGTGATGAAACACAGCAACGTTAGTAACCGTGGCATGTCGTTGTTGCTGCAGAACATTACCCGTCGCGGTGGTAACTGCCTTCACACCCGCCTGGGCAAATGGTGTCGATTGGCGGGAGGCTATGAAGGACAGAATGCCTGGGTGCTGGATTCGGCAACCAACATGTTCAATCCTCACGACTTCCGGCGAATCGCGTTCGACTGCACAAAGATTCTGAACAAGGAGTACGCCTCAAAGCATCCAGATGTCATGGAGGTTTTGCTGAATACCTTGTTCTACATGAAACGCGCCATGCATGCCGCTAAGCCCGGGAGCTTGCTGGTCAATTTCATGGCCGAGTATTGGGTGCCCCTGTCGTTCGAAAGCACCGCCGAGGCGATCAAGGAAATTCTGAAAAGCGGGCGAACCCGGGGCGAGATTCTGGTTATGGACACTCAGTCCCCCGAGGATGCGCTGAGTACGGAATACGCGCCGGCGGTGGTTCAGCAAGTCGTGACATCGATCTGGCTAGCTAACACGAAGGCGGACAGAGAGGGGTACGCGCGCTTCGGCATTAAAGACAAGGTTTTTGACTCCGTTGTTGAAATGCACCCGCTGAGCCGTGAAATGGTGGTCCTGCAGGGGAACCAGGCGGTAAAGCTCAAGCTCGTTTTGGACGACAAGTTGAAATACTGGCTGCCGCTCTTGTCCGCTACCACCGAAAACATTGCCGTCGCGGCGCGCATCCGTGAATCGCTCAACACCAAGAACCCAAAAATTTGGGTTCCAGCCTTTCTTGCTGAAATGGCCACAATTGCCGAGCAGCAGAAGACGCAGAACTGAGGAAACACTTCATGAAAAAGACTCTGATTGCGAGGCTCTTAGCCGTCGCGATGTATGCGGCTGCCTCTACAGCAAGTGCTAGCGGCATTCCAACGCTTGATGTGGCGACAGGGATCATTCTTCAAAATAATGCGCTTGCCCAGGCCAAGCAGGCTTTGGACGCATTGAAACAAGCTAAAGAAGGCATCGAGCAAGCGCGCGCCCAGTATGAGAACTATCAGAGCTTGGTTTCGGGGAATTCGAATTTCGGTTCCTTCCTGGATGACCCGGCCCTGAATCAAATATTTCCTATGGCGGAATGGGCTTCCGTATACAGTGACGCAAAAGATTTACCGGAGTTGCGGCAGCGTTATGGCCTCCGATCAGATAACGCTCTTATCCAAAAAGAATTTGACAAGTTACTCACCGCGACTGGGGTTTTAGAAGAAAATTACGAAGCCAGTACCGAGCGTGTAAAAAATGCTCAGGCACTACGAGAGCAACTTAACGTAGTGCAAACCCCGCAACAAAAAGAAGATTTGCAGTTGCGTTATCAGCAGGAATTGTTGGAATTGCAAAATCAGCAGATGCGTATGGAGAATATGAAAATGCTGATGGAGCAAAAAGAAAAGCTGGAGAACAAACAGCGCTCACAAGCGTTTCAAGATTATGTGAGAGGGAAGAGTAAAAATATTCCACAATATGAATGAATGAACTATAATTTGGCAAACCCCTAATAGTTCGTGAGGTCGTTTATGTCTAATAAGTTTGCAGCGGTTGGAGTTGTTATGTTTGCGCTGTTGGCCGGTTGCGGTGTTGAAAAGCCAAATAACTTCATTGGGCACTGGGTCGAAGTAAACGGCAGTGATCAAAAGCCAATGAGCCTTGATATCTCCTATGAAAACAATGTTTTTCATATCGATGAAAAGAAAAATCTTTTCGGGAAGGATTTCGAGAGCAAACTTGAAGGCAAAGCGGACTCTGAAAATACGATCAGTGCTAAAGGCGGTGCAGTCACCTTGCGCTTAGAAAATAACCGACTTTTGTACAAGGGCCGTGAGCTGATCAAATCATCATGATGGAGGCTGAATGGACGTACACATAGCAGCTGATCTTTTTCAGGCAATCGATGCCGCGCTCAAGAGCACATTAGGGAGCGGAACCGCCAAGGTGATGTTAGGCCTTGGCGCGGCTTTCGGTTCGATGTGGCTAGTTCAATTTACGCTAAAGAGTATTTATTGGTTACACCAAGGGCTAAACGTCATTTTTCAAGATGTGATGTTCTCAATTTTGAAAATGGCGTTTGTTGTGTACTTTGCTTTCAATGTCGCTTGGTACATTTCAACCGTCGTACCATTTGCAACGGGACTGCCAAACTGGATGGGTGGCATCCTGTCAGGGCAAAATGGAAACCAAACCAACCAAGTCGATGGACTGATTTCAAGTTACTTGAACTCGTTAGATCAACTTATCTCTACGATGAAATTCGGCTGGACAGAAGACTGGGCAGTAATGTTCTACGCGATTCTGGTCATTCTGTTTTACTTGATGGGCGGAATTCCTTTTCTGTCGGTTTGTGTCGGAACGATGATTACGCTTAAAGCGGCATCTACGATAATTCTTGTTGTTGGGCCAATTTTCATAGCTTTCGCACTATTCGACCAAACCCGACAATGGTTTTGGGGGTGGGTGTCAGTATTGGGAGGCTTTATGCTTACCCAGGTACTGTTTGCCGTAGTGGTCGGAATCGAGTTGAACTACATCAACTCTTTTGTCGTGAAAAATGGCGCAATTGAAACCACGCTACAAAGCGCCTTTGAAATTCTCCTGGTGTTTGGCGCCTTCACAATGCTTGCTACTGAACTGCCAGGCTATGCCGCTTCAATCATGGGCGGAACTCCTTCCGGCGGTGTTGGTGGAGTAGGGGGGTTATTAGGAAAAACCACGGGCTTGGGCGCAGCTCGTAAGATGGCCGGCGCCGCCGGCAGTCAAATTGCAAAACGCTTTAAAAGTCGTAACCGCATCGAGTAAAGCGAAATACCCCGCAACTGGTTATTCCCTCCTAGCTGTATCTGTTTCTCGAATCTAAAAAGGTATTTGTCATGAATTGCAAACTCATTGCGAGTGAGCTTCTTTGTGCTGCCTTGCTTTTAGGGTGCAGTTCTGCCCCGAAGTTAACTTTGCCTACCGGCGATTGGGCCGAAGTTAACCAGCCAGGCGCTACACCAGCACCTAAAGCAAGCTCGGCACCGCCGCTACCCTCACCAGGGTCGGCACCGGTCGTTTCCATACCTACACCGCGCGCGCCGATAGTGTTCGGCGCGTCACCCGTTAAACCCGTTACACCAGGGGCAACGACGACACCAGCGCCGCTGGCACCATCGTCAGCCGTAGCGACCGCTGCAACGCCTCCAAAGGTGATTGCTGCGTCCCCATCGGCAACCCCTGCGATTACCGCGGGCTCGCAAACGATCGTTCCACCTAAAGCCTTTGCGGCTACGTCGACGCCGCCGGTTGTGATCGGCGCTTCAACGCCTTCGAAAGAAAACGTTGTTGTTCGCCCAATGCCACCGCCGAAAGAAACCTGGACCGTATCGCCGGCCGACGCAACGCTTCGGCGTGTCTTGGCGAAGTGGACCGCGCGGGCTGGCTGGCAACTGGTGTGGGAGGCGTCCGTAGACGTGCCCGTCAATGTCAACGCCTCCTTTGATGGGGATTTCCGATCAGCCGTGAAGCGGCTGTTTTCTTCGCTGTCTGCCGCAGACGTCAACCTCAACGGCCTGATGTACGCAGGCAACCGTGTGCTTCGGGTGACGGAATCAGGCCGACGCGCCGAATAACCAAGGAGTAGAAACAATGACTTCGTGTACGAAACGAAGCTTTGCATTCGTGGCTGCTTTATCGGTTGCCGGCTGCGGCACTGTGACGGAGCGCAACGACATTCAGGGCGCTGTGAAGACAGGCAGCAACTCAGTCGAGAGTCGCCTGAACCAATTACGCCAGGACGACAAGCAACGCGGTGCAGTGGTCAGAGAGCTGGATGGGGTTTGGCTGGGTGGCAAAACGGTTAAGGTTTCCCGTGATGCTGAGTTGCCGGCAGTGTTCAACCAGGCGATCCGCTTTACGTTCCCGGATCGTCCAACGCTGACAGTGATCGGGGATCGAATCAGCAAGATCGTTGGGCTTTCAGTTCGTGTCAGTCCGGATGCCTTGATTCCCATTGAGGTGTTTTCCCAGCAGCGCATGGGAGGGATGAACGGCCTCGGGGGGGCACAATCAAGCGGCAACAGCATGGCAGCGGCGAACGGCGTCCGATTGCCCCCGAACGTGAGCATGACTGGTCCTATCGGGCAGTCTGTTCCGAGCATGTCGATGATGTCGGGTGGTGGGTACCAAACCTTCGCGCCGGAACGAACGTTCATCATCGACCAAGCCAGCCCCTTTGGCGGAACGCTGACTGAGCTTCTAGACCAAATCTCATCCAAATACGGGGTGGGTTGGGACTTCAAGGACGGCGTCATTTTGATTTCGCGGCTGGTGACGCGTACCTATCAAATCGCCACGATCACAGACCTCAACGACATCAGTAGCACGATTGCCAAAACCGCATCGAGCGGCGGCAGCAGTGGGGGAGGGAGTGGGTCGGCCGGCGGCATGAGTCAGGCCGGTAGCGTGGCGTCCTCATCCGATGTTTCGGCAAAAATGTCGGCTTCTATTGACGTGGTTAAGTCACTTCAGACCGCCATCGAAGGAGCTTTGACACCTGGGGGTATTGGCAAATATTCGATTTCCCCCTCTGGTGTCATCACTGTCACAGACACCCGCGAGGCGCAGGAGCAGATTCAAGAGCTGATTGCGGCGGAAAACAAATCGGTCAGCCGACAAGTCCGCATCCGTATGCAGATTGTTGACCTCACCTCTACAACGAACAATGACCTCGGGGTTGATTGGTCGTGGCTGATTAACGATGCAACCCGCAAGTGGAACGTTAACTTTTTCGCGCCGGCCGGCCTGCCTGGCGGATCGACTGGGTTCGGTCAGTTGGGTGTTATTCGAAACGGCGACAATTCAACCACATCGGCCTTTTTGCAAGCACTGGCATCAGTGGGCAAGGTCAACATCCGCAAGGACCAAACCTATTCGCTGATGAACAACCGGCCGCTGTCGGTTGCCGACACGGAAAACTTCATTTATCCGGCTCGCTCATCACCGGCCACCACCCTCACGGATTCGGCTACGGCTGTTCCAGGGGTTGAACCAGGTCAACTGACCACAGGTACGTTCTTGAACATGAGAACGTCGATTCAGCCGAATGGCTCCGTCATCGTACAGTTCTCAATGGACGCCTCGATGCGCGGCGAAACTCAAAAGTTCGTGTCGAACGGCGTCACATTGCAGTATCCGCAATCGACCGCCAATCAGTACCAGATCTATACCAGCATCGTGAACGGCGAAACTGCCGTATTGGCGGGTATCGATAACACGCAACAGCAAGCAACTGACAAGTCTTTTGACGGCACGCTGAGCCCGTTGCTTGGCGGCGGCATCGCAACAAACTCCTCGCGCCGCGCGGTGCTTATTCTGCTTACCCCGCAAATTGTTGAGGGGGTGAACTGATGCTTGCCCTCGTTCAGATACCTGGCTTCGGACAGGCTGCTGCGGGCCTGGACTGGCTGTTGCTGCCTGGCCTTGATGGCAAAAGTACGGAAATCAAACAACTTGGCCGAGGCGTTGATGCCGCGTGGCAATTCGTCTGGTCCTCGAAGGACCATGAAGACGAATACGTGGCCTTTGTCTCGAAGGGGGAAATGAAGAAGCGGCCTCATGCTGCTTCGGCTTTGGTGCGTGCCGCAGTCGCCGAGGAGCAATATCTGACCTTGGTGGACGTGGGGGACGGTCGCCTTTGGGTATTTGCAGTGAAAGATGGAATGCCCGCAAGCAGGATGGATCGGGTGGGTGATCCAACCGAACTGATGGGCCTGGTAAGCGACTTCCTGACATCACTGCCTGACCCGTCCAAGGCACCGGTTTACACGGATCGGCAAGAGCTGCTGGAGCGGTTGCCGTATACGCTGGATGTGCGCCAATTCTCTCTGGAAATTCTTGGTCACTCGATCAAGAAGCGTGATTTTTCCAAGGCCGCTTTTTCTTGGCACTCATCGGCGCCGGTCGGGGCCATTGCCTTTTGCGTCGGGCTGCTCGTTCTAGGAATCGGTTACTACATCTACGACACCGAGGCCGAGGCGACCGCCAGAAGGGACGCCGCGCTGATACGCATGCGCGAAATTGAGCAGCGGAAGGTAGAGCTGGCCAACGCGGTAAGCACAGCCATCAACGCCACTGCCCCGGCGCGTATCGCTGTGCCGGCGTACCTGGAGACAACGGACAACATCAAGCGATTACTCGCTGGCTGGAAGCTCTCCGAAGTGGACTGCGCCGGACAAGGCTGCACCTTGACGTTCAAAGCACAGTCCTTCGCGACCTGGGCGGGCTACTTGAAAGCCAAACCTGCGGAATGGCCTGCGCCAATCTTCGACGGCGACATAGAAAAGGTGACGCAGCCTATTCCAGTGCAGTTTCCTCCGGCCACTGCGCGCACCGCTGACGGTTTACCGCAACGCGAGAAGGTCCGGCTGGACCTGGGCAACCTGGCGCAAATATCAAAACCTCTTGGGTTGACCATGACGCTCCCCAGTGCCTGGGAGCGTGTCGCTGGGAAAACTGCAGAAGTAAGTCCTGATGAGCAGTGGGTGCCGGTGACAGGTTCGTTTTCCGCAAATGGCTCTGCCGTGCTGCTGAAAGACCTGGCAACGCGGCTGCCCGAGATTGCCGATGTCGCCAACTTGAATTTCAAGTTGGACGAAAAACTCACTTTTGAGCTGAAGGGGAAAGCGTATGCGAATCCGTGATGTGGCCTTTCTGATGGCACTGCTGCCGACATTGGCGCATGCCGTCGAAGCACCACCACCTGACTCATCCACCGACACTTTCGGAAAGCTGCTTGAAAAACAGGCCCAGCTTATCGAGTCCGAAATGGACGTGAAGATTCGACAAAATCAGAACCAAGCGTTAGGTGTCGGCAACTCCGGCGTTACGCCTTTGCCTGGTGCGAAACAGGACGTGATCGATGACGAGCCGACCGTGGAGGCGATTTGGGGCTTGGAGGGTAAAGAGGTCGCTGAGATCAATTACAAAGGCAGGCACGTGCCCGTCTCGAAGATAGCGCCGTTTATCTCGAAAATTGACGGTTGGAAGCTTGAGAGCATCGAGCAATACCGCATCGTCCTGGTGCGTACGAGCGGCAATCGCGTCATTCAGCGAAAAACCGTAAGCCTCGATTGGCAGGGTGGCGTTAGCGGTCAACCGTCAATGCCATCTTATGCCCCTCAACCCTCGGTCATCACCCCGCCGATTATCCCGCCTGCTATGCGCTGATCCAGGAGGAAAATATGATTACTCAGTTAAGATTTCTAGGCCGTAAAGAGCCAGAGACATCGTTGGAGGATGCCGCGCAGCAGGCCGCTAAGTTGGTGGGAAGCATGCGCCAAGCTGGTCGCGTTAAGAGTCGTGATGATCTACCAGCGTTCCGTGCGTCAATGACAAAGGCTCATGATGTCGCCGGCAACGATTTGTCCGCTATCGCGGCCCTCGATCTTGGGGGCCGAGAGGCGATCATCCTGGTGTCGGAAGGCGCCGTAGGCCAACGCCTGCACATGGACGTTCGGCGCCGTGTTTCTGAGGCCGGCTACAAACTTACTCATGAACGCCTGGCTGATGTGGCGTTAATTGCCGACGTGAATACCGCAATCACCAAAGAGGACGTGGACAGTAAGGCCAGTGACGTTCGGCCGATTGTTGAAGAAATGATCCGCGATGCGATCACCGAAAAGGCAACAGACATTCACATCTGCTGTCGCGAACGCAGCGGCATGGTGCTGTTTCGCATCCACAGTCGTATCTATCAGTATCACGGGTTTGATGTCGTGACCTGCCAACAGGTTGCCGGCTTCATGTTTACCCAAATGGCCGACTCCCGCACACGAAGCCAGGGATCGTTCGCGCTTGAAGCGAAGTCCTTGAGCTGTATGTTCCCTTTTGCACTCAACGGAACGCAGTACAAGCTGCGCTACAAGTTCATCCGGTTGGCTGATGGTTGGGATGTCATCATTCGGATATTGCCGGTTGAGACACCGGGACAACGCAACAAAACCTTCGCTGAGCTTGGCTATGAAGCTTCGCAAATCAAGCAACTCGAACTCAGCGTTGCTCGCTCAATCGGGTTGATCGCGATCACAGGACCTACTGGCTCGGGTAAATCGACAACCCTGAAAACCATGATGGAGTTCGACCCGAAGCGGCTTCTGAAAAAACGCTATTCGGTAGAAGATCCGGTTGAATACAAGATTTTCGGCGTCTCGCAGATTTCTATTCAGCGCAGCGACCACGAAGGCGAAAACAGCAACGATGACTTCATTGGGGTATTGCGCGACATCCTGCGTGGCGACCCGAACGACGTCATGGTGGGTGAAACCCGCGACCGCACCACGGCCGCCATGGTGGCCGACTTCGTGCTTACCGGGCATAAGATTTACACCACCGTGCACACCGCTTCTGCAATCGCGGCTGCGCTGCGTCTGTATCGCCTGGGCCTTGATCGACATGTACTCGCCGACAGGCAATTTATAGCTGCCCTGGTCTTTCAGCGACTTCTTCCAGTGCTGTGCGATCATTGCAAGGTGCCGGCAAAAGACGTCTTGCCCCCGGATAAGCTGCACCACCTGCAGCATAAATTTAAGTTGAACACTGATCGGATCTTTTGCTCGGCTGATGCGGGCTGCTCGCACTGTCGTGAACGAGGAATCATCGGTTCTACAGTCGTCGCCGAGATCATTGTTCCGGACAAGGTGGTGCGGCAGCACATCGGTGAGGGTTTGGACGAAAAAGCCGAAATGTATTGGCGACAAAGCCGGCGTACGGGCTTTGATGATGTAGACATGACCGGCAAAACGGCCTTCGAGCATGCGCTGTACAAGGTCGCGACTGGTCGAATCGATCCCCGAGATCTAGAGCAGGAATTTGAGCCGCTAGAGAGCTATGAACTGGTGGAGGTTGATATATGAACCTGGCCTTCAGGCTGTCCAGGTTCTTGTTCAACCTCTTTGACGACAACCGGCAAGAGTTCTACGAGGACTTTGCATCTGCACTGCGCGACGGTGCTGCTGACCAGGAGCGTCTGAAAAAGATGGCTTCCCGGGCACGCAGACGGAAAACCGGGATGGCACCGCTGTACGAGCACTGGCTAAGGAAAATGCGGCGCATGTCCTTCGCGCATGCGCTGCAACACACGGTCCCGGACTATGAGGTCATGGTGCTGACGGCGGCAGAGGAGGACGGCCGACTCGATGAGGCAATGGTTTACCTGGGGCGAGCCATCAGGTTGCAGGGGAAAATTAAAGCGGCGTACATGATGTCGTTGATTTCCCCGATATTGGCCCTTGTCTCGATTGTTGGCTTTTTCCTGTCTTATGCCCTGTTGATTGCCCCGCAAAACTTGCAGTCATTGCCATTAGAAAAGTGGCCGACGATCAGCCGCCAGTTGTATGCGTTATCAAGCGCCCTGGTGAACGATGGCTTTTGGATCGGGCTAGGGTTTGTATTTTTGACCTGGTTGATACTTTGGAGTCGGCCAAATTGGCGCGGTCGTTTGCGGGCAAAGGTTGATCACATCCCGCTTTTGCCGTGGGGTGCGTATCGCGAACGTGAAGCAAACAACTTCCTCGTTTCGCTCGCCATTCTTTTGCAATCGAATAACCACGGTATGAAGGAGGCCATCGAGCGAATGAGGCAATTTTCAAGCCTTTGGCTCGGATGGCATCTTACCTCAATGCTAAAGCGCTTATCGCTGACACCCAGCATGCCGGCACGGGCGCTTGATACCAGCCTGTTCTCGCATCGCTTGATGGATCGAATCGAGGACTACTCGGAGCGGACCGATTTTAACAAAGCGTTGCGGATGCTCGCGTTTGACCAGGGCGACAAGGCAGTTCAGGAGGCTGAGCGCAGGGCTGTTATTGCAGGCTTTCTCGCAATGGGCATTGTTGCAATGGTGCTAGGCGTCATTGTGTTAGGGAACTTTGAATTTAACCAAGCCATGGAGACGTATGTTCAATCGATTCGATAACTTGCCTTAAATACGGGTTCGCAATGAACTCCTGAAGTAATTTCAACTTTAAAAACCGATAACCCTATATCCCGGTAATCCGCCAATGGAGGCTGTTGTATGTCTATTCAACTTCAAAAGGAAATCAACATGGAAAACACTGAAACAAACAACCCTAAAAAACGCCTGGTCGGCTCCATCAATTCAAAGCAAGGGGGATTCGGACTGCCTGAACTTGTAATCGTCTTGATGATTGCCGCTTTGATCGCGGCCGCTGCAATGGTCGTCGTGCCGCGTGCGCTTGCCAGCATTCGTGCCGACAAGGTGGTTGACGAGTTCAACACAGCGATTCCGGCCATTCAAACGGCCTATCAAAACCAAACTTCGTTCTCGAGCCTGACTACTGCCCAGGTAGCGCTGAACGGGTGGGTGGGTAGCAGCTTTGTCGAGTACACCGCCGGCGTTCCTACAGGCAAATTGCTGACTCAATGGGGCACGCTCACGTTCGCTCCAATCGCAAGCGGCGCCCAGGCACAAGGCACGCTGGACAAAGTACCGTCTAAAGAATGCGTCAAGATCGCGAACGCTTTCACCAATGACCTCTACCTGGCAGCCACGATCAATGGCACGGCGGTTAAAACCAACGTGAACAGCGTTGACCTGACAGCCATCGGTACACAGTGCAGCTCCACCACCACCAACACCATCACGTTCACCTTCGGGCGCTCGTAACGATGACGATGCCCCTAATTACTGATGTCCACCTGTCAACTGATGGCCTTGGCACGCCGATCATTTTTCCCGGACAGAAGCCTGCGGGGGCTGACCATCGAGAACTGGTGGATCAGCTCATAGCTGCAGTTAAAGAAAACCCTAACCGAAAGAAAGTGACACTGGCTGACGGTAGCCGCTGGCGAACTCAGCGCATGCGTGAAGGCCGCTACGCGCTTCGGTGGATGCGTGATGTTTGCCCCGACATAGACACCTTGGGATTGCCGCAGTGGATCAAGTCCCAGCTATTGGGTTCGAAGATGCGCGAGACGGGTGGGTTGATCGTTATCTGCGGCCTCACCGGCGCCGGGAAGACAACCACCTTCTCGGCGACGATAGCCGCCCGCTTGCGTTTGCACGGCGGTTATTGCCTGACCATTGAAGACCCTCCAGAGGACCTGCTGGAAGGCAACCACGGGGACCATGGTTATTGCGAACAAATTGATGCCGACGAAGTTGGTGGATACGAGAGCGCGATTCACGCGGCCCTTCGGTGCTTTCCTGCAAAGGACTCTTCGATGCTGGGTTATGGCGAAGTCCGCGATCCTGCAACGGCTGCGCAGTTGTTACGCGTGGCCGTGGACGGTCACCTGGTACTGATGACGACTCACTCAAAGACGATTGCTGCAGGTCTTCAACGCCTGTCCGCATTGGCTCGGGCTGCCGGCGAAGATAACGCCAATGAGTTAATCGCCGCGAGCTTGCAACTCGCGGTGCATCAGCGTTTTGACCTCGACGGCAAGTTGGTGACATCGGCCTTACCCCGGGAAAACAAAGTGGTCGCACACATTCGCCAAGGTGAATTTGCTGCAGTGACCCAGGAAGTCGAACGCGTGCAACTCAGTAACCTCTAGGAAATTCACGATGAAACGAAAACAAGCCGAGCGCCTATCTTCGACGCAAAAGCAGGGCGGTTTTTTATTGCCGCAATTGGCAGTTTTTGTGCTGATTCTGTCCGCTGCTATGGGCTGGGTTGGACAGCGGTACTGGCAAGACACAGTGCGAAAGAGTGGGGACGATAGGGCTCAGCTTGTTGGGACGATGCTATCGACGGCGGACGATGCGACGAAGACCTATGCAACAACATTCTTCACGCAGATCCAGCAGGCGCAAACCATTACGCGAAACGGTTACACCGTCCCGCCGGCACGCGTGCTAGCACCGACTTTGGCCGATCTGAACGCTCTCGGTTTCCTGCCCTCAAGGGCATTGAATCCGATTGTCTACAACGGTCAATCAATCGGTTTCAAAATTCAGCTCGCCGTCGATACATCCAGCGGTTGCACGGTCCCGACCTGCAACCTGACGTTTCAGGTGACCACGACAGCCCCTTTGCTCAACCCACGCAACAACACCGTGGATGTTCGCCGCGCAACGATGGCCGCCAAGACTGCCAGCCCCGGCAATGCAGGCGTATCCATGCCAGTGTCGCTCGGCGGCAACCCCAATGTTTTTGTTACGAGCAACGGAATTCAAACAGGTACAAACCCCGGCGGTGTCGCCGGCCTCATTTCAATCAGTAATGGCTACGACAGCTCGGGCTTCTTCATGTTTGATCGCCGCGACGGCAGTTTGCCGAGAACCGGCGACATCAACATGCAGGACACTTCCGGCGCGAAGCACAACATCAACAATGCCGGCACGATCAACTCTGAGTCGACCGTCACAGGGACGTTGCAGGTGACGGGGCTTGCAGTTGAAGGCCAGGCCTGCACGCAGATCGGCTTAATTGCATCGAGCGCCGGCGGCAAATTGCTCGGGTGCAATGGAGTCGTGTGGGGCAAAGCGACCGATATGCCTAATGCACATCGGTATCTCTTCACTACCTCAACAACCTGGACTGTACCGCAAGGGGTTAAAAGCGCATTGGTCACAATGGCTGGTGGTGGCGGTTCGGGTTACGGCTGGCGGTTCACAAGTCACTATTCCACAGGCCCTTCTGGCGGCTTCGTATTCTCCGCTCCAGTAAATCTCGTCGAGGGAGAGACGATGACAGTTACGGTCGGAGCCGGTGGAATAAGTATGGCTCCATATCCGACCGCGACACCAGTTGTAGGGTATCCAAACTATCGCGTTTATGCGCCGCCCATAGGCGATGACGGTCTAGCTGGCTACCCCGGGGGGGCAAGCATGCTGGTTTCGCCTAGCAAGGGAATTTTGCTTGAGTGCGACGGTGGTAGCGGTGCCACTCCGGGGGGAGTTGATAGTTTTACTGGTACCCCAGTACCCGGCAATGTTCCCGGTGCGATAGCCACCTCTGGATTCCCGTCTTATCCCGCGCCTAATCGCGTGGCAAGCGGGCCATATGTAACTGCTGGTGGCCCCGGTGCTTGTGGTGCTAACAGCTATGGCGTTGGGAACCCCGGTAACCAGAGTTACAGCATGACATCAGGTTATTACGTTGGTGGCATGTCGCCGTTCGGATATGGAAGTGGCGGCGCTATTGGCGTCTCAGGCTGCTATGTAAGTCCAACACAAATGGGTACATGCGTCAGCCCACTTAATGGCCGCGACGGCGTTGTGATGATCGACGTTCTTTATTGATGAAGGGGAAAAGCATGTTCAGAGAAATACTTTCTAAGTTGCCTTCGCCGGTGCTCTTTGTTGGAACCGGTCAGGATTCAATCACCTACGCAAACAATGCGGCCGTTCAACTTTTCGCGCCTATATCCCTTGATCAGTTCCGTATGCACGATCTTCTGGCCAACGATCATCAGCGCGAAAAATTCGAGGCGTTCGTCGCAACCAGCGATGAGACTGGTGAATTCTTCTTTAACGCATCAAACAAGATTCCAGCCGAAGGCCCGGAACGCTCTGAAACGACGATCAAAGCCGTTGTGATGCGTTCCACGGTTGCCGAAGGCATCGCCTACCTGATCCGACCTTTCGATGACAATTCGAACCTGGTCAACGGGCTTTGGCAGATCGCTCAGTTCGACCCATTGACCGGCCTGCCTAATCGCGAGCTGCTACGTGATCGAATGGAACAGGCAATTCACGCTGCCAGTCGCACGGATCAGGCCTTTCTCGGTGTGTTGTTTGTCGACCTGGACCGCTTCAAAAAGATCAACGACACCTACGGTCATGCGGCCGGTGACGCGGTGCTGGTAGAGGTTGCGAGGCGCCTGCGTGGGTGCCTCCGGGAAAGCGATACGGTTGCCCGGTTGGGAGGTGATGAGTTCGTGGCGTTGCTCTGTCACCTACGCAGCACGGAAGAGACGACCATAGTTGCCGAACGCATCCTCGATGCCTGCTCGCGGCCGATTGTGGTAGGCGACAACGTGTTTCAGATCAGTGCTAGCGTCGGTGTCGCCGCATGGCCCAGCGATGGGCAGAGTGTCGACGAACTACTGCAGAACGCCGATATGGCGATGTACAGCAGCAAGGGCGAGGGACGTAATACCCTGCGCTTTTACGATGCGCAGATGAACGAACGAGCCGAGGCACGCGCTACGGTGGAAGCTGAGTTGAAGGAAGCACTGCGTGACGGGAATTTCGTTCTGCATTACCAGCCTCAGTTTTGTGCTCACACCAACCGCATTGTCGGCGCCGAAGCGCTGATTCGTTGGTGCCACCCAACCCGGGGGCTCATCCCTCCGTCATCGTTCATACGCTTCGCGGAAGAAACCAACCTGATCACACCCATCGGAGATTGGGTGTTGAAGGAAGCTGTACAGCAGGGCCGCCGTTGGAAGGATATGGGCCTCAACCTGCGGGTTGCCGTCAATCTATCCGGTCGCCAGTTTGTCGATTCGCTGCCGGCGCGCGTTAGTGAAGTGCTCGCACAGTCCGGTTTTCCAGCTTCGTTGCTGGAGCTGGAACTGACCGAGAGCTTCCTGGTATCGGATACCGATAAGGCCGCACGAATTTTACACGCCCTGCGTGACCTGGGCGTTCGAGTGGCCCTGGATGACTTTGGGACTGGATGGTCGTCTTTGAACTACCTGAAGAATTTCCCCGTGGACACTCTCAAGATTGACCGTTCATTCATCGGCTCAACAGCCAGCGATTTTGACGGACGCATCATCCGGGCAATTTTGGCCATCGCCAGGGAGTTCAAGCTGACCACGCTGGCAGAAGGCGTGGAAACGAACGAGCAGCTGACCAGGTTACTAGAGCTGGGTTGCGACGCCTGGCAGGGCTTTTTGCTATCGAGCCCGGTTCCTCCTGATGACCTCACAGCCTTTTGCCGGCTCGCCGACATGTCGATGAATCGCTTTACGATGCCTTAGGGGGTCCGCTGATGGACTTAATAACGCTGGTAATGGTGTGTGCGCCATTTGTTTCGAACAACACGATGCTTGCGATAATTGAACAGGAGTCACGCGGCAACCCCTGGGCCATCGGCGTTAATGGTGGCCAGCGCTTCAACAAGGCCAATAATTATTCCGAGGCGGTTGCTGAGTCCACTCGATTGATTGCCAGTGGTGCAAATATCGACATGGGGCTGATGCAAATCAACTCGAAGACAATGGTTAATCTCGGCCTAACTGTTGAACAGGTATTTGACCCGTGTACGAATGTTTACGCCGGTGGAACGGTGTTAACGCGTAACTATGTTCAAGCCTCGAAAACTCATGCTACCGACCAAGCCGCTTTGCTTGCGGCATTGTCTGCGTACAATACTGGCAACTTTTCAAAGGGTTTTAAGAATGGGTACGTTAAGAGTGTTGTGAAACACGCTGTCAAAACATATCCAAGCTACTAACCGTCGCGAAACATACTCAGCAATTCAACATGCCCTAACCGATGGTCTGCTGGCCTCGAAAATTGCCCATTCGGGAGTTGGGCTGCCAGATAAGATTCCAATGGATCAGTGGTACTCATTCGATGAAAAAAATCCTGTTCGTCCTCACTCTTGTCGCGAGCGCTCATGCGAGCGCGGAACGACCACCACCGGCCTATCAACGCGCTGCAGTTTCGCAGGGAATCCCCCCAGCCGTGTTGTATGCGGTTGCCAAAGTCGAGAGCAATTTCAAAACCAGGATTGGTGTGTACCCGTGGCCGTGGACATTGAACATCAAAGGCAAAGGTAGTTACTTCGCTACCCGGGCAGAGGCGTGTGGTGCGGTTATAGCGGGTTTGCAGCAGCACGGCCGCTACGGGGTAGACATCGGGCTAACGCAGCAGAATTGGGGCTGGGTGGGCTCTCAGCACTATGCCCACCCCTGTGACGCGCTGGCACCGAACGACAACCTGGTAACGGCGGCAATCGAGTTGCGCAAATGCTTCGACAAGGAGGGCGATTGGGTGAAAGCCGCCGGCTGTTACCACCGGCCCGCCGGCGGCGAACCGGCCCGCCGCTACCGAGAAATCTTTAGCAAAAAGTACATGCAGGTTCTCGGCCTTAACTGATTCGCCCTAGTGGGCACTTATTCTTTGTATGTAAGAACTAATTTTTCGGTTGCTGATGGGAATTGAGTATTTCCAGCGGTTCTATTCCCGAATTTCTTTGAGAGATACTAATTATGTTGAAATCGTCTCGCAAAACTAAACAGCAGATCATCGAGCAAGAGCAAGAATTGGCTTTCGGATTGTTGCAAGATCCCGCAATAGCGCGCGAAATCAGTTTGGCGCAACAGAGTTACACGCATGCTGCGCGTTGGTTTGAAAGTAATGTGGCTGACGGCTACATGAAGAGTGCAAAAACATGGAAGCGACTTGCTGTATTTTTTGGCGCACTGGCGTTCATGTCCGTGGGTGCTGTACTGGGTCTGACGCCGTTGAAAACAGTTGTCCCTTACCTGGTGCGTGTCGATAACAACACCGGGTTTACTGATTTGGTACGTCCAGCTAGCGATGTGAAGACGCAACAGCAAGTTGACGATGAGTTTTGGCTGGCGACTTATGTTCGCTTTCGCGAGCGTTATAACTTCGCGGACAGCGATGCCAATTTTAGTACGGTTGAGCTGATGTCTTACTCCGATACGTTCGGTGAATATAAAAACTTCCAGCTTTCCAAGAAGGGCTACACGGAGACTCTAGGGGCTAATCGCCAGATGCGGGTAGCAGTGAACGGCATTGTGTTCCTCGAACGCAAAGATGGTTCCGGTACCGCGCAAGTCAGGCTCACCAAAACGGTCCTTGATCGTAACGGTGTAGAAGATCCGGCGCTTAAGCCGGCTACTTGGCTCACCACCATTACCTACGACTACAAAAACCCTCCTAAGAAGCGCGAAGACGAATTGATTAACCCGCGTGGTTTTGGGGCCAAGAGCTATTCCAGTGTCCAGGAGGTTGGGGTGAACAATGGATAACAAAGTCACCATCGTCGCGGCTCTGTTGATGTCCCTCGGGGCACAGCAAGCGGCGGCAGAGGCATTAGGTGAACGCTCTGTTCTGGATCGCCGAATTCAAACGGCGATGTACAACCCGGACAACGTGTTTCGAGTGCAAGCCAAAGTAGGGCGCACGTCACTGATTCAGTTGCCGCCCAACGAAACGGTGATGAGCGAGTCCGGTTTGATCACCTCCGGCGACCCGGACGCCTGGTCCCTCGGCGTGAACAAGGCCGGCAACATGGTCACGATCAAACCTGTCACCACGAAAGATCCCGACACCAACTTCACGATCAACACCAACAAACACACCTACCTGCTGGAACTCAAACTGGTGACGAATGTTGATGACATGACGTACATGCTCCGCTTCAAGCATCCCGAGGTGCCGAAGCCAAAGCCGGTGCCGATGAATCTTGCAGATCCGTGCAGCGGGTTGCACAGCGGGCCATACCAGCAACGGGGCGACAAGTCGTTAGCCCCTACAGAGGCCTGGGATAACGGAACGTTTACCTGTTTCCGCTTCCCGGCCTACGTTCCCCGTCCCGTGGTCTATCAGGTGCTTCCGGATGGCACCGAAACACTGGCGAACACACGAACCGCGCGGGACGTTCTGGTGGTACACGGCGTTAGCCAGTTGTTCCGTTTCCGTCTGAATGGGTTAGTGCTTGAGGCAAGGCCGACTCAGATGTTGAACAACAGTTTCAATTTCAACGGGACAACCACGGGCGAAGTCAGGGAGGTGAAGCGTGCAGAACAATGAAATCACCCCGGCACCGGCCATTCCTAGTGATGGGGGCGGCGCAGGACTCCAGGCAGAAAAGGCCCGGGGTTCCTTTGATATCCGAGGTAAACGGAAGGAGGCGCGACCGGTAAAGGTCTACGCCATGATCGCGCTTATAGTCGTGTTTGCGCTCTTGGCGTTCATTGGTGGCTGGGCTTGGGTCGTTGCTCAAATGCAATCAGGCAGCAGTGAAGTAGACGAAAGCAAGGCGATAGCAGACGCGACCTTGAGCGTACCAACGACCCAAGACAACAGCATGGCCCAGCTCAAGGCTGAGAAACTGAAACAGCTCGAAGAGGACGCGAAAAAGGAGGAGGCTGAGAACGCTATAAAGGAACAAGAAACAGCTCCCGTAAAAAACACGCCAAATAGATCA
>Ga0182006_1000278_pt1 | contig 45666 bp, 48 predicted proteins | sample Sormic07211104_1_FD_123022 | JGI IMG/M metagenome (GOLD analysis project Ga0182006, IMG submission 123022) | Rhizosphere microbial communities from Sorghum bicolor, Mead, Nebraska, USA - 072115-104_1 MetaG | ecosystem: Host-associated > Plants > Roots > Rhizosphere | place: USA: Nebraska...
CGGTCGTATATCTGATCTGCTGCCCAATTGGTTCTTACAGCCGTTTGTCCGCTTGTCACATACCGATAAGGCGCAACTGTCCAGTCTCTTCTCTGATCGCCATTCGCATAAGCATTGTAAAGCTTCGCCGTAGCATGAACATAATCATAGCCATACCCCATTTCGATATTTCCACAGGTAATGCCGTTATAGCTGCCAATCATGCCGCCCTCTTGTATTTCGCCCTGGTTTACGCCTTTAAATTCTACTTCCCACATACTTTCCTTTGTATCAAAAATCTCCTGAACGTGGTTGATATAGATTTGTTTGAAATCGGGATTAAGGCTGTGCAATCCAGATAGCATTACTTTTTCTGCATAAGTTCTGGCATCGGCATACTTTGAAATATCATTTAGCGGGGCGCCTGCCATGGTTAGATATACCCTCGCGAGTATACCCTGTACAGTAGTTTTTGTTATACGGGTATTATAGCCATAATCAGAAACGGATTTCACCAGGCCTTCTGCCTGTTTCATATCAGTAACAATACGTTCGTAAAGCTCCTTTAACGGAGTACCAGGAAGAGGCAGTTCTTCAGGTGATTTGCTGGATTGAAGTTTTAAAGGCACGCCTCCAAACTCATCCGTTAACAGAAAATAATAGTAAGCCCTTAAAAATAGTGCCTGACCTTTTATTTCGTTGCGTTTTTCAGCAGTCACCTTAACGGCCTTATCTATGTTCTCGAGTAGCATGTTCGCTCGCTCAATACCCGTGTAAAGCGTTTCCCAATGTCTGTTTAATTCCAGGGTCGAAGCATCTACAATATTGGCATTCATTCCCGATGTCTGGTTTTTCATAAAAAATTCGTCACTAAAAACCATATAGCAAGACATACCTTGCGAATAAAGCCTGTTATCACCCAAACGGTCGTATACTCCGGCCAGTGCAGATTGCAGTTCACTTTCTGTGTTGTAATAATTTACTGGAGATACAAAATCCTGTGGGGTTGTGTCCAGGATCTTCGAACATGAGCTAACAACCAGTGCCAGCATCATCGCGATATATAATAAAGTTGTTTTCATTTGTAAAAACATTTATCGTTAAAAAGTTAGGTTCATACCAAAGGTGATGGTGCGCGCCCTTGGATATGGGCTCCAGTCGAAACCCGGTGTAAGCGCAGAATGGCGCACTGAAACTTCGGGGTCCAAACCAGAATAGTTGGTCCAGGTAATCAGGTTTTGTGCCGAAACATTAAAGCGGGCTGATTGTATTTTGAGCTTTTTCGTTACTGCAGAAGAAAGGTTATAGCCTAACGAGACCGTCTTTAACCGAAGGAAGGAACCATCTTCGATATTCCTGTCGGAAAACACATTAGGGCCATAACCACCGGCTACAGGCAAATCGCTATTCTGATTTTCCAGAGACCACCTGTTCTCGTAGGTTTTAAACATATTCAGACTTGGTCTGGCTTCTGCGCCTTCAAATACAATCCGGTTCGCATTTAAAATGTCATTTCCGTAAGACCATTGTAAGAAAATATTGAGGTCAAACGGTCCATAATTGAAATTGTTGGAAAAGCCTCCAATGTGTTTCGGATTAGGATTACCAACAATCGTCTGATCATTTGCATCCACCACCCCATCTCCGTTAATGTCTTTGTATTTGATAAAACCTGGCTTAATGAGCGAACGGGCGCTCCCATTATTCGGTACATCAGGCTTCAGCTCATAGCTACCGTTAGACAATACATTGAAATCACTTAAAGGGTACACTCCATCAAAAACATAGCCGTAAAACAAGGCCACAGGGCGTCCCGGTAAGGCTATATAAGGTAAAGAGTTATTGAAATTGGCGTTCCAGTTCGAAACACGTGTAATCAAACTAGGCTGATCTCCATTCAACTCTTCGATCTTGTTGGTATTAAAGGCAATGTTAAAATTGGATGTCCAGCTAAATTTCTTTGTACTCAGGTTTATTGTATTTAAGGTAAACTCCAAGCCCCTATTTACCACAACACCAATATTTTTAAATGCGGTAAGGTACCCCGTTGAAGTAGGCAATGAAGCATTCAGTAATAAGTCTGTAGTTCTTTTATAATAATAATCGGTAGTTAAACTAATGCGCTGCTTAAAGAAACTCAAATCTATTCCAAGGTCAAGGTTTCCGGTTCGCTCCCATTTAAGGTTCTCATTTCCCAGCCCAACAGGTACAGTTCCTTTAATGTATTGTCCGTTAAAATAATAGCCACTTCTGGTATTTCCAGTGTTGGCCCCTACTTCCTGATCCAAAATACTCAGGTACGCAAAGTCTGATACCCGGTTGTTTCCGGTAATTCCATAAGAAGCCCTTAGTTTTGCGGAAGAAATAGCTTTAACTGATTTCAGGAAATTTTCTTCCCCAATATTCCAGGCAAAGGCCCCGGAAGGGAAATAGCCCACTCGGTTATCACGGGCAAACTTAGAAGATCCATCACTACGAAAAGAAGCCGTGAACAGGTAGCGCGAGTTAAACGTATAGTTCACACGCCCCAGGAAAGACACCAGCGTTGAATAACTACCTGAAGTTGTTTTTACCAGGACAGTCCCCTGGTCAAGCCCCCTGACACCCAATGACTCATTGGGCAATAAAATAGATACAAATCCATCCCCCTCCATACTATTTCTCTGCATGGTAAATCCAGCCACTGCATCTAAACGGTGTTTCTTGTTAAATGTCCTGTTAAATGTGAGCAGGTTCTCGTTCAGTAAACTGCGGATATTTTGATTTTCGATGGAACCATTAATACCGTAGCTTTGCCCGTAAACGGTCCGCGGATTTCCAGCTGCCGTATTAGAATTGTTAAAGCGCTCAAAAACCAAACGGGTATCCGTCATCCCGCCACTCACCTTAAACTTAAAATACTTCAGGAAAGCATACTCCGCAAAAGCATTGGTGGTAAGTGATTTGTTAAAAGCATACTGATACAAGTTGTTGGAGTTTACCACTGGATTTATCCTTAAATCTGTATTGCCCGCCACATCATCGTCAAAAGGCTGATCAAGGAAATTTTCGTCATCCGCATTGCCTGTAACAGGCCTGTATCCCCAGGTACTGTACATCAAATATGAGCTGGCATTTCCTGCTGAGCTGCTGTTTAGGTTATCACTCGTTAGATTTGCTATCTGACCTTTTTTGATTCCGTATGTATAATTGGTATTAATGCCAATTCTCATATTTTTCCCTAAACGCTGATCGATCTGAAACCGTCCCTGGTATCTTTTATATCCACCATTAATCACAATTCCGTTCTGATCTAAATAAGAGCTGCTTACCGAATATTTTGTAGCCGCAGTGCCGCCCCTCATAGAGAAGCTATGATTTTGCATAAATGCATTCTGCAATACATAATCCTGCCAGTTTATCCCCCGCTCATTGCGGTACGCATCTAAAGTTTTGCCGTCCTTAAGATACAAAGCGGTAGCAGAAGTCTTATTCAAGTCCAACTGGTACTTCACAAACTCGTAAGGGCTCATCACCTCTATCTGCTTTGACGGGTACTGATAGCCCAGCCAATTGTTATAGTTAACTACCGGTGCGCCTACCTTACCTTCCTTGGTCTTGATGATGATTACCCCATTGGCCCCTCTCGCCCCATAAATTGCCGTAGAAGATGCGTCTTTCAATATATCTATTGATTCAATATCATCCGGATTTATGGTATTGTTGTCGGGATTTTCCAAAGGAAAGCCATCAATTACATAAAGTGGTGAGTTTGATTGGGTAATGGAATTTCCTCCCCGAATGGTGATGTTGCTAATACTGCCTGGCTGTCCATCACCAGAACCGACCTGCACACCGGCCACCCTTCCTGCCAAAGCATCTTCAAAGGAAACCACTGGTGCCTTTTCCATATCTTTCATCACCACAGAACCGACCGAACCCGTTAGGTCCTTTCGTTTTACCTGGCCATAGCCAACAATTACCACATCATCTAGCGCAGTGTTGTTAGGTACCAGCTGAATTTTATACTGGTTTTGACTGGTGATAACCACAGTTTTGCTGATATAGCCAACCATGGAGACCACCAATAGTTCACTTTCCTTTGCATTAGAAAAGCTGAAGCGGCCCTGATCATCTGTTACACGGGAAACTGTTTTCCCCTGGATGACTACTTTCGCACCCGGCAAGGGCTTCCCGGTTTCTTCTGTAACAGTTCCGGTAATGGTTTTTACCGCCTGGGCCAGACTGGAAAGCGGAATAGCCAGAACCAATAGCACCGTTAAGAGTAAGTTTGGTTTCATATTCATTGTTTATATTTGGTTGTATTCTTACTGCAGACATCTACATATATGCAGTATAATTTAAATGACTTGTTAAAGCATTTTAAAACCTCATCCAGATTCGAGAATAGCAATTAGAGCAGTATAACAATAATTACTACGCACATCATCAAATGCTCACAACATTAGTCTGGTCTGGACTGGACTGGTTAGTAAACAAATATAATATATTTTATTTCTTTACAAAAGATAAAAAGATAAAAAAAAGCTCCTTATACCCAAAATGTGGTGATTATTGAATAATTGTTAGGTGGACTGGTTTGGTTTGTATGGTGTATTAATTACATTTGCCTAAATAATATCCTATGACATCTGAAAACACACTCCAGAAAGGCAATCAAGGCAAAATGAAATACCAGCAGCTTGCCGATCACATTATGTCGCTGATTGAAATTGATCAGCTACATATTGGAGATCAGCTGCCTTCTCTCAAGCAGCTGCAGTTGCAATTAAAAATGAGTAAGGAAACTTTACTCAAAGGCCTAAATGAGCTTGTTGAAAAAGGCATCGTGGAATCTGTATACAGGAAAGGATATTATGTACGCAAAAAAGCCATTCATCATTCCTTCCGCGTATTTTTGCTGCTTGATAAAATGAATATTCTGCGTGAACAGTTTTATAGGACACTTTTTAATCAACTGGAAAACCGCGCCGATATAGATATCTACTTTCACCATCATAATTATCAGGTATTCGAAAAATTGATCAAAGAAAACCTGGGATCATATACACATTACGTCGTTGCAACTTTTTTGAAAGAAAATGTAGCCCCTCTCCTGAACCTGATTCCCGACAAGAAAAGAATAATTATTGATTTAAACGAGCAAGGTTTATCAGGCAATTACAGTAGTATATACCAGGATTACGGCTATGACATTTATAATAGCCTTCATAAGCTACAGGCTGACTTAAAAAAATACGACCGGCTGATATTGGTTGCCCATCCCGAAGCTGTCCATGCCAGATTGGTAATTGAAGGTTTTTTACATTATTGCACTGAAACTGAATACCCCTACCTGATACAATCTGAGATTGATGAAAAGACTTTCCAAAAAGGTAATGCTTATGTCACCTTCAGCAGGTACGATACCGATGATGTCATGTTAATTAAGCTCGCCCGGAAAAAGAAACTTAAGTTGGGGAAGGATATAGGTCTCATCTCTTATAATGATACGCTTGTGAAAGAAGTGCTTGAAGATGGTATTACGGTCATCTCAACTGATTTTGAGGCAATGGGTAAAACAGTCGCACAAGCCATCCTGGATGAAAAAATTGTAACTACGAGAAACCCGACAAAAGTTATCAAAAGACATTCGCTCTAAATCTTCTTATTTAATCAATTTATTGGCATCGGTTTCCTTTTTTGGGATCAGCCATAAACATCCTTTGGGCATTTCGGCAAAAATGGCCGCCCGTTCCGCGTTTAAGCTGCCGTCCCATTTTGCTTTACAGTGACTACCTGTTCCGGAGCAAACTTGTCGCTCAGATCTTTTGATCGGCTTTTTTCGCGACTGGCTTTCGGGGCAATCGATCAATTTATGCGTAAATAATCGCTAATGGGAGCATATCTGCAATCCGGGATGGAACACTGTCGTTTTGCTATTTTAAGAGATTATGTTTTTTTTTTGAGCGTTCCAGTGTCTGAAGATGGATTTTGATCTTTAGAAATGTCTGATTTAAGGATAATCCGGCAGTAACAGAAGGGTCACTTTCGTTGAAATACACAGTTGAAGTGAAAAAATACTTAATGAGTTGCCCTTTCCCTGAAAAAGCTGTATACGATGGGAACTTTACCGATTATAGCTTCTACTGTTTTGGTTGAGATGCCCAGCATTTCAGCTATTTCACTATAAGAGAGGCCATTATTGCGGCTAAGATTAAAGACCATTCTACGCATCGGCGGCATGGCTTCGATTTCCTGCCGAAAATGCCTCAGCAGATCCTTGCTCTCGATCATTTTCATCAGATTATCGGTAAATGGATATTGTTGCGACCTGCTATTATACTTTAACCGGGCAGATTCTTTTCGCAGTTCATCGATCATCACCTGCCGGGCCATGCCGAAAAGCTGAACATTCAATGCTGCTGTCTCACTCAGTGAATTTCGTTTCTCCCATAAACGTATGAAACAAAGCTGAACAACTTCGGCAGCAATATAGTCGGACTGTGTTTTTTTGAATACGAACTGATAAATCTGCTGATGATAGCGAAAATATGCATCGTTAAAAACAGCAGAATCCCCCGACTTTATTCCAGAAATAATATCCTTGTCCATCGATGGGCCAAAATTATTACTTTTTGCCCCTATGGTTTAAACTTAATGTTATCAAAATGTGACATATACCGAATAAACAGGATGGCACCTTCCCATTATCTATTCGGGACCTTGAAAATGTAGAGAAGTGCTTTAATAGTAAGTTGGATAGATGCATCCTTACATTAAAACAGATAAGTCAGAACATCCGTAATGACTTATCGTAATCAACTAACTAAACTTTGTATAATACTAACCAAATATTTACATCACAAAGTTATGGACGGATTATAAATTCAGCATGATTTTTTTGTTAATTTCAGACATATTGCTCTGTATGGGCAAAAAACTAAAATCTTAAATAGCCATCCAAATTAGCAGTTTGGCAGTCAAAACCGCTTCGTGGGAGATAAGGGGATGAAATCTTCAAAGATGACCAGCACATCTTACCTAAAATTAATATGGAGTTCATACTCGCCCCGTAATTTTGCTTCAGTTTATGAATCTATCGTCCGACAGTAGCTTATTTGAATTGATAAAAGCGGGCAATCACCTGGCCTATACCGCTATTAGACCGGTATTGGGAAGAGTTATATAGACATATATGGTCGAAGATCAAAAATCAGGACGATGCTAAAGATATGGTGCAGGATATTTTTCTGGGTCCAGATGTTGCTCAGATATTCCCGCGTAGGATAAGACACTCTGGACGCGGGATGCGTCCAGAGGCTGTTCAGCATCAAGGATGCTGATATTCTTATCTAAAAAAATTTGATAAACCTTAGCAGATCCAAGGTTTCATATGCTTCTCCGCCTGATAGTCTCGATTTCTGCATAACCAGGCGGCTAAACAAAAGTGCTGCATCCTCGCTTAGGGAAGTATAAAACGCATCACCGAGGGCGAGACTATTCCACCCTACCCCTTTTCCTGATTGAATGTGGATTTCGTTTCCTAGGAGCCCAAGAGAGCCATGGAACAATTTTAAAGTCTGAGGGTTTTTCAATCGATTGCGCTCCATAAGTAGTGTATTAAATATTACGGTTGCACTTTCAGACTTGAGGTCTATTGGATAATTAGCGGCGAGTACTTCTGTCTTGCTCTTCCGCTTCCCACCTTTCGCATTCACAGAAACCTGTTGTTTTACAGACCATTGAAACCAACCGTATTCCCTGGTATATTTTTCAAGCAGTGGTGATGGATATGAGGAAAGGAGGAACTTACGGCCTGATCCTTGCAAGAAAAAAAAGAAGTGCCTCAAAATCCTGTTCGGAATACCCATCATAATGCCCACAATCTGAATTGTAATACAGTGGATCGCAGTAAAAAAAGCTTTCATGGGTATCCCTACTGCCAGATAGAATGTGCAGATGCACATTCTATCTGGCAGTTCTGAAGCCTGATGGCCATTTCTTCAACAAACACCTCCTTCTTTGAATTGATTTTCTTGGTGGTCGTATTGCCCGATTTATCATAATCCCAACTGCTATCAAGCTGCGATGAAAAACTTTGTGAGGAAATTAGCCATACCGCCCATGCCCGCTTGATTTCTGAGAACATGTCCGGATTGTTATAAATCACCAAAGCTTTTCGGTGCAAATCCCTGCTGTGAAGCGAAATCCGGATTTCCTTTTCCAGTGATGTGAAATCATTTTTCTCTCCGCGGTAAAAATTAATCAGCTCTTTATTGGTATCATTAATTACCTCTATAGTGGATGGTTCTTTTGCAAAAACATTGCAGCCCCACCGATGAAGGGTTCGCAATAAAGTACATGCAGTGGGATTACAGAGACAATACGTTTTGCTAGTTTTTGTTTGCCCCCATAATAACTTATGGGGGTCCTTAATTTTAATTTGGTCATGTTTTTTTAATACAGATCATCAATTGTTAAATCGACTTTTTCTCCATTGACAAGTATTGAAACCTTGCATTTGATATCCGGAACACCTATATTTTCGATTTGAAAACGTTTTCCGTCAAAATGATATAAAGGATGATTTTTGTCCAGGTCCAGGACTACCCAGCCCTTGGAACGGATGCGTTCTATTTTGGCCAAGAGCTTCTTCATTGTTCAATAATAATATCATGAAATATCATCTGCCTATCTCTCCATTCTGGGATACTTCTGCTGTCTGATTTCCTTCCCATGGAAAGCGGTCTTCCTGTTGGCTGACATTTACCTCATTTTCTGGTGAAGTGCTATGCTCAGCTGGTTCAGCAGTATTTTTTTCTGCTCCCTTATTTGGAAAGATTTCGTCCTGACGAATGATAGCCATATTCTTATCAAAAACATCAAGCCCTTTAAACTGGGGATTTGCGGTAATAAATACTTGAACGGCTTTCTTCCCTACCATCATTTCTGCCTGGGCTAGATTGCCATTCCTTAGAAGTTTCATCATCGCATCTTTCCCTGATTCGTCCAAAGCTTTAAAAGGATATTTATCTATGGCATCAGATAGCTCAAACTTAAATTCGGGATAGATTTTTTTCAATGGATGGTTCCCATAGGCATCCTGGATATCGAGGTTAAGCTTAAACCACACCTTCTTCTTTTCCAAAATCTCACTGTTTTCGGACTTTGTATATACGTCCCTTTCGAGTGAATTCCCGGAGAGCAGTTTATATGCCTGTAGAGCTGTGATGCGGTTGTCCCTTTCCAGATCAAAAACCTGTCTGACCGGCACAGCATTTCCGGCCTTGTTTAGGGTCACCTCATAATCGTTGAGAAAATACATATCGCTCTGTTTGGAGCGATTGAAGTTCAGCATGAACCTTACCTGGTCTGAGCCAAGTGCCGGATTCTTTTTCGCTTGTGCTGATGTGTAGCTCTGCGTCACCCCCAGGGTAAAGGATGGGAGTTCCCTGGAAATAGCTGATGCAAGCACATCGTTTAATTTTGTTCCAAAGCCCAGGTAATCCAGGCTCTTTTTTAGGTACTCTAAATTTTGTTCATTCATATCAATAAGTTTAATTAAAATAGGCTGAGCTGTTGCTCAGGATGGGGTGCCGCATAGCCATTTTCTATAGCGAGGTGCTAGCCAAGGGAGACCGCCAGTTCCTCTATGGATTCATATCCACAATCTTTTAAAAAAGCAGAAAAGAGAAAATGTGACCGATATGCGGAACTAGTTATAATAGGTGAAGCTGAGCGGAACTCCAGGTGAACGACAGTTGGTTCTTTTTCATCATTTCTTTTGACGGGCCAGTTGTACACATAATTTACATTGACATCGAATCCGAATACCAATATATCAAAATTGATATCCTGTTTGAAAATTTCTGGAATCATAGAATTGTATTTTACTGCATTTGCAAAGGCCTGACATTTGTCCTAAATCCGGTAAGCCTGCAGAATCTATTAAGTGAAAAACAGCGATTCCGCACATGAAAATTCGTCCGACTTAAATATAAAGATCACTTGACTGGAGGAAATAATAAAATATGCATCAAATCCTTTCAGCTATAGGGTGACTTTGCAGGCCAGCACTATCCCCGGCAAACCAGTGTCAAAAACTGTCCTAAACCTCGCATTCTGGAAGGTTGAACGGATAGAGCCTACATTTTCTGGAATTGGGAGAAGGCCACTGTTAGCAAGGCGGTATATTGAAGTTTGATTACCGTGTCCTCGAACAAAACTTTTAAGGCATCCCTCTTTTCACAGAAAATTCAGGCGGTAAGGATAGTGATTGGAGGCAGCCCAGATGGGATTAAGTAAGAAAGCCGCTTTGGTCAATCCAATTAATATTCTTTTTATCTGGATATGACATGACCATCACCCCTTGCATATTCCTTTTTGAAATCTTCAAGTTCCCTCTGTTGCAACTTTTCATCGGAAATAGAACCATCGGCTTTGTTCATTTCCAGAAATGCGGACTCAAAACCAGGAGAAAACGGTGTATGATGAATACTTACATCCATTATCGGAGAAAGGTCCTTAACCAAAAAACTTCTGGCCGCTCCATCTTCCATAACAGTTAAGATTAGGGCTGTGCGGCTGGCCAATATGCCCTTGGGTTCAGTGGCGCTATGTTGAATCATCGTTCCATCGGAAAGCTGAACGATACGGCCCATGGCAAAATCTGCCCTTTTGTCTGACTCCAGTTGCTCTCCATTGATTTGTAGGGGAACCTCTACCCCTTCCGGATCGTAGGAAACAAATTCCCTCGTCTCACTATCATATTCAAATACAATAACCCTGCTGCTGCCATCTGGAAAACTGACAGATTTTGCAACATTTTTAACATCTCCAGATATCAGCTCATTAGCTTCGTCGTCCAATAATTCCGGCGAGCGTCTCGGTTCCTTATAGATAGGGTGCAGTTTAATTTCCTGAAAGTTGTCTTCATCGGTGTGGAGAGAAAGTTTTGCATCCAGGCTGTCGATCACAAAAGCTTCACTGACCAGATCCCGAAGGTTGACCATGGAAGTTCGCCTTCCTGAAAGCAATGCGGAAAGATCTGCATCGCTTAATAAATGCTTGTTACCATCATATAATCCGAGCCTGGAAAGCTCTGCTATCGGCAGTGCCTCGTTTATCATTAAATGTTTCATCAAAATTTTGTTTTATCTATTAGCACTATACAATGGCGAGTCTCCATCTAGATTCTTCCCCGAACCATTAGATGCAGTTCTTTCCTGCTCATTCGTCATTTCCCGCTTGAGATATAAAAGGGAAGCATATAGTTTATCTTCTTTGCTTAAGGTGAAACTGTTACCAAAAAGGCTTTCCTGCATCTTCAGCCTCCCCTGTTTTAAATGCCCGATCACTTCGTAGACTGATCCATTATAAGGAATCTTATCCCCAGTGGTTAGATACCCAGGAGCCTTTAAGGGCCTAGGCTGTATTATGTCTAAGGAAAGTTTTTCATTGGTGATCTCCTGTTTCCTTTCCAGATCCATCACATAGCCAAGAATACGCTCGGCATCCATGGAAGCAGAAAAGATCTCAAAAGGATTGTTTTCTAGAATCGATATCCAGCTTTGCACATAGGCGTAATGTTGACCCGGATCATGGCCGATACCAAATTCTTGACCAATGAGCATCGAAGCGATTTCGGCCCTGAGTTCTTCCCTGGCATACAGTGGATCGCCAAATCCGCCGCCCATTTCCCTATTCAGACGATCGGGATGCCCTGTCCAGTGGCCAAGCTCATGGAGCAGTGTAGCATAGTATTTATGGCTTTCAGAGAACCAGTCCTTGTACGGAAGTGTGATAGAATCTTTTCCAGGATCATAAAAAGCGCTTGCAGAATACTGGTGATGAATAATGGCACCTGAGGAGGCGATGACTTTCTCTGCGCGTTCGATTGGCGCCCATTCAGTACCGGGCGTCTCCTTTTCCAGTTTGGGCATGCCATCAATCTGAGCGGCATTGAAAACGTAAGCATTTCGGATGATGGCATGGGGAAGCGCTCTGATTTCTTTTATTGGTTTTCCGAGTTCATCGTGCATGACCTTTCCGGAACTATCGCGTTTAACCCGCTCATCTTTCGTCTTCACGAACTGTATGAGCATGGATTTTTCTCCTTTCCTTACTTGCATTCCACTTTCCTCTGCCTGTCTGTAGGTCATCCATCGTGGATCTTTCCTACCTGCCATTAGAAGCGATATAGCATTGATTCCCTTGTATCTATTACCGCTCTGAAAATTGTAAGGCATTATGAAAGGAATACCGTCTGAATCCCAAGGAATCTGCCATGGTGCGGTTCCAGAACGAAGTCCCTCAATTACTTTTTCAGCCACCTGAACGTGCAAGGGTTTTAGAGCTTCTTTATTATCCATCTTGCTCTTCCTCCATATCTGCAAAACCAATTCCGTAAACCCAGGCCTCGTCCTGGTTTAGCTCCACTTCTTCTACCATCGCGAGCAGTTCCAGCTTTTGCCTGAGGGTTAAATAGGCTGAATTTTCCATAAAATTTATTTGATTATTATTGGCCGCTTCACAGTAGCAAAGAATGAAGTTTACCGGGTCGATATATACTCCCCCAACGCGCAGGCTAAAGTGCAGGTGTTCGCCTGTTACCCTACCGGTAGATCCCGTTACCGCTATAACTTCACCAGAACAGATTTCTTCGCCTTTCTGAACCAGAATAACAGAGAGGTGGCCATAGATGCTTTCGACTCCTGAATGATCAATCCTTATGAATTTTCCAAGTATTGGATTGTAGCCTGCCTCGGTTACTTTTCCCGCAAAAAAAGAAAAAACAGGTTCATTCCTCGCACGCAGATCGATGCCACGATGAAAGTCATTTTGATGTGTTACTGGATGGATCCTGTTACCAAATGCGCTATTTACCTTCATAGAATTCAGCGGCATGCAGATTTGGGAGTAGGCTGACAAAGAGGAAAAAACAGTAATTAGAAATATACCTGCCAAGGGCCTAACGCTCAAAAGAAACCTCTTCACTAATGTCTATAATCCGGTTTCGGGAAATATAATCCTCCAGGGATATCATGCTTCTTTTCATAACCTCAGGATTTTCTAACGCAATTTTCATTGCGGTAGAGATGTTGCCGTAATCGGAACGTTCCTGTTTCATATTAATGTCGAGCAGGTCGTGAAATGTCTTAGCATCCATGTCCTTTACTCCGGTCATGATATCCTGATAGAGCTCATTTTTATTCTTCAGCACAAGGAGGGCATCCGAGGAATACCTGCCCAGTCGACCGCCCCCAAAGCCGACACTAATGGTGTCGTTTTTTAGATCGACCATAGCAATCACACCGATTTGGCCCTGCCTGGAAACAGGATCTGTTGTCAGCTGGGGATGTACGGCCACAAGTTGGCCGGTTAGTTCTTCCATAAGAATTGATTTTAAGAATGAAAAAAATAATTTGTTTACCGCTTCATACCACCCGGCATTGAGGCTCTAGGACTTTCACTTTTTGGACCGGTAGTCTCTTTTCTGAATTTTGTAACCAGCACTTGTATTTCATTATTAATCCTCATGAAGTTTTTGCGCAGAACCTCTTCCTTTTTCCCAGCAAAATCGTAGTACACGGGCATATCCGGATAAGATTTTTGCTCTTTGGCAATCTCCATCATATCCAGGTTTACCCTGCAGTTGATCGCCGAGGTCTCATACTTGCCGGTATATTCCGTTAATGCATCCGCTGCCAGAATGCCCACAAGCTCCCCGGCCTTTAATGAGGCAATCTTACCGGCGGGAATCAGTGGTTCAAGCCTTTCCGAGAGTGAAATGGAGGTCTTGGTCCTGTCAATTGATAGGCTCTCGGACTGTTGCTTAATCTTTCCAAAAAGCCGCTCCAGCCATTCCAAGGTTTCCTTGTTTCTCGCCGATCCGGAAAGTACATTGCCTACTACCGAGGTAATCGTTGTTGCAGTGTCCTTACCGTACTGCTGCTGAAACTGGGGAAGTTCCTGAAGGCCCATGAGTACGGCAACCATATTGGATCTTGCAGTCGCTATGAGATTTTCGATTCTATGCACAAAAAGGGTCGGTAGCTCATCAATAACCACCGCCGAGGGTTTATTGCCTTTAGAATTGATGAGCCGGGTCAGTCTGTTAAGCACGACCGAATAACAGGCAGAATTTATATTCTGTGTATTGGGATCATTGGCAAGAACCAACATTGAAGGCTCAGCCTGAGCGGAAATTTTCAGATTAAAATCATCACCTGAAAAAACCCAGAACGTCTCTTTAGTAGCTAGTCTGGAGATGAATACTTTCAGCGTTCCAATCTGTCCCTCCAATTGATTGAATGCTTTGGCCTGATAGGCGGTAGCAAAGGGAGATAGCAAGCTCTTAAGTTCTGGATTGGAAAAAAGAACAGAAAATATTTGTTCGTAGCTGCAGTTTAAAAAGGAAAGTACATGGGGAAAGGTGGAAAAACGCCCGCTTTCGTATTGTGAAAAAAAATAGATACACGCTGCCAAAAAATTAACTGCGCTCTGGGTAAAAAACTGATCGCTTCCTCCCGATTTATCTCCTTTCTTTAGGGCTTCCACAAGGGCTTCCGCCGTCTCCCCTGCGTCTGCCAGTGTAACGATATAATCGGGCCTCAATACATTGATCCGCCTGCTTTTCTCTACCGAAGTTAGATTAATGACATGGAAATCGAATCCTTCAAGCCGTCCCTGTTTTTTCCCAAGAAGGTAATGATAATAGGCAATCTGACCCAGATCAGGGAATTTGAAATCATAACAGCATATGCAGAACTCCTTAAAAATCAGCTGCCGGATAAAAGGCATAACCACTCCAAAGCTCTTACCAGATCCAGGGGTTCCGATCAAAAGCGTCCCCCTGAATATATTTTCAATATTAATGAACCCCGCATGTACTTTTTTCCGGTAGTAAAATAATGAGGGAATGGAAACTGCGAATTTTCCATTCACCGGTTTCCTCGCCTGCATAAAAGATTCTTCTTCAGTATTCCATTTATCCTTTCCGAGCGAGGAGCTGATAATCTTGGAAACGTTATCCATAGCAACATGGACCGATATAGTGCCCGCCAACAAACAACCTATATAACCGATATCTTCCCAACTGGTGCAGTAACCTATAACTACGCCCGTGTTACCGAAAAAATATATGCTAAAAACCATCGAGACCGCTCCAAAAACAAGTGGGAGGACAATGGATGTTTTAGCTTTTAGATCCTTTTCTTTTTTACTTAAAGTGCCGATAGAGACCAGGGAAATGAGCAAAAAAGAAAAAAAACGGCTATAGATAGGATGTTGATAGATGATAATCCTGGACATGCGGACAAGAAAACTGCTCAGGCCGAATCGATGCCCAATCTGGCTTTCGAGCAATTTCGGTGAATACACAAACACCAATATGTCCAATAGAAGGGCAAGGTAGATGGCAAACTGAAGAAAGCGGTGCAGGCTCTGTTGTTCCTTGCTTTCCTCCATCTCTGAAATTAAAAACTATCAGCCTTTAGAATGTCAGAATAACGGAGTGAAAGTTGGAGGTTTCGTCCTGAGACCTGCTTTTCAGAGAGTTCAATACTAAACACCTTATCTCCGGGAAATGTTGCTTTCTTTAATATGTAGATATTGCGGTAAGCGTTTTTAAACTGTTCAAATGGATAAAGGCTAAAGACGGGTTTTAGTTCTATGGACTGTACATTGGTTGATTTGTTAACCTTTCGGTCTTCGATTTTAAACCTGAGCTCATCTACATCAAAAATAAGGTTTGTTTCATTTTTAAAACCCAGGTCTAAAAGAACACAATCGCCAAGTGTAAAAACCCTGTTGACAGTTACCGATATTCCATACCCTCTTGTACGGCTTACATATCCCTTGTTGCGCAGTTTCAGGATGGAAAGTGCATTGGCTCTCATTTCAAGGGTTGATAGTCCTTTTTGGAAATTGTCCAACGGCCTCATGTACTGCGGAAGGATCTCAACCTGGGTGGCAATAGATTCAGATTTTTGCGACGGTAAAAAACAGAGCCTAAACTGGGAAATAAAGGTTTCCCCTACAATGGTTACAAGGCCTGCTTCACCGCTGGATAGCAGACCAGGAATGGAATCAGGGACAGCTTTGACCCTGAGGATATTCTTTTCCGGAAGGTCCCCGATCAGCGAGGGAATGGAAAGGTCAACATAAGAGATTTTTTCCGGTGAAATAAAATGTAGGGAAACCGATCCAGAGATACCGATAACTGGAATTTCAGAAACAGCGAGTGTACCGGCTTGTTGGGCAAAAAGGGTTAATGAGCACAGTAAGAACTGTAGCGCCAGGATTATTTTTTTCATAACTAATAAGATTGTTGCTTTCTTTTAAGCTCATCGGGGTCGATGAGATATATTTGGGTATTATACCTGATTTTGACCTTATTGGAGCGGATAAGCTTATTGACCGCGGTAGTTGTAGACTGGAACATTTTAGAGAGTATCCCCATCACCAGCTGATTGTTATTTTCCGCTTGCTGTTGAATGGATATCCCCTGTGATGTGGATCCGCTAAGATCCCTGGTAAACTCCCTGAAGGCAGAGGAGGGCACATATATGCCCGCAAGCCCGTCATTATCATAAATCTGAAGATTTATGGGAAGGATTTCACCGCCATAGAACACTGATGAGACAGTAAGCGAGACTCTTTGGGCAGAAAATCCCGTTATGGTGGCATAAAGATAAGTGCCTTTGGGGATCACAAACTTTCCAGCCATGATATCATCCAGCAGTCTGATGCGCAATCTGGAACCTGAAAACCCGGTAATGTCCTGATCAATTATCGCAGAAATCGGGCGCTCATCCGTTGAGGAGATTATAGTATTAAAAGCACCCATAGCGGCATTTGCTTTTTTTACCGGGAATTTCTTTTTACCCTTCGCTTCTTTTTCGGCAATTTCAAGAAGCCGTTCTTTCTCTCTTTTTTCGATAAAAGAAGGATCATTTGCTTTGCCCATGCTATCAACAAGTGCCATCTGTGCACGGAAGATCTGCATTGGATCTGCAGGCTCTTTTCTTATTGCAGGTTCAGTGCTAAGTTGTCTGTTTTGCTTGATCTTTGATAGTGCAATAGCCAATGCCCTGTCTTGTTCGGTTTTAGAAGGATTCTCCCTGCTTTTATAGGTTGCGAGATTATCTTTGTATCGGGAAGAGCTATTCTGTTGGACAATATCGGCCCCATATTTCCTTTTCATCACCTGATCGATGGAATCGAGCATCCGCTTTTCGCGTTCGTTATAGGATGAATTTACCTGCGGCTGTTCCTTGGTTTCATCTGAAATACTGCCAACGGCGGTATAACCATCTGCCTGTTTGAACTTATCCCGGTAGGCATCTAGTTTTCCTGAAAGACCTTGATTTTTTACCTGATCGGATACTCCGGCAACGTTAACCTGGAGTGAATCCTTCCCCAGTGCCTCTTTTCTTTCTTTGCCAAAACTACTTTTATAGATATAAAAGAAAAGGAGGATAAAGGGGAAACAGATCATAGGCAATGCATACCTTGGCTTTTTAAGATCTATTTTTTTCATAACAATAATTATTTTTTTCTATCGCCTATTTTTTCAAGCTCTGAGACCATGTTGGCCATTAACACGCTATCTGCAGATGTCAATGAATCTTTAGCGAGCAGCGTTTTTAATGCAGCCCTCATCTCCAATGCCTTTTCCAGGCTATTCACTGTTGTACCAATTTCAGATAGGCCGTGTCCAATATTGCTCAGCGCTTTATTCTCCAATGCAGGTTTCTGGGGCGTGGTCCTGAGCAGGGTAAAACACAACAAAAGGGAGCAGGCCATCAAGAGCACCATTGCTGAAAAGGTGGCTTTTGGATATTGACTAAAAAAACGGGAAGAAGAGCTTCTAAGGCAGCTAATCTGCGCTGCGAACTCATTTTTCAATTCAGAAAGGATGGTTATTTTTCTCATTGGAATGCATTTTTTTCTGTAGTTAAAAGATCCCTGTTTTCTAATGTCTTCCATCTTATGATCAGCACCGCATGCGGGTTGTTTTCAGACCTTGTTTCCAGATCAGTCAGACTTCCCTCTGTGATAAGTGATCTGGTAATGGTTGAACTCCTTCGGTCTATTTTCTGGGTTCCATAATACCTGAAGTACATGCGTTTCTCGTCCAGGAAAATGGAATCGGTACGGATGGTCAATACCGCAGAAGAGGAAAGAACAGAGGTAAAAAAGCCTTTTTCCTTCAAGTTATTATACTGTAATGCACCTGTTTCATCGATCAGGTACATGGCCTGTTTCATCTGGTATTCAATAAATTTATCGTCCGGTACAAGCGAGAAAAATAGAGAATGGAATTTTGCAATGTGCGCCCGGTATTCTACTGCCCTGTTCAGCTGTACATCGGTCTGTTTTGCCATAACTGGAGTTCCGGAGGGGTCCAGGATATAAATACTCTTTCTAGAATCCCGGACATAACCATAGGCAAAAAAAGAAACTATGGCTACCACGGCTGCGCATAGCAAAAAGCTACCTACTGAAATCATGGTGGCCAGGCGGATTTTTGATTCAATATTTTTAATCATCATCTCAATTATCCTCCCATAATCTGTCCGGCAACCCTTGTCATACCCGATGCTCCCCTGCCCATCGAACTTGCTGCGGACGAAATGCCGGATGTTGATACAATCCATGTTGAAATGCTTGGAACGGTTAACATGGTCAGAGCACCTATTATGAAGGTTACGATTACCATTCCAAAAGACAATATCCCGTTACTGGCAAACCATCCCAGTTTTTCAAGGCTGGCCTCCCCTGTTCCTATCAGTTCCTGATAGCGTGTTATTTCTGCTTCCAAGGCATAATGCTGAAAAAGCGAGGCCACATACATCACCAGATAGGCTATTCCCGAATAAAGGTTTACAGAAATAAATCTTGCCACCCAGGTGGAAAAGGAATCCCTAAAAGCAGGAAGAATCGATACTGCAACCGAAAAAGGGCCAAGGATAATCAGAATGGTTGAAAAGATAATCTGGATAATAAATATGATGTAGGTACATATCCTCAATATCCAAATGGCCAATGTCTCCAGTAAGGAGGTCGCAAGGAGCTGAAGGCCGATCTGCAAACGGTTCCGCATTTCTACAACGGGCTTCCAAACCTCCGAAAACCCTTCTTTTACTGAAGAGCTTACTGATTCCCAGGCATTTTCATACCAGGTATCCGCCTCTGTTTTTGCTGTTTCTGTTTCAGCCTGAAACTTTAATAGCTGATCGGAAACTTCCACCATCAGCTTGGCCCGCTGGAGCCTGAGATCATTGATCTCCGCTTGGCTTTCATCAAACATCGCAGAGGTCTTTTGTTCCACAACATCCGTCGGATAGGCAAGGACACGTGTAAAGATGCTCCACCAAAGAATGACCATTGTCAGCCCAAAAGGACGCAACAGTGGCATAATCTCTAATTGTTTGTCCCCAGAAATCATTTCATAACTCTTGACTGCAAAGAATATAAGCATGAAAATCGCAGCCAGGGCCTGTGCATCAGCAATAAAGGCATCATAATGGGTCCAGATTGTATTTTTCATTTCATGAAGGAAATGCATCATGCCTTCCTCATAAACTCCGTTTCCCTGAAGAAAATTAAAGGTATCCTTAAATGAGTCCGGAACAGATTGCACAAAAAAACCGGCTGTGCCGGTGAGGATAGCAGGTAAAGTCATATTTACAGTTTTGATTTTTTAAGGATATCATCAGCGATCTGTATATCGGTCTTCGCATCGCTAACATCGATAGGACTCCCGCTGCTTAATTTCTTTGCTGAGAATCGGATGGAAAGAAAAGCTTTTGCTTTTGACTTCTTCATCTCCCAGCTAGCCAGCAGCTTTCTATATTCGCCGAGCATTCTGTGATAGGCCATAATCCTTGAGCCCCGGTCAACAGTTGTGGAACGGGCTATTTCCAGCCTTTCCAAAAGTGCATGGCTTTCATCACGGTACCAATCAAATAATCCGGAAGAAATCAGGTAGCTTCTTTCGGCAGCAGATAGCCCAGTCAACAAATCGGAATCAGCCTGATTTAGCAAACCTTCAAATTCATTCCGGTAATACGTTAGCCACAATGGGTCTGCAAAACTCAGCGCTGAAGAATAGTTTGAAGCCTCGCTCAATGCGGTATTGCGCAAGGTATCGGCATGCAGTTTATAAAGGTTGTCTGTGTTCTGCATGGCAGCAGCAAACATCAGCCTTTGGGTCTGCGGTCCCATTGGTCCCAATGGTCTGAGATCGGTTTTGGGATAATTGGGATGTAGTGCCCAGGTAATCCAATATTCTGGATTCAGGCCTAGGAAACCAGACTTTGGAGTAAACTTATCACCGTCCCATTGTTTGAACACCATGCGTTCCTGTTGGAAGATAATGTGTTTGTCCGTTATTTTCTTTTGCGCACGGGCTAAGAAAGCCATTGCACAGAAAAGAAACACCATTAAATATTTTTTCATCTTTTTAAAAGTTTTGATCTGAACAGGATATCATCGGCCAAGCGTAAATCCTGATTGATAAAAGTCCTGTAGGGATTAAGAGCATGAAATATTCCATTTATTTTTGCCCAGTACATAGATTTTTTCATGCTGAATACGAGCGCGCGGATAACGCGAAGTTCCAGGGCAATCTTTTTCAGCAGCGCATCCCGTTTTTCAAAATCCATCAATATATTTTCCCCCTCTTTTAGCACGAAAGATGAAACTTCCGAAAAGAGTCCTATTCCCCTGTTTTTAACTTGCCTTGCAACATCTTCGGCAAAAAGCAGCAGGTGGGGATCTGAGCTGGCCATTGCTATCATGCCATTACTTTCCAGAGTGATTTCCGCTACCAGACTTCCAATCTGTTTTACAGCAATGGCACTTTTTAGCCCTTGATCAACTTCTTGGAGCGAAGAGAGTATAAGCGATTGGACCATTACCACTGCACCCAGATTTACATTGATATCTGAAAGCCTGTTATTGATCGTATTCTGATAGTTACTGTAGGTATTTTCCGCAGCGAGGCGGACTGCGCCATTTTCATTTACAATATTGAAATGTCCACGATCGAACACCAACCGCTGGGCATGGACGGAAAAGGTTAGGGCAAGTAATAATACCGTTGTGATGTATGCGCTCATAATTCTAGTTTTTAAGTATATCCTTTCTTCGCAGAATACTTTCTACCAGTGCCTTATCAGTATTGATAAAATCTGAAAATGGGTTCGCTGCATTCAGCGCATTCTTTCCAGAGGCGTATTTCAGGGACACTGCAAGCCCCCGGGCGGCACCGGCTATCCCGCGTAATTCGGTCAATACATGAGAAAAAAGCATCTTCCGGTCGCTTTGCTTCATCTGGTTGATGTCGCCGATTGAAAGGGCAATTCCATATAAAAAGTTTAGTAGTGAAGATGCCCTATCGCCCATATCCATTTCTGCCTGGATTGCAAGAATGGACAGTATCGGATCATCCTTGCACGACCTGAAAATAGTTTCCCGGCTTCTCGCTATATCATTAATCAGTGGATATGCCTCTATCCCTACCTGCGCAGCATCAATGGCAAGGCCCAAAGTTTTAAACCTTGAATGGATATCCCTGTAGGTAGTTTTCAACCTCACCATTAAGGTCTTATTTACTTCCTCATTGGTTGTAGCTGCAAGCTGCCGGTCCCTGGCATCAGTTTGCTTTCCGTGTTCGGTTTTGCTGTTTCCAACCAGTTGATGCAAAAGCGTAACATTAAGCTGGGCTTGTGAGGAAAGTGAGATGATAATCAAAGCGAAAAAAAACAGGCTGTTTTTCATTGCTTAAGTATTTTATGGTTACGGATAATATCATCAGCGATACGCTTATCTATATTGATAAATCCGGCATATGGATTGAGCGAATTTAAAATACCACGCTGTTTCGCCCAATACATTGAGCGGTACATGCCGTAAGCAACGCCCCGCAAAATGGTGAGTTCGGTTACTATTTTGTTCAACAGTTTGGCCCTTTCTCCAGCATCCATAAGGGCATCTTTTCCTTCCCTCAATACGAAGGAGCTCACCTCTGCTCCCAGCTTTATCGATCTGGTTTTAAATTCCCTTGCCCCTGCTTCAGCAAATAGTAAAAGAAGGGGATCGGATGAGCTGATATTGACTGCCTTATTTACATCCTGCACAATATCCTCTGAAATCTCATAGATATCCTTTACCGAAAGCAGCGATCGCATCACTCCGGAAACCTCTGAAAGGCCACGGTAAATAGTGGACTGCAGGTCGTTTACGATACCAAGCTGCCCGGTCACAGCAAGCTGGGCTCTTTGAACAAGGGTCAGGTTGTCACTGGTCCTCGATAGGCCGCTGTTCATCACTCCCGCGTGTGCAGCAGTTGCAGCGGCTGTTGTTGGGTCAACATATATCTGCGCCCGGGAAATCTGGACAAAAAGCGCAATTGATAAAAAAAAGGATATTCTTTTCATGTTTTTATTTAATTATAAACTGTTGCATTTACTTTCCGGACAAAATCGGGCAGTGAAAGCCCGCTGGATTTCATGTCAGCAATGAACCGCTCAAGGCCATGGCGATAAGATCCAAGACGCGAGACATAGGATTCTACTGCAGTCTTTTCAGGTTTTTCTGTGGTGAATGTCAGATACTGAAAAAGGGATACTTCTACGCCATATACCTCACCTATACCCCCGCGCTTGATGTAGACCTCTTTGAATCTACCCCGCCCGGATTTATTTTCCAGTGCATTTACCGTAAAGATTTTCCGCTGCTCTGCCTCGGGTAGAACTAGTAGTTTGGCTACGTGTTCGTAATTGCCCTTATATTTAGACTGGTCTAACAGACAGATGGTATCAGAACTCGCCAGAATGGAATCCTTGATGACTGCATTTCCGATAATATCGTTAAGTTCCTGGGTTACGACAATAGGTTCGCCCCAAAATTTCCGCATTGTCTTATAGAAAAACAAAAGATAATTGGCCATCAGCGGCGAAGCGATTGCTTTCCAAGCCTCCTCAAGTACCAGGGCTTTTCGCTGAGCTGTCCTGTGCCGCATTTTCTGAAGCACCAAATCCATAATCGACAGCGTAACGATGGGAAAAAGGATCTTATTTTCTTTTATGGAATCTATTTCATAGACTATCAAGCGTTCGGTAAAATCAGATTTATCTGCGCTTTCGTTCAACAATCTACCGTATTCTCCTCCGTAGCAAAACTTCTTAAGCACGTAGCGGTATTCATCAAGATCAAAACTGATTTTTTCTGTTTGCATTATCTGGGCAATTTTTGCAACCGAATAATGGTAAAAGGTATCAAAGCACAAGGCATATTCCGCTTTGCCAAGAAAGAAATCCGAGTAATAGGCAGATAGCACATTTGAAAAAACCGTATCCTCAATCTGTGAAACATAGCCCTCAGCGCCTTTTAGTAGCAGCCCGATCAGCGTTTTCAAAAAATCCTTTTTTTCGATGTTATACTCCGCCTCAGATATTACAAACGGATTCATTGTTATCGGATGCTCTTCGGTGTAGGTATAATATTTTCCTCCGAAGTAACTGCATAGGCCGGAGTAGGAATGTCCAACATCGACGATCACTACATCGTAATTATAGCCCATATACTGCTCTAGCAGGCTGTTCATAAAAAATGACTTACCTGTTCCGGAATTACCGAGTACAAATTTTGACCGGTTGGTAATCCTGCCATTTTCCATCGGTAGATCTGCTAAATCGATACCAACAGGTATTCCTCTGCGGTCGGCAAAGCGCATTAGAAATTTGGAAGGCTCATCAACCATCATGCGCTCTTTATAGAAAAGGCATAATGCAGCGTCAGCGGTTGTTAGAAACCAATCATATTTTTTAAGTTCCACCGCGTTTCCTGGCAGTGCACTTCTGAAAAGCTCTATCTGGTTATAAGCATTTTTAGATGGGATAATCCCCTGTTGAAAAAGGGCAGCTTCGATATAATTACAGCTGGTATCCAGTGAATCAACCTCACAGCAGACAAGGAGTGAATAGTGAGCGTTGACCAGTAACTGGTTTTCCCTTGCTACATCCACCAGCAGTTTGTCAATATCCTCTACACACATCTGGTTAGCAGGGTCGGGTACCCCGGAATGGCGCTTCCGCTTTAACTGTAGCTTATTCAGGGTCATTCCCTGACCTGGCACCTCTATCAGCTGGTTATAGACTAAACAGGAAATCCCGGGGACAGAGGATAGAAAATGGAGATTGTCCATTGGAAAATCTTCCAGGCCTTTTCCGTCAGTCACTTTTAAATAAGGGCCAATTGATTCCGGCAGATCAATAGCGTCAACATCCACCAAGCTCATGCAACGGACAGCCCTTTCGCCCAGCCCAATTTCATTATCTCCTGCCCGGAAATTATTAAGGGAAAAATGCTCAGCTGAAAAATTCATGGCCAGCATCCTTGTTATGTGCTTTTCTACTTCTCCGCGGTTCAGAATCTTTGGGGATATCAATGCACCTTTAAGCAGTTCTAAAACCTTGGCAACATCAGAGAGGAATTCCATGAAAGCCTTCTTGTCATAAACATACATTCCCCGTCGTTTCACCTGACGGGTAATGATCATAAAACTGGAATGTTCAATATATTCCCTGCCCGAAAAATGTTCTTCGTACTTTTGTTGCAGCAGTTCGGTCTGCCTGCGTGAATGATAAGTCTTTTTGGTAAAAACATCCTGCTTCTGCAGAATATATCCTTCTCCGAGAATCTTGACTACATTGAGCAGCAAAAGATGAAAATCTTTGTATGCCGCCTCATCAGCGGAATAGATAAGCACAGGATTTACGACTGATATAATTACTGAAAAATCTCCCTGTTCCCCATATAATACCGATAGTCCGTTCACTTCATCAATTCCGGCATAGGGCAGTTTAAATTCCTGTTTTCCCATAGCCCCGCTTTAAATAGATTCTATGAACAAAAATCCCTTTTGACCTGGTCTTGTCATGGAGGCCGGACTGCTGTTTGGAAAAAGTATAGCTTAGACCGGCAGCTATGGAAGCAATAGTGACCATGCCTCCGATATACATATTTACCATTGCCCCTGAAAGGCCGCCAAGGACAAGACCAAGACCCAAGGAGGAAATACCATAGGCAATAAATTTGCCCTTGAAGCCACGGTAAACAAGGGGCTTCTGTAACCCCTTGTACACTAAATACAACTTCATGCTAAACCCCGAAGAATGCCTTAATGACAACTGAAACCAGTACAAGAAAAAGACAGGACCCACCCCAGCCCATTATCTCCTTGTTAATGTCCTGGTCACCGGAATTCCATTTGATATATACCCGAACTCCACCAATAATGCCTACCACGGCACCAATTGCTAAAGTGAGGGTAGATACAGGATCTACGTAAGCGGTGAGGGATGACGTAGCTGCATTGATACCGGTTGTTCCTCCGCCGGCTTGCGCAGAAAGCGACTGAGCGGCAAATAACAATGCGGCCAATGACAAAAGTTTTTTGCTTTTTTTTGCCATAATGATTGAATAAGAAGTAAAAAAAATTTGATTACAATCGGAAGAGATCCCGAAGGAAGGCTCCGATCAGAGAGAGGAAAAGACAGGAAAAAAACCAGCCCATTACCTGGGCATCAATATGGTGCTTTCCCATCTGCCAGTTGGAGTAAACCCTTAGCCCGCCAAGAATCCCAGCTATTGCACCGATGACCAAAACAAGGTCTGACATGGAAAAATACCAGCTCTTCACCTCGGCAGAGGCAGAATAAAACTCAGATATCCCTGGCTGGGCGCTGGCCGAAAAAACACGGGACATAAAAAAAGCAGCCAACGCTGCTACAAATAAAATACAATGTCGTTTCACTGGAAGAAACTAATAGGGTATCGCCCTGGTATGTTCTATGAGGTTGTTTTTTGCCAATGAAAAAAGCTGCTTCAAGCCTACTCCTCCACTGGAGCTGATTGTTCCGGAAGAGAGGCCTGCTTTAAGTCCAGCAGCATCAGTCTTGTCAGAAACGGTGGAGGATGTTTCCGGTTCCTCATCAGGAGTGATAAGCTCGGGAGCAAAGGTTTGGGAAAAGAACAGTTCGTCTTCAGCGATATCACCCGCAGTTGCTTTTGGAGAAATGAAAAGATCAAACAACAGGTTTAAAGCATAGTAAGAGACGTAAATGATCAAAATTAAAATCAAAAAATTATTCCAGCTCATGGGTCATGGTATTTAATGTTTGGGAAATATATTCGCTGAGCCAAGATGGCTTTTTAAAAACTGATGGAGAGAAAATACAATTATGCGCGTCATGCCGACATTTGATGCAACCTTAAATCCCCTTAATATATTCATTGATCTCTTGTCTATACGGATAAGTATTTTCTCTTGTCCATCCATGGGAAAGTTTTGAAGGGATTCACTAAGCTTTGCTATCCGGTCGGTATCAAGTGTCGGTCTTTTTCCATCCTTTTTGGCGGTGGGTTTTTCGTTGGCTGTATTACCTGAAGGTTTTGGCAATATTCCTTTCTGTTCTTCAAGTCTAGATTTAAGCTGTTCTGCCAGGGACTTGATTTGACTCATGAAGGTTTGCCTTTCTGCAAGAAGCCGTTAAAGATAAAATCAACTGTGCCCATGAAAACAGGCACAAGCCCAGGTGGAATGTGAATAGTGCCGACACGCTGAAAATCTATCCGGTCGGAAATAGCCGGGGCAATTGTGCCAAACCGTGAGAGCGCTTTATCGACCTCTTCCCTTGTTTCATATTTCACTGTGGCTTTTATCCTGTTTGGAACAAAAACCATTGGTGAGGTTTTGTTGATTTCCTTACATACCAGGGAAAACAGAACCGTACTGTCGACAGAAAATTCATCGTAATTAAACGGGCAGATGATAAGCTCTGCTGATCCGATGATAGGTATCAAAAGGTCATCATCCATTTTCCCTGGCAGATCGATGAGCACAAATTCTTCCTTATTTTGACTTAGCAGTTCCAGTAACGCAGGAAAGTATTTCAGGTCTGATGGAATTACCTCGTAGATGGGATCATTCTCGAGAATTTTAGCCTTCTCAAACTTCCATGAAATCGACGCCTGGTAATCCATATCGAGCACGGTGACTTTCTTTTTTTTCAATGTAGAAAGATAATAGGCCAATAGCATACATAGCGTACTTTTACCGGCGCCCCCTTTCTGGTTTCCTATTAGTATGACCATAAGCAATTGATTTTAACGTGTATTTGTTCTGGCCTTTTTCTGCCTTCGCCTATTCCGGCCAAGGATCTGCTCATCATCGATATCATCTGATATGTCAATATCTAAAACGAAATCAGAGATAGATATACCTTCATTCATTTCACCATGCTCAGGAGAGAATATTGGATCTGTTGGATTTTCCGGAAGCATTCCTTCACCTGGAGAAAACTTATTATCGTAAGAACTTTTATTGAAATCTTCGGTCTGCTCCTGGACGACTGGTGAAGCTTCGATAAATTGATTAAGGACCATTATATCGCCGCCTTTGAACACCTGCTTTCTGGAATGGTCGAGAATTGAATAGCCATATGGAAATTTATCGCCTTTGAAATGAAATACAAACTCAAGTCCAAATGAGGAAGAAAGTTTTTCGCTTAATGTAGAAAAATAGCCTATAACCTTTCCCTTATCACCTCCGGAAAGGTTTTTCCGTATGGTCTGCAAAGCTGAGTCAGTGATAGGCCTGTATTTTTTAAAGATCTGTTTCAATTGCGACTTTCTTTCTTCATCAGCAGAAAACCGAGCGATACTTTCATCAATCCTTGTTGAGTTTACATCGCCCACCTTTCCCCCAAACTTGAAAAGTTCCATACAATTATCAAGTACCTTCAGGCCGTAGCCTTGTCTCTTAAGCAGCATCATAAAGTGTGCCCTGGTAGAGAAGTTATACTTAAGCGATTTTTGAATCGCTTTTTCAGCAGCTTGCTTTTCATCTTTGCCTATAAGCTTGTTCAGTACCCTGTAAGCTCTAATCTTCTCAAAGCTATCCGAAATCTTTTCCCCCTCCCGGTCCACCCTGGAGGATACTATGTGGATATGATTATTCCGGGTATCCTTATGAAAAATGAGCAGGTAAGGCTGCTTGCCGTATCCCATTCCTTTTAGCCAGTTCTCAGCTAAGGACACGAGCTCTTCCTTGCCCAGGGATCTTCCCTTAGCAGATATCATGGCGTGGAACTGCGGGTAAACAACCCTTCGGTTTCGCGCTGCCAGTGAGCAGAAGTAGTTTATATAATCCTGGGCTTTAATTTCCGATAGCCCCTCAAGTGCGCCAAAGCCGGAAACCTTTAACAGCTCACCGTTATTTTTTTCTACTTTGTCAGTGTTGTACCTGACCGCTCTGAAGGTTTTTGATTTCCGGAGGATTTTTACGATCATATTCTAAGCCTTTAGCAGCCGTAGCAGTTTACGTGTCGATTTCTCCATTTTCCTGAACAAGAAAATATAACAGGAAAACAGCTCGTTAAATTTGGCAATGACTTCCCCGGAGAGCAACCCCCGTTTATTCATGAAGTCGGCGTGTCTGGCTAGTTGATTAATGTTGTTGCCGGATCTTCCGATCTCCGAGCCAATATCATCAAGTCTTTTCAAAGCCTCAACAGCATTTAGCCTGATTGAGACAGATGAAGGTTTCAATACCTTTAGCCGGAGAAATTCACTTTCATTTATTCCAAGCGAAATCCAGAAATCACGGATTAAAGTATATTCCTCTTCACTAACCCTCGCTCTGATATATCTTGTTCGTTTTCCCTCAAGCATCAAGGGCCTTCCATTCTTTTTCTTGGTCATATCGAATACTTTAAGAATATCCTCCCTAAAATAAAACTAGTTGCGACGTTTTTTCTACCATCATTCTACCTTTTCCAAATGATTAAAAGTAAATACTCAAAAACCAAAGAATGGGCATATGCCCATTCTTGAACGCTGTGCTGCCGCAAAATCAAGGCGGACAAATTTATATAAGGTGCGGAACTACTCACGTCAGATCCTCCGATCCGGGCCGTACAGGCCTGCCAGTGCGCTTTCACCAAGTTGACGTTATCTCAAGGCTTCGCAGAATTTCCGGCTTTCGCCCGGATAATGCTTCATTCCCAAATGTCAAAGACCATTCGTTTTGTTGGTCAAAATTCATAAGGAAAAAAGCGTGGATTTGACACTTTGGCTAAAGTGCCTTCGATTTTTCTAAAAATTTAAATACTCATCAACCCAAAATAATCAGAGGAAACTTACAGCTATTTGATTACCGCAATTGGCCTTTTGCCTTTTTGAAAGGTAAATTTTGGCACAGTGGAATAGATTCTGCGAGAGAGTTCAATGGCAGAAAGTACCGCGCAGCACTTTGCCATTCCCATACCCTGAAAAGAAAATAATTCGGAAAAGCTCATCTGAGATAGCTTTTGCAGATCACCACCTACGCTGCAGAGCATCTTTTCTGCCAGCGCCACTGCGCTTGCTTCCCTACTTCCAGACCCGATAAGCAAAGCGATGAGTTCTTTAGTTTCCAGCGACTCGGCACCAGATTCGGACAATCTTTCCCGCGGGCGTAAGGCGGGGTCCCACCCCTTTATCCCGCTGCTCCCTTTCTCCGCCTTGCTACTTTAAAAAAAAGATCTTGGACACTACATTCTTTAGCTTCAGCATGCGCAGCCGAATGGAGCAGAGAAGAAAATCCGGAAATCAGCCACTCAAAATCATCCATAAAAACAGCCAGCCTTCTGGTGGTATATGAGCCATCGTTCTCCAGCTCCCGCTTGGTAATCTGAATATAGTTGCTGCCAGTGCGGGCAACCATAAGGTCTAAAAAGAAACTCCTCTTTCCGTAAGAGAAAGCTTCGCTTGCAATTGTTCTTTTTTCCATAACAGATACAATTAAAATTAAAGATAAGGCCGGTCAGGCCCCCTTTGACTATCACAGTTCCAAATTTGCATTTTGAATTTTATACAGTCGGTTGTATTTTTAAGCATCCGATTTAACCGCTTATAAATCGGATATACATCTGATTTACAGAACCGTAAAATTTCAGCGATCATGGAAAGTCAGATAGAAGAACAGAAATACTGCGCCTATAGCAAATGCGGAAGAAGCTTCGGGGGAAGGGCCGATAAGATTTATTGCGGGGACCAGTGCCGGAATGCAGCAGGCAGGGAAAAGAAAAAAAAGAAAAATGGGAAGAACCCGAACACTTCGGGCAGACGAACCGTATCCTCATGCGCAACTACCAGATCTTAAAATCACTTTTCAACGAAAAAGGCCATCCGGTAAGCAACTGGAGACTCAGGGACGAGGGCTTCGAATTCAGGTTCATGACCAGCATTTACGAAACCGAAGACGGCATGAGACTGAACATGTGCTATGACTACGGTTGGCATCAGCTGACCGGCAATGAGATAAGAATTTATCCTGTTCCACCACATATTGTATTGGGCATAGCAAAAGCGACAAAACATCAAAAATAAAATTAAAACATAGAAGTGATCGGCATAAGATACAAGCAAAAGCCAAACATTCACTAAGAAAAGATTTTTTATTCGCTATCTGGTGAGGCCATCCTACTTAGGTGGCCGGAAAGATTTCGGAACATACTTATCCTTCTCCGAAATATAGTTAACAATCTTCTCCCTCATCTCATCAAGGTACTTCGTATAGCTAAGATTCTTTCTCCTACCGATCGAGATAAACTTACGATAGGCAACACCAAGGTCAATATTCAGGCTCTGCTCTAACCAGTGCACAACATCTGCAATCTCCAGCTTACCATTATTCAGCGAACCCGAAAGAAATATCCCATAGGCAAGTTCCACCAGCTTAATCTTCTCATCCGTCCATTTGAGTCTGCTTCTTGACAATAGCACATCAGGGATGACAGGCTCAGGCCGAATGTATATCAGCCTTATCCTTTCTATAATATAGTCCTGCAGTTTTTCAAGCGCCCTGAACTTCGCAAAATTGTAATCTTGGTTTGTCGAAAAACCATCATCAAAAACGCCAATCACGCCAGCTCCCGCAACTTCTGGCAACAGTACATCTAAATTCCGGCGAAGAAAAAAAGCATGATCCATAGCCTCTTCCTCCCGCTGATAATAATCATACAAAAAACTATGCTGCGAATAAAAACGCTTTATAAAAGCAAGCTCCGAGAGGTAATAATCCCTAACCATATCGTCTGTTCCCCGGGGCACACCCGAAATCAGGTTATAGAGTTCTAGTTCATATATATAAAGCATATAAAACCTGGGCTTTATGAACTTAAAAAATATCACCTCTTCCCAGTCCGTTAGAAAGCCAGAAGTCATGACACGTTCCCTCAATTCCCTCAGCGCCCTTGAAATTGCAGTCAGCCTAGCTGCATAAAATGCAGCGTCACCGCCCAGTTCCATTAATTCATCTTCAAGCTTACAATACAGATTATCAAAAAATTCAGTATCCATAAATAAAAAAATTAAATCCTCAATCTGAAGAATTGAGCCAGGTCAATAATTTTTTAACATGCTCAGCATGTGGCATCTCGCCTAATATATACCTATCACCATATATAGAAATACGGGTATGGGAATATCCAGCATTCCCATCACCGCTCCAACGCGGGCCCGGAATCATTGTTGGAGGATTTTAAAGCCGGCTCCATTTTATATTGGGATCTCAAACCGGCAACAAGCTTCTCATTATAATCCTTGAAACCAGCATAAACCCAGGAGCAGTCCCTGCTCAGCTCCACGTCCGCCACAAATTCACCCGTCGCCGCCCTGCCTGCCCTGTCATGGTCAAAATACAGCTCAACAACATCAAATTTAGCTGCCCTGGCTTTTGCGGTCTGCAGCAAGGAGAGTGAATTGAGCACCAGAACCGACGCAGGATCCTTCCCGTGTTCCACCCTCCAGCTCAAAAAATCAAAATAACCCTCGAACACGCAGAGCCTTTTAGCCGACCCCTCCAAAAAACTCACACCCTTATGCCCAAGGCATCCCTTAAAATACTTATTTCTTACTTCCCATCCTCCGTTCTCATTCGGCCATCCAGAAGCGAAGTAATTGCGCAGCCTGTTTTTATCATCCAGAACGGAATAATATACCTCGTACAGATGTCCCTTTGCAACCGCCCCTATACCCCTGCTGTCCAGATAAGCGCTTATCGTAGCATTAGTTCCCAGTTCCTCCACCCTTTCGATCGCATAGCGGGGAACTTTTACCGGCCTGGATGCTCGAACCGGCTGTGACTTCATACCTGCCGGGCCATCAATTTCGACCTGCCCGTATTCTACAATTTTATGCAGGACTTCAGGAAAACCCGATGGGTACCAGTAGGCGAGCCCAAAATCAATTACAGTGCCGCTCCTGATCCCGGACACTCCAGGCCCGCCATGGTCGAACCATACCCCCAGTTCTTCATTTACGCATAAAGAGGCCGTGTATTCCTCCCGCAACATGCTCAGGAAAAAGTGCTCACCCCCAGATACCTTCTGCGGAGTGAAACCAAGGTTCCTTAACAGACCAAGCAGCGATACCTTCTCCTTGATCTCATTTACATTTAAAAAAGCAGACATAATCCATTATATTTAAAACTTTACCTGTCGCAACACATAACCTTGCAACTGCAACCGAGAGGGACCGGTCATAACATTCATCAGGAAATCCTAGAACCGGCACATTCAATATCCCAAAAATCTTAATGCCATATCAGAAGAGTTGACACTCTGAAAAAAGTGCGCTGGAAAAAACCCGGCTTTAGCAGGCTTATGAGCCTATAAAGAGCGAAAAAACCGAACCCACCGAATCCGGATCAAAGGTCCGCTTACCTGTACGCAGCCTTTCAGGTTCAAGCTCATCTGTATAACCCCTTTGCATATAATTTCCCCGCAGGCATTATTGACATGCTGATCAGAATACCACTAAAAATCCGGTACCAGCGGACATCAACATTTTCAAGTGCCAGACTAAATGCTCTACAAATTTTAAGCTTAAAAAACTTTCAGTCAAGTTGCTACCGGGTTGCCATAGGCCGCAACCCCGGGAAATCCGGGATAAAATGGCATAAAGAACAATAAGTTGAAACTCAGAAACAGGGTCAGGTTTATCTTTTGTCACAGTCAGGGGCTGTTTTGCGTAAGTCAAACGCCGCTTTGCATAATAAATTTGGCCAGTCTTTAAAAAACTCCCTTATTTAAATACAGCGCAACCCCTAAATATGGACGATGAACTTGGAAATATTTACAGCCTTTACCAATCTGTTAATCCAATAGCAGATCTGAGTGAAGAAAAAGCAAAAAGGATTCTTGAAGAGTTAGAGATAACATCCGTCCGGATCATCGATCAGCTCCATCTATCCGGAGCACTAAACGGCAATAACCCATCAGTCATTGCAAGGTACCAAAGATCATTATGTATACTGGATGATAGCATATGGGAAGAAATTGAAAACACCTCTGCATCGAAAGAAAAACATCCGGGATTAAAGAAACGTTTTTTGAAAAAGTTCTCCGACGTACTCTTAAAACTGATCAGGGAAATCAGGAAATTTTTTCCCGAAAACTTCGATGGGCGCTATCCCGCGCCAATGCTTCATCTGCAATCAGAAGCCGGACACCTGGATAAAAAACTTGCGAAACTCAGCTCCCAAGCTGTGTCGGACGCGGAAAATGAACTTTTATCCATCCTTAAAACGACCATCAGCCAAAGCAATCTTAGATCGATAAAAGCAGGTTTTTTTCACCTCGGATTCCTCGCGGACCTGCTCGGAGCGATGAACGCAGTTGAGGACTCTTCAGGCAATAAAACACAGGGATGGACGAACCTGATGATAGAATACGGTTTCAACTCACCCGCATTCTATAGCTATTGCTGTATGGAAATCATTAAAAAACGTGATGACTGCCAGGATATCATGGAGAGCTATAGCGAACTGTACTGGATCAAAAAAAGATTGCAGCAACTGGTACCATGGAACGGTATGCCTTTTCATAAAGCGCTTCCGAACATCAAAAGCTCGCTGTTGAATTTTGTCAATGCAGAAATCTCCCATCTTCAAAGCCTTGAAAAAATAGGCAGCGATCTGGCCGGCTACGGCCAGATCAATGAAAACTTCAGGGTATCTTTCAGCGTAAAAGAACTGGCCTACTTTATACATCTCCAGGTGGAATGCGGGATCATACTTGAAGAAAAACCAAAGAAAATACACCAGTACGTGACCGGACACTACAGCACCCGGGAAACAGAAAAAATTTCGGAAAAAAGTTTTAAAAATGCCTATTATGCTAAAGGATCGGATGGGATCAAAAAAGTTATCGAAAAGCTCTCTCAGATGCTTGCCCGGGCACAGGCGCTAAGTTAGCGCTACCTGGAAATTAAATGGATGAGGCCCTTGCGTTCGAGCAGGTGAACAAGCTCCAGGTACCACCTTTCGCTATAATCTTCCCACCCGGAAACCTCACGGAGGTCGGAACTGACGATTTCACCAAGGGAAAAGAATCCCATCAGCTTGCTGCGCAGTATGAACCCTTCTGTCACCGGAAGTTCAGCGATTGGAAGGTTTAAAAGGAAAAGGTTTGAGTGTTGCAGGTTTTCGTCCATAAAAAAAGCGCGGGTTGACCTATCGCCTGCTTCAGAGGGCCGCAACGCCCCACAACACAAGACAGAAAGGGACCCACGCATAGCGTAGGCAACCAATCTATTTTTCCTGTGTTGTTCGAAGTGTTGCGGATTTCTGAAACAGTCAAATAGCTATTGCTACTATATCTTAATTATATTTATTCTCTTTTTTATATCATAGCGCAAATATAACCCATTTAGCAATTAAATTTTTGATTAAAAAGCTAAACTATTTAAGGGTTGCCCAGGGTTGCGGTTTTAGCAACTTGACAACAACAGAAAAGAGGCTTTCTTTGGAGCAAAAACCATATGGACAAAGAAAAATTTATCGCACAGATGGGCGCGCATCCACCTGTTTCAGTTGGACTGGCGGCATACCTTAGATATGTAATGTTGGAAGAACACTACAGGTCCAAAGAAAGGATATACCCCGCTCAGAGCGAACTGAACACACTTAGCTTACTTTTTAAAGGCAGTGCAAGACTTTATCTTGAGCAGCACGAAACCAAGGAGGAGATCACCATGATGTTTTACCTTGAAGAAGGTTTTCTTGTTACAGAAAGGGAAATGGAGATCTGTGGTAACTCAAAGCTCGCGATAGAATTTTTGGAGGACACCACCCTCTATCTTATTCCTGACAAACATATCGGCAACCTTTATAAACTTTTTCCCGAGTTTCACCTGATCCAGGCAAACCTGAACCGCGTGATCAAAACAAAAATGTTTTCGCACCAGCTTAAACAGAGCCAGTTGGACGCAGAAGGGCGATATGAGCAATTCTTAAAGGACTATCCAAAGATCGCGCTGGTCTGTGAACAGAAAAAAATTGCAAGTTTTTTAGGGATAGACCCAAAAACTTTGAGCCGGATAAGAGGCAAATTTTTAAAATAGTAACATTTATCACCACTAAAACATGCGTTACAGTCCATTAAGTGATTTTTGGCTAGCATAATACTGCCAGGGTCTATAGAACTTTAGTTAAAATTTCAACAGACCATGGAAAAGGAAAGCACAAAATATTGGATACTACAGGGCATTGTCAGTCTTCTGATCCTGTTATGGGTATATGCAGCGCTATCCAAACTCACCGATATAGATCAGTTTACCAGAGAAATCAAACAGCAACATCTACCATTGCTGGCCGCTCAAACTGCTGTATGGCTATTGCCAACCATAGAACTGATTGCCGCTACCTTACTCATTTTTCCAGAATGGAGACGCACAGGGCTGCTTCTCTCCTCAATCCTAATGTTCATCTTCACCATTTATATCATACTGGTATTATCAGGATATTTTAAGAACATACCATGCTCCTGTGGCGGGGTATTAAAACAGTTGGGCTGGAGGAACCACCTGATATTTAACATATTTTTCCTCGTCCTGGGAATTATGGGTATACAATTATCGATCGGAAAGGAGGATGCCGTGACAACGATAAAATGAAAACCGGCCAGCTAAGACTGGCCAGCTACGGAAACCAGCTGATATCCTGGAACCAGATATCATCAACAACCTTTAAACTAAACTTTTTTGCCTGTTTTTTCAATAGCAAAAAACATCCTTAAATTATGAAAACTTCAAAATTCAAAATGCCATTATTGGCTGTTTTAGTAGCTCTTGGTCTAATTGTAACACAAAGTGCCTTTAAACCGAAATTGGTTGGCCAGACGTATTATTACAATACAGCGGTTTCACCTGCAGTCTGGCAGAATGCAGGCACCTTACATGAAGACAGCAACGGAGATGACGGGTATGATGAAAATTCTTACAGATGCGAGGACAATATCGAACAGAATTGTACCGCCCAGTTTGAAAGCACAAGCCCAACACTTCCCGCCAGTTCAACGCCCCTTCCCGGCAGTTTGAAAGCCGGCGATTTTGCAATCAACTAAAAACAGTCATTTTTTATGGCATCAGAACCGGCCAGCAGCGCTCACGCTGGCCGGTATCTAAAAATAATTGAGTCAAGTCGAAGTCTTAATTCGCTTTAAAAATACATCATCCGAGCAATCTTATATGTCTCCAGAGCGTATTGACTGCTTTGGTTATCCTGTCTAATGAGAATCAAAGTCTGATTGCCCTAACAAACACAGATTCTCCAGAAAATAGTCTCCAACAATACATCTATATACCTAATCGATCTAAGCGTATCTTAAAGTTACTATTCAAACAATATTGTAAAATTCCTTTATTTGATCATTTTGAAGAATATGAACATTAAGACTTCCCCTCCTCCTCCAGCGCTATAAATTCATCTGATATGCAGGCGATAACGACTAGATCGTAGTTATTGACTTGCTCAAAATTTCAAATTTATAGTTAAACGTTTAGGTAAAATGATGACTGATAAGTTGATAATATGATAAACACCGCCGGGATTTCGTGTACTCCTATTTTTTAAATTTAACGCCATAACGGTAAAGGTCATCATAGATTTCAAAAAATTTATCTTCCTCCTTTTCGTTCAATGAAGTATTGACGAACAGTATGATTGCAATTTCCTTATTTAGATCAGAAAGCATAAAAACCCTTACCCCGGGGTCTGATCCATTGTGTCCAATCCGGCTACCGCCCATTTTAGTCGCCCAGAATATACCAGAATTCAATGATTGTGGTTTAACATTTTCAGGTTTGTTAGCATTATCAAACTGGAACCTGAGCATTTCCTTTACGGTTTTAGCTTCTAACACCTGCCTATTTTTAAACTTTCCGTCGTTTAACAGACAGATAAAAAAATTGCTTAAATTATCGACAGACGTACGCACACCCCCGTCGGGATAAGTAGTACATCCATACAAAGGTATCTCCCGGACTTCATCCCCTTGTTTCTCGTAAAGCTTTGTATGCTTTTTCAAATTTATTTCCGACATAAACCATCCGGTATCATCCATCTTCAAAGGACCGAACAGGTACTTTTTACTATATTCGTTCAACTTTAGACCTGTCCTTGCCTCAACGATATAACCCGCAAGCCCAGCCCCAATATTGGAATATTCACGGAATGTTCCTGGTTTATGATCAAGAAAGTTTTCTTTGGAATAATACATTCTACCGGGAATAAAATAGTTACGTAAAAAATCTCCCAATGCCTCTGGAGAATCTTTGCCATTGAAATAAAGGCTATCGGTGTAAAAAGGATACCTGTCGGTAAGTCCGGATGTATGGGTAGAAAGATTCCGGAGGGTTATTTTTTCTTCCGGAAAATAAGGATTGTGAATTTTGAAGGGAAGGTAGTTATTAATATCCTCGTCCAAAGAAAGCATCCCCTGCTCTACTGCTTTCATGATGCAGGCACCGGTAACTGTTTTGGAAACCGATGCAATGTTCATAAGCGTTGACGTTGTGAAAGCTACACCAGTTTGCTTATCGGAAAATCCGTACCCTTTTTTCCAAACAACTTTTTTATCGATAATAATGGCTGCACCGAGACCAACAATCCCGCTTTCAGACATCTTTTTTCCGATCAGGCTGTCAATGTCTGTTGCCCTAGCATTGCTTTGTGCATAAAGGTTTGTAGAGAAGGTTACCGCTAAAATGCAAAGTAAAAGTAACCGCATGTACTTATTCATATCGCTAAATTAAAATTAGTTCTAACTTACATTGATTTGGTCGCGGGTTACCAATGTTTATTTTTAATTCCCTTTAAAACAAATGCAGCTATATCTCCAACCAATTTTGTCGGGGAATTACAATCGCAATTGCTCAAGCCTATTACATATATGTCTTCGCTGGGGATATAGACAGCCATTGTTTTAAATCCAAAGATGCTCCCTCCGTGTTCACGGGTTGGCGTGCCGCCTATATCACGGATATGCCAGCCGTAACCATAAGTATATTCCGCTCCGTTGTTCAGTTTGTACCTGCTGAATGCCTTATTCGTTTCCTTTGCATCGAGGAGAAGATTACTGTTTAGTGCATTTTGCCATTTTAACATATCACCTGTTGTAGACATTAATGAACCCGAAGAAAAGGGTACACTAAAACTGATTTTGGTTTTGTTGACATATCCTGATTCTTTTTTGTGATACCCGTACGCCCTTTTTTCAATAACTTTCCTGTCGCTCGCATATAATGACCGGCTCATACCCGCTTTATCGAAGATATATTTTTTAATAAAATCTTCATAACGCTCTCCGGAAACTATTTCTATAAGATGGCCCAAAAGCACATATCCTGAATTGTTATATTCAAACTTTTCTCCAGGAGCAAAATCGACAGGTTCGTTTTTGAAAAAATCTACCATCATTTTAGGTGTCATTTCCTTTTGGGCAATATCAGATAAGGCTTTCATTTTCGTAAAATCCTTTATTCCCGAAGTGTGCGTTAACAGATGGTGTATGGTTATTTTCGCTCCGTTGGGATAATCCGGAACGTACTTTTTAATGGGGTCTTCCACTTTAAGTTTCCCCTTTTGTTCCAACATCAGAACAGCTACCGCTGTAAACTGTTTGGTCATGGAACCTAGCTGGAAGACATTTTCATTGCCTAGATTATCGCCTAGTTCCAGATTCGCTTTACCAACAGCTTTTTGATAGATCGGTTTTCCTTTTCTGGAAACCATAAATACAGCTCCTGGTCCGTTTGAATCCTTAAAATCCTTTACAATCAAACTGTCAATCCCCATTCCGGGGCGCTGTGCCTGTAAGGAAAGCGTGGGAGAGATGATAAAAAACGCAACAGCCATCCGGATAAGGAGGTATTTAAATTTTGTCATAATAAAATATTTGTTGTTAAGACGCAGGGAAGGAATATGAGGTTACAAAGCTATACTTTCTCTGTTAATGAGGCAACCCGATTGAGGAATTGCTGGAGAGCAGATACACTTTCCTCCTATTTCCGAAATGCGCTAACCTTGAAGTTGCTGACCAGTATTCCTGCACCGTTCGCGTATTCCCAAGGGGCAGCTATATAAAAGTTTTTAGCCGCTGTAGGCATGAACAAAACCGTATCTGCAAGCTTGACCTTGTTGAGATATACAGCCATCCGTTCTCCGTCAACCGAGAGGACAACATGCAGCGGACGGTTGAGCCATGGTTCAAGATCAAAGGTCGTATTCGCAAATTTTTCCGGCTTACTGCTACCAATATTGACCTGGTTGACATCATAATAGTGCAGTTGCACATAAGTCCCAATATTGCTTGCGTATTCCCGGGCACTATTATCACTTGCAAAACCGAACGACAGCGGTGCAATGTCCTTTATCTGGTCCGCTTTTGCGATAATGTCAAACGACACGGTAAAACGCTTAGGGTAGTTGAGCTGACGGGCAAATTTGTAAATCGCCTTGTCCTTTATCTCCATCCATTTACCTTTTTGACCCGACACTGCAGTCACCGTGGCCACCCCGTTGGTTTTGAAACTTGTTGCAGTACCACCGGATTTAAATGTCGTAAAATCTTCGGCGAAAAACAGCGAATCACCAACTATGCTACTGCTGTTGCCTGAGCTATCTATCCCTTCCGATGTACTATTTTTGTCAATCTTTTTTTCAATGGCTTTTGTGGCTTTTTCTTTCGCCTTCTGAAGTATGCCCCCGAGCTGGGCATGGATCTCAATTCCCGGAAGCAACATCAGAATGAGCAGTACACCAGTAATTTTTCTATTTTTCATCATGATGTAAGATGCTTTTGTAAATTAGTGTAGTTTGACCTTAACGACCTCGCCGTTCTCCTTTACCTCCACGAATGTCTCAATCCGGTCCTGGATATTTTTGGAGTACTCTTTTTGCTGATAATAATCGGTCCGCCCGCCATAGCTGTTGTAGCCGGTACCTGTGTAGGCATTATATTTGCCCCTAAGGGTATAATCCAGCATACCCTGTAAGAAATACTTGCCTGGCTTCATGTCGGGAAAGGTGAACTCCCCGTCACTATTAGTGATCGCTTCCAGCCTATACCGGTACGCTTTGTCGGAAAGATAGACAAAACGTCTCTTTCTGATATTTTCTTTATCTTTTCTTAGCCTGTACCATTCTTCAAAATAAGGTGTTACCGGTAAAAGAATCACGGTCATATTATTGGCCAGGATACGGGGCGAAAGCGGAACAGTATATCCTAGTGGATGTTTCTGCTTGGTAAACGCTACACCTTTGATAACAGCACTTCCTTTTGCCAGCATTTTTTTTGCTTCCAGAGAGTCGAATGCTACTTCCGGACGGAAGATCTCCACCTTGTCTTTTTTTTCCGGTTCTTTGTACTGGGCTGAAACTACAGCTGTTGAAGATACTGCACAGAGAAATGCAAGTACGTATTTTTTTAGCTTCATGATATTGATTTATGTTTTATAGGTTAAAGAATAATGTTTTATAGTATGATGCTGATATCGTAGCAAAGCTATTGGATGTATCAACCAAAAGAAATACCGATTTTTACCGATTTTTTTCTACTGGTTTTTAGGTATTTTTCATAACAGATCAACGAAATTATGATAGGTTGGGAATTATGTCGGATATTTACCTGTGAATTGCTCCAGCAGGTCTGTCTGATTGATCCGATCTGCCGGTCAGCGGAAAAACATCTATTTTGACAATGACAAAATCTCTTTTGTTCCTCATAGGAATCCTGCTCTCATTCAAATGCGCCGGCCAACAGCAGGTCCCACTTAACGAAAAACATTATCTCGACAGCCTTCAACAAACGCTGCAAAAAAAAATCCCCGACAGCTCAAGAGCCAATACCAATTTTCAGCTGGTAGAATATTGGAAATTCAAGGATACCTTAAAGAGCAAAGCTTACCTGGAAGCCGGAACGCTTGCTGCAAAAAATGACAGGTATTTTAGTGCGCTGGCGCTCTTCTATAAAGGGCAGTATTATTTCAACTGGAACAAACCGAAGGCATCCGATGCTTTTAAAAAAGCTGAAGAAGCACTTTCGCCCTTCAATACCAAAAAGGCATACGCGAAGCGGGCTGCAGCCTGGTATAATTATGCCCTGATGAACGTAGACAGAATGGGGTATGGTTTCATTACAAAAATAACCCTGGAAAAAGCTATTCCTATTGCAGAAAAAACGGGCAGTCCGGCACGCATCGCTTACTATTATAACCAGCTTGCCACTATCCTGATGAATAACCTGCAGTTTTCAAAAGCGGCTGCCTATAATGAAAAATCCATAGCCTTATTGGAAAGCAAAGACCCCGGTTCCACCGACCTTTTGTTTGCTTACCTTACCGGGGTAAACATTTACTGTTATGACAACAAAGCCGACAAAGCCCGGGTATTTCTGGAAAAGGCACAACGGCTCCTGAAACCATACCCCTCATCACTCAATTATCCGCTGTATTATTATAACGAGGCACTTTACTACGCGACTAAGACGTCCTACGATAAAGCCCTCAGCAGTATTGACAAGGGTATGCCCCTGGCTAAAAAATATAACCAGAAGCAGATATACCAACAGCTTCTTTACCGCAGATATGACATCTATCAGCAGCAGAAAAACTATGCCAAAGCCCGAAAGATATTGCTGGACATTGTAGAAGAAGGGACTTTAACCGCTAAAAGTAATGACAGGGCAGAAATTTATTCGGAACTGGCGAAAATGAGCGAAAAGTTAAAGGACTATAAAGAAGCGTATCACTGGCTGAACAAGTACCGGCAGACCAGTGACAGTATAAACAATGACCAGACAACGATAAAGATCAATGAACTGGAGACCAGGTACAGCAGCGCGAAAAACGAGCAGAAAATACAGGCCCTGCAATCTGAGAACAGGCAGGCACTGCTCAGTGCCCGCAATGATCGTTTGTACAGGCTTATCCTGGGCCTGGGATGCCTTGTTCTTCTTCTTTTGCTTGTTTTTGTTCTTATCAGCGCGCGTAACAGGCGGAAGCTTGCTCAGCAGCAGCTTAGCGAAATGGAAAAGAAGCAGCAGCTTAGGATTACCAGAGCTATGCTTGAAGGCGAAGAGCTCGAAAGGGAACGGGTTGCAAGGGACCTTCACGATGGCCTTGGCGGTATGCTCTCAGGAGTCAAGATCGGCCTTTCAGGCTGGACAGATACCCATCCGGGCATTTCCAAAAATAAAGACCTGCACCGCATTATCGGTCAGCTGGACACCTCGGTAACGGAACTGCGCCGCATTGCCCGCAATATGGTGCCTGATACCCTACTAAAATTTGGCCTTGAAGTGGCTTTAAAAGACCTTTGCGAATTCTATATGCGTGACGGCCTACAGGTCACTTCAGAGATGTTCGGGATCCAAAAAAACATTGCGATGAATGTGCAGCTCAACATTTACCGCATCATACAGGAACTGATATCAAATGCGGTCAAGCATGCCCATGCCGACAGCCTCATCTTACAGTGCAGCCAGAACGAAAACACCATTTTTATTACTTTTGAGGATAACGGTACTGGCTTTGAGGTGGGATCACTTGAAGATAAAAAAGGAATGGGCCTGGACAACCTCAGGAACCGCATTGCTTTTCTACAAGGAAAATTCGAGGTGCATTCATCTCCTGGCGAGGGAACAAGTATTAACATAGAACTTAAAACCAGTATCGATGAATAAACTGCGAACGGTCATCGTCGATGACCATCCCATCGTTATAGAAGGGCTTAATACACTGCTAAGGAACGAGGACAACCTGGAAATTGCCGGCGGTTTTTCAAACGGAAAACAGCTTCTCTCCTATTTCGGCAATAACGCCGTTGACCTTGTTCTATTGGATGTTACCCTGCCTGATATCAGCGGCATGGATCTGTGCCGGCTCATCAAAAAAGAATCCCCAGATACCATTATACTCATTCTGAGTAACCACACAGAACGGAGCATTGTTATGCAGACAATCCATAATGGCGCCAATGGCTATCTCCTGAAGAACAGTTCGCTTGAGGAGCTCCGGCAGTGCATTGCGGAAGCGCTAAAGGGAAACATTTGTTACAGCAGGGAAGTCGTTGAAATTATCAGTCGTCCATCAAAAAACCAGCTGCAAGGCATACCACAGCTCACCAGAAGGGAAAAGCAAATCCTATCGCTTCTGGCAGAGGGGAAAACGAGCCAAATTATTGCACATGAGCTGTTTCTAAGTCCCCTTACAGTGGATACCCACCGTAGGAACCTGATGCAGAAGTTTGAAGCCAGGAATGTTGCCGAACTGATAACAGCTGCCCATCAGCAGCATTTGCTGTAAACTCTGACCTACCGAACTTACGATATAATAAGGCCCGCACACAAATATGATTTTATAAATTTAAATCCCTTAACCCATAATAACTATGAATACAACCGCGTTCAGATTATCATTGCTATTCCAACTGCTTGCATTATTCGCTTTTGCACAGAAAAATGCCGGTTTAAAGAATTTGCTAAACAAAAATTCTGAGTTTGTTTTTCCTCAAACACCGGATAGGGTTTCAGCAGCATTGGGAGTAAAAACTATTTTTTCCAAAGATGCCAACGAGCAACCCTATGCAAATTGGGCAACAAAATTTGGGCTGGAACTATACTGTAGCCTTGGAGAAGATAAAAACATTAACGAAATGTTCTTTATCATTCCAGAAGAAAATCTTACTGAGGTGGAAGGCCTGCCTTTTAATCTGGTAATGAACAGAACAACTCCGGAGCAAAGTGCGATAAAATTCAGCAGATACAAAATCAAGAAGGAAAAGCTTGGTGAGGACGGCCAGTTTCCGGGAGGCCGGAGACTTACGTTCAAAAAAGAAAACCGTTTTATCACTCTACTTTTTGATCGTAAAAATTTGCTCAAATTTTTATCCATTACAACCGGGCTTATAGATCCAGCGGTAAACTAAATCAACATAAATTCAGCATTGCCAATCTATTTTGCTACAGGATAACTTAAATTTTGTTAGTAAAAATTCCATTATTTACATTAATATATCTTTACATAATTACATAACATGAAATACATTATCGTTTTTACATTCCTACTGTTTTCTAGTCAGGTTTTTTCGCAAGAAAAACACATTAAAAAAGAAAAGTGGCACTGGAATAACGCCAAAATAAAACAGGATACAATTGCCGGTTATTGTCAGGTTTTAAAAGTTGACAATGTTTTGTATATCTCTGGTGCTGTAACAACCGATATTACTCCTGAAGGGCTTACATCGGTTTATAATGACCTGAAAGCATCTTTAGCCAGCTTTGGAGCAACCTTTCAAAATGTGGTAAAAGAAAATCTATATACAACTGATATTGAAGAAATGAAAAAGTTGAACTATGTCAGAAAAAAATATTACAATAATGATTTTCCTGCCGCTACATGGATCCAGATACAAAGATTGTATATGTCTAAAGCAAAATTGGAAGTTGAGTTAATAGCACACTTACCGAAGTAATTTTAAAGCTCTTCTTTACATTGTCTAAGGGCAAGGCTAAGGCCCAACGTCATATTTACTGATAATCGCATGCCGTACATTTCGGGTAGATCTCGTCAAAAAAGCAAGTGTTGAAAACTATAGGCACCTATATAGCTCCGTACAAGCTACAGAATCAAAAATTAATGGCGTCAGAACCAGACAGCAAGAATCTCTCTGCCCGGGATCTGAAAACCATTGGGACGACCAAAAATCAGCGTAGGTTCTGCTCGATCCCCGAAAGAACAACTTCCTGATCGGGAATGGGAAAAACATATAACGGAGAATTTGGAAGCAATACATAATCAACTCCACCCACTTTTTTTGTGACCGTCACAGCAGTCTCTACATTCAGATTCAGTCTGCGGAGATCCCCCCATCTGAGCCCCCTCATCAAAAGCTCCTTCTTGCGCTCAATCAGTACCTTCTTTAAAGCATCCCCTTGATCGGTGGCAGAAACCGGAACGTATTTACCAGTCTTCCATCTACTGATAAGCAGCTTATTGAGAACCTTAATCCCTTCCTCTACTCTGTTCAATCTTACCAGGCACTCAGCTTTATTAAGGTAAACCTCATCTAAAGCGATACCGCTGAAAAGGCCGATATTGGAAGAATAAATCAACCCCCTTGCGGTATACTTTCCCCCAGTCCTGGCCAGAAAATAATAAGATTTCCGAAGATCATCATCTGCATAACTATTGTAAAGTTGCTGGTCTACAAAATTCAGCGTAGAGTTCAAAAAGGTATAGCTGACCATTCCCGTATTAAAAAGAACTTCAACATTTCCCTTTGGCGTTTGAAAAGGGGGCAGATTAAAA